>Ga0299915_10002527_pt1 | contig 13321 bp, 8 predicted proteins | sample RVTome_13_FD_200263 | JGI IMG/M metagenome (GOLD analysis project Ga0299915, IMG submission 200263) | Soil microbial communities from uranium-contaminated site in the Upper Colorado River Basin, Wyoming, United States - RVT92D227 (version 2) ...
TTCTTGCCCAAGAAGGCCAAACTGACCGTCATCCCGATGGAAGGCTGGACGCGCGATCTTTGGTATGACCAGACGGCCCTGCCATGGATTTCCCCATCCCCGAACATGCCCACCCTTGACACGGCCATGGTCTATCCCGGCCAGGTCTATCTCGAGGGGACGAACGTTTCCGAAGGGCGGGGCACGACGCGGCCCTTCGAGCTTTTCGGGGCGCCCTGGATCGACGGCTATGTCTTGGCAAAGAGGCTCAACGCCCTCGGACTTCCGGGCGTCGTCTTCCGGGAAGTTTGGTTCACGCCGACCTTCTCCAAGTTCCAGGGACAGCTCTGCGGCGGGGCCCAGGTCCACATCACGGACCGTACGGCCTACAGATCGGTCGAGGCCGCCCTCCACGTCATCAAGACCATCCGCGACGCCTATTCGGACAAGTTCGAGTTCTATAAAGAATATTTCGACAAGGTCATGGGGACTTCGAAGGTCCGCGAGGCCCTGGAGAAGGGGACGAGCGTCCAGGAGATCGTAGCCGGGTTCAAGACCGGGCTCGAGGAGTTCAAGGCCCTCCGCAAGCCTTATCTGCTCTATGATTAAAAGGAGAGAGTCACCATGGGAACACCGTCTTTTACATACGCCTTGACGAATCCCCTGTCCGTGATCCTGAACAAATCCGCACGGGACTTCCAGCGGGCCGACCTATTAAAGGTCATCAACGAGAGGCGGATCGAACGTATCACCTTCCATTACACGGGTCTAGACGGCAAACTCAAGGAACTCAAGGTCCCCGTCGCCGACCCGGACCATGCCGAGACGATCCTGGCCGAAGGGGAGAGGGTGGATGGCTCGTCCCTTTTCAAAGGCCTGGTGGACATGGGGATGTCCGATCTCTACGTCGTTCCCGTCTACCGGACGGCCTTCCTCAACCCGTTCGACGAGGGAAGCCTGGACTTCGTTTGCCGCTACCTGACCAAGAACGGGGACCTTGCTCCCTTCGCTCCGGACAATATCCTTGCCAAGGCCTATGAACTTTTCCGTGAGAACACCGGGCTCGAGATGAACGCCCTAGGCGAGCTGGAGTTCTATCTCCTGAGCGAACCCGGGCCGAAGATCTTCTCTGCCCAGCAGCAGCGCGGCTATCACTCTTCGGCGCCTTATTTCAAGAGCGGCCCGGTCCTCGACGAGATCGTCCGCCATATCACCCGGACCACCGGCGCCGTGAAGTATGCCCACGGCGAGGTCGGCTTCGTGGAAAACGTGCACAGCGACCTCGAAGAGATCAAGGGGAAACGGGCCGAACAGATCGAGGTTGAATATCTCCCCCGGCCGGTCGACGAGATGGGCGATGACCTGGTCATCGGCCGCTGGCTCATCCGGAACGTCGCCTACAGGCGTGGTTCGGTGGCCACGTTCACGCCCAAGATCGAGGAGGGCGTCGCCGGAAACGGGCTCCACTTCCACCTGGAGCTCCTCAAGGACGGGCGGAACGCCATGACCGGGCTCGACAGGAAGCTCTCCGAGCCGGCCCGTCGACTGGCCGGGGGTTTGTGCGAGTACGCGGACTCCCTGACGGCCTTCGGCAACACCGTATCTTCGGCCTATTTAAGGCTCGTCCCCAACCAGGAAGCGCCCACGAACATCTGTTGGAGCGATCTCAACCGAAGCGCCATGGTCCGGGTCCCGCTCAGCTGGTCAACTGTCCATCACCTTGCCAACCTTATCAATCCCCGGGAAAAGGCCGACTTCGCGGAGGCCCCGGGCCGCCAGACCATCGAACTCCGGAGCCCTGACGGCAGCGCTATCATCCACCTCATCCTGGCCGGCATCGTCATGGCCGCGGACTGGTCCTTCAAAGAGAACGTTTCCTTGTTCAGGGAAGGAGGGCCGCTCGACCTTGCGGAGCGATTCTACGTCAAGGGGAACATCTTCAAGGACAATGCCTTGCGCGATAAGCTCCCTGTGCTTCCCGCGAGCTGCGTCGAGTCGAGCCGGATCCTCCTCAGGAAGCGCGACCTCTATGAACGGGACGGCGTGTTCCCGCCGAGCGTCATTGACTACGTCGTCCGGCTCCTGGAAAAGGAGGACGACGAATTCATGAACCAGACGCTCGCCGACCTGCCCGCCGACGATCGCCTCCACGAGATCCGCAAGATCATGCACAAGGACCTTCACCGGCATTGAGGAAAACTGGGGTCAAACCTACTCTTTTGACAAACACAAGGATATCCTGTTTGTTGTCAAAAGAGTAGGTTTGACCCCGGTTTTCCCGTTGATTGACCTGGCGATGCGCAACGAGACGATGACGCCGAGGGAAAGATGGGAGGCCGTGTTCCGGAGGCGGAAACCGGACCGCATCCCGATGGATTACTGGGCCACGGACGAGGCCACGGCCCGGATCATGAAGCACCTCGGCTGCCGGACGAAATGGGAGATGTTCCGGCGGCTCCACATCGACGTCGAGGTCAGGGTCAAACGCCGCTACGTCGGCCCCAAGCTGCCCCGGCTTACCGATGCGTTCGGCCGAAGATTCAGGAACGTGGATTATGGGACCGGCGTTTACCGGGAATGCGTCCATTACCCCCTGGCCGGATACGCTTCGGTCGCGGAGATCAAGAAGAACTACACCTGGCCCAGTCCGGATTGGTGGGACTACTCGGACATCCGGAAACGGGTCAGGGGCAAAGAGATGTATCCCATCCGGGGAGGCGGCTCGGAGCCCTTCCTCATCTACAAGGAGCTTCGGGGCCAGGAGCAGGCGCTCGCGGACCTCATCGAAAATCCCGAAATCGTCCATTATTGTCTGGATAAACTCTTTGACCTGGCCTACGACGACTCCGTCCGCATCGCCGAGCGGATACCGGACCTGGTGATGCTGAGCTATGTGGCCGAGGACATGGGCGGGCAGACCGACCTCATGCTATCGGTCGCCCACATCCGCGAATTCCTCCTGCCGGGAATGAAGCGGATGATCGACCTGGCCCACCAGCAGGGCGCCTATGTCTTTCATCATAATGACGGGAGCTGCCGGCGCATCCTCCCGGACATGATCGAACTCGGGATCGACCTCCTCAACCCGATCCAGTGGCGCTGCCCGGGCATGGAACGCGAGGGGCTCAAAAAGGACTTCGGCGGCAGGATCGTCCTTCATGGCGGCGTGGACAACCAGCACACCCTGCCCTTCGGGACGGTCGAAGAGGTCCGGCGGGAAGTCCTGGACAATCTGCGCATCCTGGGCGAAGGTGGAGGCTACATCCTCGCCCCCTGCCACAACATCCAGGCCAATACTCCTCCCGAGAACATCGTCGCCATGTATGAAACCGGATATGAGGAAGGGCGGACTTAGCCGGATCGCCTCTCATTGTCACGGGGAGTGGAAGTCTATTATTTTTTAGCCGGTGCGGCGGGTTTTCTTGTTCGATCATGCTCTTCGGGCGCCGCTCTTCGCGCCTTGAGGATTCCTGTGAGGGTTCCTTGACATCATGGGTCTGCCGGCGATATGTTAGGCCCCAAAAGGAACATGACGCTCAGGTTTAAACCTCCGATGTCCCGCTTATTGGCCGGGATCGCCCTTTTCCTCGCAGCCGTTGGACCTCTCCCGGCCTGGAAGGTCATCACCCACGCCCACCTCGCGTTCATCGCCCGCGCCGACGCCCTAGACGACGGCAAGATCGTGATCTACCTGGCCGACCACGACACGGGACGCCTTGTTCTCAACGCGGCGGGGAAACCCGAGGAGATCGGCCGCTACGAAGTCGATCCGCGCATCCTCAGGGTTCTCCGCGATTTCCCTGAGCACTTCCGGGCCGGGGTCATCGGCACCGACGTCCTGCCCGACATGCTGACGGCCCAGACGATCGTCCATCCTGACAACGGAGCGATCGGACGGACGACCTCCGACGAGTGGCTGGATCTCATCTGGACCGATGCCCTGAAAACCTGGTCCGACCGCGCCCTGGCTTTCGCGGCAGGCTACCTCGCCCACGGCGCCGGGGACCTCTACGGCCACACCTTCGTCAACGACTACGCCGGCGGCCCGTTCATGCTCGGCCGGAACGCCCTTAAGCACTTCGTCCTCGAGTCCTACATCGACAACCGGACGCCGCGCGAGGACGGATTCTTCGATATTTCGATCGAGGGCATCGAACCCTTCCTTCACCGGACGCTTGTCGTCCAGCCGATGATCTGGCGGCCGGGAACAGATTCGATTCGGGGAGGCGCGATGATCAATTATTCGCCTCCCAGGGTCTTCCAAGCCATGCGGGAACAAATCATCATCATTGCCGGGATCGCCCGGGAAACGCTCAAGCAGGCGGAGAAGGATTATCCGGCGCGCATCCGGCAACTGACCTCCGAGGCCGCCAGGTGTGCCAAGAGCGATCCGGTGAAGTCCGCGCGCCTTACGGCCGACGCGGCGGCGCTCAGCGCCGAGTTCACGGCACTCAAGGCCGCATCCAAGGCTGGGATCGCCTACCTCTCGGCCTGGATCAAAGATATCGACGAAGGCCTCAAGGCTTGGCCGGACTTCGGCCGCCGGCTGGCCGGGACGATATTCTTCTGCGCCGCGACGGACAAACAGGCCGCCTCGAGCGCCGCCCAGGATTTCATGAACGCCCACGGCCTGAGCATGTGCGGGCTGCCCGACATGCTCGGCGAGACGCTGGCCCGGAACAAGAGGTTCTACGAGATGATCCCCAAGGACATTCGAGACCTCGTCGACCTCTTCAAGACCGATCCCGTTCTCTACCTGCTGGAGAAGGCCTGGGGCCTGACCTGGGACCTCGTGAAGAACCCGGCCGTCCATTTCGACGAGATCATGAATGATCCCCCGGGGATGCGGACCACCCTCCGGGCGTTTAACCGCGATGTCCTCAAGATAACGGACATCGGCAACACGACGAGCGAGACGTACGACTGGCAAAACATCCCGGCCATGGTCAACACGGTGACCATGACCAAGCTTTCCTGGCTCAGTCCCGGGGGCTTCCAAGCGTTCATCCGGGACCTCGAGGACCGCGGCTACACGTCGAACACCGTGGAGCCGCTCATCGCCGCTCCCGAAAACGGGAAGCCCATGATCCTGGGCTTCATGAAATCGCTCGACCACGACAATCAATGGTGCGAGGACCCGAAGCTCCTATTCGTCCGCGACCCGTGCGTTTACAAGAGACTCTTCCTCAAACAGATCGGGGAGGATGAGCCGGGCTGCCTTCCGGGCTGCGACACGCCTCCGGACGGTTCGGTCGTCGCGTCTCCCGTCGAGTCGGCGCTTGCGCCGGGGTCTAACGAGCTCGATATGGGTCGGCGGCCGAACGGTGCGGTCGTGGAGTGGGGGAAGGCGTTCATCATCTTTACGAAGGGAGGGACCGCGGCCTTTCATGAATTTGCGCGGCCCGAGGTCAAGTCGCCCGTTCCGCCCGCCGCAGCGGCCGTCGTCTTCAGCCCCGAGGACAACGTCGTTGTTTTGGCGCTCGACGGAACGGTCTGGACGTGGGGTTTCGAGGCCCACGCCCGGGCCGGGATGTACGGCACGAGGGACCAGTTCGAGCCGCTCCAGATCCCCAACCTCCAGAGCCTCGTCCAGCTGTCCGCCGGGACGAGGCACGTCCTGGCCCTGCGGTCGAACGGCCAGATCTGGGTCTGGGGAGGGAACGCCCGGGGGGAGCTGGGGATCGGGCAGTGGACGAGGCCGCCCCGGCCGCGCCGCGTCCCCGGGCTCGGCGGGATCAGGCGCGTGGCCGCCGGGGATTACTTCAGCGCAGCGGTGACGGCGGACGGGAAGGTCTGGTCGTGGGGGGCAAACGATTTCTCGCAGCTGGGCGGCGGAAGAGGGGAGGATCGATATTCACCCGCTCCTGTCGCGGGGATCACGGACGTCCAGGATGCGGCGGCGGGGTACGCCCACGTCCTGGCCCTGAAGACGGACGGGACGGTCTGGGCCTGGGGCAAGAACGACCAGGGCCAGATCGGCGACGGGACGAACGAGATGCGGCCGGAACCCGTCCGTGTTCCCGGATTGAAAGGGATCAGGGCCGTCGCTGCGGGCGGCTACCAGTCGGCCGCGCTCGACGGGAACGGTGTGGTCTGGGTTTGGGGCGGACACCTGATGGACCGGGGTGGTCTTTCGGGCAAAACGCGATACTCCCCGATCCCGTTCAAAGTCGATGACCTGCCTCCGATCGTCGCCGTCGCCTGCGGGGAAAACCACGCCCTGGCCCTGGATAAGGACGGCTTTGTCTGGACTTGGGGCGCGAAGGCCCGGTCGCCGGACAAGATCCCGGGGCTCAACCTGCTCCGATAAATAAGAGAGGACGCGCACCGAAGGGACATGCCCCCAGCCGATCCGCTCTAGGAAAACCCGCGGAAGATGCTTGTCATCGAAGGCTTCAGCCTGCCCTTAGGTTCTTGACCTTCTCTGGTGCTTCTCGAATTCGTCCTTCAGGGTCGTCCAGAGGGAATTGAATCTTGTCTGAAGGATGTCGTAGGTCTCGAAGTTTTTCGGGTTGGGCTCGGAGGCGAGGCGGTCCAGTTTGACGCGCTCCTTCGTGATGTCCGCGATGCCGACGCGCTCGCCCTTGTCGAGGAGGAAGGCCCAGATGGCCTGCAGGGCCGCGCCGTAAGCCGCCGCCTCCTGCTCTTTAAGCGTGACAACAGGGGTCCTGAAGACGTCGGCGACGATCTGGAGCCAGAGCCGGCTCTTAGCGCCGCCGCCCGTCGCCCGGACCTCGGAGGGTGTCATTCCCAACGCCCTCATCCGCGCGAACCCGAAGCCAAGATTGAGAACGGTCCCTTCGATGACAGCCCGGGCCATATGCGCCTTGTTGAAGGTCCTCCGGTCGAGCCCGAAAAGGACGCCGCTTCCGAAAGGGAGGACCGGCACCCTCTCGCCGTCGATAAAGGGCAGAAAGACCAGACCGCCGGCGCCCGGCGCCGCTCCCGAGGCCAGGTTTTCCAGGTCCTCGTTGGATAATCTATGGAGGGCCTTGAATATCTCGGTCGTGTTCGTCACGTTCATGGTGCAGAGGAGGGGGAGCCAGCCGCCGGTGCTGTCGCAGAACGCCGCGATCTCGCCTTCGGGATCGATGAACGGCCGGGGGACAAAGGAATAAACCGTTCCCGACGTTCCGAGGCTCAGGGTGCAGACGCCCGGGACGACGTTGCCCGTCCCGACGGAGCCCATCATGTTGTCCCCTCCGCCGCCGGCTACGAGCACGCGGCCCAGGCCGAAGCGCGAGGCGACTTCCTTCCGCATAAGACCGACGGGCTCTTTCGGATGGGTAAGAGGGGGGAGCTTCCCGGCCAGGTTCGCATCGACGGCCGCCAGCGCTTCCGGGCTCCACTCCCGCTTCCGGATGTCCATCAGGCCCGTTCCGGAAGCGTCGCCGTATTCCATGTGGAGCCTTCCGGTGAAGTGGAAATTCAGAAAGTTGTGGGGAAGGAGCACGGTGGCGAGCCTGGCGAAGTTTTCCGGCTCATGCATCTTGAGCCAGAGGATCTTGGATGCCGTGAAACCGACGGCCGGAGCTATGCCGAGCCTCTCGATGGCCTTCGTCTTCCCCCCGAGACGCTCGATGATGAGATCGGTCTCCTCCACAGTGGACGTGTCGTTCCAGAGCTTGGCCGGCCGGATGGGCAGGCCGGCCCTGTCGAGAGGGACGAAGCCGTGCTGCTGGCCGGATACTCCTATCGCGACCGCGTTCTTCGGGTCGATCGCGCTTTCCTTCAGGGCCGAGGCGAGGGCCGATTCAAGCGCCAGGACCCACGTCCGGGGGTCCTGCTCGCTCGCGCCGGGCCCGAGGCCTTCGATCATCGCGTGGGCCGAATGACCCCTGCCGCAGACTTCGCCGGTCTCGAGATCGACGATGAGGGCCTTGGTTCCCTGTGTTCCGGAATCGATGCCGATGACGAATATCGTGGGCATTTTCACAGGTAGGCTTCGAGCCCCAGGCTCTTGAGCTTGGCCGGCGCCGGCCGGCCGGTCTTCTCGTCCCAGCCGCGATCCCTGTAGTATTCGGTCAACTTCTTCTCGAGCTCGTCGCGATTGAGGACGGCGCCTTTGCCCGGCCCTGCAGTCAACGGATCGTCGAAGAACCTGGCGGGAAGAGTGTCGTCCGCGCGCGTGAATCCTTCCCGGGCGTTGAAGGCCCGCTCCAGATTGAAGATCCGCTCGCCGGCCTTGAGATATTCCTCTTCCGTCCAATCGGTCCCGGTGATCTTGGTGAGCAGGCGGCGCAGACCGTCCTTGCCGAACCCGTCGGTCGCGAACATGCAGACCCCGAGGGAGTCCATGGCGGCATAGTCATTCTGGCCGCGGACGGTGGAAGAATTGAGATGGCAGCCTCCCCTGGTCGCGGTGACGTAGGTCATGGCCAGGTCGATCGTCCGGTGAGGGTCCCAGGCGGCCAGCTCATGCCCCTTGCTGTGGACGGCGAACTTTGCCGAATTCCCGCCGATCCGGCCGGCCAGCGCTTTAACCCCCTGCGAGGCGAGGTCGCCGATTCCGTCGCGAAGGGCGATCTTGCGGACCAGCTCGAGGACGGCGTCCGCGTTGCCCCAACTGAGGTCAATTCCGTCCAGGAAGGTCCGGTCGATGAGCTTCTTCTCGTAAGCCTCCATCAGGAACCCGATGACGTTCCCGGTCGAGATCTGGTCGAGGCCGAAGTCGTCGACGTCGTATATAGCCTTCATGAGGGCGCCCAGGTCGGAGATCATCAGGTTGGAGCCCATCATGCCTCCCGTCTCGTACTCGGGGCCGTCGTGGACGAGACCGGCGTACTTGCCGTTTCTGAGGAACCCGGCCTTCTTGCAGCTCAGCGGGCAGCAGAAGCAGGCGAAGTCCCGGATCCAGGCCTTCTGTTCGGCTGCGATGCCGGAGATCTTGTCCACGTCTTCGAACGAACCCTGGGAGTAATTCTTCACGGCCATGACGCCGTTCTCGCTGGCGTTGATGAGGGCCCATGCGGTCCCATAGCGCCGCCAGCCGTCATAGTTCAGCCCGCCGCTGAAGCCGTCCTTGAACGTCTTTCGGATGTCGTCGAGCGCGGCGAGGAAACCCTCGTGGTCGGCGACAGCGGGCTGCCGGCTGCCGCGGACGGCGATCCCTTTCAGTTTCTTTGAACCCATGACACAGCCGACTCCGCCGCGTCCCGCGGCCCGGGCCGCGGTGTTGAGGATGGCCGCGTAGGAGACCAGGTTCTCTCCGGCCGGGCCGATATAGCAGGTCCGAAAGCGCCGGTCGCCCAACTCTTCGATGAAACGCCGGTCGAACTCGTCGGTCCCCATCCCCCAGAACTTCGAGGCGTCTCGGACCTCGACCTTGTCGTCATCGATAAAGAGGCAAACCGGCTTTGGGGCCCGTCCCGTGACCACGATGCCGTCGTAGCCGGCGAACCGGACCTCGGGACCGAAGAAGCCGCCCATGTTGGAGTAGCTTACGGTGGAAGCCTTTGGGTGCTTGGATTTCAAGGGAGACGTGCGCGGCGATTTGGTCACGACGCACGTCCTGGACGCCGAAGGGATGGGAAACCCTGAGAATGGGCCCGGCATGAAGATGAGCGGATTCTCCGGGGACAGGGCGTCGATCCCGGGTTTTTTCAGTTTTTCCGCCAGGATCTTCATTCCCAGGCCCCGGCCTCCGATGAAACGCCGGGCATCATCCGGAGAGAGCGGGACCTTGGCCGATTTTCCGTTTGTCAGGTCCACTTCGAGGAGAACACCATGGTATCCATAGAATCTGTCGTTCGCCATCTTTTCCTCCCTCAATCCTGCCCGTACCAGAGCTTGGCCAGGGCTTTCGCGGCCAGGTCGGGGGAGAAGCCGTAGTGCTTCCCGTTCGTCCCTTCGACAACATAGCTCAGGGCGCCGTACGGGCAGTGCTTGACGCATTGCGGATCGCCGCCGCACAACGTGCACATCCGTTCGGGCTTGTTGGTCTCGGGGTTGGGGATGATCGCGCCCACCCGCTTGGTCCTGCAGGCCTCGGCACACGAGCCGCAGCCGATGCAGCGCGCCGTATCGTTCTGGACCATCGGCAAAGTGCCGCTCCGGTAAAGGGCCTTCCATCCGGTCTTGGGGTCGGGGTCCACGGGACAGGCTTCGATGCAAGGCGCGTCGTCGCACATGAGGCAGGTGATGGGGACGTCAACGTCAGGGTTGTAGGCATAAACCTTGATGTTGGAGTAGTAGGGATTGCCCATGCCGGGCAGTTCCCTTCCGTTCACGGTTTCCCGGCGGTTGAACGAAGAGCAAGCGGTCTCGCACGTCCGGCAGCCCGTGCACTTGTTGAAGTCGACGACGATCATCGAGAAAACCGTCTTCTCTCCCCGGGTTTGGGCGTGGACCTGCTTGACCAGGAAACGGTTGAGCAGGAGAAGGCCTCCGCTTCCGACCACGATGTCCCTGAGAAACGCCCTCCTCGACGGATTCTTATGGCGGGCCAACTTCTTGAACGTCAGTTTTTCCGGCATTTGCGGCTTCATTTCTCCTCTCCTTGACGGCTTTTTTCGCGCCTTCTCATTGGGCGAAAAAGGACGGTGAGACGAGCCCTTTCCTGGCGGTCATCCGGTCCAGGGTCTGCAGGCAGCACGAATTCCCGGCCCCCTCAGTGTTTCTGCCAGCCCGGCTTATGGTTATAGACCCAATCGTAGTAATCGGCCTTCTTGAGCTCAGATGCGGCATCCCTGTCGACGATTATAATGGCCTGGGGGTGCATTTGCAAGACGGAGGCAGGGACCATAGCGGTGATCGGGCCTTCGCAGGTCGCCGCGATGGCCCCGGCTTTCTTCTTTCCGAACGCCAGGAGCAGGCACATCCGGCTGTCCATAATCGTCCCGACGCCCATGCTGATGCTGTGGAACGGGACATTCTCCTCCCCGCCGAAGAAAACGGCGTTGTCCTTCCGGGTCTGGTCGGTCAGGGTCTTGATCCGCGTCCGCGAGGCGAGCGACGAGGAGGGCTCGTTGAACCCGATGTGGCCGTCGGTCCCGATGCCCAGGACCTGGACGTCGATCCCGCCCGCGGCCTTGATGTCCTCCTCATACCGGCGACAGAAAGCCGGGATGTCCTTGGCCATGCCGTCCGGGACGTGGACGTTTTCCCCGGGCACATTGATGTGCCCGAAAAGATGTTGTTCCATGAACGCGCGGCAGGACGAAGGATGGTCGGCGGCCAGGCCGACATACTCGTCGAGGTTGAATGTCGTCGCCCGGCTGAAATCCAGGCCCTCCTCGCGGTGCATCCGGATCAGGTCCTTGTAGACCTGGAGCGGCGTGTTGCCCGTGGCGAAACCGAGAACGGGCCGCGCTTTTTCTCGGACGACGCGGGCCACGATGCGGGCCGCGATGCGGCTGGCCTGCTGGCTATCGGGTTGAATGATGATCTCCATGTGTTCCCTCCGGATATGCCCGGCGGCCTGGGCCGCCGCGTCTATTCGATCCTCGGCACGCTGGCGGCGGCGACAGCCTGACCCACCCTCCGGCTTTTCTCATCGAGAAGATGGAGCCTGACGCGCCGCTCTGTCCCGGGAAACTCTTCATGAAGGACCTTGGCGGCCTTCTCCATGATGATGTTCCCGGCCGTCCCGGACATCACCCGGCCGAGGACGAGAAGATTCCTGTAGTCATAGAACATCTCGTAGTAGGGGACGGCGTACCCAAGATAGGTCCCGATGTCCTCGAAAATCCGCCAGGCCGTCCCATCGCCCTTTTCGGCGAGCCCCTGGACCTTCTTGAGCCGCTCGGGCAGGCGCATGTCCTCCGGGAACTCGATCCCGGCCCGGACGGCCAGCTTATTCACGGCCTGCTGAGAGAAGTAGTTCGCCCCGACACCCCGGTCGCCCGACCATTCATCAGCGACCGCCTCCGGGCTGATGTCCACGGGGGCGAAGGCGAGCTCGTCCAGCCAGCCCGGGATGTGGCCTTCGGCGTTGAGGAAGCCGCCGGCCTGGCTTGATCCCATGGCCACGCCGAGCATGGCCTTTTCGCCGATAGACATCGTCCCGGCCAAGGCCGTGACTTCGCCGTCGTTGATGACCTCGAAAGGAACCCCCCATTCGGCTTTCATCTCGTTGAACATGTTCTTGACCTTGACGTTGAAGACATCCAGCGGGACCGACCGGAAAAGGGAGGCGATCCGGACCTGATTGTTGATGTAGATGCCGGCCGAGCTGCCGCCGATCGCGTCCACCCGGGGGAGGCGGGAAGCGGCCTTCTTCAGGCCGTTCCTGATGTTTTCGTAATGGTAACGCGGGTCGGACCGCTCACCCGGCGTCCATGGGATCTCTTCGCTGTAAACGGGTTCGCCGTCCTTGACGGCCGCGACCTTGAAGTCGCTGGCGCCGAGATCGAAACCGATCCGGCAGCCGTCCAGGTGGCCGCCCAGGGCGGATTCGCTTTCCCTGGATTCGGGGAAGTCCACGGGTTCGACGATCTCGACCTGGAATTCTTTCTCATAGACCCTTCCCATGAGTTCGACATCAAAAGCGCGCCGGCCGCGAGGCGAGTAGGCCTTTCGGACGATCTCCCCTACGTCCCGCGGGCCTTGGAAAAGGACCTTCCAGCCCCCCCGGGACCAGAGCAGGAACTTGACGATCCTCTCGGCATATATCGTCGTCGCTTCGGCGGTGGCAGAGTCCGGAGGCAGGACTTCCGTATTAAATTTAGAGATGAGGCCGTTTTCCCTCTCGACACCGATCTTCAGGGGGACGCCCTTTCCCGAATCCTTGACGGCCTTCCGGTAGTTCAGCCAGGCCAGGCTCAAGGGCCTGAAAGCGGGATCGAAGGTGGGCTTGATTCTGGGCTCGACATTCAAGATCTCCGGCAGGCGCCTGACGGGGGCGGCGTTCGTTCGGCTTTCCATGGTCTCCTCGCGTTCTCTAAGATCTTTAGATCGATCTTTAGATCCCGGGAACGGTTCATTATAGCGCACTCCCGTTTCCTCTTTCAAACGCCGGACGCTTATGGTAAAGGATTAAGAAGGAGGCCGCGATGTCTGAAAAGATGCTGTATCTTTCGAGGGCGGACGTGGAAGCCGCGGGTCCGTCCATGGAGGAGATCATCGCCTCGCTGGGAATGATGTTTCGGGAGAAAGCGGCAGGCCGGACCGAGATGCCGCCCAAGCCGGGCATCCACACAAGGCCGGACTCGTTCATCCACGCCATGCCGGCCTATATCCCCGCGTTAAACGCGGCGGGCATGAAATGGGTGAGCAGTTATCCCGGGAACCGGCTCCGTGGGCTGCCCAACATCACCGGGCTCATCGTCCTCAACGATCCGGAGACCGGCTTGCCCCTGGCAGTCATGGACGCGACCTGGATCACGGCCAAACGGACGGGCGC
>Ga0299915_10002528_pt1 | contig 13321 bp, 11 predicted proteins | sample RVTome_13_FD_200263 | JGI IMG/M metagenome (GOLD analysis project Ga0299915, IMG submission 200263) | Soil microbial communities from uranium-contaminated site in the Upper Colorado River Basin, Wyoming, United States - RVT92D227 (version 2) ...
TCCGGAGCCGCGGCAAGTCGGGCAGGTGGTTATCGAGACGAAGTTCGTGTTACCCCGTCTCTGAGCCCTCTGGACCTGGCCAGAACCCCTGCATGTCGGGCAGGTCTTGTAGTCGCCCTTCTTCGCACCCTCTCCCGCGCAGGTGGCGCACTGGACGGAGTGAGGGATCCTTATCTCCTTTTCGACACCCTTCGCGATGTCCTCGAGCGAGACTTCAATGTCGTACCTTAGAGACCGGCCATCTTGGGGCCCGCGTCTCGCTGCCCTGCCGCCGAAGAACTGGTCGAATATGCTCCCGCCGAACCCGAGGTCTCCGAAGATGTCGCTGATGTCGCCGTAGTGTGTGAAATCCGACCAATCGAACCCGCCAGGCCTGAACGTCCCCTCGACTCCCGCGTGCCCGTATTGGTCGTACCGCGCGCGTTTATCGTCGTCTGCCAGGACCTCGTAGGCTTCGGAGACCTCCTTGAACTTCTCCTCGGCGGCCTTGGGGCTTTCCTTGTTCATGTCGGGATGGTACTTCATCGCGAGCTTGCGATACGCCTGTTTGACCTCGTCCTTGGAGGCGTTCTTGCGCACTCCCAGTACCTCATAGTAATCCCGTTTCGCAGCCATCTTTCAGACCTTCGTGGAGCAGAGAAATGAATGGAGGGAATGGGTTTGGGTGTAATAGTTTTCGCCGAGTCCTACTTCTTCTCGTCCTCGTCGTCGACGATCTTGTAGTCAGCATCGACGTATCCCTTGTCGCCTCCGGCCGGTTCCTCTGGAGCTGCTCCGGGCGGGGGTCCCTGGGCCTGCTGCCCCTGTTGGCCGGCTGTGGACTGGTAGACCCTCTTACCTATCTCGAGCAAGGCCTTTTCGAGCTCGTCCAGCTTCTCCTTGGTCTTGACCGCATCGTCTGTCTGCGCCACCGCCTTCAGCTCCTCCGCGAGCTTCGTGAGGCGTTCCTTGAGGTCTTGCGGGACCTTGTCCCCCATATCCTCGAGGATCCTACTGACCTCGTAGGCCTTCTGCTCCGCCCTGTTCTTGAGCTCGGCCTTCTCCTTTCTGACGCGGTCCTCGTCGGCGAACCTCTCAGCGTCCTTGACCATCCGCTCGATGTCGTCCTTGGCGAGCTTCGTCGTCGCGGTGATAGTTATCTTCTGCTCCTTGCCAGTGCCGAGGTCCTTGGCCTTGACATCGATGATGCCGTTCGCGTCGATATCGAATGTGACCTCGATCTGGGGCAACCCTCTCGGTGCGGGTGCGATGCCGATAAGGTGGAACCTTCCCAGGGTGACGTTGTCGGTGGCCATCGGCCTCTCCCCTTGGAGGACATGTATCTCGACGCTGGTCTGGCCGTCCGCGGCCGTGCTGAAGACCTCGCTCTTGCGCGTCGGGATCGTCGTGTTCCTCTCGATCAGCTTGTGAGAGACGCCGCCCAGGGTCTCGACGCCCAGTGAGAGCGGCGTGACGTCGAGGAGCAATATGTCCTTGACAGTGCCCTCGAGGACGCCTCCCTGGATGGCCGCGCCCATCGCGACGCACTCCATCGGGTCGACCCCTCGCACTATCTTCTGGCCGACGAATTCCTCCACGAACTTCTGGACCATTGGCATCCTGGTAGGTCCGCCCACCAGGATGACCTTGTCGATCTGGTTCGGAGGCAGTTTCGCATCGTCGAGCGCCTGTGTCATCGGCTTCCTGCACCTCTCGATCGTTGGCCTCACCAGCTCCTCGAGCTTGGCCCGGTTCAACTTCATGGTGAGGTGCTTGGGGCCGGACGCATCCGCGCTGAGATACGGGAGGTTGATTTCCGTCTCCAGGGTGGAGGACAGTTCGATCTTGGCCTTCTCACCGGCCTCACGTACCCTCTGGACGGCCATCTTGTCCTTCGAGATGTCGATTCCCGTGTCGGACTTGAACTCCCTCGTGATGTAGTCGACCAGCGCATTGTCCATGTCGGTCCCGCCCAGCTGCGTGTCGCCGCTGGTGGATATGACCTCGAAGACCCCCTGGCCGAACTCCATGATGGTGACATCGAGGGTTCCGCCGCCGAGGTCGAATACGAGTATCTTCTGCTCCTTCTCGGACTTGTCCAATCCGTATGCGAGTGCGGCAGCGGTCGGCTCGTTGATGATCCTCACGACATCGAGTCCCGCTATCTTGCCAGCGTCCTTCGTCGCCTGCCGCTGGTTGTCGTTGAAGTAGGCCGGCACCGTGATGACCGCCTTCTCCACCTTCGTTCCCAGGTACGCCTCAGCATCACGCTTGATCTTCTGAAGTATGAACGCGGATATCTGCTGCGGTGAGTACTCTTTGCCGTAGACGCGCACCTTGTAGTCCGTGCCCATCTTCCTCTTGATGGCCATGACGGTGCCCTCAGGGTTGGACACAGCCTGTCTCCTGGCCGGCTCCCCCACGAGCATCTGCCCGTCCTTCGTGAAGGCAACGTATGACGGGAAGGCCTTGCCGCCCAGGCTAGTGCCTTCCGCGCTGGGTATGATTGTCGGCCTGCCGGCCTCCACGACCGAAGCCGCTGAGTTGCTCGTTCCCAAATCTATTCCTATGATCTTACCTTTCGACTCTGCCATTTCTGGTCACCTCTGTTGATTCTGATTCTGCTCATCGGCCGACTCTTGGTCGGCATGTTGATCTTGAACTGCGGGTTCCGGTTCCGCTTCCTTGCGCTTGGACACCTTGACCCTGGTGGGCCTCAGCACCTTCTGCCCGAGCATGTACCCCTTCTGGAACACTTCCAGGATTTGGCCATCCTCGAGGTCATCGCGCTCTTCTCTCATCAGCGCCTCGTGCAGGAACGGGTCGAACCTCCCCGCTGCTGGAATCTCTCTCAGGCCTTCCCTCTGCAGGGTCTGTACCAGCTGCCTGTGTAGCCCCTCGAGCCCTTTGAGCAGCTCCTTCTTTGAGCCTTTCCCGGCCGTTTCCAGCGCCTTGTCGAACGAGTCGAGCATCGGGAGCAGGTCGGTGACGAGCCTTTGGGTCGCCACGCGCGATCTCTCCGTCCATTCCTTCTCGGTCCTCTTCTTGTGGTTGTCGAACTCGGCCTGAAGGCGCATGAGGTCGTTCGTCAGGTCCGAGATCCGGAGGTCCCTCACGGCCAATGGGTCCAGAGGGGGAGGTGCTTCCTTGGTCTCGCCCTCTTCGGGCGCCTCTTGTTGCCTCGGCTCTTCGTCGGCTATGTCCACCGCCTCCAGGAGTGTTCAATATCGTTTGATGTCTCTGTTCGCATTAATGTTGTTTGAAGAAATTGAAGGGGTTTTGGGACAGGGCCTGCTCAGTCAAGCCCGCTGTCCTCGCCCATGTCAGGGCCCCTCGGTCCCTTGCCCCCCGCGCCGCCTCCCTTCGAGGCGATCACGTCGTCGATCCTGAGGATCATCACCGCTGCGTCGGTCGCAGAGCTTATGGCCTGCCTGCCGACCCTGATCGGCTCGAGGACCTTCTCCTTCTTCATGTCCGTGACCTTGCCGGTGAAGACGTTGATACCGGCGTACTTCTTGCCCGACTTGTGGGCCTGCCTGAGCTCTATCAGGACATCGATCGCGTCGAGACCCGCGTTCTCGGACAGCGCTGTGGGAATTACCTCGAGTGCGCTGGCGAAAGCATCGATGGCGATCTGCTCTCTGCCGCCGACCGAGGCGGCATAGTCCCGGAGCCTCAGTGCCAGCTCGACCGCAGTCGAGCCGCCGCCCGTCACGAGCTTTCCATCCTCTATCGCGACTGCAACCACGCTCAACGCGTCGTTCAGAGACCTGTCGATCTCATCGACCACGTGCTCGGTTCCGCCTCTTATGAGGACGGACACAGCCTTCGGGTTTCTGCAGCCAGTCACAAACGTCATCCTGTCATCAGCGATCTTCTTCTCCTCGACGAGCTTCGCGGCGCCCAGGTCGTTCGCCTTGAGGTCGTCCAGCTTGGTGACTAGGCTCGCGCCCGTGGCTTTGGCGAGCTTCTCCATATCGCTCTTCTTGACCCTTCGGACAGCGTAGATCTTCTCCTTAGATAGGTAGTGCTGCGCGAGATCGTCTATTCCCTTCTGGCAGAACAGGACGGTCGCCCCGGACTTCTTCACGGTTTCGACCATCTTCCTCAGCATGTTCTCCTCTTCGTCGAGGAACGCGTGAAGCTGGGACGGGTCCGTAATCTCGATCTTCGCGTCGATCTCGGTCTTCTTGACCTCGAGTGCGGAGTCGACGAGCGCGATCTTCGCGTTCTCCACCTTCTTCGGCATCGCTGGGTGGACCGCTTCCTTGTCGACTATGATTCCAGCTATCATCTGCGTGTCGTCCATCGAGCCGCCCTGCTTCTTGACGACCTGGATGTTGTCCTCGTCGACGAACCACTTGCCGTCGCTCTTCTTCTCCGCCACGGCGCTGACCGCCTTCACGGCGACATCAGCCAGCAGGTCCCTCGATGCAGAAACGCTCTTCGATATCATTGCGGTCCTCGCAATGTCCATGAGCGTCTCCTTGTCGTCAAGCGAGACAGTCATCGCGCCATCCTCAAGCATGTCCCTGGCTTTCATCGCCGCGGCCCTGTAGCCGCCCGAGATGACAGTCGGGTGAATGTTCTGCTCGATCAGCGCTTCAGCCTTCTTCAGAAGCTCTCCAGCGAGCACCACGGCAGTCGTTGTGCCGTCGCCGCATTCCTCGTCCTGAGTCTTGGCGACCTCGACGAGCATCTTTGCGGCCGGGTGTTCGACGTCCATCTCCTTCAGGATCGTTACGCCGTCGTTCGTGATGACAACGTCGCCCATGCTGTCGACGAGCATCTTGTCCATGCCCCTCGGTCCGAGGGTGCTGCGGACGGAATCTGCGATGGCTCTAGCCGCAGTGATGTTGTTGAACTGCGCGCCTTTGCCCCTTTCTCTCTTGGTTCCTTCCTTCAGAATCAGAATCGGTGTTTGGCCTATCATTTCCTAACCTCCATTTGTATGTCTGGATTGATCAATATCTGCCATTGGCTTCTATGGGTAGATTCTCGTATATGTCAGGACTTCTATATAACCTTTGCTGCGCACTATTTGACCCATTTGCGCCACGGCAGCAGGCCTTCCTGGGCTACCGTTCATCCACTGGAAGCCGAGGTGAGTGAGCGCCGCTTCCGCCCTGGAACGCTATTCCTCCCGAGTGAAGCACCTTTTATCTAGGTAGTCTATCCTTTGCCCGCCCTTGCCTATGATTGTAGTCCCTTACGTAACCTTAGAAGGCCTCACTATCCTTGACAAGATTTCCGGGCGCGGGCGCTCGCGCAGGGAAGTGTCCGAGCTAGCGTCAAAGCTGTCGGAGAAGTTCGAGAGGTTGTATCTTGCAGATGAAGACGGGATTGTGAAGAACAAGCCTCAGCTCGATCTCGCGCAAGCGGTGTGCGACGAGATTCCGACCCTCTACGAGTGCGGAGTGAGATTCTCGAACAACGTCATCGACGTCATCACTGCGGGTGCTGATAAGGCCGTTGTCGGCACCTCGACGATTTCGAGCCTCGACGAGGTCAGAGGAGCTTTTATGCTCTCGGAGAACATTACGTTCAAAGTCGACTATCGGGATGGGATCTTGAGTTTTGACCCAGACATTGCTGGCAGAGCCTTCCTCGACCTTGCGCGGGATGTACACGAAATCGGCATCGCCGAGATCGTCGTGCCCAGCAAGCTCGCGAAGGATGCTGCAGCCGCGAAGAAGCAGTTCGGGTTCAAGCTCGGTGTCATCGCGTCCATATCCGAGCGCCAAGGCCTAGATGCGCTGGGAGCGGACTATCTAGTCGCAGAGGACTACGGGAGATTGGATGGGAATGAGTGAACTGAAGAACAGCATCGCACTTCTTTACAGGCGGAAGGGGAAGGAGTCGCTGACGGAGCGCGAATTCGTCTTCTCCGCATCGATGGAGACCAGATGGTTCTCCCCAAAGGACGCGCAGAGATTGCTGGACATCGGCTTGAGCGGAGGCCTCCTGCAGAAGAAGAACGGGAGCATCCTGCCAACCTTCGACCTGCGGGCTGTGGAAGTCCCGTTGGACTACAAGCCATCGAAGGAGATGTTCAACGAGGCTCCCAAGGTGAAGATGGACCTGTTCTCAGAGATTGTTGAGAAGATCGTCAGGACGAAATCAGTCCCGAAGCGCGAGGTCGTCTCGAAGGTCAACAAGAAGCAGGAGCAGCTGGGCATAGATGTCGAGCCAGCGGCCCTCCTTGTGGCGTCGGACTACGGACTGTCCCTGGAATCGCAGTTCATAGAGAGGGCAACATCCGAGATACTGAGCCGTGACTTCCAGTAGAATCCGTGGTTCGCGCGTCAGTCTTTCTGCATCTTGATCAGGTCAGCGAGAGTCAGCGAAGAAGTCCCCATGCCCTTGGCGACCTGAGTGTCAACTACCTTCTCCTTGAGCTTGATTCCGAGCTCCTTCTCGAGCTTTCCGAGCATCTTGTCATCAGGGCGCATGTCCCCGGACTCGACCTTGCTCAGGACCGTCATCCGCTCGTTTATCTTCATCGCGAGGTCCTTCTGCGTCATGCCCTTCTTGGAGCGGGCGATGCGGATGCGCGCGGCAAAATCCTCGACGAGTTCTTCTTTCTCTACATTCGTGAGAACATCCCTCGGCTTACCCCGCTTCTCTCTGTACTCTAGCCTTTGCACGATCAACGGCTTCGGAGCGGGTGCCTCCTTCTCCACCGGTTTCTTTGCCTCTATGCCGAATTTTGCGCATTCGGAACAAACTTCAAGTTGGACCCCTTCGATAGTAACCTTCTTGCAGAAGGTTACACTCTTGCCGCACATCTCGCAGATCATGAAGACCGCGTGTTTGAACCAGGAAGCCAAAGAATAAATAGAGTATTTAACCTTATATAATTCCCAGCTCGGAAAACGTTGACAACGAGGTTTGATAGATTGGAGCAGGACCAAACAGGGCCTTCGATGCTTGAAGAAATCCACCGGAAGGTGTCCGTCCTCGAAGAGAGGAATCTTGAGCTAGTCGAGGAGGCTCGCAGGGTTGACGGAGAGAAGAGGTTCGTCGAGAGCGAACTCATCAGGCTTCAGAAGGAACTCAAGAGGCTGAAGGCCGAGCTCGAGAGGCTCAAGGCCCCGCCGCTCATCATAGGTCAGATCAAGGATGTTCTTGCGGACGGCCGGGTCGTTGTGAAGAGTTCGACCGGTCCCGACTTCATCGTGAGCACATCCGACTACGTCTCTCCGGAGCTGCTCACCGCAGGCGCTCGTGTGGCGCTAAACAAGCAGACACTGGCTGTCATGGGAGTCCTCCCGCCGTCGCTCGACCCGATCGTGGTCGGAGCCGAGATCATATCCAAGCCCGACACTCAATATGATGATATTGGTGGCCTCCAGGAGCAGATACTCGAGGTCAGGGAGGCCGTCGAGGACCCGCTGCTCAGGCCCGAGTTGTACAAGAAAGTTGGCATAGACCCGCCGAAGGGAGTGCTTCTTGTTGGCCCGCCTGGTACTGGCAAAACGCTCCTCGCGAAGGCAGTTGCCAAGCAGACCAATGCCACATTCATAAGGTTCGTAGGTTCGGAGCTCGTTCAGAAGTACATCGGCGAGGGCGCAAGGCTCGTCAGGGAGCTGTTCGATCTGGCGAGGCAGAAGGCCCCATCGATCGTGTTCATAGACGAGATTGACAGCGTCGGCGCCAAGAGGCTCGAGCTCGCCACCTCGGGCGACCGCGAAGTCCAAAGGACCTTGATGCAGTTGCTCGCGGAGCTCGACGGGTTCAACCCGCTGGGCGAGGTGAAGATCATCGGTGCGACGAACCGGCCGGACATACTGGATGAGGCACTCCTCAGGCCGGGCAGGTTCGACAGGATCATCGAGATCCCGATGCCGAACTTCGAGTCCAGGATTGACATATTCAAGATCCATTCCAAGCGCATGAACCTTGACCCGTCGGTGAACATCGAGGAGCTGGCGGCGAAATCTGAAGGCTCGACTGGGGCCGACATGAAGGCCATCTGCACAGAGTCGGGGATGTTCGCCATCCGGGACAACAGGGACTTCGTCACGATGCAGGACTTCGAGAAGGCGATTCTCAAGGTCTTGGACGAAGGCACCGATAAGGCCATGGAATCAGGCCCGATGTTCGCCTAGGCACTGCGGGCTGAGATTGGTAGTAACCCGTCTCACTCTAGATCCTTCTCGATCACGAAGGCCCCGATGTATCCGCACTTCTTGCAGTGGTACTTGTAGCCCGTGATTAGGCCTGTCTCGTAGTATAGATCAGCAGAACCGCACTCCGGGCATGTCAGAACTGACTTCGGCCTTTTCACGGACACTGGATAGGGGTCTTCGGAATTAACCATTCCTAGTACTGGTTAAGCTCTGCCTTCATGAACTCCCGCAGCAGGGTGGTCGCGTAGCATCCTTTGTTGAGGGCGAAGCTGAAGACGACCTCACCGGGCAAGAACTCCATCTCCAGATCGGTGTAGTGCGCTAGCAGCTCCCTCCTGCTGCCCTTCGAAGAGGCCTCCCTGAGGCCGACTATCTGGAAATCCTTGCTCTCTATGCTCTGCTCTGCGACGATACTCCTTTCGATGTCGCCCATCCTCCCATCGGCGAAAACCGACTCGGTCCCGTAGAGCAATCCGCTCACGAACGCCTTCCGCTCCCGGGCGTTCCTGACCGCCTTCTCGAGGTTATCCTTGGTCACTGGGATGGCGGTGTCGTGATCCGGAACGTTCGTCTTCGCGAGCGGCAGGATAAGGTCCCCCACCTGCGGCTCGCTTATGGACATCCCAGATCTGAGCCTCTCGCTGAGGATCTTGTTGAACAGATACGACTGGTATGCGTGGACGAACATCATCAGAAGATTGTGCGGGAGCCGTCGAAGGGCGCCGACAAAGTCGTCTGGATTGTCCTTGAGATGTCCGATCATGGTCCGCTCGAATGTGAGTTTCATGGGGAACTCCCTGAGGGCACGTTCGAAGTCCCTGGTCTCCTGCAGACTCCGCCTCGCATCGTTGGCCTCGGAGTCCTCTTCCTCGGACGGGTTCGCTATGTAACGCATCACGGCTGCCTCCAGGTCCCCTTTGACGAGGTCCTTGCCGATCAGGTGGGTTATCGGCCTCACTGAGCCGAAGCGTTGGACCCCGAAGAAGTTGGGAAATCCTCCAAGCTTGTCCAGTCGCTCCCTCGCTGCATTACATGATGCAGCTGCATCCACTGTCGGTTCGATGTCAGAGACTCTTATCCTGAACTTGTTTCCAATCAAGTCTCCGATCGTTATCATTCTGTTTGATCGGTAGACATTCGAAATCGTCACATCCGGGATGGCGAGCGCCTGAACCGCCTCAAGGGGAGCGTTGAACGACATCAGCTGCGTCGCGACAGCGCGTCCGTCCTTTGTGCCCGCAAAGCCTATCCTTGCCCTTCCTATCCTCAGGTTCGAGCTCAGCCTTCGCACGAGCCTGTTCGTCTCCCAGTTCCTCCGCCAGACACGAGCGACCACGAACTTGCCGTCCAGTCTCTCTGGAGGAAGGATTGATATCTCATCAACCACGAAGTCCTCCGGGGTCTTCCTCAGCTTCCCGCCGATGCCCGGGACGTCTGCTGTCAGAAACACCTCGAGGCCTAGCTCGCTCTCCTTCATGACGCACTCAGAATCGTGATATCCGGTAATAACGTTCCGTCGCGGCCAGCCTAGATCTGCTTCTCGATGAGCTCTCGGGCCTCAGCGAACTGGTTCGCAAGGGATTTCGCGGCCTTCTTGAGGGCTGCCTGGGGCTTGCCCTCCTTGACCTCCACCGTCAAAACAGGCTTATCCAGTTGCGGATGCCCCGTCACGAACCTGGCGTCGGCGACATTCTTGTCCTGGAGAAGCTCGTGTATGAGCGGCACGATCAGGGTCTCGTCAGCGTCAACTATCTCGACCCTGATGCTGTCCTTCTTCTTCTCGACCAGCTTGAACTCCATAGTACTCGATTCGACTCGTATGGGCATTGGGTTCATAAAGGTATCTAGCTCCGAATCGTCGTGCTGGCAGGGCTGACAGATGAAAACCAGTTAGGAAAAGGTCGTGGGGAAAGGGTTTGATGGTGTTTCGCTCGCCTAGATCTCCTCGGGCGCGGCGACGACCTTGTAGGGCCTCATCATCTCGTTGTCTTCGTGATCCAGGATGTGGCAGTGCCATACATATCCCGGGCCGTAGGTCGCGTCGAAGGGGTACTCGGCGCTTCCGTCGATCGGGGCGAACCTGACGAGTATCACGGTAGTTTCCCCGGGGTTCATCCTTACTGTGTCCTTCCAGCCCTGCTCGTTCGCCGGAGCCGCCTTCGGCTTGTTCTTGAGATATGGCTCGACAGGCAGCTCTTCCGGGATGTAGTCGTGCATGAACGGCAGCATCCCGTCCATGGTCCCCTCTGCGTTCAGCGTGAGCCAATCGTCGTAGTAGGACATCGCGTCCACCCTTTGTCTGTACATCAGCTGGAACTGCGCGAGGTGCAGGTGTATCGGGTGCGTATCAGCGGTTGGGTTCGTGATAACCCACATCTCTGTGCTTCCCAATACCGGCAGTTCGGATATCTCGCCGTGCCACTTCTGGCCGTTGAGAAGTATCTCGAGCGGCCCGCCCGGTCCCATGACCTCAACCAGTGTGAGATACCTGACCCTGTCCACCGGAGTGGTCAGGGATGGGAAGATCGCAAGGTCTGGGTTGAGAGTTGCTGGCAGAACGACCGTAGGTTGGCCCGGGTCGCCCGTGACGGTAAACTGCATTATCTGGCCGACGGTCCTCGGGTCGGCAGACTCACCCATCGGGAACGGCGACTTGGCGCTGTTGGCCAAGAGAATCTTGGTTCCTGGAGCGAGGCCGGAGAAGTCCACGAGCACCTCCGCCCTTTCTCCCGGAGCGATGGCCAGCTCCTTCAGGAGCGCCGGGGATTTCAGATATCCTCCGTCGCTGGCTATCTGATAGAATGGGAGTTTGAGGTTGTTGGCCTTGTCCCAGAAGGTCAGGGTGTAGAACCTGGCATTCGACCCGTCGAGAAGCCTGAGGCGATACATCCCCTGGTCGACATCCATGTTGGGCCACACCTGTCCGTTCACCATGATGGTGTTGCCAAAGAACTCGGGCGTCCAGTATGGATGATCCGCCGGGTTGATGCCAACGCTGTCGAAGAACATCGTGCCGTCGATGTTGAAAGTCCTGTCCTGGATCACAATGGGCATGTCGTACTTCCCGTTCGGAAGATACTGAGCTAGCGCATCCGCCGGATCTCTCAGCAGGTAGAAGCCCGCGAGGCCGGACATGACGTTTATCCTCGTGATCCCGAGGGCGTGGTCATGGTACCAGAGCGTTGCTGCGGGCTGGGCGTTCGGGTAGTTGAATGTCACTGTGCCCGGAGCGGCGGGGATCTCCTCGTAGGCCGGGCCGTACAATCCGTCGTATGTGAACCACGCATCAGGGCCCCCGTCCGAATCCGATCGCACCTCGCCTCCATGGAGGTGGGTCACCAACGGCACAGGGCTCTGCGCGTCCTCGAAACCTGGCGGGAACGTCGGATACGACTCCGTCGGCATGCCCATGTCGTTCGGGTCTGCCCAGTGCAGCGTCGGGTCAACCGCGAACATGTGCGATGTGTCGATATTGTTTCTCCATACCACGTTTATTGGCGTCCCACGGACCGCCTCGAAAGACGGTCCCGGTGAATTCAGTACCGTCCCGAGAAGCTCCCCCGTCAGGGAGTCTTTCGCATAGCCCTCGTAACCCCAGACAGGGGTCATGGGCAACGGGGCCGGCAGAATCTGCTGCAATCCGGCCGACATGCTGATCTCGTAATCGTGTGACACGACGTTGCCGTGTTCATCTGTGACGATGGTCGGATCGAAGACCGGCGGCGGGGCAGTGATCTGGTTGGTCCACTTGGGAATGGCTAGCGGGTCCAGCAAGGCTGACGGATGCAGGGCCGTTACCTCAGCAGCAGCTGCTTGGCCGGCCATTGGCAGTACCAAGGCCAACATCACCATCGGTGCGAACGCTATCCTCGCCAACCTGATCCCTCTTGTCGCGGTCGTGTTTGATGCTCTGTACTCTTCTGTCAATTAGATTCCTCCATCTGTCAGAACTAGGTTCGTTAGAACGGGAAGCCAATCGACCGGACCTCGATGCCCAACCATTTTGCACTTCCCACAGAAACCGGGAGTACGCTATAACGGTGTTAAGGAAGTCCCGAAACAGAACGGTGCCAAGGGCACTCTGAGAAGAAACGAATACGTTTCGTGTCTATGGCCAGATCACTTCTTAGCCTTCTTCCTGGGCTTGGCCTTGGATTGGCCTTCACTTTGCTTGATTTGGACGACCTTCCTGTCTCGGGGATACATGGTCCCGCACATCTGGCAGACATCTACCTCTCGCCAGCGGGCGTCCTCGGTGGCAATGATCTTGATTATGCATGGGCTCTCGCACAGCGGGCACTTGCTTGAAGCCATCTACTTACCCTCCTCGCCGAATCTCTTCCGGAGCACAGTATGGATTCCTTCGGCGATAACCCTACCGATGCCGTCAACTTGCATAAGTTCTTCGACGTCCGCGTCGGCGATGCCCTTGACGCTGCCGAACCGCCGGAGAAGCCTCTCGGCCAAGGTCGCGGACACGTTCGGAAGGCCTTGGACGAGGAACATCTGCCTGCTGCTCACGTCGAGGGTGGTCTGGACCGACTTGCCGCTCTGTTGCTTCGCCTCCTCCTGTCTGAACAAGGATCGAATCGCGGACGCCGTATCCGCCGGCCCATCTGTTGATAGTATTGGCATGTGGTACTCTGCGAGCACGGAGCTGAGCGCGTCATACACCGCAGCATTCCCTGCCTGAACACCCTCTCCCTCAGGAGCGCCCTGGACGATGAGAATGGGGTGCAGATACTCGTGCTTGAGCTTGGCCAGGGTCGTGAGGACCGACCCGTCAGAGATGCCCTTTATGAACTCGTCCACAGTCCTCACTGCGACCGCTACGCGCTTCGATACCACGACATCGGCGGATTCCAGGTCCTCATCCGCCGTCGAGAAGCCCATTTCCTTGAGCGCCTCGTCGAGCCCAGATGTCCTGATCCTGTGGGACGTCGTGAGGGCCTGCGCCTTCTCGTTCTGCCCGAAGCCGCCAAGCGATTTCTGGCCTTTCCTCTCCGAGACCTTCCTCGAGAGCTCCTCCCTCGGTGTTTCCGGCGGCTCGTTCATCATTTCCGTAAGCTGGACCTTGGTGAGCGTCGAAGGCGCGGTGGACGGCATGTCAGGGAGTCCTCTCCTCGCCCTCAGCTTCCGTCGAAGCGACTCGAGCTCCCTCCGCATCTGCATCTCCTTCTTCCTGCTAGACCAGAAGTACGCCTCGTCCT
>Ga0299915_10002529_pt1 | contig 13313 bp, 10 predicted proteins | sample RVTome_13_FD_200263 | JGI IMG/M metagenome (GOLD analysis project Ga0299915, IMG submission 200263) | Soil microbial communities from uranium-contaminated site in the Upper Colorado River Basin, Wyoming, United States - RVT92D227 (version 2) ...
CCCAGCCCGAATTTCTGCAGTTCAAACGCTTGGGGACGGCCGGGGCGACCGAGCTCTTTGCGCCCCAAGGGAATTTGCCGATCAAGAATTACCAGTTGGCCCGCTTCCCCAGCGGCGAAAAAAATCTGCATGGCTCCAAATACGTCAAGGAGCTCAACGCCAAACCCTGGCCTTGTAAATACTGCACCCTCCAGTGCCACAACCGCTGTGAGGTCAAAGGAGGTCCGTACGCCTACAAAGGCAAAGGGCCGGAGTATGAGTCTTTCGCCATGATGGGGTTTAACACCATGGTCGATGATATCAAGGCCGTGGCTTACGCCTGCGAGCTGGCCAATCTTTATTCCATGGATTGTATTTCCTTAGGAGTGGTAATTGCCTGGGCCATGGAGTCTTATGAAAAAGGTGTGATCACCCGGAAGGACACTTATGGCCTGGACCTGAAATGGGGCAATGCGGAAGCTCTGGTAGAGATGACCAAAAAAATCGGAGAACGGGCCGACGGCCTGGGTTACCTGCTGGGCGAAGGCTGCAAGATTGCGGCCGAGCGCCTCGGGAAGGGCTCCGAAGACTGGGCCGTCCAGATGAAAGGCCAGGAAATCGCCGCCCACAACTGGCGCGCCCAGTACATTTCCGCCCTCAACTACTGCACCGGCGTCGCCTCCGGTCCCAACCACGAGCGGGGTAATTCGCAGCACATCTGGGTCGGACATGTCCGGCTCCCCGAGTGGGGGATTGATGAAGTGAAAAACGAGGAACGGTGGTCCTGGGAAAAAGCGGCCGACCGCAACGCCAAGTTCCACGACTATTGCAACGTCATCAACTCCGCCTGCCACTGCAAGTTCATGGAGTTCCGCAGCTACACACTGACCGATCTAACCAACACCATAAACGCCGCCACGGGCTGGGGCTGGAGTCTTAACGACCTCCGCCGCTGCGGCGAGCGGATTACCACCCTCCAGAAATTCCTGAACATGCGCTTCGGCTGGAAAAAAGAGCACGACTTTAAGTATCCCAAGCGGTTCATGGAGCCGGTTCAAGAGGGCCCGGCTGCGGGAAAGATCCCGGTCGGGCTGGAAGACGCGATCTTGGATTATTACCGGGTGCGGGGCTGGGACGAACAGGGCAAGCCGACCCCGGAGCTGATCAAAAGGCTGGGCATGGAAGAATACGCTGAGTTTGGTACTAAGATTTAAAATGAAGGCGAGGATCAATAATAAAGAACGGGATTTCCCGCCGGGAACCACCTTCGCCCAGGTTGTACATATGGTCCGGGAAGGCCAAAAAGACGACCCGGTGACCAAGTCTCTCATTGCCAAAACGGGCCAGGACCATATTACCTTCATCCTCAACAGCCGCATTGTGAAGCCCCAGGAATACGAGTCCATTGAACTCAAGGAAGGCGACGATATCCGGTGGATGCATCCCTATGCCGGAGGCTGAGGCGGCTTAAAATTCATCTCCCCAACCGCCTTGGCAACGTTTTCATTTCTCATCTTCCGCTTCCTGAATACATTCTCCGGAAACAAACCCTTAAGCCCAGGACGCTCCAAATACCTCTGCCCTCAAGGAATTTCCTTGATTCCAATAATCGCCTGATGCTCGACACTGTACGCACCTTGAAAATAAGCCGCCTGATTGCAGGTATGGTATTAAAATCTTAAATTCTTTGCAGCCCAAAAATTTAGGTTTCAGCAGAAAGATATTTTCCCCAAAATAACGAGTATACCTACTTTTGAGTTAAGGAGTGCTTCAGGCATTGAAGATTACCGAAAGAAGCAATGGAACGAGGCAGAGCCATTTCTGGCCCTGCCTCGTTCTCTGAAAATTTAATATATCTTTTTGTTATCGCAAATTCTGGAGAGCCGGCGGGCGAAGAAGGTCTATTCACGTCTGACCAACTCCGAAGCCCTAACCACCATCAGAGTCGTGATCAATATGAAAACCGAGGTATTGATGATAAGCGCCGTAGGAGCATCCCAGAGGCTGACTTCATAGCCGGTCAGGAAATTCCCCAAAGTAAGAGTGCTAATAGCAAAGGCGCGGGCGCCGGAAACCCTGCCGCGCATTTCCTCGGTCGACCGTATCAGGAGTAAAGCCTGGACGAGGGCCATTGATATTCCCTGAGCTACCCCTGCAATAATTAGCAATGCCATAGAAAGTTGAAATGATTTTGAAAACGCCAAGATCATTAATATGATCGGCCAAACCAATATAGAACCAACAAGAAACTTACCCCGGTTTGCGGATTGGGGTATAGCCCCGACGACCAAAGATCCGAGAATGACACCCAGGCCAGTTCCTGCCATAAGCTGACCAAAACCACTGGAACCCGTACCGAGAATGTTACGGGCAAATACTGGCATAAAAACATACGCGTATGGGAAAATAAACAGGTTGACCATAGCCGCCATTAATATCAGTGAAAAAAGAAACCTGTCTCCCTTGATGTAACGCAGACCAGAGACCAGCTCCTTCCCAAATGAACTACGGTTACTCGAGCGAGCTTTCGCACCAATCTTCAAAGGGAGAAGGGCCACCAACGAAAGTAAGAAGCTAGTGGCTATTAGCGCAAAACAACCAGTTGCCTCGATGACTTCTAACAATTTGCCACCAATTAGCGGGCCCACTACACTGGTGGCCCCAGCGGCAACCTGCATCAATGAGATTGACGAGATAATATGATTGTCCTTGACTATGCTGGCAGCCAGGCTGTATCGAGCCGAAAAGTCAAAGGTGAAACATAGGCCACCGATAAAGGTGAACACGAATAGGTGCCAGACCTCAATTCGCGCGAAAGCAAACAACACCAATAAGGCCAGGGAGGCAGTACCGTAAACAACTTGCACTGCCAGGAGGACGAAGCGCTGATTGATGCGGTCACAAATGGTGCCACAATAAGGTCCAAATAAAAATGGGGCAAAGCGGCAGGTACCCAGCAAGCCAACCAAAAAAGGCGAATTTGTTAATTCCAGTACCAGCCAGGCGCCCACCACCGTTTCAATCCATCGCCCAAACCATGTGCTCAGTCCAGAAATCCAGAGCAAGCGGTACTGAGGATACCCAAAGGCTGGTAAGAAGATGTGCTGTTCCCCGCTGATTCCAAACGATCTACTCATTGGTAATGCCACAAAGGAGATATTCAAGTTTAGCGAGGGTGGACGGCTTCCCGGAATACCTGGGGAGGGCGGTTCCTTTTTCAGGGATGAGAGGGAAAGGCCACCCTTAAAATTGTCCGTGTCGTCCGGCCCCTTTTGCGAAACGAGTGGCGCCTTCTGCGGTCTCTCCCGTGAGGATGGTCTTCAGGCCGATTCGAAATTCGTTTCTCATAGCCGCATCGAAGGGCAGACCCGACTGCTCGTAGGCCGAGCGCCTATCGCTCCTCAGACAGTTCTGCGGGAAATTGGCGATCGTTTCCGCGAGGGCCTCGGCTTCAGCCCGGGAGGTCCCCGGCTCCACCACCCTATTGACCAGCCCCATGCGCAGGGCTTCTTCAGCCCCGACCGGCCGACCGGTCAGGATCATATCAAGAGCATTGGATAGACCGATCAACCGGGGAAGCCGGACAGTCCCCCCATCGATGAGGGGGACCCCCCACCTTCTACAGAAAACCCCGAAAAACGCATCTTTTTCCATGACGCGAAGGTCGCAGAGGAGGGCAAGTTCAAGCCCTCCGGCCACGGCATATCCAGCAACGGCGGCTATGACCGGTTTGCTCAAGAACATCCTCGTAGGACCCATGGGACCATCGCCGTCTTCTTCCATGCGATTGGCAAGGCCCCCGGAAATGGCCTTCAGATCAGCCCCCGCACAAAAGCACCCCCCCGCTCCCCAGAGCACACCCACCCGCGCCTCCCCATCGCCATCAAAGGCCCGGAAGGAATCGGCCAATGCCTGGGCAGTGGGCCGATCTACGGCGTTTTTTACCTCCGTTCGGTTGATGATGATGGTGGTTACAGGCCCTCTTTTCTCGGCGATAACCTTCATGGCAACCCTCTTCGGCTCTGTAAGTGATAAGAACTCCCTTTTGGGTGGGTTGAATATACGAAAAAAGGGGGCGCCTGTCAATTGAAAGGAACAGTCTCGAAAAAAACTCGAAAAAACTTGCCCCTTCACTTTTGGATTCATTTAATATAAAATTTTTGAGCGCTATCATGTAAAGTTGCCGGTTGATTACCCTCCATATTGCAAAGGAGATTGAACCATGGCTTACGATTTTAAATGTGTTTTATGCGAAAAGGGCAAAGGGGTTTTAAAGATCACCATGAACCAGCCGGAAACCCTCAACGCTCTAACCCCGCAGCTGGAGAAGGACCTTCACGAGGCCCTCCATGAGGGGGATGATGATCCGGAGGTTTTTTGTATGGTGATCAACGGGTCCGGCCGCGCCTTCAGCCCCGGATATCACATGGGAGAAATCACCGGGAGGAAAGGAAACCTGACCGATCCGGCTATGTACGGGAGTATCGGCGAATTTCTGGCCTTCTTCCAGGTTCATGACTACCAGAATATCCAGAACCACCAGCTGGGCATCTGGCGCTTAAAGAAACCGGTGATTGCCGCCGTGCATGGCTACTGTATGGGAGGCGGGATGTGGCTGGCCATGGCCTGCGATATGTGTTACTGCTCCGAAGATGCCGTCTTCGGCCAGCCCGAGGTTCGCCATAACGCCAACAGCACCTTCTTAATTCCGGCCCTCGCCGGGTGGCAGAGGGCCGCCCGTTACCTTTATACCGGCGACCACTTCGACGGCAAGGAGGCTGAACGAATCGGTATCGTCAACGAATGCCTTCCCAATGATAAGCTTATGCCAACGGTCATGGCCCTGGCCGAGAGGATCGCCCTGGTGCCCCCCAACTCGGTCCGCACCATGAAACGCTTGGTCATGTCGGGCTTCATGGCCTACGGAATCGGAGCAGCCCTGGAAGTATGCGCTCCCTACTCGACCCTGGCCCACTGCTCGCATGGACCCGAGCGCCAGGCGATGTTCGACGCTCAAAAGGAGAAGGGGATGAAAGGCTATCTCCAAAAGCGGGACGGGAAATTTTTACCGGAGCCGTTCGGGCCCAAATCGAAACTTAAAAAATAGGTTTTTTTCTTTCTGTCATCGAGCCCTAAGGACACAATCGGCAAAAATGGGGAGGGGACACCCAAAGATTCCCAAAGAATTTCCTTGACAGTTTTGTAAGAAAATCCTATGATAGGTTAAATAAGTTGCAAAGAGTTTTGGTTTGGTAAAAAAACAGGCCGCAGAGTTCTTTAAGCTTATGCGGCTTTTTTTATTGACCCCGCCTGGGCTATTGCATCTTATCTATGTGAAAAGTGGAGGAGGTGAAAAGCAATGGCCAAAGGTCGAGTCAAATGGTTCAATGAGCAAAAAGGGTTTGGGTTTATTTCCCAGGAAGGTGGCGAGGATTTATTCGTGCACTTCTCATCCATTAAACAAGACGGATTCAAGGTTCTTCATGAAGGGGACGAGGTCGAGTTCGAAATCGCCCAGGGGAAGAAGGGCCTGCAGGCAGTGGACGTCGTAAAAGCCTAAGAATCCGGAAACCGGATCATCAGACCCCGGGGGAAGATAACCATCCCGGGGTTCCTTCCTTTAGAAAAGGTCTTTTCTTAGCCGCCATTGTCGCAATCCATGAGGGGGAAAAATGAATACTAAAATATACGTGGCCAATATTCCCTTCCAGACGACCGAGCCCGACCTAAAAGCCCTTTTCTCCAAGGCCGGCGATGTTGCTTCGGTTAAGATCTTAAAGGACCAGCAGACGGGGCACCCGCGAGGATTTGCCTTCGTGGAAATGTCAACCCGCCGGGAAGCTCAGAAAGCTATTTCCATGCTGAATAAAAAACCTTTCATGGAAAAAGAACTGCTGGTGAAAGAAGCCCGGGAGCGCCGCGGTTTCCGCGGGAGAAGATGGTAAGGGGACCTTATTTCTTGTCGCTTAAAAAGCTCAGCCCCAACTTTGATAAACTGGCTATTGATTCTTTTTCTCACCGATCATCCCCGTCACCCATTCGAAATTGATTAGAGCCACCAAGTAGTCGCGACGCGATCGAGCCATGCTTGTCTTGGCCAGGGTGAGGTTTAACTCCGCATCGTCCACGTCGAGCTTGGTTTTGACTCCGTATTCGTATCCCTTTTCGGCCATGGACAGAAGACGTTCGGCCTGCTTGACTGTGCCGGCGAGGGCCTTGATGATCTCCCCGGCCTCCCGGTAGGCGTTAACTGCATCGCGTACCTGAAGGGCGATGGAGTCCTTAAGCTTGCCTTCATCAAGCTTCATGGTGGCCAGGTCGCTTTTGGCCTGGGCCACTTTTCCCCGGCTGCGCAGGCCGTCAAAAAAGGGGAAAGTAAGAAATAATCCGGCCGTCCAGGCCTGGCCGTTTCCCTTATCGGCTCCCAAAATTAACTCCCGCCATCCATACCCCGCTTTAAAATCCACCCGTGGTTTGTCCCCGGCATCGGCGATCTTGATCAGCTCCTGGGCAATCGCCATACGCTTTTGCTGGTCGGCAAGCTCCGGCCGTCTCTTCCAGGCTGTCTGCACCGCTTCCTCATACATGGGATACGGCGCCTGCGGGGCTTCCAGCCTTCCTTCAGCGTCCACATCTTCCCCTTCCATACCCAAAATGAATCTGAGCTTATCACAGGAGATCCGGATGAGGTTTTCCCTGCGGATGACCTCCGGCCGGGCATTTTCCACAGCCACCTCCGCTGATAGGACATCATATTCGGTGGCGATCCCGGCCGCATATTTTCGCCGCGCTTCGTCGAGAACCCGAATCTTCTGGTTCAGAGTTTGCACAGATAGGTGGTAAAGCTCCTTGACCAGCAAAATATCGTAGAAAGATGAAGAAACGTCGCGCATCACAGCCTGCCGAAAAAGGCGCAGCTGGTCGTCGGCTGTGGCCAACCCGACCTTGGCGGCCCGGATGGCTGCCCCTACCTGCCCGAAAGTGTAAAGAACTTGCGATAACTCAATCCCCGCCGAGTGGGTCTGGTTCTCTAATTGGGCAAGAAAGCCATAGGCCTTTTGGCTTTCATCGCGGTTATGGACAATGGTTCCCGAAAATTGAAGCCGGGGCAGGGCCGCCGACCGCTCCTCGACATAACGTCCTTCGACAAGATTGCGGTATTCTCGGGCTTTCTGGATGTCCTTGTTTTTTTCGAGGGCAATCCCGAGGGCATCCTCCAATGTTAGAACCTTTGTTTCCTTCTCGGCGGCTAAAATCGTTTGGACCGGCAGGAGCCCCAATCCCGCTGTTAGGAAAAGGATTAAAACCAAGAATAAAAACTCTCTCTTTCTTGTAAGGGTAACGATCATTCCGCGGCCTCCTTTTTTCCTCCCCAGAGGCGGCGCACCCATCCGCCAAAATCGTCGAGGACCGTGTACACCACAGGGACTACCAGCAAGGTTAGAAGGGTGGATGTGATGAGCCCTCCGATCACGGCGCGGGCCATCGGGGCGCGCATCTCCGCTCCCTGCCCAAGGGCCAGGGCCAAGGGCAGCATCCCGAACATCATGGCCAGAGTGGTCATCAGGATGGGGCGCAGTCTCGTTCTCCCGGCATTGATCAGGGCTTCCCTTCGGCTCATGCCCCTAAGACGCAGGGTCTTGGTAAAATCCACCAAGAGGATGGCGTTCTTGGTGACCAAGCCCATAAGCATGATGAGTCCGATGAGCGACATGATATTAACGGTATCGCCGGTGAGGAAGAGCATTCCGGCCATGCCGACGATCGAGAGGGGCAGCGAGAACATAATGGCCAGGGGGTCAATAAATGATTCGAACTGAGCCGCCAGAATAAGGTAGACGAAGATGATGGCCAAAAGCAGGGCTTCGGCCATGTACCCGAACGATTCCGCCATGTCCTCGGCCTCCCCGGAAAAGACCACCCGATATCCCGGAGCCATCTTGAGCTGCCTGGCCGCCTTCTCCACCTTCTTTACCGCCGTTCCAAGGGGGAGATTGTCGAGGTTGGCCGTGATAACCACCTGGCGGGTAAGGTCCTGGCGGTTGATTTCCAACGGGGTAGTGCTCATTCCATAGCTGACCACACTGCCCAGCGGGACCAATGCCGGAAGGGCGTTTGGCCTATGTACGGCCAAACGTAATCTTTCCACCTGGCCCGGGTCCTGGCGCAGGGTTAGCGGCAACCGGACTCTTACGTTTACGGCGTCCCCATCCTCGTCTTCGTAGGTACTTACCGCCTGTCCTCCCACCAACGCGCCTACCGTTCGGACGATGTCTCCGGTCATTATTCCGGCATCAACGGCCCGCTCCCGGTCAACAGAGAGGCGGAACTCCGGGATGTCCTGCTCAAGGGTGACTTCCAGGTCGACGATCCCCGGAATCTTGTAGATCTCTTTCTTCAACTCGGCAGCGTATTTCTTCAGCAAGGCGATTTCTTCGCCGCGGACATTGATCACCAAGGGTTTCTGATTGTCCATTCTCCCCGCCTCCAGGATGGCCGGAAGGATGCCGGGAATCTTTTCGATCTGATTCCGGAGGTCCCGCTGGATATCTTCCTGGTTGCGCTTCCGCTCCTTCCTCTCTTTGAGCTTTACGAAGACGCTGGCGTCGCGCACGGTTCCCGTGTCTCCGGCCCCGATGGTAGCGTAGGCATGCTGAACCTCCGGGACCTCTTTCAGCGCCGCCTGGACTACGGCCAACCGGTTCTTGGTCTCTTCTAAGGAGGCATCCGGCGCGCTCTTGAAGTTCAGCTGAAATTCACCCTGATCGTAGTTGGGGAAAAACTCCGTTTGCAGAACGCCAAAAGCACTTAAGCCGGCGAAGAAGGCTGCCGTGGCCACAAAGAGCACGGTCTTGCGGTGATCCAGAGCCCAGCCGATTACCAAGCGGTATCCATCCGCGGTCCGGTCGAACCAATGATTGAAGTGGTCGAGGATGCGGGCCAGAAAGTGCCGTTTCCCTTTGCGCTCGACGTCCGGGTCCACCCAGCGCGAGGAGAGCATGGGGTCCAGGGTAAAAGAGACAAAGAGGGAGACAAGGACGGCAAAGGCCACGGTAATCCCGAATTGGAAGAAGAACCGCCCCACGATTCCTTTCATAAAGGCCACGGGCACGAACACGGCGATGACCGATAGGGTAGTGGCCAGCACGGCCAGCCCGATTTCGCTCGTTCCTTCCCGCGCCGCCGTGAAGTGGTCCTCCCCGCGCTCCAGGTGGCGCACGATGTTTTCCCGGACCACGATGGCATCATCGATAAGCATGCCAATGGCTAAGGACAGGGCCATCAGGGTCAGTACGTTCAGGGTCATCCCCATGAAATTCATAACCGTAAAAGAAGAGATGACCGAAATGGGCAGGGTCAGGCCGGTGATGACCGTGGAACGCCAGGAGTTGAGAAAGCAGAAGACGATCAGAATGGTTAGAAAACCGCCGAGGATCAGGGTCTCCTCCACGTCCCGGACCGAATCCCGGATCATGACGGAAGCGTCGCGGACCATTTCCACCCGGGTTCCGGGAGGGAGTTCCTTCTGGATGACTTCTATTTCCTTCTTCACCCGGTCGACCACGCCAACCGTATTGGCCCCGGACTGTTTGAGGATATTCAGCCCGAGGGAGGGAATGCCGTTCACTAAGGCCAAGGACCGCTGCTCCTCAATGCCGTCCCGGATTTGCGCCACTTCCGCCAAGGGGATCGGACGCCCTCCCCGCCGCGCGACCACCATGGTCTTGAATTGCTCAACGGCATCCGGTTTCCCTGAAATCCGGAGCGGGTATTCCGTGCCGCCCCGATTCAGGCGGCCGAGCGGGGTATTGACGTTCTCCGACTGCAAACCGGCGATCACCTCATCCACGCCCATCCCAAGGGCTTCCAGGCGGTCCGGGTTAATATCGACGTTCACCTCCCGCTTGGCCGGGCCGACCAAGTCGATCTTGCCTACCCCGGAGATGTTTTCAAAGCGTCTTTTGACCTTTTTTTCGACAAGGGTCGTCAGATCCCGCGGGGAGAGGTTTTCCGAGCGCACTGCCAGCGAAACGACCGGGAAGGCGGCGAAATCCAGCTTCTGGATGATCGGCTCTTCGATTCCCTGGGGCAAGATTCCCCGGATGGCGCTGACCTTGGCCCGCACCTCCTGGACCACGTCGTTGAGCTTTACTTCCAGATGGAACATGATCACTACGCTGGAGACGCTCTCCCGCGAGGTGGACATGACGTGCTTGACGCCCGAAATGGGGTTGACCGCCTCCTCGATGCGTTTGCTCACTTCCCGCTCAACGGTTTCGGGGGAAGAACCGGGAAACTTGGTAACAATGGATACAACCGGGATTTCCACGTCGGGGAACATGTCGATGGCCAGCCTCCGGTAGGAGAAGATCCCCAGCGTTACCAGGACCAGCATCATCACCGTGGCAAAAATCGGCCGCTTGATGGATAGGTTGGAAAGAAACATCTTACTTTTCTCCGTTGACCCGGGTAACGTTCACCTTCTCCCCCTCCTTAACATTGAATCCGCCCCGGGTAATCACCATCTCCCCCTTCGCCAGACCGGAGGAAATCTCCACCTGGTCTCCGGAGGGATTTCCGGTGCGGACCGTTTTTCGGTAAGCGATGTCTCCCTTCACCACCAACACCTCCCCCTTCTTTCCAGCAATATCCCAGGTCAGGAGCGCCATCCGGGGAATCCTGAGAACTCCGGCCCGCTTGCCGGTCATGATCCGTCCTTTAACAAAGAGACCGCCCCTTAACTGGTCGGCCGTGTTTTCGACCTCGGCCACAACCTTTACCGACCGGTCGGCTTCATTCACCACGGGGTTGATAAACATGACTTTTCCGGTGAAATTCTTCCATGGAAGGGCATCCGTGGAAAACCTAATCGGCTGGCCCACGCGCACCACCTCCATCTCTCCGGAAGGGACGGTTACGGTCAGATCCAGGACCCGATTGTCGACGATGCGGAACATCGGCTTGGCGCCCATCTCGCCGACAAAATCCCCTGCGTTGACATTCCGCAGGAATACCACTCCGTCCATCGGGGAGCGGATGACAGCCTTGGAGAGGCGGGTCTGGGTGTAAAGAACCTCATCCTCCGCGGCCCTGATTTGGGCTTTGGCGGCGGCAATCCGGGCCGCGGCCGCTTCCTTTTCGGTAAGCCCGTCATCCAGATTTTGTTGGGTCACCAGTCCTGCTTCGCGAAGCTTCAGAAACCGTTCATACTCGCGATTGGCCCGGTTCCCGGCCACTTCCGCCTGTAAAAGGTTGGCCTTGGCGATCTCTACGGCCGTCTGGGCTTTCTTAAGGATCAGGTCGGCTTCCCGCGTGTCCAACCTGGCTAAAGGCATGCCTTTTTCCACCCGGACCCACTCGTTGACATGGACCTCGGCAACGATGCCGGTGTATTCCGATTTGACATCTGCCCCGAATTTGGAAGCAAGGGTTCCGACCACGTCAATCCCTTCGCTGATCTCGGCGGCAGCCACTTGGGTCGCTTCTACGGCCACTGCGGGGTGTTGGGCGATTTTTTCAGCCTGTTTCTTATCTTCCCCCACTGCCGAACATCCCCCAAGACTCCCCCACAGGAACATAAACAGAGCGACCGATACCCACTTCTTCCGCGATGTCATTCCCGCGAAACCTGTCCCCGCAGGCTTTAAGCGGGGAGCAAATATCCAGGAAAGAAGAAAATATTCTTTCATTTTCACTTCCGTCTCCTTTTCTTGGCCGCAATCCCTGTAAGGATCAGCTTTAAAACCCGGGCGATCCCTTCCCATCCGATGCTCATTTCAGGATGGCTGAGATGGACTTCCATGGCCACGTTGATCGCCCCGATAATGGCCCAGGTCATATCTTCGGGATTGCCCTTGCGGAATTCCCCCTGGCGGATGCCTTCTTCCACCTGGCGACGAACGGCATCATGGAATTTGAGGTGGTAGGCATCAAAGTCAAAAAAGGGGGCCCCCTGGTGCGGCCCGTAATAGATGGAGTACATCACCCTTACCACCTTGATATTCTCGAGAAAAAGGGAAAAAGTCTGATCGCAGAAGCTCAGCAATTTTTCTTTCGCGCTCCCCTGGTCGGAGAGGGAAGCATCAAGCAGAGCATCTAACTTGGCGAAAGCCTGGCCCATCAACTCCAGGTAAATTCCTTCTTTGTTCTTAAAATAATAGTAGAGGACAGGTTTGGTAACTCCCGCCGAGGCTACGATCTCGCGGACTGTTGTCGCGGCATATCCTTTGCGGGTAAACAGGTCCGCTGCTCCAATCAGCAACCGCTGCCGGACGGTCCCATCCCTCGAGGGTTCTTGCTTTCCCGTTCTGACCATTTTTCCAACTTTAATCTCTTTATTTACCTAACGGTAAGTATACAATAGCAGTTTGGGAGCGTCAAGAATTTTTTTTGGAAAACAGGCTTCAAAGGGCCAAGGAATTTTAGCAAGAGATCTTGGTTTGTTTGGGGGTTTTTTTAGCGGGGATTCGGGGGATTTTAGGAGGAGAAAAGGGTCCTTTCAAGGTCATGGATGCAGGCAGAGGAGGTAACTTTCCGGGGGAAACGATATAAGGTTCACGAATAAATCTCTACATCAGCGAGGGGAGCCAGGTGCTCAATATCGGAAACGCGATAATGATACCAAGAGATAATGCCAGCATCAGGATAAAGGGCGCCACCCCGGCAAAGATTTCTTCGACTTGAACCTTCCCGCCCAGAGCTGATCGCATAGCGAAGACCACCATGCCGAAGGGAGGAGTTAAAAGTCCTATCTCAATCGTTACGATGGACACGATCGTAAACCAAATCGGGTGATAGCCCAGCTTCAAGGCGATGGGGTGCATGAGGGGAATGGTCAGAAGAATGATCGAGGTGGAATCGATGATACACCCCAGGAGAAGAAAAATAACGATAAACCCAAAAATGATTACAATGGGGGAAACAGGTAGCGTACTCGTCCAGTGGGTGATCTTTCCCGCCAGCCCGGACATGGTGAGCATCCGGCTGTACATCTGGGCACAGATGAGGAGCAGAAAGATACTGGCCGTCGTTTGCCCTCCGTCCAATAAAACCTGCCATAGGCTCCGGAAGCTAAATTTTCGCTTTATAACGATAAGGAGAAAACCGCCAGCAGCGCCCACTGCCCCGGCCTCGGTAGGGGTAAACAATCCTCCCCAAATTCCGCCCATGACCAGAATAATCAGGCCCACGACCGCCCATGGGGTGGCGAGAGTCCGGACCACCGTCCGGAAATCAAGGCGTCTTGCCTCATCCAGGTTGCCCCCCAGGCGCGGCTTCACATAGACCATCGTCCAGATGCCCAGGGAAAGAACCGCCGTGACCACAAGGCCGGG
>Ga0299915_10002531_pt1 | contig 13299 bp, 9 predicted proteins | sample RVTome_13_FD_200263 | JGI IMG/M metagenome (GOLD analysis project Ga0299915, IMG submission 200263) | Soil microbial communities from uranium-contaminated site in the Upper Colorado River Basin, Wyoming, United States - RVT92D227 (version 2) ...
AGGGATATAGTTTAGGGTTTGATGGGATAGATGACTTAGTGGTGGTAGGAAGTACTGCAAGGCCGACTAACACGTTCAGTTTTGGAGGATGGATAAAAACATCGGCTACGCACGAAATAGACCCGGAGGTGAATTCTGGTTACGGCGGCGTGAATAATCAAAAGTATGTATTTGAACCGCAGCACGGAGGAGATTTGAATGCCGGAGCTGGACTATCCGTCGGAACGAACGGCATCGCGGTTTATGAGCACGGAAGTGACTATATGCCTGCGACTGCCGTCTACTCGGCCGCGATAGGAAGCGGCTGGAATCACATCATGGTGGTTTATAGTAACAGGCGACCGACAATCTACCTTAATGGCCAGGCAGTCCGTACAGGCCTTAGTGGCCCGCGAGCAACGGTATATGCGCCTATCCAGCTTGGCGGAATGGCCTACGGGTATTTTGCCGGTCTGATGGACGAAATGCGCATCTATAACAAGGCGCTTTCGGCAGCCGAGGTACAAGAGCTATCATATTGGCCGGAGGCCCACAATCCAGTGCCGGCTGATGGTAGCACAGGAGTGACCTCACCGTTACTGCAGTGGACGGTGGGAGATGGTGCCGCTCTTCATGATATTTACTTCGGCACTAATCCGACGCCCGGTCCCGCTGAGTTCATACTGCGCCAGACCTGGAACATGTACTGGCATGGGGCCGGCATTACCCCGGGCACGACTTACTACTGGCGTATCGATGAGGTCGAGGCCGACGGCCTGACCATCCACACCGGCGATGTCTGGAGCTTTACGGCTGCACCGTTAACTGCATACAGCCCCAACCCGGCTGACGGGGCCAAATGGGTCGACACTGAGGCGGACCTTGTCTGGTTTGCGGGTGCCACCGGCATTAAGCACGATGTGTACTTTGGCACCGACCAGGCCGCTGTCGCTAATGGTACGGGCGGCACTTTGAAAAGCAGCCAGCAGACAACAAGAACATACGACCCTGGAACCCTTGCAATGGATACCACTTACTACTGGAGGATCGATGAGTACGACTCCGGCGGCATCAAGTATCCGGGCACAGTTTGGAGCTTTACCACCATCAGCGCCAACGCCGGTATCAGAGGATACTACTTCAACAATATGAATCTCTCTGGTGCTGCTGCACTTGTCCGCGTAGACTCTACGATCAACTTCAACTGGGGCACTGGCACTCCGGGTGCTCCAATCACCGTCGATACCTTCTCGGTCAGATGGGCCGGCGTGGTGGAGGCGCTATACTCCGAGCCTTACGTGTTCACCTGCAATACCGACGACGGCTTCCGGATGTGGTTGAATGACGTACTGATCATTGACAGTTGGATAGATCAGGGGGCAACCATGCATCCCAGCTCGGCCGTCAACCTTGTTGCTGGGCAGCAATATGGTGTTCGAGTTGAATACTATGAAAACGGCGGCTCCGCAGTGGCGCAGCTGTACTGGCAGAGTTCCTCCACGCCCAGGCAGATGATTCCAGCAGGGGCATTGCAGCTTCCGCTAATGGCCCGCAACCCCAGTCCGTCTAATGGTGCTGTGGATGTCAAGCACACGCCTACTCTTCGCTGGACGGCGGGTGAGAAGGCTGCTAAGCACAACGTGTTCTTCGGCACAGACGCAACGACTGTGGCAAATGCTACTGCGGCTTCAGCAGGTATCTATCGAGGCCAGCAGGACCTTGCTGCTAACAGCTATGTGCCCAGCGAAGCACCATTGGCGTGGAACAGCACCTACTATTGGCGAATAGACGAGGTGAACGCCGCCGATGCCTGGAAGGGCAACGTCTGGAGCTTTACCACTGCCAATTTCATCGTGGTGGACGATTTTGAAGACTACACCGACGATGTGGGCAGCAGAATCTTCCAGACCTGGAAGGACGGCTGGGGATACTCCGAACCGTCACCAGGTTACCCTGGCAATGGCACCGGCTCAACGGTGGGTTACGCTCAGGCTCCCTTTGCTGAGCCGACTACAGTTCATGGCGGCAACCAGTCGATGCCTTTGGGTTACGACAATACCGGAGCGAGCGGCAAGGCCCGGTACTCAGAGACGGTGCGAGAGTGGACTTCCCCGCAGGACTGGACTGTAAACAATGTTAAGGCATTGACGCTGTACTTCTATGGTGCTCCTGCCAATGCCGCTGAGCAGCTCTATGTGGCGGTGGAAGACAATGCCGGCCACGTTAAGGTCGTGAACCATCCTGATCTGGAGGCGGCTCAGATAGGCGCCTGGCAGGAGTGGAACATCGAGCTGACGCAATTCAGCGGTGCGGGCGTGAACCTCAAGGCTATCAAGAAGATGTATATTGGCCTGGGCAACCGCACCAGCCCAAAGGCCGGCGGCACGGGCACAATATTCATTGATGACATCCGGGTGTATCCCAGCAGATGCGTTCCTTCGGTGGGTAAGCCCGCCGCGGACCTGAGCGGCAACTGCATCGTTGATCTGGCTGATGTGGAGATTCTGGCCAATCTGTGGCTGGATAGTGGATTCCAAATTACGCCTGTCAATCCCGGTACGGCTGGTTTGGTGGCGCAGTATCCATTCAACGGCAACGCCAACGACTCGGTTGGCGGCCATAACGGCACTGTCAATGGCAACCCACAGTGGGTGACCGGGTATCTCGAGGGTGCGCTGAAATTCGGCGGAAGCGGCGACTACGTCGAAATTGGCTACAGTCCTGACCTATCCCTTAATGAGTTTACGCTGTCGGCCTGGGTAAAGATCGCCGCCGATCCGGGCATTTTCGGAATACTTGGAACTCGTGCCGGCGGAGAGTACACCTTCGATCTCAAGGTCATGGCCGCCTACATCCACGGCGACATAGGCAACGGTACTGCCTGGATCAATACGGCCATAGATATTGGTTCAGGTGACACGGGAACTACCGGAACGGGAGGCGATTTGGTCGTGTACAGATGGCACATGATCGCGTATGTGATCGATAACACGCATCAGCAGGTTAGACTCTATTTGGATGGCGACCTCAAGCGAACCATAAGTATTTCCGGGACACCACTGCTGATGCAATCCGGCGAGTCCATGCGGATCGGCGATACCGGTTACTCGGAGTGGATGAACGGCCTGATTGACGAAGTCCGTATCTACAACCGAGCGCTGTCTGCTGCTGAGATTGCCTGGCTTGCCGGCTACACATCGCTTGTCTCGATACCGGCTGATTTACAGCGGGACAACGTGATTAACTTCAAGGATTTTGCCAAGTTAGCTGATTCCTGGCTTGAAGAGATTCTGTGGCCGTAATCGCAGGACGTCGGTTAGAAACCGGCGGTGGAATCGTGTCGCTCGATTCCCGGTGTCGCTCCGGAAACCGCTGGCTAAATATTTAGCCCCGTGTTCCTTCAAGCCGGCTCAGGCCCGCCCCGAGCAAGGCCGAGGCAACGGGTTTACACGGGGTAATGTCCGGTTTTGCACAATTTTGGGGCCTATGTCGCTTGGTTGCGCATGGGCCCCGTTTCATTTGCGCGGGCTGCCTTTGACTTGCAGTCTTGGTGCTGGAAGGTGTCATTGGGATTCTCAAAAAGACCTGAGACGCCGTCCACCCTCCGCAGTACTACGGAGGACGGGTCAAGATAGACGCTGATTAGGTTACCATTGTGCTTTTTGTGGTCGGTTTCCATCTGAAGGTAAAAATCAAAATTGCGTAGTGCGGCACTTGCGATTAAGTGCTGGATGACTTCCTCAATTTTGCATTTTAATCTTTGACTTTTGAATTGCCGGACCTGGACCGTTTTTCTGGCCAGCTCGGTGGTCATCGTCCCCCCGCGGCACAGCAGTCAGATGAAAAGTCACAAATCAAAAATCAGAATTGAGGACTTCTTTCATTTTTGCATGTTGATATTTGATTTGCCCACTCCGTCCTGTTGTGATCGTCCTATTATTTGATTTGCCTCGTTTTCTCGATCAACTCCCTCAGTGCTTGCATACGTTCATCCGAACCAAAAAAGAGTTCATCGGGAAACTCGTAATACTGGACGATCTCATCCAGAATCTCCCTGCCCAGATAGCAGTTCAGCGACATCCCCGCCAGGTATTGCAGCCGCAGGTTCCGGTCGGTATTGATTTGCGCGTCCGCCATCCATTCCTGCAACCGGCTCGCCTGCCCGGCGTAAGTTGCCAGCAGATCGATCGCCGAATGGAATCCCACATCCTCAAGCGACTGCGCCACGGAACCGTTGCCCGTGCTGTCCAGTCGCCGCTGCAATTCGTCAACGTTGATCCGCCCAGAGCTGGGCCTGGATGGATTCGCCGGTTCAGCCTGACCGAACAGGACGGCGTCATATCCTTCACCGTTGATATCATTGCTCCAGAGAATCCCGTTGGGGAAAACCTTAAAAAAGGTGGCGATAAAGCTCTTGGCCGTTTCCGGATTGCTCTCGTACAGGGGCATCCACAGCGTCATGATTCCCCCCGGATTCAGGTGCGCCTTGCACATTCTGTAATACTCCTGCGTGTTGAGTGCTGCACAGCCCTTGACCCACGGATCAATCGGGTCGGAGGTGATGATGTCGAATTTCTCCGATGTTGTGCGGATGAAATGCCGCCCGTCGTCGCAGATCACTTCTGTACGAGGGTCGTTCACCACGTCGTAGTTCTCCTTACTGAATTTCGGAGCCACATATTTCGGAACAAGCGGCTCAATGTCACAGATGACGATGCGGGCAATACTGGGGTACAGCACGAATGTGCCGGCTGTCACCCCCGCTCCACAGGCTACCACCAGCACCGACTGGGGATTCTCACAGGTCAGCCCCGCGATATGTCCCAGCATCCGCTGCAGCCGCATGTCCTGTGGATCGTTCGAGGCCTGCACCTTGCCGGCCCCGTGAAAACTCCGCACGCCCGCCGTTGATTCGGTCACGGCGATCGAGACGTTCATCCCTTCACGGGCATAGGTGCAAAACATGTCAGGCCGGCCGTCTCCGAAGGGGACGTCTTCTTCTTTGGTGATCCCAGAGGATAGGCGGTCGACCCACGTTGCCATGTGGCGTCCGTATGCAGTCAATCCCCATGGAACAGTCGGCACGCTCCAGATCAGCAGGGCCACCAGCACCGGCACGACGGCCAATCCGGCCCAGGCTGAACCTGCCGCGATTCCCCGCCGACTGGGCTTGCCGCCGGCCGAACCGGCTGCCCACCACGCCTGAACCAGCGACACAAAAATCAGTAGCGCACTGGCAGCCGACAGCCCAATCATCAATTGCTGACTACCCCGTGTGCCCAGCCAGGGGATCAGCACCATGCTAAAGGCCAGCGAGCCGATGATCGCGCCGACCGTGTTGGCCGCGTACACGCCTCCAACCAGCCGTCCCGGATCCTGCCTCTGTGACGCCACCGACGCCAGCGCCAAAGGAAAGCTCGCCCCCCATAGAATCGCTCCCGGCAGAACCGCCCAGATGCAACGCATCAAATCAAGCTGGAAGTTGAGCCAGGGACTTCTGGACAGTGTTGGATTTACCGGCCAATAGGGCAGAGATTCGGCAAGTATGTACGCCGCCCAGGCAATCGCCCCCGTCAGCAGCAGTTGACAACCGCCCAACGCCGCCCGCGGTCGTGGGCTCTGGCGTGAAATCACCGACCCAATGCTACTGCCGATGCCTAACCCCGCCAGAAACACCGCCAGAATGATGGAGAACGTATAAACCGTTCCTCCCAACAGCAGCGACAGAATCCGTGTCCAAACGACTTCCGCTCCCAGCGCGCACAGCCCGGATAGGCCGATTACGACGTAGACCGTCGCCGCCCTCGGTGCCCGGACCCCCGTACCTTCTGCCGAAGGCAGGAACGGGGGGCTGACCCGCGGCGCCTGGTAGACCGTTCGGCTGGCCAGAAGCAGGCCGATCACGGCTACGGTGAAGTTAAGTGTCGCCGCGACATAGGTGGCAAGGACCATGTCGTGGACTCTCAAGAGGTAGAATCCCGCCAAGAGACAGCCGAAGGTCGCCCCGGCGATATTGCCGCCGTAGAAGAATCCCAGCCAGGAGATGCCTTGCGGCGTGGCCTCCACCCAGCGGGCAACCGCCGGCAGAGTGGCGCCCATTAGCAGAGTGGGCAGCAGCAAACACATCGCGCAGACCGCCCCGCGCATTATGATGCTTGCCAGGCCGTGTCCGACATGCGTCGCGTACAGTTGATCGACGTAGGGCATCCCAAAGAGCACGGCGACGCCGATAATCCCGATGCCCACTTCCATGAGGGCGTACACGCGCAAAGGGTGCCGCCTGGGCGAGATCATACGCGGCAAGGTGAAGCTGCCCAGGCACATACCGCCCATAAATGTTCCCAGCAGGACGCCCAGCGACACGGCGGATGAGCCGATGACCAGTTGAAGCAACTGGAACCAGACGATCTCATAGATCAGGGCCGAGCATCCGCTGCCGACGAACAACACCAGCAGCACAGGAAGGAACCGGCGTGACGCGGGCAGACTCGTCGATTGGCTTGGATTGTGTTCGGTCATACTTCGTCCTTCGTCCATCGTCCATCGTCCTTGGGAGGTTTCCGTGCCTGTCTCGAGTGCAGCCGACTGAACAGACTGTAACACGAGCCCACTACTACTTTCAAGTCCCGGTCGCAAAAAAATTCAAGCTCATTTGGACGGCCCCCGCGTCTTGGCCCTTTCCTTTCTTACGAAGGAAGACAGGATTGTAGAAACGCAGCTCACCGCCCAGAAAATGGAAAGGTTCAATTCCCGTAATATCTCTGAACCTTAACTATAGCACACAGAGATTCTACTTCTTTCTGCAGGCATACCACAAGGTCATTCATATTTCTTACGATGAACTAAACCGCTTCGCGGTGGTATAGGCGCTCAGTAACGCCAATTCATTTCTCATATCTATCATCAATTCTATGATACTGGCATTTCTTGGTCATCCGTTAAGATTCCTCTGACAAGATACTCACAGGGAGTGTCTAAGTTTGTGGTCTCAAACAGAAAGGACTCATTATGTCAGAGTTGCGAAGACGGATGAGCAGAGATATGCAGTTGCGGAATTTTTCACCTGGCACACAACGGGCGTATCTCAGAGCGGTGGCGGGTCCGGCCCAATACTACCATCGCTCGCCAGACACAATTGAGCCAGAGGAAATCCAGAATTACATCATAGGTGTGAATTTTGAACGTTTTTACACTTGGCTGTAAGATCTTTCACCCGAAACCTGTCTGTCCAACCGCTTGTTTTCAATGGTGCTATAATCACTCCATTATTCCCCAACTCTATCCTGCTACCTTCATCATAAGCTTGTAAATATTGCTGCCCAACGTCAAGCAAAAGCCTATTTGTGAATGTAACCAGACTTGGCCACAATCATGTACTTGCCAGCGCGACGTCCACCTCATCTGATGCCGTGTATTAGTACGGATTGGTCTTCTCTCCGAAGGAGTGCCCTGCGTGCGGAGTGAGAGGAGAAAGGAGGGGGAAGCAAGATAGTGCAGGAGCTTGCAGGCTAGGACGATGCGAGGGTTCAGCAGCTATTACATCTCTCCCTTACCGAAATTTCAGCCAAAGGATCGGAAACCTTTGCTACACTTCTTTTATGTCCAACCGTAACAACGTCCAGCTCGATTGCCCCAGAAAGGCCTTACTTCATTGGCCAACCGCTGTGAGCGGTGATTACCTCGTCGATCCCACCAGCTTTACTGTCCATCATCCCCTACTTCCACCAGTGAGTACGCTTGTACAAGTTTTTTTGAAGGTTGCGCATAAGCCAACGAACTGCAGCCCAATCATGTAAGAACTCTTTCAACCGCGGATACTCGGCCTGCCTATCAAGCGGCCCCAGCCGCTGATTACTTTGATTGTCCCACCAGTAACGAAACTGGACTTGCCACTTCTCAAGGAAGGGCCTCAAGACCGCAGGTCTCCAGAGAACTGTCAAGCCGGTTTGCAGCAGGAGACCTAAAGCCCGGCAAGTATTGGGTCGGTATCAATCGGGATCCAGAGGTGTCTGCATTTCCGCAACCGATTCTCGATCTACGGCCAAGCTCTATCTACGTCGACGATGACATGCCCGGATCCGTGAGGGCGAAATGCTCGGAGGATTTGCCCATTTGGGGGTACTGGCGGATCGTGAGGATTTTAAGCAGCCGTGGCCCAATTTCAAGTATGCCAACAAAGAGCTTATACCGGGGCTGTGGTATTACGATGATACATGGGATGACAACCCAGATTACTGGAAGAAGAAGATCGAGGCATTACTGCAAAAAAGGAAACAGGCACGTGAGGGTCAGCCCTGACAATTGATGACGAGCCATTGCAAGCCAGTCGACTTTGGATTATGGGGTTGTGGCGTTGGATCTGCGCACACGATCGCTTGTATCATTTTGCCCGCCGCCGATTCGCTTGTCGGACGTGCAAATCGCCGGGGCGAGCAGAGAAAAAGTCTGTCTTGCTTTTCTAACCCATTTTGAATTTCTTCTTGAAGAAACTCAGAGACTTCATTTCAGCATAGGGCAGATAGAGAAACGAACTATAATGACCTGAAAAAAGGTAAATCACTTCTGGTTTGCCGATAGCTTCCCACAATTTATCACCACACTGTCTCGGAACAACTCTATCAAACGCTGCAATATACATCAAAACATTTCTGGCATCTACGTATTCGGCCAATTTGACGGGGTCCGTTACCACCTTGGCTGACAATTCAGTATGTATAGCTTCGGGGCTGATCCCCTCGTCCACGAGTGACTTGATGTAATTTCTGATCTTTTTCTCTCTTGAAAGAAGAGCTACGTCCGCAATACTGCCACCGGCAAGGCCCAATACAGTACACTTCAATCTTTCATCTACTGCTGACAACATGCTTGCCTTTATCGCCCCGAGGCTCAAACCAAAACAACCAAGCCTATTTGCATCGACTTCTTCTCTTCCAACTAAGTAGTCCAGCGCTTTTTTATTATCCAGGACTGTCTGTCTAAAGTAATCTTCAACCTGTTCCGCGGTCTGGGCATCCTCTAGATGGACCTTTCTACTATGTACAAGGGCACAATTAAAACCGTTCGACGCAAAATGGTTGGCAAAGCCCCTGACAGAAAAATCTATTCCACCAGCTATCGGCAAAATAAGGACAGTGGCAAATTTCCCTTCTCTTTTCTGCGCATAGTAGTCAATCTTTATGTTCTCTGCTGCAGGCCCATTAATCGCCGAAGGAAATTCCACTCTTTCGATAACATACGTTCTATTCTCTTTGATTTTCTCGACTTTGGCTCCAACGTCTTGCCTGGGATAGCTGTAATACTTCAGCATTTCTGCACTTCTTTTGCTTGGACCAACATAAGCGGGGTCACATCCGTAATGCGAGCAGGAAGAGAACACGATTAGGCCGGCAGCCAAGATTGACTGGAGCACCAATTCGAGACTTGTCGTTTTATGGTTTAGCATTCGTGCTCTGGTAGCGTACGCAGGATTAGCTGCAAGGCAAAAAAGCGACACTGTCTCCTTACCGAACTTTGTGTTTTCTGACCTGGGGCCTATTTTGCCTGCAGGTTGTTTTCGCCTGTCTTGCCGAGACCGTGGTCTTGCGACATCGTTACAGCAGCGGCCATCAAGCGGTCTGGCTCTTTCGATTTTGGCAGTTCTTGAATTATCGCTAACCAAGCCTGCTCGAAAGCTTCTTCTATCGAAATCGGCTCTTCTGTGATTCTCTCGCCAGCTATGGTCACATCTGAAGTGGCACCAAAAACCTTATGCCCGGTTCTTACATCCCAAATTTCCATACTTACCACGCCAGAGATTACCTGCGTATTAACAATCTTCAAGCCAAACATGGAAAACCTTCCTGCACCCCATCGTCTGACGTCTATCAAGCAAGGTAGAATCAAATAATCAGCCCCGATTTCCTTTGCTAAGGACTCAAGATCTGTCTTTCTAAACATGCCATTTTCTTGATAAAACTCCCTCATCTCTGCGAGTTTCTGACAGATGCCGTTTTCATTTGAGTGATTGGCGAGATCCGAGAATGACAAGACCTCAAGATTCCTGTTGGATACAACGGCTTTACTTGATTTACTTGCGAAGCCTGAGAATGATGTGTTGGCGGAACCGTTCGCACTTTCTTCCAGAGCTCGTGCTAAAGAATCCGAGACTGCATTTCTGTGTTGCTCTTGCCCGGTACTTGTCTGTGCCAGAAGAACGTACGCTTTGCCTTCCAGCCTTTTGGTTAATCTGTATTGCTCAGACACAGGAGCCAACTTTATTGTTTGGGCTTGCTGTTCCAGAGGAGTTGAGCAACCTAATAGCGATAGAGACACCGAAAGCAAAACTAAGCTGAGGACGAATTTAGAACTGAGCTTTGTCATTGTCGGCTACCTTTCTTATGTGTCTGGCCATAATAAACTCTGGTCGGCTCCTGCGAAACCAGAGTCGATGGGCAGGTCCTTCCTGTTATTTGTTGTTGGCTTTTGAGCGAAGGTCTTTATCTGCTGCTCGGCCCATTTCTGAAATGACAGCCCCTGGTATCCCAGTTTACCTTTCAAAAGCCGGTAAGTATCCTCATCAATATTAACCGTCAATTTCTTCATGGCGTCATTCCCGTATTTACGGATTATTAATATTCCCGTAAGGTATATAAGAATATGCTGTGGAAACTCCAAGCCCTATCTGGGCAAATTTTTGCTGGTATGTTCAGATTTGCCTGCCGGCACAGCGGCAGTGTGGGCCTTGCGTCTTATGAGCTTTGCACCGGCTGGCCCTGTCCTGGTGGTGACCCTGATCGGCTTGCTCGTTATCGGAGCTATTGCATGGAGAGTTTTTCTACTTAAAAAGGGTTAGCCATGGAAGGCTTTTACAATAAAGGTACACAACTTCGGCATTTCTGTTTGTTATGCTTCTTTCATATCCGCTATGGATGATCTCTACTTTCCCTACCCCCAGCATTATGGAACAGGCCGAAATCCAAATGTCCCCTGGACCAATTCGCCCAGCATTTTTGCCGCGTCCCGAAGGCTCGTCTTCAATACATCAACCATCAAGGTCGACCTTATATTCCTGGAGTTCATCGACATGTGAATCAATGAAGTCGGTAATGCCTGTGATTAGCTGTTGAACTGGGCAGCCTACAAGAATACGCCTCGCTCGGAGCCAACCGCTTTGAATGGCCCTAATCGAGTACCGGAAGGAATTATCTTGGCCACCATTAGCCCTGCCACCTGTGGGCAGGGACTGCCCCCGGCACAGGTCCGGGGGCTAATCAAGACTGTGCTGTTTCCGTCGCTGAAGTCCCCTTTTGCGACTGGAACGCGCGCATAAAACCGCCCATTAGTGTTTTGGGGTGTTCCAGGAGGAGATGCCTCAGGAGAGAGTGGTATGGATGGAATTCTGAGGTCAAGGTTCACACAGCCACCATTGCTGGTTTCAGTTAGCATGACCTTTCGGGCTTGCGTGGGCAGCCCCAGGAGCATGTGTTCCACTTCTGTATCCATCGAAGATGGGATGCCACTCCAATGGACTTCCATCAGCGGCTCTACGCCATCGGCATGCAAGAGCCGAACATCGTGGGGGTACAGACAGATGAAGGCATAGTCAGTACCGTTAGTATATTCATACCGCTGTTTTGCCTCGCCCAACGCAAAAGGATTGGACAGAATGTACCTTCCAGGTTCAAAACCTCCTATCAAGCGAGCCTTTATGATTCGCCGACCAGCCTGAAGTCTTCCGTGGAGGTCGGAGAGGATATGTCCAGCGGTGGTCAAGAATCAGAGACCGCGAACGCATATTACGAAGGCCATTACACAAAATGGCTTTGGGTCATAGTCCCAAGAATAGTAGCCCGACCCTTCAGGCTCGGTCTTAGCGTCGAGCCAGGTCGGGACGACAATATGCTTGCAAAGCTGGGTATGAATGTTGTTATGTAGTCGACTTACCACTGTGGTATTCCTTCCAACTTGAAAAATGCGCGTTTCTTGATAATCCCTATCCAACAGCACGAAATACATCGACACAGAAAAGATGCGACTAAAACTAATTGTTGGTTTGTGAGCTGTGAACTTTCGCACTTTTTCCTTGGTTAATTTGGATGTGGGATAAAGAGAAACATACCAACCTTCCGATTTGTGTGTTGAAAGACATACAAGTGGGAGGTTGGTATGGATACAACAACCTGTATATCGACATGGACGTCTCTGATCCAACAGTTTTTCTCCGAGTTCACGGCCCCAGGCGCTCAGGTCTTCCTGGCCCTGCTCACCATGCTGGATCCTGTGTACCGGCCGACACACGATCACCGGCATCCTGCCCTTTACCGACCCCAGAGGCCAGCACGCCCACGACGCCTTCCACCGCTTCTTGCCAGACGCCCGCTGGGACATGAACACCTTGTGGAAGCTCCTGACGATCCTGCTGGTCAAAGCCTTCGCCGCCCAGGGCTACCAACTGATGCGCTCCTGCGCCCAGGAACACAAGTGGAACTTAAATTATGGCGGCATCGCCTCGATCTGGCGCGGCGGCTGCATCATCCGTTCGGTCTTTTTGAGCAAAATCAAAGATGCTTTTGGGAAAAAGCCTGACCTGGAGAATCTGCTGCTTGACCCATTGTTCAAGCGTGCGGTCGAAAAAGGCCAGGCCGCCTGGCGGCGGGTAGTTAATAGCGCGATCAAGCTCGGTATTGCTATGCCGGCTATGACTTCAGCTTTGGCCTTTTATGATGGCTTTCGCGCCGAACACCTGCCAGCTAATTTGTTGCAGGCCCAGCGGGATTATTTTGGCGCCCATACTTACGAGCGGGTAGATAAGCCGAGAGGCGAATTCTTCCACACTAACTGGACCGGCCGAGGCGGCGAAACCGCATCTACTGCGTACAATGTGTGATTATCTGTGTCATTCTGTGTTTGAGACCGAATCTGGGTTGTCATGCCCGGACTCGAAAGATGCCGCCTGATCAGTGATAGATCGAGCTGAGCAGGTAATTTGATTTGATCTGCTCAGGGGAACTTGCTATCATTTCCATGCGCACCGAAGCAGAAAGGACAAGTTTGTCTACTGGCTTCAGGGCAAGGAAGTCGCCATGTTTAAAACCGTGACGCCAAACGCAGTCAGCGCCGCCGAACCTTCGACACACAGAGGGGGCATCACTCTGCGGGAGATTGAACGACTTGATGCAGACTTGTCAGAGCGATTCGCCGATAAGCTCGTCGTTCAGCCATCACTGACTCGGCCTGTGGTGAGTTTCCAGGCCAACAAGAACCGGCCTGTTTACCGTTGGTACAAGTACAAGGAAGCCTTCTCTGCCTGCCTAGTGGAGCATCTGCTCCAGAAATACGGAA
>Ga0299915_10002532_pt1 | contig 13295 bp, 11 predicted proteins | sample RVTome_13_FD_200263 | JGI IMG/M metagenome (GOLD analysis project Ga0299915, IMG submission 200263) | Soil microbial communities from uranium-contaminated site in the Upper Colorado River Basin, Wyoming, United States - RVT92D227 (version 2) ...
AGGGCGAGTGGCGCAAGGTCCCGGAGCGCCGCTGGTATTCCTGGATGCCGGAGTTCCTCAAGCGCCCTCTGCGCCGCATCTGGCCCGAAGAACGCCCCTTGCAATGGGAGAAATTGAAGGACCAGATGAACGAGGCAATGCAGATCCCCGGCTGGACCAATGCCTGGACCATGCCCATCAAGGCCCGCGTTGACATGCTTTCCACCGGAATACGCACTCCGGTGGGAATAAAGATCTTCGGCCCCGACCTCGGCCAAATCGAGCGCATCGGGGAAAACCTGGAGGGGATCATCAAGAGAGTCCCGGGCACGAGCAGCGTCTATGCCGAACGCGTCACCGGCGGCTATTACATTGACATCATCCCCCGCCGCGAGGCCGCCGCCCGCTACGGGCTGACCGTCGCGGACCTCTTCGACATCGTCCAGACTGCCATCGGCGGAATGGTGGTTGATACCACAGTCGAGGGCCGGGAGCGCTACACCATCAACCTCCGCTATGCCCGCGAGTTCCGGGAAGATGTCGAGCGCCTCAAGCGCGTCCTTGTGCCCGTGCCCGCGGCCGGCGGCTCCCCAAGCGGAATGTCAGGAATGAGCGCAGCGCCCGCCATGCCCTCCTCAACTCTCAACTCTCAACTGTCAACTCTCAGCCCCATGGCCCAAATCCCCCTCGCCCAGTTGGCCGACATCCGCATGGTAACCGGCCCCTCCATGATCAAGGATGAGGACGGCTCCCTCACCGGCTGGGTCTATGTTGACGTCTCCGGCCGGGACATCGGCGGCTATGTCCAAGAAGCCAAGAAAGCCGTCAGTCAATTGCAGATGCCCGCCGGCTATACTCTTGTCTGGACCGGCCAGTATGAATTCATGGAGCGGGTGAAAAACCGGCTCAAAATAGTCGTCCCCATCACCCTCGCCATCATCGTGGTCATGATGTATATGAACTTCCAATCCATCGGGGCGACCTTCATCGTCCTTCTCTCCTTGCCTTTCGCGCTCACGGGGAGCCTTTGGATACTCCACCTGAAAGACTTCAATCTCAGCATCGCCGTCTGGGTGGGAATTATCGCCCTCGCCGGCGTCGCCGCAGAAACCGGGGTGGTGATGATAGTCTATCTGGACGAGGCCTTCCATCTCTTCCAGAAGATGGGCCGCATGCGCCACCAGTATGACCTCCTCGCCTCCATCACCTATGGCGCCGTCCAGCGCGTCCGGCCCAAACTGATGACCGTCATGTGCATCCTGATGGGCCTGGTGCCTCTCATGGTCGCCCGCGGCGCCGGCGCGGACGTCATGCTCCGCATCGCCGCCCCCATGGTCGGCGGGGTCATCACCTCTTCCCTCCTGACTCTCGAAATCGTCCCCGCCATCTACTCCATCTGGCGCGGCCGCCAGGTTCCCAGAGTCAGGCTGCGCCCCCGCCGCCCGGACGAGCCGATCGCCTACTCCTGCCCCTTCCACCCGGAGGAGAAAGACGCCCACCATCGCCAATGCGTACATTGTGGGATGTATCTGCAGGAAGAGGTAGATAACCGGATTATCGGTTAAACCGCAGTCAGGAAGGAATCCGTTTGCCTGGAAGTGAAACTACAGGGTTTCTGGTATTACGGTGATACGGCGCGTATTCAATCAAGAAGCTGTAGGGGCGGCTTTGCAGCCGCCCGCAAGTCTTACCCTAATACGCGAAACGCTCTAGAAAAACCGCCAACCCGAATCAGCGAGTGGCTATATAACGCACTCCCTCAATATCCTTGAAATCCGAATCTTGCGTCCAGAGCACCGCACCATAAGCATAAGCCGTAGCCAATACCATGCTATCGGCCATCGGCAGTTTCATTTCGATGGAAACCTTGGCGGCGCTGAGTGCCAACGATCTGTTCAAATCTATGATATGCCCCTGCAGCATGATTGCTATCGCTTGCAGCGCGGCATCTTCGCCCCGTTGCTGATGGATGCGTTTGAAGACTTCATACAAACTGATGCTGGGAACAGCCAATTCTTTCGTTTTCTCTATCGCCGGCGCGAAGAATCCCGCATTCGGCCCGTCTGCAAAGTATTCAAGCCATCCCGAGGAATCTACAACATTCATACCCGATCCTTTTCACGCGGAACGGTTGTATTGATGCCTCTGAGGAAACCTCGCATGCTCTTGACGGGTTTGACAGGCACCAATTCGATGCGATTCCCGTATTGAACGACTTGAACCTTTTGACCTGCGCGAATGCCCAGCGACTCGCGAATCGCACGAGGGATAACCACCTGAAATTTTGGTGAAACAGTTACCGTCTCCATGACACCTCCTATCCATCGGCAAGTCGTAATACGCGAGTATATTATACCTCAACCTGCTTGCGCAACAAGCAGCGAAGGCAGGGCGCACCGACACATCTTTGCAGCAGCGAGTAATCAAGTATCATTTGCAGGCGGCAATCTGTTCCCGCCCCTTCCCTCCCCAGGAAGAATCGCCGCATCATAAGCAGTGTTCACATTGTCGGATGTATCTGCAGGAAGAGGTTGAAGAGCGCATAATGAGTTCATAGTTGTGGGTTGAGAGTTGTAGGTTCACTCACAACTCATAACTCACAACTCACAACTGGAGGCCTACCCATGCAAAACATCCATCCGCTCTTCGCCCACTTTCCCGTCGCCTTGCTGCTCGCCGCGTTCGCTTTCGAGGTCGCCCGGCTCATCTGGAAACGCGATTCTCTGCATTCCATGGCTACCGGCGCCCTCGTCCTCGGCGCCGCCGGCGCGCTCCTGGCCATGCTCACCGGCCTGCACGCGGGCGAAACCGTCGCCCATCCCGAGGCCGCCCACGAAATCCTCGAAACCCACGAAGCCCTCGGCATCACAGTCTTCATCCTCGCCGCCGTGCTCGCTCTCCTCCGTCTGCTCCGGTGGGATCGCCGCAAGCCGGTTTACGCGATCTTCTTTGTCGGATTGCTCGCCCTGAGCGGCCTCCTCACCTATGGCGCTTACCTGGGCGGAAAAATAGTCTATGACTTCGGCGTCGGCACCGCCCTGGTCCGCACCGGACGCGTCCACGAGCGCGAAGAAGAGGAACGCAACCAGACCGACCGCCAGCGCAACCAGGCCGAACGCGAAGAGAGCGCCCACGAGCATTGAGCCGGCTGGGGGTTTGTTGCTCGAGAGTCTGCAGTTGTAGGGCGGATGCGCCTGTGGTTGTCTCACGATTCAATTCTGGAGGGGCCGGAATCCCGTAGGGCAGGAGCCTGGCTCCTGCCATCATCTCTTTTCGCACACTCGTGCAACAAACGGAGAAGGAGTTTGCTTCCCAGGCGGGAAGAAGATAGGAAGCCTTGGGGCGAAAGGAGAAAGTATCAATGCGAATGATCCTGCAAGTTTCGCTGATTTGCGCGCTTTTGCTGTTCGCCGCCGCCGCCTTTGCCGGGCCTTCATTTCGCGGCTACAGCGGGCTAATCAACATACCCACCGCGGATTCTCTCGACACCGGCGACTATAACTTCGCCGCCTTCGCCGTGCAGGCGGACAAAGGCAATGATCAGACGCTCCTGGCCGCCAACATCGGCCTCCTTCCCGGCCTGGAAATCGGCGCAGCCAGTGAAAAGCCGGAGCACGGAGACTCGGAATTGCTGCTGAACGGCAAATACCGCTTCCAGAGCGAAGGCCTCATTCGCCCCGAACTGGCTGTAGGTATCGCCGACCTCACGGACGAACTCGATTCCACTCCCTACTTCGTCCTCAGCAAGTCCCTCCGGCCCCCTCTGCAAGTCCTCCATCATGAGATCCTTAATCCCAGGGTGCACTTGGGAATCGGCGGCGGACGGCTGGATGGCGCCTTTGCCGGTGTCTCCGCCGGCATAGGAAACGCCGCCACCCTCATGGCCGAACACGACGGCACCCACCTCAACGCCGGAGTCCGCTTCTCCATCGGCCCCATGCTCCAGATCCACGCCGCCGCCCTCAACGACTTCGACGACTTCGGCCTTGGCCTCAGCCTCAACCGCCGCCTGTAGGCCTCTTCCAACCGCAAAGACGCGAAGTTCGCAAAGCAGGGCGGGCGGGCCCACGCCCGCCGAAGAGGCTTCATTGACATTACAAACCCGAATATGGTATTTTCCGAGCGCAAGCCATAAGGCAGGCTGCCTGAGGCAGCCTGCCATTGCAGCCAAGGGATGCGGGGTAGGCGTAATTGGCAACGCACCCGCCGTCGCTGAAGCTATGGCGGGTCATCGCTGGTTGCGAAAGAAGGATAGCAATCCTTCGTAGCCTTGGCGAAGCAGGAATGCGGGGTAGCGTAATTGGCAACGCACCCGCCGTCGCTGAAGCTATGGCGGGTTCTTGGATGATTGAAGCGGCGTAGGAGCAATCCTACGAAGCTTTAGCGAAGTAGGATGCGGGGTAGCGTAATTGGCAACGCACCTGACTCTGGATCAGGGGACTCTAGGTTCGAGCCCTAGCCCCGCAGCCAGCCCGCCTCGGGCGGGCTGGAGCAGGCGAGAGTTGAAAGGGGAGAGGTGAAGGTCTTGCGAGGGTGAGCCTGCGCTCACCTATTTCCTTTCTCCTATCAAATCAAGAAGGTTGGCCCCGTCGTCTAGCGGCCAAGGATGCATGGTTCTCAGCCATGAGATCGCGGGTTCGAATCCCGCCGGGGCTACCACCAATCTTGACTTTTCTCTCGTCATCTCCAGCACCCCCTGCAGGTTGCCGCGCAGGATGAGGCGCGCCCCGGGGCGCTTTCGGCCGGGGACGGGCACCTCTCCACATCGGCTCGGCTTACCAGATGCGCCAACGCACGCTTCACCCGCTCCAACTGTCCATGCTCGATCAGCAAACGGAGATCGCCCACATAGGCGCGCACCATGGCGGGAATCGCGTCGAGAGTCGGCGCACAGTTGTGCTTTTCGGCCCCGGCTAGTTCGGAGCGGATGCGATTGCGTTTGGCCTCGGCCTGCTGAGCCTTTTGCGTCAGCTCCTCCACCAGCACGCCGGCCGCGAGGCCCTCCACGAGCCTTTGGATTTCGGCGTCTACCTTGGCCAGCTCCGCCCGAAGACCAGTGTCGTCACGTTGTTCTTGCCCTGCTCTCCCTTTCGCATCAGCGAGCTTCTGACGCACCCGGTTCGTTATCTCAGCCAGCATCTTTTCGGAGTACAGGACCTGCTCGACGGCGTCGAGGATGGCCTGCTGCGCCTTCTCGGCATTGACCGTCACCAGCGAGTCGCAGATAGCCGTCCCTCTGTTCTGCCGACTGGCACAACCGTAGGTCCTTGCTCCCCTCAAGACCAGTTTGCCACCGCACTTGCCGCAGGTGAGGAGGCCGCTGAGCAGGCGCTGGTTGCGCTGATGGGAGTGCAACTTGCGGACATCTCGGCCTGCATCTTCCTGGCGGGCCTTGACCTTGTCCCACAGATCCTGGGGCAGGATGCGTAGAGATGGAACGTCCTGGATCACCCACTTCTCGCGCGGCAGCTCGCGGCGCACTTGCTTACCGTCTCGATCAGGATCGCCGGGCCAGGTGCTGCGGTTCCAGACCAGCCGTCCGATGTATTTCTCCTGATTCAAAAGGCCGGTGTGCTTTTTCGCGTCGCCAGAGATTGAGGAAGACGACCAGGAGCGACGCACACCCGTCCGATTGCGCCAGCGTGCGGCCGGACACGGAACACCTTCCTTGTTCAAGAGCGCGGCAATCTTGCGCGGGCTCGTGCCGTCAGCAAAAAGTTGGAAAATCCGCCGAATGACCTCGGCTTCAGCTTCGTGGATGACATACTCATAACCGATAATCCTGCCAGTGCCTTCAGGATCGCCAGCCTTGTCGGCATGGACGGCTCGTGTGCGATAACCATAAATACAACCACCGGCATGCTGACCAGCCAGCACTCGGCCGGTTAAACCGCGTCGGCTGCGATGCGCGTTAGCGGTCCGTTCGGTCTCGTTGATGAGGGATTTGAAAGTCATGATGGGTGCGGCTGCTCCCGGAGAAGCGATGCTATCCAGACCATCACCGAGCGCCACCAGGCCAACTCCCCAGAATTCAAAGCGCTTGCGCAGCCCAGCTAATTCTTCCGGGTCTCGGGTCAAACGAGAGAGTTCATCGGTGACCAGGACGTCGAACTCGCGCCCCTTGGCGGCCCGCAGCATCGCCTGATAGCCAGCTCGCCGGGTCGCAGTCACCCCGGACATCTCGGCGTCACTGAAGACCTCTACCTGCTCCCAGCCACGCCGGACGATCTCCTGGGCGCACTGGCGCACCTGGTCCTCAATGCTGGCCGGGCGCTGGTTATCTGAACTATATCGTGCGTAAACCGCCGCTTTCATGACTCAAGCCGTCTTCCAAAACGGGCAAGCGTTTTGCTAGCCAGGGTGACCCTTACCGGGCTTCCGCGATAAAGTCAAGGCCGGTGTCGTAAGAGATGTGCGCCTACGTGCCGGTTCGATGCGAAGCCGTGACTCGTCCTGCTGGCCGTCTTCAACACTCACTTGTGGGAGCAGCTGCAGGGAGCCGTCCGCGCGTGTGGCCTGACCGCTTGCCTCGTGCGCGCTGAGCGTCTGACCGGCCAACATCACCGCCACGATGGCCTCGGCGAGATCATCGGCGACCGCGTCCATGACCTCCGGAGGCAACTCAGTGACGGTGGACTTGCTGGTAGTCACGTCTTGCACACGTTTGGGTGCGACATAAGCGACATATGCGACCGAAGGAACCTCCTTTTGTCGCTTTGGTCGCTTCTGTCGCAGACCTCGTCGGGGTAAAAGGCACTTCATGATTCTCGACTCACTGGCTCCCACACTATGCGCGGGCGGCCGCCGCTTTCTTCGGTGACGGGTCTCAACAGGCCCTGACGGTGCAAGACTCCCAGGGCGCGGTCGACCCCTTTGCTGTCGTGCCTGCTGAAGAGGTCGCGGATCTCGGTTTCTGTGAGGCGACCTCGTTCACGTACGGTTCTCAGTATCCGGTCTGCCTTCTCGTCCCCTAACGAGTCCCCGAAGATGAGGGCCGCGGACCGCTCGCAGTAGCTCCAGAGCGCCAGTGCGGCCTGCAGATGCGGCAGGCGGATTGTGTGCGAGCAGTCCAGCAGCGTGTAGATCAGAGAAAGCCGCAGCACCTGCGCCTCGGCACGAGCGGTCAGGGCTCCCAGCATCCCTGGCTTGCCTTCTGAAAGCGCGGCATAGGCAGCACACCACGCGGATTCTGCCTCTGCGTCCCGTCCCAGTTCGCCTACATCGAGTGCGAACTGATAGGCTGCCTTCAGGCGCTCGATGAGCGGTGAGAGAATATCAGCTGGGATTTGCTTCGGAGTCGGCAGCAGCTTTGACCTGCGAACCATGAGCCAGAGGAAACGATTGCCGAAGCCATTCGCCATTTCCGTTTCCGTAAGGTGACGCAGGAGTTCATCCCTGGTGATGTGGCCGATGATGCTGACGTGAGCACCGGTTGCGCGGATTGGATTCGTTTTCGTCAAGGGATGCAGATCACCGGAATCCCATGCCAATCGAATAGTAGGGCTGAGAATATTGCCCTCACGGGACATCATCTTGAGGGCCTGGCTAAACTCCTGTTCAACGATCAGCAGCCGTTTGTCCTCCACCCCCTGATCAACGATCACCTCCTCATAATCAACTACGCGCCCTCTCTGCTTCACCGGCTGACTTTCAATGCGTTGGTCGCGCACCTGGAAGATCAGTCCCTCGCCACTGGAGAGCCCGTGCATGATGCGCTCTTTCCAGCTTGAATCAACTATTATCAGGGGTTCCGATGTCATCGCCCAACCTGTTCCTTTGCGTCCCTTTGCTGTCTCTCCAACTTGCACCGCGTTGAGCCGCGGTGGATGCTTGGTGAACCCCACGCGGCAGTGGGCACCGTCGCCGATCAGATTGCCAAAGCCCACCAGCGTGTTCGTCAGGATGGCTACGGGGTCGGCCTCGGTGAAGGGGTCGAGCGCTCTCACGATGTCACCCGCGAGGCCGTAGAGTGCCTCAGGCGAAAACACGGGCCAGTTAGATGCTCCCAGCGTCCGAACCACACCCAGAGGGGGAACAGGTAGCTTCCAGTCGGGGCAGGCGGCGGCGAGCGCCAGTAGTTCGTCTATGGTGTGACCGGCTTCGAGCCAGTCCGTCACGTCCCCGGCGTCTCCCAGGCCCGGCAGACGGAGGATCTTCACCGACGCAGCAATGCCGTGGAGCGACGCAGCTACCTCCAGGACGTGCGCCCGGCCGGTGTCGTCGTTGTCCTCCAGGATGATGCAGCGAGCGCCCCTGAGCGGCTCGTTGAACGAGCTAAGCCATTTGCCCTTCCCTTCGCCTTCGGGGTTGGTGGTGGCCGTCAGCCCAGACTTGCGCAGGTTGTTGGCATCCCTCTCGCCTGAGCAGACGTACACCGGCTCGTCGGGCTTGGCCAGCCGGTCGGCCAGTAGCTCAGGGAGCCTGAACAGGACGCGCCCGACAGTCGGGCTGCAGGGCGTCTGCTGAAGGCTCCAGATGTGACCACCACGGCAATGCTTCTCCGCAAACTCGCAGGTGGGTCGGTGGGGACAGTTCTGCCAGTTGGCCGGCGCGGCGCGACGCTGGGCGAAGCCTTTCGGATCGAACCTGACCACCTCGAACAGCAGGTGGCCGTCGGCGGCGCAGTATGGGTAGGTTGCAACTTGCCGCAACGGGCCGGAATGCCTTCCGACGCTCGTTGTGCTTGCGTGGCTCCTGCCGCACCTGCACTCACCAGGCCCAACCCAGTGCCCGTACGTGCCAGAGTCAGGATGCTGGGGCAGCCCTCCGGCATGTTCCTCACGTGTGCAATTGGCATACTTGCCATCCTCGGACAGGAAGCCAAAGCAGCGAATTCCTTTCCCCCGGGGCGCTTGGTCATAGCCGCCGCAGATGGGGCACGGACGGTATCTAGAAAAGCGTTGTTGTCGTGCGATGGTCACGGCCGACCTGCCCTACTGGGTCTGGCCTGCCCAGGCACGGCCGCCTGCGGAGGGTTGAGAGAGAAGCCTCTCTGGCAGGAAAAGCCTCCGCGCCGAATCCTGATGTCATGCTGCTGGAATGCGGGAATTTCTGCACAGAGGGCCTCCCCTCGTTGAGGCTTTCCCTTTCGCGCGTTTACAGGGTCAAGCTCACCGATCCCCGACCTTGACGCGGTGCCCCCTTTTGGGTAGATTGACGCGGGGCATAATCGACTACCCAGTTCAGCCCGCGCCGCCTGTCCTCCAAGACTCTGCTGGCGCGGGCTCTCTGTTAGTGTTGTCATCGTTTCTCCTGCTCGTTGAAGAGACGCTCCTCGGTCACTCCCAGAGCCTTGCTTAGTTTGCGTCTGAGCGCCGGATACAACAGATCGGGGAATCGCTCGACTCGTGAAACCAGAGAGTGGCTGACACCAGCTTCTCGCGCAACTTGGCGTAAGCTCAATCCCAGAGCTTGCCTCACTGCTTTGAGTTTGGTTTCCATTTGTCCCTCCTGTACGCCAAAGTCATTTCAGAATAAGATGGGAAGTTCACACAAGCAAGCAGATTGGATACAATGTAACGGTTAGCGCTATATCCGTAACGCAAGCGTTGCTGCATGAAGGGCCGGTTTAAGAAAACAACCTGGGAGAGAATGGCGAAACCCACGTGTAAGGCGCTCAATAACGCCCTGCAAGGTAACGTCATTCGTTCGATCGCGCCCGAGGAGATGAAGCGATTACGGGGCTCAGGGAAGGGCTGGCTGAAGGAACTCAGGACTTGGCTTGCAGAAGCGAACCGCAAAGAAGGCTCACAACCTTATCCCCACCCAGCGCTGAGCAGAGAACAGAACCGAGGGTTGAAGAAAAGACTCGACATGATGGAGCGCCTTGAGAAACGGTTCCCGGGTAATCTTCCAAGCCCAAATCTGGTAGCGACTTTCGACGCTGCTGTCTCCAGCCCCATCAGCCGCTACTATCTCTGCAATACCGCTGCAGACTTTTTCCTTGCCCTCATTCGGATTCGGGCTGCTTTGGTGTGGGAGGCGCTGGAAGCATCCGAGGCGACGCGGAAAGGCATTGCGATTAAGGCCCTGGACAAGGGGGCAGAGATGCTGCGGGTCAACAATGAGGAGTTCCCGAACACCGCGTTTCCGCGGCTGCAAGATCTTCTGAATCAGTATCAGATTCCCCTCATTGCCGTCAAGGTGGAAAAACATGCCTTTGAAGCTTTCTTTCGGCTCGAAAGCGGCCCGGTGGAAAGCCGTTTGTTATTGCATGAAATCGCAGGAAAGCGGTTATCGCCAAGGGATGTTTTGGGTAGTTCAGACTATATTGACCTCGCATTGAGTGGGCTTTCTCATCTTCTGCCTCTGGAACTCCCTGTTGGCTTAATCACCTCCCCATACTATCGCAAGAAGATATGGGAAGTGATAATCCTGCTGTTGGCATATTGGGGAAACTTGACGGGAGCGAGTGGAGTATCACTTGGTTTTTGTTGGTCTTGTGGAAACCTCTATTGGGTCCATCGTCGTGGCGGGCCACCTTCTCGAACATGCTCCCCTGCATGCAAGACAGCCTTACATAGGGCTAGAAGGGGAAACCATGCGATCACTCCAGTAACATATCAACTCTGGACAGGGATTAGCTTCACAAAGCGACCGGCAGCATATCCCGTCCACGGTCTTATGAATGGGTGAAGGACAGATATGCATGGGATCGCATTTGCAAGAGCACGACCGGTTTGTTTGAAAGTGCATGTGAATCCGGTCTCGCAAAGTGTGGCCAATGTGAGGGAACAAGCTCAGTATCTGCAATCTGCATAGGGGTTTGCAGCCAGCGGCAAGATCCGCATCCGCGAATAAGCAGCTGAAGAAAGCGTCTCTGTTCACACCGGGAGCGTACTGGCCGATCAGTGCTGCAGATGAGGAGTAGTGCCGAGACACGTGGCCTCTGCGCTGTCAACGCGCAGACGAAACCGGGAGGCAATGCTCGCCCGGCAGGCGCTGGCATTGTAATCAGCATCTCTCGGTAGAGTGATGCAAACCGAGATACAAACTCGCGTTTACAGAAAAGCGATTGGTGTGGTAAAATAAGAATGTAGGCAAGGACAACCGGAGCCCCGGCCCGTTATGGCGGGGGAAGCCAGTCGGCAACACGTGAGCCGGCTTCTGAGCTGAGGAGTGGGAGTCATGACCCAAGCCTGAGCCCGGGGGCCGGCTCGTCTTTTGGCCGAGGAGGAAAGACGATGACACAAATGCCGGGAACAACCACAACTGAGATCGCGACCGAGTCCCGACTGATTGCGGACCTGCGGCCCCACCCGCGCAACTACCGCCGCCACCCGGAGCGGCAACTGGCGTTGCTGCGGGAGAGTCTGCGCATTCACGGCCAGCAGAAGCCGGTGGTGATTACGCCGGAGGGCACGATTCTGGCCGGGCATGGGTTAGTGGAGGCGGCGAAGGCCGAGGGCTGGTCAGAGATTGCCGTGCACATCTATGACGGCCCCTACCCGGAGGCCTTTCTCGCCATTGACAACCGCGCCAGCGATCTGGCGGAGGATGACGAGGCGGCGCTGGCGCAACTGCTGAAGGACTTGGACGCGGAGCAACAGTTACCGGCCGCGGGATGGAGTGAAGAGGAACTCGCGGAGCTTATCGAGAGGACGCAAGTAGAGTCGGAGGGGGAGATCGTAGAGGATGAAGCCCCCGAGCCGCCCAAGGCGGCTGTGACGCGGCCGGGGGATGTGTGGCTGCTGGGCCGAGTGGTGCAATGCCCGCGCTGCAAGAGGCTAACCGAGCCGGGACCGGCAACACTTATGAGGAGCTGCGCCATGAGCGAACCGATTGAATGCACCTGCGCCCACTGCGGCAAGCGATTCCAGGCGGTTCCCATGCCCCAGCACCGCATTATGTGCGGTGATGCCACCGACGCGGCGCACTGGGAGCGGCTCATGGCCCTCCAGACTGATGGCGGGCAGGCCCTCCACACCGATGGCGAGCAGGCCCGAGAAGTCGCCCAAGCGGTGATCACCGATCCGCCCTACGCGGTGAACTACATCGGCGGCCGCGCCGCGCAGATAGAGCGCATCGGCAAAGCGCGCCGCGGGGTTGACCAGCCTTCAGACGCCTACTGGGACGAACTGACGCCGGAGGCCTACCGGCAGCTTCTGATCCAGAGCCTGACTCTGGCCCACCAGCACTCCGACCCCAAGGTGCCCCTCTACCTCTGGTTCGCCTCGGCGCATCTGCGCAATGTCCTGGAGTGCATGAGCCAGTCGGGCTGGCAGGAACGAAACTTGCTGGTCTGGGTGAAGAACAACGGCGCGGGGGCGCTGTTTGCTCAGTATAAACACTGGTATGAGCCTTGCTTCTACGGCCACAAGATCGGCGAAGCCCCGCGCTGGCATGGCCCCAGCAATGAGAGAACGGTGTGGGAACATGATAAGCCAGCCAAGAACGACCTGCATCCCACCATGAAGCCGGTGGCGCTCATTGCCCGGAGCATCACCAACGCCACAGAGCCGGGCCAGCTGATTGTCGATCCCTTCCTGGGATCGGGAACCGCGATCATCGCCGCGGAGCAGACGGGGCGGCGCGCGGTGGGGATGGATCTGGACGCGGCCTACTGTGACGTGATCGTGCTGCGCTGGCAGAGACTGACGGGCAAGTCTGCGATCCTGGAGGGTGACGGCCGCACCTTCGCCGAGATTGCCCGGACGCGGGGTTTATCCCGAACGGAGTTGAGGGGAGTGGAACTGGAGAGGACAACCACCGCGCCTGAGGGGGAATGAACGCCGATGAGCGGGTTGAACGGAAATTCCGGCCTCTCGCCCCGGCAGGAAAGGGCGATTTCCTGCCTCCTCTCAGAGGCGACTATCGCCGGCGCCGCGAGCAAGGCTAGGGTAAGTGAAGCGACCCTGCGGCGCTGGCTGAAGCAGGGGGAGTTCACCCACATCTACCAGCAGGCGCGCCAGGAGTCCTATCGGGAAAGCCTGCGGCTCTTGCGGCGGGTGACGAATAGCGCGATTACCACCTTGGCCCGCATCATGCAGGATGACACAGCCCCCAAATCGGTCCGCGTGCGCGCCGCAGAGGTGATCCTGGAGCATGACCGCAAAGGCATCGTGGAAGAGGATCTGCTGCTCAGGATTCAAGCCCTGGAGGATAAAGTGCATGTTGCGTCGCCATCTTAGAGAGACCGCCCGGCGCGTCCAGCAGCTAGAGACGCGGCTGCGGCCCTCCGCAGACACCCTGGGCTGGAGTCTGGAAGAGCAGGCGCAGGTCTGCCGCGGGCTTCTGGCCGCCTGTGCCTGCGGGCATGTCGAACGCACCCCGGAGGGCTATCGCGCCATCACTGACCCCAACACCTGGCAGGAGCC
>Ga0299915_10002534_pt1 | contig 13288 bp, 12 predicted proteins | sample RVTome_13_FD_200263 | JGI IMG/M metagenome (GOLD analysis project Ga0299915, IMG submission 200263) | Soil microbial communities from uranium-contaminated site in the Upper Colorado River Basin, Wyoming, United States - RVT92D227 (version 2) ...
TCTCTTTTCGGTATTTCGAGAAGGCCGTGGACGAAGCTCGGAAGGGCCGCCTGGAGGCGGTGGTGACCGCGCCCATTTCTAAAAAGTCCTGGAATATGGCCGGCTTATCCTGGCGGGGCCATACCGAGTATCTGGACAGTATTTTTCCCGGGGCCATCATGGCTTTCTGGTCGGACAGGATGAGAGTCGCCCTGTTAAGCCATCATCTGCCCCTTCAGGAAGCCATGGGTTTGGTCAAGGCCGACATCCTGCACCGTTTCTTTATCCATCTTCACGAATGTCTGGAGAAGGCCGGGCAGACCGGGCTTGAACTCATGGTGGCGGGCTTGAATCCCCATGCCGGAGAAGGCGGGGTGCTTGGAAAAGAAGAGGAAAGGGAGATCAAGCCGGCCGTGGAACGGGCCAAAGCCGCCGGGCTCAAGATCAGCGGCCCGTGGCCGCCCGACGTAGTTTTCCGTCAAGCTCTTGACCGGCCGGAGCTTATGGCTGTCGCCCTCTATCACGACCAAGGCCTCATTGCTTTCAAGCTGGTCGCCTTCGAGACGGGGGTGAATGTGTCGCTGGGGCTGCCTTTTATTCGGACTTCGCCCGACCACGGCACGGCCTTTGATATCGCCGGCCTGGGGAAGGCAGATCCGGAAAGCCTTCGTCAGGCCCTTGGGCTGGGCCGGAGCCTAACGGCGGATTCGCTTCAACTCCGCCCTTAACTCGCGCTCCACATCCCTGGCCTTGATGGCTTCGCGTTTCTGGTAGGTCTTCTTGCCCTTGGCCAGGGCGATCTCCACCTTGACCCGGCCTTGGTCGTTAAGCAGAACCTTGATGGGCACCAGGGTCAGCCCTTTTTCTTTGATCTTGCCGGTCAGCCGTTTGATCTCCCGGCGGTGGAGGAGAAGCTTGCGGTCCCGCTTGGGGTCATGGCCGAACCTGTTGGCCGCTTCGTAGGGGCTGATGTGAGCGCTGATGAGGAACACTTCGCCGTTCTTGACTTCGGCGTAGCTTTCCTTGAGGCTGATCCGACCGTCGCGGATGGATTTGACTTCGCTGCCCTGGAGAGCGATGCCGGCCTCGAATGTCTCCAGAAGGTCGTAGTTGAAAGAGGCCGTCCGGTTGAGGGCGACGGTCTTCATCAGGGCTGCGCCTCCGGCTCAGACTTCAGCCGAATCCGAACCAGGCTGATGTGCTGTTTTGCCATCTTCACCACGGTGAAAATATGGCCGCGGTATTCGAGGCTGTCTTGTTCGCGGGGAATTTTGCCGTGTTCTTCGAGCAGGAACCCGGCCAAGGTGGTGTAGTCCTTCTTTTCAGGAAGGTCTAAAGTCAGGTGTTCGTTGACGTCTTTCACCGAGGCGGCTCCTTTGATGAGGTAGGTTCGCTCGTCGAGACGCGTCAGCCAGCCCTCTTCCTTGCCGCCGTACTCATCCTCAATATCGCCCACGATCTCTTCAATAATATCTTCCAACGTGACGATGCCCCCCATATTGCCGAATTCATCCACGACAATGGCCAGGTGGAGTCCGTTCTCCTGGAGCTGGAGCATGACCTTTTCCATAGAGGCAGACTCGGGAACGAAGAATGGTTTGCGAAGGACATCTTTTAGGGTAAACTCATTGTTATCAATTAAATAGGGAATAATGTCCCGTGAGTGGAGAACGCCTTCGATGTTATCCAGGCGACCACGGTAAACGGGAAATCGTGTGAACATTGAAGATCGTACGGCTTCCAGGATTTCCTGGCGCGAGGAATCCAACTCAATGGCCTTGACCAGAGGACGCGGAGTCATGATCTCCTTGACCGGACGGGAGCCGATGTCCAGGATTTCGCTGATCATTTTCTTGCGTAGAGAGGACATGCCCTTGACGCCGGAGGCCAGCAGGATTTTCGTCTCTTCTTCATTCAAGACCCTTCGGCCCTGCGGCTCTTGCCTCTGCGTCCTTCGAAAGAACAGGTTGGACAGAAAAGTGAAGACTTTGATCAAGGGATAGAAAAGGATACGGAAAGCCATGATCGGATAGACGAGCAGGAAGGCGGTCTGATGGGGCTTGGCGGCGGCCATCCTTTTAGGGTTGAATTCGGAGAAGAAGAGCAGCAGGACGGTGGTGGAGGCGGTGGCCAGCAGAACAGCCCTATTCTTGTCCGGCATGAAGGAGACGAAGATCGAGGTGGCCAATGAAGCGGCCGCCGTGTTGGCCAATGTGTTGCCGATGAGAATAGTGGCCAGGAATGAGTCGATGCGGTTGAGGAGGGCCAGAACGGAGCGGGCCCGCTTGGAGCCTTTCTTTTCCAGATGGGCCAGGGTGTAGGCGTTGGAGGTCAAGAAGGCTGTTTCCGAGGCAGAAAATAAAGCGCTCAAGATCAGGAAAAGGGCATACAGCAGAAGGCTGCCGAGGAGCATCCGTGGAAAGGCTAGAATCCCAGTTCCGCCTTGACCCCCTTGAAGCAGACGGTCAGGGATTTCTGGATCCTTTTTTCTATTTCTTCCGTCGATCGGGAACAGGCCAGGGAAAGCTCGGAGACGATCAGCTCATGAGCTTTCTCCATCATCTTCTTCTCGCGAAAGGACAGGGGTTTGGTCAGGCTGAGATGATAAAGACCCTTGAGGACGGAGATCATATCGAGGAGCGACCCGGACCTCATCAAATTGACGTGTTCCTTGTATCGTCCTTTCCAGTTCTTAGTGATCTCGACCCCCCCCTTGCGCATCAAGTGGAAGATGCTATCAATGCGGTCTTCAGACACGGGCCGGCGGATGCCCAGCTCTGAAGCGCCGGCAAGGGGAATCATCACCAAGGTGTTATTGGACAGAAGCCGTAGATGGTAGATTTTGGACCGGAGGCCGTCCACGGCCTGATCCCGGATGGCCTCCACAATCCCCAAGCCTTGATTGGGATAGATAACCTTATCGCCAACCTTGAGCGAATCCATGAGGAGATTATTATATGAGATTTGGCTGGATTCGTCAATCGCTCAATCGCTCACACAATCGGCCATTTTATTTTGCCGGCTTGACAGACATATCCGCCTTGGATAACATACTCGTCTCAAAGGTATTAGACGAAGATGCGACCAACTTTCCGCCCTAACGTCAGACGGAGAAAGAAGACGCACGGTTTCCGCGTCAGGATGAAGACCCAGGACGGCCGTAAAGTCCTCAAGCGCAGAAGACAAAAAGGACGGAAAAGACTTGCGGTCTGATGAGAGAGACCTTCGGGCCTCAGGAGCGGATCCGCAAGAAAAAAGATTTCGACCGTATTTATAAGAACGGAAATCGTTTCAGAGGAAAATATTTAACGCTTGTCTATCTGGACAACGACTTCGCCTTTTCCCGGCTGGGCGTGGTGGCCAGCCGCAAAGTCGGAGGGGCGGTGTTGCGCAACAGAGTCAAGAGGCGGATGAGGGAATTGTATAGAAGGCACAAAACGCTGATCAGCCTGCCGGTGGACATGGTGGCCATCGCTAAAGCAGAATCCGCTCGAACATCCTGGCCGGAATTCAGCGAAGATTTCCTGTCGGCTTTGAAGGCCATGGATAAGAGACGGTCGGCCAGATGAGGAAAGCGGCCCTGTTCTTGATAGACCTATACCGGCTGCTCCTTTCGCCATTCCTGGGGCGAGGCTGCCGTTTCGCCCCGACTTGCTCTTTGTACACCCGGGAAGCCGTGGAAAGGTATGGGGTTTTAAGGGGAAGTTGGCTCGGCCTCCGCAGGCTGCTGCGCTGCCATCCCTTTCACCCTGGAGGATTCGATCCTGTTCCCTGACAAAAGGATGATGATATGGAAAGACGCTTAATACTGGCCGTTGTGATGTCGTTTGCCCTGTTGGCTTTTTATTGGATTTTCTTTTTGAAAAAGCCGGCCCAGGTCCCGACTGCCGGTCCGGCCGCCCCCCCAACTCAAGTCCAGACTCAGGCTCTGCCCCCCGCGTCGCCCCCGGAAAAACAGGAGGTCGAGCCTGCGGCTAAGCCGGCCCAGACCCGTTCTGTTTCCGCTCAAGCCGTCTTTGCGGGAAATGAAGAAAAAGTCAGAGTCGAAACGCCCCTCTACCTTGCCGAATGGAGCACCAAGGGCGCCGTTCTCAAGAGTTGGAAGCTGATGGATGTGGACAAGCAGAAGAAGTACAAGTACATGGATGAGGGGGGGAACCCGCTGGAGTTGGTGAACATCGAACCGCCCGAGCTGAAAGTCTCAAACCGCTACCCTTTCTATATTGACTCGGGCGATCCAGCCATCAACGAAAAGATCAATAACAATAAAGCGGAGTTTTACCGAGTTTCAGCAACCAGCCTGAATGTCAGGGAGGGAAGACCGGCCGAGCTTTCCTTCGTGTATGATGACGGAGCCGGCCTTCGAGTGGACAAGAAATTCATCTTCAATGGAATCAGCTATGATTTCAGCGTGATGGTCAACCTGAAGGTCAAGGGCGAAGATAAGCCTTACCGCCTCCTTTGGGGCCCGGGCATCGGCCCGGCCTCCCAGACCATGCAAAGGCAGCGAGTCGGTTCCAATAAAGGTTTTGTGGCTTACTCGGGCGGCAAAGAGTTCCGCATGGACGAAAGAAGCTACAAGCCTGAAAAAAGCGCTTATAATTTCGTCGGCTGGGCCGCCTATGAAGAGACTTACTTCACCGCGATTTTCCTGATCCCCGGCGGCCAGGGCACGGCGGTCTTCCAGCGGGAGACGGTCAACAACATCCCATTCTATTATCTTTCAGCGACCGGAGCCCAGACAGCCTACCTCGGCCCCAAAGAGCTTGACCGGCTCAAAGTTCTTGACCCCTTATCCGGCAGCACCAAGAAGCTCGTTCAATTCGGGTTCTTCGGCAGTATTGTCGAGATCCTTCTCATTGTGATCCGTGCCATCCACAAAATTTTCCCCAATTGGGGAATAGCCATCATCATCCTGACCATTCTCATGAAAATCCTCTTCTTCCCCCTGACCTATGCCAGCACGAAGTCCATGGCCCGCATGCAGGAGCTGCAGCCTAAGATCAAAGCCCTGCGGGCCAAATACAAGAAGTCCAAGACGGATATAGCCCAACGCCGTCAGATGAACGAAGAGATGATGAAGCTCTACAAGGAGCACGGGGTGAACCCTGCCGGCGGATGCCTGCCCATGCTCATCCAGCTCCCCGTCTTTTGGGCCATCTGGAGGCTGCTCAGCGTATCCATCGAATTGCGGCAGAGCCCCTTTGTTTTTTGGATTAAAGACCTGTCGGTGAAGGACCCTTACCTGGTCACGCCCATCCTCATGGGCATCACCCAATTCATCAGCCAAAAAATGACGCCCACCGGCGCCGACTCTTCTCAGGCCAGGATGATGCTCATCATGCCCGTGATCATGACCTTTTTCTTCCTGGGCTTCCCCAGCGGATTGGTCCTTTACTGGCTGACCAGCAACGTGCTGCAGATCGCACAGCAGCATTTCATGAACCGGATGCAGGCCAAGAGAAAAGCTAATGAAGATAGAAGAAAAAAGTGAAAAACCGGAATTCAAGGGCAAGAACCTGGAAGAGGCGATTGCCCACGCCGAACATGTGCTGAAAATCCCGCGAACCCAGCTCAATTATGAGATCGTCACCGAAAAGACCAAGCTGTTCGGCTTTAAAAGCAGGGAGATTGTCATCAGGGCCTGGGCCAAACAGCCTCCTGAAGAAAGCGCGGTGACCAAGTTCTTGACCGAGTTCCTCCCCCACTTTCCTTTGGAGCTGAGCTTCCAGATCAAGCAGAAAAACGATTTTTTGTATGTCATTTTCAACGGGAACGATAAACAACTCTTGCTGTGGAAGGACGGCTCTCTGCTCTTGGCCTTGCAGCATATATTGAACAAAATCTCGGACCAGAAGGTTCAAGTGGATTGCGAATTCTTCAGGGTGAGGAAGGAAAAACGGCTGAAGGAATTCGCCCAAGAGATAGGCCGCCAGGTCTTGGACACCGGCCGAGAAGAGATACTGGACTTGATGAATCCTTATGAGCGCCGGATTATTCATATGACGATCAACCAATTCCAGGGCATCGCCAGCGAAAGTATCGGCGAAGGATTCCTGAAGAAAATCAAGATATTTGCCGTGGAGAGGGGCCAGAAGCTGGTAAAATGAAGGCATGGATGCTGCGCGTCTCCAGGAGACGATCATTGCTATTTCGACGCCCGCCGGGCCCGGGGGCCTGGGCGTTGTCAGATTAAGCGGCCGAGACTCTCTGGCTGTCGCTAAAATCCTTTTCGAACCGAACAAAAAAGATCCGACCATCCCGCTCAGAACGGCTGTTCTGGGGCATATTTTGGACAGGGACAACGGCCGAAGGCTGGATGAGGCGTTTCTCTTCTATTTTCCAGGGCCGCGATCCTACACGCGCGAGGATGTGGTCGAAATCAGCTGTCATGGCAGTCCGGCCATACTTGAGGAAACCGTGCGGCTCGGAGTCAAGGCAGGAGCTATACCTGCCTTGCCCGGAGAATTCACTCTTCGGGCATTTCTTAACGGGAGAATCGACATTCTCCAGGCAGAAGCGGTTCAATCTCTGATCCAATCCACCTCGCTGGAACAGGCACGGATCTCGTTCAGCCAGGTCCAGGGCGAGCTTTCCCAAAGCATCAGCGGGCTGAGGACTTGTCTTGTAGATCTCATGGCCTTAATAGAAGCCCGAATTGAATTTGCTGATGATTTGGAGTCCGTCCCAGATTCAAAGCTCAAAGAGGTTCTTGAGACAACGCTGGGTCAGGTTCAAGCGCTTGTGGACAGCTATCAAATCGGCCGAATCATCACGGAAGGAATTCGGGTGGTCATTGCCGGCCGGCCTAATGTCGGGAAATCCACGTTGTTTAACGCTATCCTGGGAAAAGAGAGGGCGATTGTTACTCCTATTGCCGGGACGACGAGGGATTTTATTACGGAAACGGCTCAATGGCGCGGCCAGAGCTTCCAGTTGATAGATATGGCGGGACTGGCCCGGCCTCGAGACCCGATTGAAGAGGAAAGCATCAGGAGGGGCAAAACCCTTGCGGAAGAGGCAGCGGGGATTCTTCTTCTCCTCGACGCTTCCCAGAATGCTGCGGAAGAAGATTTGGAACTGGCCGCTAAGTATTGTTCAAAAAAAATGATAATTGCTTTCAATAAGGTTGACCTTCCTCGAAAAATAGATAAGGAAAAAGTTCTTGCTCGCGCTCCGCGCGCCTCGCACTTGGAGATTTCGGCCCTAAAAAAGACGAATATTGAACACCTCAAGGAATTGATCGCACAAACGTTCGGCTCTAATGAGAAAACCCCCGAGGTTGTTGTTTTGCACCTGAGACAAAAGCTTCTGCTTGAAGAAATTGGCCGGAATTTATCGAGTGCGCGCGAGCAGCATAGGGCCGACACCTCTGAAGAAATCATAGCCGAAGATATTAGGAGAGCGCTGGCTTTGATCGGCCAGCTTACGGGTGAGATCAGCTCCGATGATGTCCTGGAGGCTGTTTTTAGCAATTTCTGCATTGGGAAATAGGGCCTGGAAGGCTGGGGAAGACAATGCGGGATGAATTTGACCTTGTAGTGGTAGGAGCGGGTCATGCGGGCTGTGAAGCTGCTTGCGCCGCATGCGCCATGGGCCTGCGCACCTGCCTCCTCACCATCCAGATGGAAACGATAGCCCAAATGTCCTGCAATCCTGCTATAGGCGGGCTGGCCAAAGGGCACCTTGTCAGAGAGATCGACGCCCTGGGCGGTGTAATGGGCTTGTTGGCCGATGAAACCGGTATTCAGTTCAAGCTGTTGAATTCCAGTCGCGGAGGAGCTGTTCAAGCGCCGAGGGCCCAATGCGATAAAGCAGCCTATAGGCTGGCCATGAAAAAGCGGCTGGAGAACACTGCGGGTTTGAGCCTTTTTCAGGGCATTGCCGCTGAAATTTTGGTAAGCGATGGGAAAGCAGCGGGAATAAGGATGTTGGACGGTCACCTGATCAACAGCCGGGCCGTTATCCTGGCGCCGGGGACCTTCCTGAACGGACTCATTCATCTGGGGATGACGAGCTATCCCGCCGGACGGGCAAACGAACCGGCCTCAACAGACCTTAGCCATGACCTCGGGAATAAGGGGATGAAGATGTTCCGCCTCAAAACCGGCACTCCCATGAGGCTGAATACTCACACTATTGATTGGGACCGCTTCACGCCTCAGCCGGGCGATGAACTTCCTGTCCCCTTTTCGTACAGGACCCGGAAGCCGCTTGAAAACAGGATTGTTTGCCGAAGCGGCTATACTAATGAGCAAACACATGAAGTGATCAGGAAGAATCTTGAGAAATCTCCCCTCTATAGCGGCAAAATCGTCGGAACAGGGACGCGATACTGTCCATCGATCGAGGACAAGGTCGTCAAGTTCAGCCACCATTCCCGGCACCAGTTCTACTTAGAGCCCGAAGGCTTGGAAACTTCCGAAGTCTATGTCAACGGGCTCTCTTCAAGCCTTCCTCTTGATGTTCAAAAAGATATCCTTTATACAATCCCCGGCCTTGACCAGGCCAGGATTCTAAGGCCGGCCTATGGTATCGAATATGATGCCGTTTTGCCGGTTCAGCTTCAGCCCACCCTGGAAACTAAGGCTATAGAATGTCTCTATCTTGCCGGGCAAATCAACGGCACTTCAGGATACGAAGAAGCGGCTGCCCAGGGACTGATGGCCGGAATCAACGCGAGTTTAAAATTTAAAGGGAAGGCGCCTTTTGTACTAGAACGGAATGAGGCATATATAGCCGTGTTGATTGATGATCTGGTTGCCCGGGGCGTGGAGGAACCTTATCGGCTTTTTACATCAAGGGCAGAACACAGGCTCAGACTTAGGATTGACAATGCCGATATGAGGCTTATGCCCTATGGCCACGATTTCGGGCTTATTGACGACCGGACCTACGATCAATTCTTGGAAAAAAAGGAAAAAATAAGCAGGACGATGATATTTTTAGATAAAACCAAAGCTTCGGTGTCTTCCGGCGAGAATCCTACCCTGAAAAGCCTCCTTAAAAAGCCTGAAATATCCTTCCAAAATGTGCTAGAATATGCCAAATTCGATGAACCCCTTACGGGCGATGAGATCAGGCATATAGAATCGGAAGTCAAATATGAAGGGTATATACAGAAACAGGATAAAGAAATCATCCAGATGAGGAAAATCGACCGGATGAAAATACCCAGCGGCCTGGATTTCCAGAGCATCGCCGGCTTGACTAAAGAAGCAGTCGAAAAACTCGACAAAGGCCGGCCTGCCACCCTGGGAGATGTCAAGAGAATGCCGGGCATGACGCCGGCGGCTGTCATGAATATCTTTGTGCATCTCAATATGGCAAAAAAGGCGGAATCTGTAAAATAATGTTTCACGTGGAACATTGATATATGGGCAAGATTATTGCTGTAGCGAATCAAAAAGGAGGGGTCGGGAAAACGACTACTTCCATCAACTTGGGAGCTACCCTTGCTCTCAAGCAGCAACGCGTCCTGCTTGTGGATTTCGACCCCCAGGGAATGGCCACGGCCGGCCTGGGGAGGGCTAAACGGGAAGCAAAAAAGGGTATCTATCAAGCGATGATGGACGGCCTGGGGATCATGGATTGCATCCAGGGAACCGAAATCAACAACCTCTATTTGTGCCCCTGCTCTCCCGAGCTGTCCGGTATTGAGGCTGAACTCTATGCCGTTGAGAATAGGGAAAAAAGGCTTCGGGAAACCCTGGAAGCCGTGAAAAAGAGCTTCAATTATATCATCATTGATTGCCCGCCTTCGCTGGGATTCCTGACCATCAATGCCCTGACCGCCGCGGATTCCATACTCATTCCTGTCCAATGTGAATTTTTCTGCATGGAGGGTATTCCCGACCTGTTGCTGACCTTGGATGAAGTACGAACATTTTTCAACCCGGGCTTGCTGATCGAAGGGATTCTGCTGACGATGTACGACGAAAGGACCAATCTTTCCAAACAAGTGGCTGAAGAGGTGAAGAAATCACTGGGGAATATCCTTTATAAGACCATAATCCCCCGAACTGTTAAACTGGCGGAAGCTCCATCCTTCGGCAAACCCATTATTCTCTATGACATCAAGTCCAAGGGCGCCGAGGCATACCTCGACCTGGCTCAAGAAATGCTGGAGAAAAAATGAAGAAACAGGCCTTAGGCAAAGGAATCCATGCTTTCATCCCGGAAGAATACGGGATATTGAGAGATGAAAGGCTGGCGGATGTGCCCATCGGCCAAGTGAAGCCCAATCCGGCTCAGCCGCGCAAGAAGTTCGATGAAGCGGCAATCGCTGAGTTGGCCGGCTCCATCAAAAGCTCCGGAGTGCTTCAACCTATCGTCGTTGTTCCGGAGGGAGATCATTACAAGATCATCATCGGCGAGCGGCGATGGAGAGCAGCCCAGATTGCCGGGCTTCAGAAAGTGCCCGTTCTCATCCGCAATATTCCAATAGCACAGCAGGTTGAAGTCTCACTTGTTGAGAACCTCCAGCGCGAGGACCTGAACCCGATCGAGGTCGCCCACGCCTACGACCGGCTGATTGCAGAGCTGGGCTTGACCCAGCAGGAAATCGCGGATAAGGTTGGCCGCGACAGAAGTTCTGTGGCCAACACTTTGAGGCTGCTCAAGCTTCCGGTGGACGTCCAGGAAAAATTGGCTTCAAACAAGATCTCGATGGGCCATGCCCGAGCCCTGCTGGCGCTTGAAGATCCCGGCCGGCAATCCTCGCTGGCAAGACAGATTGTGGCCAAGAACTTGTCCGTGAGAGAAGTGGAAAGCTTGGTGCAGGAGCGGAAGAAGCGGGCTTCCCCCGGAAAAAAGGCCGGCTTTGATGCAGACCTGAAGGCTCTTGAGGAAGAGCTCATCCAAATTATGGGGACAAAAGTTTCCATTTCAGGGAACGGGCAGCGCGGAATGGTCAAAATATTCTTTTTTTCCTTGGATGAACTCAATCGTATCTATGATCATATCAAAGGAGCGCGTTCATGAAAGATCGAAGAATGGAAATGGACGAAGGCAAGATCACGGGTTTTTTTGACAAGGATTCCGAATTCAAAGGCGAGCTGACCTTTCGTGGCTCATTTCGAATCGACGGCAACTTTAAGGGCAAGATCGAATCAGAAACCATGCTGATCATCGGCGAGACCGGGTTGGTCGAGGCCGATGTCCACGTCGGACAGATCATCATCAACGGCGAAATGAAAGGAACGATTCAGGCCCGGGACAGGGTCGAGATTCACAACAAGGGGCGCGTCATCGGCAATATCGCCACTCCCCGTCTGGTGGTTGAGGAAGGGGCCTATCTTGAAGCGACCTGCCAGACAACGGACAAAGGCGGCAATTAGTGTCGAATAAAGCCGTCGGTATCATTCCGGCGCGCTTTGCTTCCTCGCGCTTTCCAGGCAAGCCGCTGGCCCCCATCCTGGGCAAACCCATGCTTCAATGGGTTTTAGAAGCCGCCCAAGCCAGCGCTTCGCTCGAGCGGGTGATCGTTGCCACGGACGATGAGCGCATCTTCAACCAAGCCAGACGCCTCGGCGTTGAAGCGCAAATGACGTCGGCCGCTCATGCTTCGGGCACGGACCGCGTCGCGGAGGTCGCCGCCGCTCTCGATGTTCCCCTTATTATCAACATTCAAAGCGATGAGCCTCTTTTAGAACCGGCCATGATCGACGGCTTAACCGCGGCGCTCCAGGATGATTCTGTGCTCATGGCTTCCCTAATGGTCAGGATCAGCGACCGCGAACAGGTCCTGGACCGGAACATCGTCAAAGTCGTAGTGGACGGTCAAGCCTACGCGCTTTATTTTTCCCGTTTCCCCATTCCTTTCGGGGGGAGTGATTATTTTTTCAAGCATATCGGGATCTACGGCTATCAGCGTCATTTTTTGCTGGACCTAAAACACCTGCCCGTTTCCCGTTTGGAGGCGGCGGAAAAACTGGAACAATTGCGTGTTCTGGAGAACGGATATAAGATCAAAATGGTTGAGTGCGAGTGCGCCACCTTGAGCGTAGATGCACCCCGGGATATAATCAAGGTCGAACAGCTTCTCAAGAGCAGAAGGCAATGACCAAGTATATTTTCGTCACGGGCGGAGTTGTTTCCGGATTGGGGAAAGGGGTGGCCGCCTCCTCGATCGGCATGCTGCTCGAAAGCCACGGCCTTCGGATCACGCTGATGAAATGCGATCCCTATTTGAACGTGGACCCGGGCACGATGAGCCCATTTCAGCACGGCGAAGTGTATGTCACCGCCGACGGCGCGGAGACCGACCTTGACCTTGGTCATTACGAGCGGTTCACCTCAGCCCAGACAACCAGGGCGCATAACTGGACCGCTGGCCGCATCTACGAATCCATACTTCGCAAGGAGCGAAAAGGAGAGTTCCTGGGCAAGACGGTCCAGGTCATTCCCCATGTCACGGACGAGATCAAAGACGCCATCACCGGCAACAGCAATGATAATGATATCGTCATCGTTGAAATAGGCGGCACGGTGGGCGATATTGAGAGCCTGCCTTTCCTGGAAGCCATCCGTCAGATGCGTTTGATGCTCGGACAGGAGAACACCCTGTTCGTCCATTTGACCCTTGTGCCGTTCATCCCTTCCTCTGGAGAATTGAAGACCAAGCCCACTCAGCACAGCGTCAAGGAGTTGCGGGCCATCGGCATTCAGCCCGACATCCTTCTGTGCCGGACTGATCGATTCCTGACCAACGACCTCAAACGGAAGATAGCCCTCTTCACCAACGTGGCTTTCGAATCCGTGGTTACGGCCAAGGATGTTGGGAACATCTATGAGATCCCTCTTGTATTCGCCGCAGAGGGTCTGGACAAAACCATCCTCAAGCAGTTGGAGATTAAGTCCAAGAAGCGGAACCTCAACCGTTGGAAAGCCCTCATCCAGACCATGGACAATCCTCAGGATGAGGTGAACATCGGCCTGATCGGGAAATATGCCGGGCTTCAGGATTCCTATATCAGCTTGAAGCAAGCTCTGATCCATGCTGCCGCGGCTCACAAGCTTAAGATGAACATCATCTGGATCGAGGCTGAGGACCTGGAAAAAAAGCCGGCCGAAAGGATACTGAACAAGGTGGACGGGATCCTCGTTCCCGGAGGGTTTGGAGGCAGGGGGATCGAAGGCAAGATCAAGGCCGCAGCTTTTGCCCGCAAGACAAAAGTTCCTTTTTTCGGAATTTGCCTGGGCATGCAGTGCGCCACCATCGAGTTTGCCCGAAACGTGGCCGGCCTGCGCGGCGCTCACAGCACGGAGTTTGACCTCAAGACGCCGCATAAGATCTTTTTTATGTGGC
>Ga0299915_10002536_pt1 | contig 13286 bp, 7 predicted proteins | sample RVTome_13_FD_200263 | JGI IMG/M metagenome (GOLD analysis project Ga0299915, IMG submission 200263) | Soil microbial communities from uranium-contaminated site in the Upper Colorado River Basin, Wyoming, United States - RVT92D227 (version 2) ...
AGGGCCACCCACACGACCCGGTGTAGCAGTTGGTGCAGGACGCGATATCGCCGAGACCGCAGCGCCTGATGAGGTCGCCCCAACGACGCAGGCGGAAACCCAAGTCGCGACTGAGCCCAGTTCAGGAGCACCGTCAGTCAGCGAACCGCCGGTAACTCCTCCGGCGCAGCGTCAGTTCTTCGTCGCGTTTGGCAGAGACAGGGAAGCCCTGGCGCAGCTTCAAACCATACTCAAAGAGCTGAACATTCCATACTTAGTGGCTGAGGAAGAGCCACACGCCGGGCGTCCCATTCCTGAGAAAGTGGCGGATCTCATGAAGTCTTGCTCGGCAGGTGTATTCATCTTCAGTGCCGACGAACATTTCCAAGACAAGGACGGCAACGCGGTCGTCCGGCCACGGGAGAACGTCGTCTACGAATTAGGCGCGGCATCACTGTTGTATGGGCGCAGGATAGTCGTTTTTAAAGAAGAGGGAGTATCCTTCCCAAGTGACTTCGGCGACCTCGGATATATCGAATACAAGAAGGGCAGTTTAGCCGCCAAATCTATGGAGTTCTTGCGGGAATTGGTCGCGCTGAAGGCAGTGAGAATAGAGGCTGGTTATTAGAGTCGACTCCAACCTCCAGCCTCCTATCCAGGTGGCACTGCCACCACATGCGGCGGGAAGGGGACGCGAACGCCCTCCGCCACGAAGGCGTCGGCCAGGCGGCGGCGAAGCTCGGCCGCCACCTCCCAGCGGGCCGAGGGCCTGGTGCGGGCGCTGATGGTGATGGTGACTCCCGCGTCAGGCGATGCAACTCAGTGCAATGCAAGGGGGCTGTCTACCAACTATGTCGCCAGGGCGGAATGCGGACAACGCCGTGCTCCGTTCGCGCTCAGGCGAGACATTAGGGGCCTGACACCTTGTGAGTCCTGCAATGTTATCCAGAAAGAGGTTCTAATTGATACCCCTCAGCTTTTCAAACCCTTCTGTGCATCCTGAATCAGTAACTCCACACCCCCAAATGCATATAGATGGCATAGTCGTGAAATTCCTCTTTAGTAGACGCATAAGGTCCCCTGAGGTAACCTCCTCCCCTATGTTTAGTCCAAGCTGATTAAGAATTTCTAAATCTATCTTATTACCTCCTTCACGAAAATCATAAAGTTCACACTTGCCTTCTATATTACAGGGGCAAAAGGTACAAGTATCACCACAATACCGAGTTATCTCTATAACCAAGTCAGGATCTTCCAGCATCCTCTTATATCTAATTGTATTCTCCCAAAAGCGGGGCCCCCACAGTGTCCAATCTTGCATCATGATGATGCAAAAAAGGTGGTGCCCTCTCATGCGAATCTTGTTGACTTGTTCAGTGCTCACCCTATTTACCTCCTAGGTCAGGTTGAGGTTTAACCAGGATTATTCCATTTAGGAGCTCGTGACTTCCCGGCTCGGAGGCCGCAGAGCTTTGGGGATACGTCCTGGCCGTATCCAGCTCCAAAAAGAACCAAGTCGTAACGGTTCCCCGCTCCCCTCCACGATGCTAGCGGAAAGGTCAGGTTTGTCAACCCCGCGGTGGCGGCATGCGACGGTTAACGTTCGGTTAAGACGCAGACGCCGCCACTACGTGCGGCGGGAAGGGGACGCGCACTCCTTCCGTGACGAAGGCGTCGGCTAAGCGGCGGCGAAGCTCGGCGGTCACCTCCCAGCGGGCGGAGGGCCGGGTACGGGCGCTGACAGTGATGGTGACCCCCGCGTCGCCCACGGACTCGATGCGGGCGGCTCTGGGAGCCTCACTGATGAGGCGCTTATAGTGGGCTTCAGCTGCTAGCTCCCGGCCCACGCGGTCGATGACTTCCGCCACCTTCGTCAGGTCCTCGCCGTAGGCTACGCGCACCTCCAGGTTCACCTGAGCGTAGTCGCGGGTGTAGTTGGAGACGACAGAGATGACGCCGTTGGGGACGGAGTGCACGACGCCGGCCTCGTCGCGAATGATGGTGCGGCGCAGGGTGATGTCCTCGACGGTGCCGGTGACGTCGGCGATGTGGATGACGTCGCCCTTGCGGTACTGGTTCTCGGCCAGGAGGAAGACGCCGTTGATGGCGTCGCGGACCAGGGCCTGAGCGCCCAGGGCCACGGCCAGGCCGGTGATGCCGAAGCCGGCGACGATGGCGGTAATGTTGACCCCGGCTTCGGGCAGGATGGTGATGGCGGCCAGGACGAAGGCGACGAGGCCGACGCTGCGCTCAGCGACGGCGACGAGGGTGTCGATGCGCTTCTGCGTCTCCTCGTCGGGCTTGGCGACGCCGCGGAGGATGGCAGCGCGCAGGAGGCGGGGGAAGAGAGCCCGGAAAAGCAGATAGGCCGCGAGGGCGAGAGCGGCGATGATGAGGATCTCCTTACCGCTGTGCTCCAACCAGTTCTCGATCTCGTCCCAGTCAGCGATGAGGAAGGGCAGCATAGGTTCTCGCTCCTTTCCTGAGGTAGATCGTCTCTAGGCTAGTGGAAGGGGGCAGGGGAGGCAAGGGCAGGGTCAGGGCCGCGCAATTGGCCCAGAAAGGCCCGGCTCACGCCTTAGCCGAGTCGATGCGTTCCAACCCCGCGAAGGATAGCAGCAGCTTCTTGATGCCGGCCTCTCCCTGAAAAGCGACGACGACCACATAGTCGGTGCCCGAGGGCTGGCAGGAGACGACGATCCCCTGGCCGAATTTGGCGTGGCGCACGCGGTCGCCAGCGACGAAGGCCTCGGCAGGGGCCGTTCGTCCTGAGCTTGTCGAAGGACGAACGGGCGCGGCACCGTAGCGGTAGCGGGTGGGGAAAAGGGTGGGCTCGGCCACGCGCTGGCTCTGGGCCACCAGGCTCAGGGGGATATCGGCTAGGAAGCGAGAAGGTGGGCGGTGCCCAGCGAAAGAGCGACGAAAGGCGTGCACCAGGTAGAGGTGATGCTTGGCCCGGGTCATTCCCACATAGCAGAGGCGGCGCTCCTCCTCTAGTTGCGCCGGGTCACCGCTCTCCAGGGAGCGCATATGGGGCAGCAACCCATCCTCCAGCCCAACGATGAAGACCGCGGGGAACTCGAGCCCCTTGGCGGCGTGGAGGGTGATAAGGGTCACGGCGTCGGCCTTTTCGTCGTACTCGTCCACGTCGGCGATGAGGGCCGCGTCCTCCAGAAACGACGCGAGAGCCTGCTCCGGCTTCAGTTGGTCGTACTGAGCTGCCACGGCCCGCAGCTCCTGGACGTTCTCCCAGCGCTCCTCGCCATCGGGCTGGGACAGCAGATAGGCCTTATAGTCCGTGCGGTCGATGACGGCCTCCAGCAGGTCGGAGAGGGAGGCGGTTCCTTCGGCTGCGCTCAGGACAGGCCTAGCTAGGGCAATGAGCTCATTGACCAGGCCAAGGAAACGGAGAAGAGCGCCCACGGTCCGCTTCTGGAAGGGGTGGGCGACCCTCACCCCTGGCCCCTCTCCCGTATCGCGGGAGAGGGGTGACCCGCCTGCGGGTCGGGGTGAGGGTTCAGCCTCCGGGGAGTCCCGTTCCATTTCGGCGATAAGCTGGAGGGCGGCGTAGGGCGGAATTCCCTGCTGGGCGGCCCAGCGGTCGAGTTCGGCCAAGGTGCGTTCGCCGATGCCACGGTGGGGGACGTTGATGACCCGCAGGAGGGCCACAGAGTCGAAGGGGTTGTGGATCAGGCGCAGGTAGGCCAGCAGGTCCTTCACCTCGCGGCGCTCGTAGAAGCGGGTACCACCCACCAGGCGGTATGGGATGCTACGGTGCACGAAGGCCTCCTCCAATGGCCGCGACTGGGCGTTGGTGCGGTACATGACGGCGAAGTCGCGGTGGGCGAGCTTCTCGGCGCGGACCAGCCGCTGCACCTCCTCAGCCACGAAGGCGGCCTCGTCCTCCTCATCGTACGCCTCGTGGACGATAACCGGCCCACCGGCGCCGTTCTCCGTCCACAGGTTCTTCTCCTTACGCTGCTTGTTAAGGGCGATGACGTGGTGGGCGGAATCGAGGATGGTCTGGGTAGAGCGGTAGTTCTGGTCCAGGATGACCACGCGGGCGTCGGGGAAGTCATGCTCGAAGTTGAGGATGTTGCGGATGTCGGCAGCCCGCCAGGTGTAGATAGACTGATCGGGGTCGCCGACGACGCAGATGTTGCGATGATGAGAGGCCCACTGCTTGCCCAGGATGTACTGAGCGACGTTGGTGTCCTGGAACTCGTCGATGTGGATGTAAAGGTAGCGTTCGGCATACTTGTCCAGCACCTCCTCGCGCTCCTGGAAGAGGTGAATGGTCTTCAGGAGCAGGTCGTCGAAGTCCAGGGCCTCGTTCTGCTCCAGGATCTCCTGGTAGCGGAGGAAAACGCGGGAGGTAACCTCCTGAAAGTAGTCGGCGACCAAGGCGGCGAACTGGCGGGGGCCCTGGAGCTCGCTCTTGGCGCGGGAGATAGCCGACAGGATGGCCCTGGGGGCGAGACGCCTAGCGTCGATCCCCAACTCCTCCATCGCCCGCTTCACGGCAACGATCTGATCGGCGTCGTCGTAGATGGTGAAGGTGCGGGGGACGCCGATCAGATCGCTATCGATGCGCAGGGTGCGGGCGCAGACGGCATGGAAGGTGCCCAGGGTAATGTCTTGCCCCACATCCTGCCCAACGAGGGCGAAGATGCGGTCGCGCATCTCGCGGGCGGCCTTGTTAGTGAAGGTGACGGCCAGGATGCGGTGGGGGCGGATGCGCTGCTCGCTGATCAGATAGGCGATGCGGTGGGCGATGACGCGGGTCTTGCCGGAGCCGGGGCCGGCCAGGATGAGGAGGGGGCCCTCGGTATGCTGGACGGCCTCTCGCTGGCGGGGGTTAAGGGAGGCGAGGATGGCAGAGGCAGTGGTCACACCCCGATTGTAAGGTACGTCAGGGGGTTGAGGGTAGGAAGCCGGGCCCTAGCTTCTAGGCCCAAGAGGACCAATTGCGAGATCTCTCGCGAGGGGGCGTTTCTTGAGACTGAAGAGCGGGGCCGCGCTCCAGGCTGGGACCGCGGTAAGGCGCTATGGGTATATCATGGATGGAGAGAAGACCCGAAGCGTGACCATGAACGATGGCGGAAATGCAGTTAACCATAATGGCGGCGGTAGCTAACTCGCTCTGGACACCGCCGGGGATCTGAAGGTTTATGGACGGCCTGCCGTCAATGATTATCTGATCGAGGGGCTCCCGGGTGAGCAACGAAGTCTCTACCTCCAGGCGGCCTAGCTCTCGGCCGCCCATGAGCCCGCGGACTGCCTGGCGGATGCCAGCCACACAACCTTTATCGACCACGAAGTACTGGGTCTTCACCCGCTCCTTCGCCAGAATGGGCTCCAGGACCTCCACCACCTCGTCGAGGTGCCAGCCCAAGGTGTCTGCAATCATGAACAAGGACTCGCGGAGGCTGCCATGACCTATTACGCCGTTGCTGGCAGCCAGTTGAAAACCCTGAGGAGTTAGGCCGATGCCGATCCTACCGCCCGGTCGAACTAGTTCAAGGCTCAGGCCACAGCGACGGGTCACCTGGAGCGACTTGATCTGCTGGCAGGCAGCGGCTGACAGGAGGGTCAGGGCGTCCATCATGAAACCGGTGCTACCGCCGATGCCCAGCACGCGTACGCCCACCTCATGGGCCCGTTGATCAAGCCTCCGGGCGATGTCAGGGTAACGTAGCCAGGGAAAGACCAGTTCCCCGCAGCTAGATATCACATTCTTCTCGGCGGAGACGGCTTGGAGGATCTGGGGGTAGACGGCAGCTAGTCCGGACTCCGTACAGTGCAGCACCACATCCCCAGCCAAGTCCAGAACAATGTCCGGATCGTAGGCAACCTTAATGCCAAGGGAACGGCCAATCCCTGCCGCCTCGCCAGCGTCCCTGCCCACCCTTTCGGGTTGCGTGTCAATGACGCCTATCACTTCAATGTCCGGCCGCTCAGCAACCAGCCGAAGCAGTTCAGCACCAACACCATCGATGCCAAGGTGAATGGTCCGTATCTTTGTCAACTGTCACAACCTCTTACTCTGGAGAGGCCAGTTCCCCAGACAAACAACGCGCCAGCAGCCCCCGATGGGCTGCAAGAGAGACGGTTCGCTCTGAAAAAGAGGCAACCGAACCGCGATTTGTTACATCCCCTCTAATTGGACCACCGGCCGGAAGGAGACAGCGAGATTAAGGCTGGAGGCCCGGTAGCAGTGAATGGCGTCCGTGCTTACGCCATCGGTGAGGAGCCTTTCGATAAATGTTTGGGCGGCCATGGCCTCCTCAAAAGAATGGAGATTCACCTCGCCCGGCCCCATACGATGGACAATCAAGAAGACGTCATGCCCGTCATGCCCATTTCGCCTAGAGGATTCCCTCTCGTTATGGCCAATCCCCGGGTAGAAAAACCTAGAGACCTCAGCGTTGGGGGGCGGCGAGCCATTCTGCGGCAGACTCATGACGCTCACTGGTGCGTTCACTTCGCATCTCTTTTCCTTTGTGAAGAGCATGGGCAAGCCTCCTTTTCCGATTTCTTCTCTTTCGCAAGGATTACGTTAAGGGAGGCGATCAAGGTCGTCAATCAGGACCTAGATATAGGATAGAAGCCTTAACTCAACGTCTGCCAAACCTAAACCCTGGCGATGTCACATTCGCCCCTGCGGCGACGCCGCTGCCCCTAGCGCTGGACAGTGAGCGCAGGGTGGAGGCAATTGTTTCCCGCTGACATGCGTCACGTCCAGTCCCGCCCTGCTCAGGAGACGGATCGCCATCCACAGAGGCAAGCCGACGACGTTGCAGTAACAGCCCTCATATGAGGCCACCGGGCGCAGGATCGCGTCCTGGATGGCATAGGCGCCGGCTTTATCGAAGGGGTCACCCTGTGCGATGGAGGCGGCGATCTCCTCGTCCGTGTAGGGGCGCATGGTGACACAGGTGACGGTGTGGTCGACAAGGGGACGTCGTCGGCCGGCAGGCAGGACTGCGACGGCGGTGACGACGCGGTGGGTACGGCCGCGTAACGCCCTTAGCATCGCCTGCGCCTCGGCGGCGTCGTGGGGTTTGCCCAGGATGGCACCTCGGTGGGCGACGACGGTATCGGCGGCAAGGACAGTGGCGGTGGACATCTGGGCGGACACAGCCCGGGCCTTGGCCGCGGCCAAGCGGTGGGCGACCCGCTCAGGGCGGCCGCCATCGTGCGTGGCGTCCTCGGCGAGGTCAGAAGGCAGCACCTGGAAGGGGATGCCCAGCCGGGAGAGGAGATCGCGCCGCCGGGGCGAGGCGGAGGCGAGAACGAGGGACGGCCCGGACATGGTCAGGGATGCGCGAGGGTTGCCACACACTCGATGTGGTAGGTCTGGGGGAACATGTCCACAGGAGTGACGTCCTCCAGGCTGTAGCCGTCATCCACCAAGCGCCGCAGATCGCGGGCCAGGGTGGCGGGGTCGCAGGAGACGTAGACGATGCGGCTGGGCTGCAGGCGGAGGGCGGCTTCGATGGCTTTGGGGTGGCAGCCCTGACGGGGTGGGTCCAGGATCAGGGCATCCGGCGGTCCTGTCATCTTTGGCAGGATCTCTTCAACCTTGCCCTTGTAATACTGAATGGTGGGGCAGTCGGCGATGTTGGCCATAGCGTCGTCCACGGCGGCGGCTGATTCCTCGATGGCGATGACCCGGCGAACGTGGGGGGCCAGCAGCACCGTGAAGGTGCCGACGCCAGCGTAGGCATCGACCAGTGTCTCATCGCCGGAGGGCTGAAGGCGCTCATGCACCAGCCGAGCGAGCTTCTCGGCCTGGCGGGTGTTGGTCTGGAAGAAGGAGGCGCCGGAAATGCGGAAGCGGCGGCCGCAGACCTCCTCGTGGTAGTAGCGCTGGCCTGAGGGGAGCGCCGGCTCGATGGCGGCCAGGTCTGGGTGGATGAGAACCTCACTGGTATTGACCCCCAAGCGAATGGCCACCTGGTGGAGGTCGGCGCACCTGCCCTGGAGCTTGGACAGGGCATCATTGATCCAGGGGTGCATGATGAGGCAGCGGTCGATGCGGAGGAAGCGGTGGCTGCCCCGCTGCACAAAGCCCAGCTCCCCCCGGCGGTTGACAGAGAAGCGGGCGTGATTGCGGTAGGCCCAGGAATCGCCGGCGCCAATGGTAGGTGAAACGAGCGGATCGGCGAACTTGCCGAGGCGACGTAGCTGCTCGCGGACGACATGAGCCTTCAATTCTAGCTGCCTGGGATAGGTGATATGCTGCCACTGGCAGCCGCCGCAGCTCCCGAAGTAAGGACAAGGGGACTCCACCCGGTCGGCGGAGGGGGAGAGCACGTGGACGACGCGGCCCAGGGCGAAGCCTGGACGCTGGCGGTGCAGCTCCACCACTGCTTCTTCCCCAGGGATGCCGTAATCGGCGAAAATGACTCGGGAGTCGTGTTGGGCCAGAGCGCCGCCCTCGAAGGCCATATCGGTGAAGGTGACGGTGAGGCGCTGGGGCTCGGTGGGGGTTTCCTGTTTGCGACGAGGCATGAAGACCTTCAGGTCCAGTTTATTCCAGGAATGGGGCGACGCCAAGGGTGGTGGTGTCTACAGATAGACTCGGGCGTCTTTTAGGCGATAAGCTGAGCGAAATCTCCGCCCAATTCATGGTGAAGCTGCTTGACAGCTTTTTTCAGCCTGTACTGAAGTGGCTTTGGAAGGGGCCGCTCAGGGAGAGCGGTGAATTCGCCGGGGCTGCTGTTCAGCTCCGGGGCAGGGAACTCTCACCCATGAGGTAGCGGTCGATACCGCGGGCGGCCGCGCGTCCTTCGGCGATGGCCCAGACGATGAGGGACTGGCCCCGGGCCATGTCACCGGCGGAGAACACGCCGGACACACTGGTCATCTTGTTCTCATCGGTCTTGACGTTGCCCCGCTCCGTAAGTTCGACGCCAAGTTGATCAAGCAGCGGGGAGGGCTCGGGCCCCAGGAAGCCCAGAGCTAGGATCAGGAGGTCCACCGCTTCCTCGAACTCGGTGCCGGGGATCTCCTTCATGGCCCGGCGGCTGTCTTCCTGGGTGAAGTCGACGCGCACGGCGTGGAGCTTCTTGAGGACGCCGCTCTCACCGGAGAGGCGCTTGGTCAGGATCGAGTAGCGGCAGGTGCCGCCCTCTTCATGGGCCGATGAGATGCGGTGGATGTTGGGCCAGGTGGGCCATGGGTTATCAGGGGGGCGCCGCTCCGGTGGCTTGGGCAGCAGTTCGAACTGGAGGACATCCCGGGTGCCCTGTCGAAGCGCCGTACCCAGGCAGTCGGCGCCCGTGTCGCCACCGCCCAGGATGATCACCCGTTTATGCCTGGCGGTGATAAAGACGTCGTCCGGGATCTCGTCTCCGGCGTTGCGCCGGTTCTGCATCGTCAGGTACTCCATGGCGAAAGAGACGCCCTTAAGCTCTCGTCCGGGGACGTCGAGGTCTCTGGGCCAAGCAGCGCCGCCGGCCAGGCAAATGGCGTCGGACTCCTTCACCAAGTCTCGCGCATCGATATCGATGCCCACGTTGACGCCAGGCCGGAAGACGACACCTTCCTCTTCCATCTGGGCGAGGCGGCGGTCCAGGAAGCGTCTCTCCAGCTTGAAGTCGGGGATGCCGTAGCGGAGCAAGCCGCCAATGCGGTCAGCGCGTTCGAAGACGGTGACGGTATGGCCGGCGCGGGCCAACTGCTGGGCGCAGGCGAGGCCGGCGGGGCCGGAGCCGACGACGGCGATGGTCTTGCCAGTACGGGTACGGGGGGGTTCTGGCTTCACCCAGCCCTCCTGGAAAGCGCGCTCGATGATGGCCAGCTCCAACTGCCTGATGGTGACCGGGTCGTCGTTGATGCCCAAGACGCAGGCCGCCTCGCAGGGAGCGGGACAGAGGCGGCCGGTGAACTCTGGGAAGTTGTTGGTGGCGTGCAGACGGTCGCTGGCCCGGTGCCACTGGCCGCGGTACGCCAGATCGTTCCAGTCGGGGATGAGGTTGCCCAGGGGGCAACCCTGGTGGCAGAAGGGGATGCCGCAGTCCATGCAACGGGCGGCCTGTTGCCTGAGGCGTTCGGTTGGGAACTCCCCGTAGATCTCCAGCCAGTCCCGCACGCGCTCCGGCACGGGGCGCCGCCTGGCGGTCTCCCGCCCGAACTCCAAGAAGCCTGATGTCTTACCCACGGGTGGCCCTCACCTCGCTGCTGCCGACGCCGTCGCTTCGGCTCTCAGTCAGCTTGGCCTCAAGCGCCTTGCGCTGTTCCTCCAGCGCCCGACGGTAGTCCAGGGGCATGACCTTCACGAACCTCGCGGCGATCCGGGGCCACTGCTTCAGCAGCCGCTGGGCTACCGTGCTGGCTGTAGACTCCACGTGCCGCTCCATGAGGCCGCGGACGAGGTCCATCTCCTCCGGCTCCTCCAGCTTCTCCAGGGCGACCATCTCCAGGTTGCAGCGGCTAGCGAAGTCGCCGTCTTCGTCGTAGACGTAGGCGATGCCGCCGCTCATGCCGGCCCCGAAGTTGCGGCCGGTGCGGCCCAGCACCACCACGCGGCCGCCGGTCATGTACTCGCAGCAGTGGTCGCCGCTGCCCTCGATGACGGCCATAGCACCGCTGTTACGTACGGCGAACCGCTCCCCGGCCACACCGCGGGCGAAGAGGCCGCCGCCGGTGGCGCCGTAGAGGGCCACGTTACCGATGAGGATGTTCTCTTCCGGCACGAAGGTGGAGCCCTTAGGGGGGTAGACGATGATCCTGCCGCCGGAGAGGCCTTTGCCTATGTAGTCGTTGGCGTCCCCCTCCAGCCGGAGGGTGATGCCCGAGGGGAGGAAAGCGCCGAAGCTCTGGCCGGCGGAGCCCGTGAACTTGAGGGTTATCGTATCGTCCGGGAGGCCGTTGAAGCCGTAGCGGCGCGTTAGCTCGCTCCCCAGGAGGGTGCCGACGGTACGGTTGACGTTGCGGATAGGCATCTCGATGGTCACCGGCGTACCGCTCTCCAGGGCTGGCGCCGCCAGCTTCAGGAGTTGCTGGTCCAGCGCCCTTTCCAGGCCATGCTCCTGGCTCATCACGCAGCGAGTGGCCACATCCGGCCCGACATCCGGGCGGTAGAGGATAGCCGAGAGATCGAGCCGCTGGGCCTTCCAGTGGTCGATGGCCCGCCGCATGTCCAGCAGGTCACTGCGCCCCACCATCTCTTCCAAGCGGCGGAAGCCTAATTGGGCCATGTATTCGCGCACCTCTTCGGCGATGAAGCGGAAGAAGTTGATGAGGTACTCCGGGCGGCCCTGGAACTTCTCCCGCAGCTTGGGGTTCTGGGTAGCGATACCCACGGGGCAGGTGTCCAGGTGACAGACGCGCATCATGACGCAGCCCAACACTATCAGTGAGGCGGTGGAGAAGCCGAACTCCTCAGCGCCCAGGAGGGCGGCGATGATTACATCGCGACTGGTCTTCATCTGGCCATCCACCTGGACGACGATGCGGTCTCGGAGCCGGTTAAGGACCAGCGTTTGCTGGGTTTCCGCCAGGCCGAGCTCCCAGGGGATGCCAGCGTGTTTGATGGAGCTGAGGGGGCTGGCGCCGGTGCCGCCGTCGTGGCCGCTGATGAGGACGACATCCGATTTTGCCTTGGCCACTCCGGCGGCGATGGTGCCCACGCCGATCTCCGCCACGAGCTTGACGTTGATGCGCGCCCGTGGGTTGGCGTTCTTGAGGTCATGGATGAGCTGGGCCAGGTCCTCGATGGAGTAGATGTCGTGGTGAGGCGGCGGGCTGATGAGCTGGACGTAGGGGGTCGAGTGCCGGACCTCAGCGATCCAGGGGTAGACCTTGTGGCCGGGGAGCTGTCCACCCTCGCCGGGCTTGGCCCCCTGGGCCATCTTGATCTGAAGCTCCTCGGCGTTGACCAGGTACTCGCTGGTCACGCCGAATCGGCCGGAAGCCACCTGTTTGACGGCGCTGCGGCGCGAGTCGCCGTTGCGGTCAGGGGTGTAGCGGCGGCGGTCCTCGCCCCCTTCGCCGCTGTTGCTCTTGCCGCCGATGCGGTTCATAGCGACGGCCATGGTTTCGTGCGCCTCGGCGCTGATGGCGCCGAAGGACATGGCGCCCGTGGTGAAGCGCCTGAAGAGGCTCTCAACCGGTTCCACCTCCTCGATGGGAACGGGCGGTCGGTCGGGCTTGAGTTCGAACAGGCCCCGTAGCGTCGCTAACTGTTCGCTTTGATCGTTGGCCAGGCGAGCGTACTCGCGGTAGAGATCGAACTGCCCGCTGCGGGCGGCCTGCTGGAGGAGGAAGACGGTGTCGGGGTTGAACGCGTGGTACTCACCCTCGCGGCGCCACTGGTACTGGCCGCCCCAGGCCATCTCCCGGAGGCCATTTTCCCGGGGCGGGTAGGCGCGACGGTGATGAGATAGGGCATCCAGGGCGATACCCTCGATGCCGATACCGCCAACACGGGAGACGGTATGGGTGAAATAGCGGTCCACCAGCTCGCGGGATAGGCCGACGGCCTCGAAGATCTGGGCGCCGCGGTAGCTCTGAATGGTGGAGATGCCCATCTTGGACATGATCTTGACAACGCCCTTCTTGACGGCCTTGAGGTAGCGGGCGACGGCTTCTTCGCTGGAGACATCGGCCTCCAGCAGCCCCTCGTCGCAGAGCTGGGCCAGGGTGTCCAGGGCTAGGTAGGGGTTGATGGCCCCCGCGCCGTAGCCGATGAGGAGGGCAAAGTGGTGTGACTCGCGGGCGTCCCCAGTCTCCACGACAAGCCCCACCCGCGTGCGCTTGCGCTCGCGTACCAGGTGGCTGTGCAGCCCGGCCACGGCCAGAAGCGAGGGGATCGGCGCGTACTCCTCGTTTGCGCCGCGGTCAGAGAGGACGAGGATCTTGATCCCTTCTTCGATGGCCTCGTCCGCCTGGCGGCAGAGCTCTTCCAGGGCCCTCTCCAGGCCAGCAGGGCCCTCCTTGGCCGGAAAGAGCGTGGGGAGCACGGTCGAGCGCAGGCTGCCGTTCGTAAGCGTCTTGAACCTGGCCAACTGGCTGTTGTCCAGGAAGGGGGCCTTCAGGCTGATCATGTGGCAGCTTTCCGGCTCCGGGTCCAGCAGGTTGCCCTCCGGCCCGATGCGGGTTCTCACCGAGGTGACGATCTCCTCGCGGATGGCATCGAGGGGCGGGTTGGTCACCTGGGCGAAGAGCTGCTTGAAGTAGTCGTACAGGGGCCGCGGCCGGTCGGAGAGCACGGCTAGCGGGGTATCGTTCCCCATGGAGCCGATGGCCTCCTCGGCGTTCTTGGCCATGGGGCCCAGGATGTACTTCAGATCCTCCAC
>Ga0299915_10002539_pt1 | contig 13281 bp, 10 predicted proteins | sample RVTome_13_FD_200263 | JGI IMG/M metagenome (GOLD analysis project Ga0299915, IMG submission 200263) | Soil microbial communities from uranium-contaminated site in the Upper Colorado River Basin, Wyoming, United States - RVT92D227 (version 2) ...
CAACTTGGGGCGCTCCTGGATGGCGATCCGCGAGGACGAAGACGTCGCCCAAGCCATGGGGATCAACCTTGTGTTGACCAAGCTGTTAGCCTTTTCCACCGGTGCCCTCTTTGCAGGCCTGGCAGGCACACTTGGGGCGGCCAAATTGACCTCCGTCTATCCACATAGCATGACCTTTATCGTATCGATTAACGTTTTAGTCTTGATTATCATCGGCGGTATGGGCAGCATCCCGGGCGTCTTCGTGGGTGCATTGGTTCTGGTCGGATTGCCTGGATTGCTCAGTGAGTTCCAAGAATACCGCTTTTGGTTCTATGGCTTAGCCCTGGTTGGCATGATGCTCTTCCGTCCAGAAGGTTTATGGCCTGAAGCGCGCCGTAAGCTGGAATTGCATGAAGCTGAGGAAATCATAGAGCCGTCAACCAACGAAGCCGCCAGCGCAGTGCAATAGGAGAAAATATCCATGGCCATACTCGTTGCCAAAAAAGTTACCAAGCGTTTCGGTGGGCTGGTCGCGGTCCGCGAAATTGACCTGGAAGTCAAGGAACATGGCATCCAAAGCATTATCGGTCCCAATGGTGCAGGAAAGACGACATTTTTCAATTGTGTCACCGGCTTCTACAATCCCGAGGAAGGTGATATCCTGCTCGAGGGACATCCCATTACTGGCCTCTCCACCGACCGGGTCACCAAACGCGGCGTCGCCCGCACCTACCAGAACATCCGTCTATTTAAAAATATGACGGTGGTGGAAAATATCCTGGTTGGCATGCATCCCCACTTGCATTCAGGGCTCATCGGCGGCATACTGCGCGATCCGCGCACCTTAAAAGAAGAGGCTGCGGCATTGGAAGAAGCGCTGCGACTGCTACGCTTCATGGGATTGGGCGGGAAGGGTGACCTGATGGCAAAGAACTTACCCTATGGTGCCCAGCGTCGGCTCGAGATTGCCCGCTCGTTGGCCTCCAAGCCCAAGCTGTTGCTCCTGGATGAGCCTACCGCGGGCATGAATCCCAGTGAAACCCAGGAAACGATGAATTTGATCCGCAGGCTGCGGGATGAATTCGGCATAACCATCTTGCTGATCGAACACCAGATGCGCGTTGTGATGGGCATCTCTGAGCTGATTACCGTACTTGACTACGGTGCAAAGATCGCTGAAGGACTGCCTGCTGAAATCCAGCGCAACGCCACTGTGATCGAAGCCTACCTGGGTCGCGGTAGTGCAGAGGGCGTCGCATCATCTTCAGCGCCGGCACAGCCTTCCGGAACCACAGCTTCTGCCTGATGGAGTTAATGAATATGGCCCTTCTAGAACTCGAAAATGTCCACACCTACTACGGCAATATCCATGCCTTGAAAGGCCTCTCCATCACCGTCGATGAAGCAGAGATCGTTACCCTGATTGGCGGGAATGGCGCTGGCAAATCCACTACCCTTAAGACGATTAGTGGCTTGCTGCATCCCCACCCCGGCGCCATTCGCCTGGCTGGCGAAGATCTGACCAAGTACAAAGCTCATGAAATCGTCAAGAAAGGCATCGTGCAGGTACCCGAAGGACGACAGGTTTTCGGACGTTTAACCGTTGTTGAAAACCTTGAGATGGGTGCTTTCATCCAAAAAGACAAGAAGAAAATAGCTGCTGATATGGAGAGGGTGTTTACCCTCTTTCCACGCCTCAAAGAGCGTCGTTCGCAGTTAGGTGGTACATTGAGTGGTGGTGAACAGCAAATGCTTGCCACGGGCCGCGCCATGATGGCAGAGCCAAAGATCCTCCTTCTAGATGAACCTTCCATGGGTTTGGCGCCCGTGCTGGTTGACAGCATTTTCGATACAATCCAGGAACTTCACCGGGAAGGAATTACCATCCTGCTCGTTGAACAGAACGCCCGCGCGGCCTTGACAATCGCTGATCGTGGTTATGTCTTGCAGACTGGTGAGATCATCCTCAAAGGCTCGGCGGAAACCCTGCGCAATAATGAAATGGTACAAAAGGCTTATCTGGGTATCGAATAGCGCATTAAAATCGCTCGATTTTTACGATACGATAGAACAGTAGACCTGTAAAAATGCGTTGGGTGGTAGAATTCACCCAACGCAAATTTTTTAGGAGATTCAATGATTCCTGCCAATCACTTTGACTTCATCGTCATCGGCGGCGGCGTAATGGGTGCCAGTACGGCTTACCATCTGGCTGCGCGTGGCTTTAAAAAAGTCTTGCTGCTTGAAAAGGACGAATTCTTCGGACAAGGAGCCACCGGGCGCTGTGCTGGGGGGGTACGCTACCAATTTTCCACCGAGATCAACATCCGTCTCTCGATGGAAAGCCTGCCCATGCTAGAACGCTTCGAAGAAGAGATCGGCCAGGCGATCGATTACCGCAAGTGCGGCTATTTGTTCATTCTATCCAACAAGAAGGATGCCGCGACCTTCAAACGGAATGTCGCTTTGCAAAACAAGGTGGGCGTAAAGACAGAATGGCTGTCCGGTGACGAGCTGCGCCGACGCCTGCCGATGATGCGTCTGGATGACATCCTAGCTGGCGCTTTCAACCCGCAGGATGGGTTGGTCGACCCTAATGGTGTGGTGATGGGCTATATCAGCGCCGCTCAACGCCTGGGTACCATAGCCCTCACCAACACGCCAGTAGTTAGCATCCAAGTCAAAGACAATCGCGTGACGGGTGTCAGCACGCCCAGCGGTGACTACTTTGCCCCTGTAGTGGTCGACGCAACTGGCCCTTGGGCGGGTGTCACCAGCCAGATGGCAGGCGTACAACTGCCGATCACCCCGCTCCGCCGGCAGTGGCTGACCACCTCACCCTTGCCGGAGATACCAGACGATTTCCCTTTCGTACTCGACTTTGCCCAGTCACTCTATTTCCATCGCGAAGGACCAGGACTGTTGACCGGCATGTCGAATCCAAACGAGACCCCCGGCTTTGACCAGAACATCGATCCAGATTGGGAGCTTGTTCACATGGAAGCTGCTATTGCCCGCCTACCCCTTCTCGAAAAAGCCGGTCTGGCTTCCAAACTGGCGGGGCTGTATGAAATGACTCCCGATGCACATCCCATATTCGGGAAAACCCCCGTCGAGGGATTTTTTGTTGTCGCTGGTTTTTCGGGTCATGGTTTTATGCATGGTCCGATCGCCGGAAAATTGATGGCAGAGATTATCCTGGATGGTCATGCCTCCACTCTGGACGTCTCGATGCTCGACCTTGCACGCTTTGCTGAGGGTCGCTTGATCTATGAATACAATGTAGTCTAATTCCTTTATAAGATAAATTATGGCATCTGCAGAAATCATAACCATCGGAACGGAAATACTACTCGGCGAGATCGTCGACACCAATGCCCGCTACCTGGCGCGCTCATTTCGCGACGCTGGTATTGACCTCTACCGCAAAACCTCCGTCGGAGACAATGCCAGGCGTATCGCCCAGGCTATTCAACAATCCCTCGAACGTTGCGACATAGTCTTGACCACTGGCGGCTTAGGTCCCACCGTTGACGACCCCACCCGCGAAGCTGTTGCCTTAGCGTTAGGGGTTGAATTGGAATACCGAGAAGATCTATGGGAGCAGATCCAGGCGCGTTTCCAACGCTTTGGACGTCAGCCTACTGAAAACAACCGCCGACAGGCCTACATCCCCAAGGGTGCGATTGCTATCGAGAATCCCGTTGGCACAGCGCCAATCTTCATCGTCGAGCTCGGCAAGCAGGTGATCATCTCGTTGCCCGGCGTGCCGCGCGAGATGGAAACATTGATGGAAATTTCCGTCATCCCCTACCTGCGCCAACATTTCCAATTGCGCAGCATCATCAAGGCCCGCGTCCTTCACAGTGCTGGAACGGGTGAATCACAGATCGACGACCTGATCGGCGACCTGGAAGAGTTGAGCAACCCGACGGTAGGCCTGGCAGCCCATTCCGGGCAGGTGGACATCCGTATTACTGCCAAAGCCGGCTCTGCTGAAGAAGCTGATGCTCTGATCCAACCTGTCGAACAGACCGTGCGCCAACGGCTGGGCAATTGGATTTATGGAGCCGACCAGGAAACCTTGGAAGCAATCGCCCTGGAAGCGGTGCGTCGTAATGGGTGGACACTGGCAGTGCTAGAATCCGGGTTGGGTGGGGACCTGATCCGCCGCCTTGCTTCCGCGCCCGGACCTTTTCTGGGTGGGCAAATGCTAACGGAGATTCCTTCACCAGAAACCCTCGTCGCTTCAACGGAGGAATATCGCCAATCACGCAGCGCCGATGTCGGTTTAGGCGTTGCAATCCACCCCGCCGGTGCAAAGCAAGATGTCTATCTGGTACTGATCACCCCAGAGGGTCGTCAACAGTTTACGCGCCCTTATGGCGGACCACCCGAATATGCCCCGCGCTGGGCGCTGCATCACAGCCTGGATGTAATTCGTAAGCTATAATCTGACACTTCAAACTTGAGCTGATCAATGACCCTAACTGCCGATTACTTATTGACAAATGCTGTTGTCTTGACCATGGATGAAAGAATGGCTATTTATGAGCCCGGGGCTGTTGCCATTCAAGGTGATTCTATTCTTGCCGTTGGCCCCCAGGAGGAGCTTGAGCAAACGATATCTGCAAGGGAGACCATCGACTGTGCAGGAAAAGTTCTTATGCCTGGGCTGATCAACGCTCACACCCACGTACCAATGACTTTGCTGCGCGGTCTGGCGGACGACCTGCGCCTGGACGTCTGGTTGATGGGCTACATGATGCCGGTCGAGCGTCGTTTTGTCACACCTGAATTCGTCCAACTTGGCACCAAACTGGCTTGTGCCGAGTTGATCCGCTCCGGCGTCACTTGCTTCGCAGATATGTATTATTTCGAAGGGGATGTTGCCCAGGCTACTGCCGAAGCCGGTTTACGAGCAGTCTGCGGTCATACTGTGCTTAAATTTCCCGCTCCTGATGCACGTGATTACGAAGAGTCCCTTGCCGCTGCGCGTAATTTCATTCAGCAGTGGAAAGGACATCCACTGATCATCCCTTCCATTGCTCCGCATGCCGCTTTTACCTCCACTGTTGATCTTTTGCGTTCTTGTGCAGCGCTGGCGGTTGAATTCGATGTACCATTGCAAATCCACATTTCTGAAACTACCACTGAGGTGGAAAGTATTCGAGATGAATATGACATGCCGGTCGTGCCATTTCTCAAGAAGCAAGACATCTTCAATGCAAAGGTACTGGCGGCCCACTGTGTCCACCTCGATGAGGGCGAAATCAATACCCTAAAACATCACAATGCAGGCGTCGCGCACAATCCCTCTTCAAATCTGAAATTAGCTTCCGGAATTGCCCCAGTCGCCATGATGGTGGAGGAAGGATTGAACGTTGGTATCGGAACGGATGGACCTGCCTCGAATAATGACCTGGATATGTTCGAGGAAATCCGCCTGGCTGCTTTTTTAGCAAAAAGCATTAACAATGATCCCACCAAGCTGCCCGCTGCAACCGCGCTTAACATGGCTACACGCATGGGTGCCCACGCCCTGCACGTCGAACATTTGACCGGATCACTGGAGAAGGGCAAGCGCGCCGACTTGATCCTGGTAGATATCCAATGCCTGCATAATGCCCCGCGTTTCCGCCGTGAGGCTGACGGAATCTATGCGCAGTTGGTCTACGCCGGACATGCTACAGACGTGGTCGATGTGATGGTAAACGGGCGATGGCTGATGCGTGACCATTGTCTGCTCACCATCGACGAATCGGCTTTGCTGGTCGAGGCGCAAATCCTGGCCTCCCGCATCGACACGTTCCTGATCGAACGGGAGCAATCGGTACTGTCCAAATTGATCGCCATCGCCGGCGCAACCGAAGGAGAGAGCTTCGAGGTTCAAGTCAAAGCCCGCTTGACCGATCCTGCACCCGTGCTGCAGGCTATTCAGCAGCCCGATATTGAAATCCTGCACCATCGTCACTATCACGAATATGATACCTATTTTTCATTCAGCGATCCCGAGCAAGGTCACCTGCGATACCGGGAAGACGAGTACATTGACAAGAACGACCAGGTAAGCAATGTCCGTTACCGGCTGACACTGCTTGGTCCAGCTCGCGAGCATAGTTTTCCCAGTGACGTGCTTCTCTCTCGCAGCCGCTTCCTTGCTGCCGCCACTCATAGCCTGCGTTTTTACCGTGAATATTTCAAACCCACACGAGAAACCGTTATCGAAAAGGACCGCTTACGTTGGCGAGTCCTGTTCAAAGGCACAGAATTCTATATCAATCTTGACCGTGTTACCAATCCACCTTTTGGTTATTTCCTGGAAGTAAAAAGCCGTACCTGGTCACGACGGGACGCAGAACACAAAGCTACCATCGCCCAGGACTTGATGCAATCTTTAAGCACTTCACCGCAAGAAAACGTCAGCCAGGACTATATAGAAATTGCGGAGAATCAATAACCTCACCGGTATCGAATTATGACTGTACAGGCATCAGATTTATCTCAATCACCTGCTCAATCACTGAACCAGGGTTTCCAGTCCAGTCATACATTGACCATCAGCGGTGGACACTTTATGCATGACACCTTCTCGGCTTTCCTGGCGCCCCTCCTGCCTGAATTGATCGAGAAGCTCAGTATGAACTTGACCCAGGCGGGTTCGCTCACCGCCCTGGTACAGATACCTTCAATACTCAACCCCCTCATAGGCTACCTTGACGACAAGATCAACCTGCGCTGGATGGTCATCTTAGCTCCCGCGATTACCGCCACTCTCATGAGCGCCATGGGATTGGCCCCCAGTTATTATTTACTCGCAGTACTTTTAACCATTACAGGACTAAGTGTGGCCGCATTCCATGCCACCGCCCCAGCGATGGTAGCTCGTATCTCGGGCAGCAAAGTCGGAAAAGGGATGAGTTTTTTTATGGCAGCCGGCGAACTAGGGCGTACCGTCGGACCTCTGGTAGCGGTCTGGGGAGTATCGGTTTGGGCTTTGGATGGCATTTACCGCTTTGCAATAATTGGCTGGCTTACCTCTTTGGTGATCTTCCTGCGCTTCCGCGGTATTACTCCCCATGTTGCCAAACAAACTGGTTTCCGTGGCATGCTTCCTGCCGCAAAGCAGCTCTTTATCCCGCTACTGATCATTGTCAGTGGTCGTAGTCTTCTCATTTCCTGTCTGGGTTTTTACCTCCCCACCTTGCTCGAAAGCGAGGGCGCCAGCCTGTGGGCTGCGGGCGGCGCTTTAGCCATCTACCAGCTCGCTGGTGTAGTCGGCGCCTTCTCTGGCGGAACCTTCAGCGACCGCATCGGGCGTAAGCCTGTGTTGCTTACCGCATCATTGATTTCCCCCTTGTTAGTCTTTGCATTCCTTACTCTTCCCGGTGGTTGGTTGATTCCTATCCTCATCCTCTTAGGCTTCCTTTCCCTGTCCGTCCAACCTGTGTTGCTGGCACTCGTCCAGGACCATCTTCCAAACTACCGCTCCATAGCAAACGGAGCTTATATGGCTATGGCATTTATCATGCAGTCCACAGCAGCCCTCCTCATCGGCGCTTTAGGTGACCGTCTCGGATTACGCTCTACCTTTTTTTGGATGGCGCTACTTAGCCTTTTGACAGTAGTTGGAATCCTACTACTCCCCACACACCCCGCCAGGACCTTGCAGGTACACCCATGACTTCTTATCGCGATTTCGCCATCGATTTAGCTACTCAGACCGGAGAATTTCTGAAGGAGCAATTCCAACCAACCGGAACCCCTGCCACGCTTAAACCGGATCACTCATTTGTTACCGAAGTTGACCTGGCGGCTGATCGGTTAATCTCTCAAGCAATCCACCAGCAGGCACCTGGTGATGTACTTCTCAGCGAGGAATTGCAGACTGGCCTGGACTCTCTGGAACCTGCAGTCTGGGTTATAGATCCATTAGACGGCACCACCAATTACAGTCTAGGTTTGCATATCTGGGGAGTTTCCATCGCCCGTCTGGTAGCAGGTCAACCTGTATTGGGCGTTCTATACTTTCCCCTTGTAAATGAGCTTTACGTTGCAGAGCGCGGTCAAGGCGCATATTGGAATGGCACATCCATCCACGTCCGGCTACCTGACCCTCAGCAACCTTGGCCTTTTTTCACCTGCTGTTCACGCACTCACAAGCGATATTCGATTACTATTCCATATAAGCCGCGCATCTTTGGCTCAGCCGCTTATAGCTTTTGTATGCTTGCCCGCGGTGCCGCTGTAGTAGCCTTCGAGTCTACACCGAAAGTGTGGGATTTGGCTGCTGTCTGGCTATTGGTCCAGGAAGCTGGTGGAGTGATCTGTGCTCTAAAAGAGGAAAGCCCATTTCCAGTCACCCCCAACCACGACTATACAAAGGTCAGCTACCCCACTTTAGCGGCTGCATCATCAGAAATTTACCTGACTAGCCAACAACAAATCCAACCAAAACAATGATCACATTGAGACGATTTTAATCATCCGCATAAGGAGGAATCACGCATGGAATACCGCTATTTAGGACGTTCAGGTTTACAGGTCTCAGCCCTCTCTCTTGGCGCCTGGGTTACCTTTGGTGAACAGGTCGGGGAGGACATTGCTTATGAATGCATGTCAGCTGCCTATGAGGCAGGTGTGAACTTCTTCGACAACGCTGAATCCTATGGAAGAGGCAATGCTGAAGTTGTTGTAGGTAATGTGATCAAAAAGGCTGGTTGGAAGCGTTCAGATTTGGTTATTTCCACCAAGCTTTTTTGGGGAGGACGCAACGTAAACTCGCGCGGCTTGTCCCGTAAACATATCATCGAAGGAGCCCGAGCCGCCCTGGCACGCCTGCAAATGGATTATGTTGATCTGATCTTTTGCCATCGCCCCGATATCCATACCCCGGTCGAAGAAACCGTGCGCGCCATGAACTTCCTAATCGATCAGGGTTTGGCTTTTTATTGGGGCACGAGCGAATGGAGTGCTGCCCAAATCATGGAAGCAGTTGCCATTGCTCGCCAAAACCATCTCATCCCACCCTTGATGGAACAACCTGAATATAATATGTTCCACCGTGAACGTGTAGAGCAAGAATATGCCCCCCTCTACCGCACCATCGGCCTGGGCACAACCATCTGGAGTCCGTTGGCAAGCGGCTTGCTGACCGGCAAATATAACGAGGGGATTCCTGATGATACTCGTATATCCCTGCCAGCTTATGCCTGGCTGCGTGAAAGGCTTACCGACGAAACAGCCCTCAAGAACATCGAAAAGGTCAAGCAGCTTGTCCCCATAGCCGAGGAGCTGGGCTGCAGCATGGCACAGATGGCTCTCGCCTGGTGCTTGAAAAATCCCAACGTCAGCACGGTCATCACTGGCGCTTCAAAACCCCAGCAGGTTATCGAGAACATGCGATCCTTGGAAATTACTGAGAAAATTACACCCCAGATTATGGAGCGCATCGAGTCGGTACTCGACAACAAACCAGAAAAAGAGCCTGAATGGCGGTAAAAGTGACATTTGATTTTTTGGCAATGCTGGCTATAATAAAGCATTCACTCATTACTTGGGTATGACGGGAGGATCAACCCTGGACACCCATCGTATCACGCAAAACCTGGACAATGGTCCAGAGTCAAGGTCATCCGAACATTTGCAGCCAGGTACCACCCTGGTCAATCGCTATTTAATTCAAGGCATTGTAGGGGTTGGCGGGATGGGTGCTGTTTATAGCGCGCGCGACCTCCATTTCCCGAATGTGGTTAAACGCGTAGCGGTCAAAGAAATGGTCAATATGGCGCGCGATCCCAGTATCCACGAAACCATCGTGCGCAACTTTGAGCGTGAAGCAAACATCCTGGCGACCCTGAACCACCCATCAATCCCGCGCATCTACGATTACTTTACCCACAACGAGCGCTCCTACTTAATCCTTGAATTCATCGATGGCAAGGATCTCGAGGCCATCATCAGTGAAACTGAGGGCTTTTTACCAGAGGCACAGGTGATCGATTGGGCTATCCAGCTCTGTGATGTGCTTACCTATTTGCACAATTACAAGCCTGAGCCTGTTATCTTTCGCGACATGAAACCCTCCAACGTAATGCTCAGCACGCACGGGAATATTGTGCTGGTGGACTTTGGAATAGCCAAGACTTTCCAAACCGGTCAAAAAGGGACGATGATCGGTACCGAGGGATATTCCCCTCCTGAGCAGTACAAAGGAGATGCTACCCCATTTGCAGATATTTACGCACTGGGTGCTACCTTGCACCACATGCTTACCCGGCGAGATCCTCGCCTGGAACCCCCATTCTCATTCTCAGAGCGTAAGATCCTGCCCATTAACCCCGCAGTGTCACCCGAAGTAGAGGCAGTCATTTACACAGCCCTCCAATACAATCCAGCCGACCGCTTTCAAAGTACTGAAGAGATGAAAGAAGCCCTCATAAATGCTGCTCGCAAGACCGGTCTTCTCCCAAGCACAGGACCCGCGGCGGCTTCAACTTCACCTAAGTCTGGCAGCACCAAGGCTCTATGGAAGTTTGAGTGCGAAGATGAGGTCCGCGGCTCTCCTACGATTCATGAGGGGAGCCTATACGTCGGCGCATATGACAATAACCTGTATGCCCTGCAATCCCTATCAGGCGAATTCATCTGGAAATATGCCACCGATGGCGGGGTTGTTAGCAAGCCGGTAGTATACGAAGGAAATGTATATTTCGGCTCTGAAGATAAACGTCTACATGTTGTCTCCGTTCGTTCTGGCAAAGTAGTCTGGACTTACTTTACACAGGGTCCGATTCGTTCCTCACCACGCATCGCCGAAGGTCATGTATTCATCGGATCTGATGATGCATATCTTCACGCAGTCAATGCCATGTCCGGACGACGAGCTTGGAGTATTGATGCGGGCGCACCTATTCGCTCTACCCCGCTTGCGGTGGGAGAATATATTTACTTTGGAACTGAGAGTGGTGACTTGTTTTGTGTCGACCTGGGTGGCACGATCAAATGGCGTTTCAAGGCGAAACGCGCCATCACATCCTCCCCAATCTACGCTGAAGGTGTGATTTTTGCCGGATCCGTAGATACGGTTTTGTACGCACTCGACGCCAGGTCAGGATATGTTCTTTGGCGCTTCCGCATGAACCGTGCTACGATCTCTACACCCTGTATGGCAGATAATCTCATTTTCATTGGCTCAGTTGACGCCAACATCTACTGCGTAGATATTCATTCAGCCAAGGAAGTCTGGCGCTACACAGCCGAAAATCAGGTTAACAGCTCTCCTATAATTTATAAAGATGCCGTCTTATGTGGCTCGATAGATGGCTCTATTTACTGCCTGGAATATCGTACCGGTCGCTTACGCTGGAAATTTGCTACCCAAGGCGCTATTACAGGTACCCCAGCGGCAAATAATGATATCCTGTACACAGGGTCTACAGACCATCATATCTATGCGATCAGCATATAGATTTGTTTTGCTCCTCCTGGAGGAATAATGTGACTAGCTTTATAAAGAGGTTGTTCAAAGCCATAAATCAAGAACCGCCTGCGCCTTCTACGGAGGTTATTAAAACAGCGCCGCTGAGCCCGGAATCGATCGACGGGGAGATTCTTCAATTATCTGGAAATCGCCTAACCACAGCGGTTAAGCAGGGTGTACTGAAGCTAGATTTGCCCCAATTCGTCGTCGGTTGCGGACATTCTGTTGGGAAGTTGCGTGACCATAACGAAGACGCTTTATTTACTTTAACCACAAACCTGGTCAGTGATACCACACAACTCCCATTTGGTCTCTATATCATTGCAGACGGCATGGGTGGACACCAGCATGGTGAAGTCGCCAGTGGAGTTTCTGTGCGCGCCATGGCAAACTATGTGGTTCGCAAGCTGTATATGCAATTGTTTGGACTCTCCAGCGATCCAACTGATGAATCCCTCCAGGAAATCATGCAATCCGGCGCATTAGAAGCCCATCGCAGCATCCTTAAAGATGCACAAGGAGGCGGCACGACTTTGACTGCGGTGTTGCTGTTAGGCAACCAGATGACGATTACCCATGTTGGTGATAGCCGTGCCTACCTTATCCATTCTGATGGCAAGATGCAGGTAATAACGCATGACCACTCATTAGTCAAGCGCCTGGAAGAACTTGGTCACATCACGTCAGAGGAAGCTGCCAGTCACCCACAGCGCAACGTGCTCTATCGTGCTTTAGGTCAGGGTGAGCCAATCGAGCCAGATATCTCCACAATCCAAATTCCCAAATCTGGCTATTTATTAATCTGCTCGGATGGTTTGTGGGGAGTTGTCCCCGAAGGTGAGATCTTCAATATTATTGCTACCTCATCGGATCCTCAGCAAGCATGTCAATTACTCATCGAAGCCGCAAATACCGCTGGAGGTCCAGACAATATTTCTGTCATTGTAGTTCGTATGCCAGATTAGGTTTTCCAGCATGGCAAGTGATACGTTCTATGACCGGTTAGGGTTGCCTCGTGATGCCTCTCTCGATGAAATTCGGCATGCTTATCGCGAATTGGCCCGGCGACTGCATCCGGATATGAACATAAAACCCGGTGAAACAGAATTGTTCATCGGGGTCCAAGAAGCTTACGATGTTCTGATTGATCCAAACCAAAAAACAGCATATGATAACAAATTACCTCCCGAGCCAGATATCCATTTACCTGTTGCAAAGACTATTATTTATAGTAGTAACCATCTGGTTAGCCTGACAGAACCGCAGTTGATTTACGCTCTGTTAGACTTCAAGGCCCAGGGAGGCGAAAGCTTATTAACCTCTCCACCATTAAATATCTGCCTGGTTCTAGATTGCTCAACTTCTATGCACGGTCTACGTCTAGATACCGTGAAGTTGACTGCTATCGAATTGATACGCCTTCTCCAACAAGATGATATTTTGTCTGTCGTAAAATTTAGTGACAAGGCGGAGGTGATCATCCCTGCCGGAAGCCGTTATAGCCGCAGCGAAATCGAGACCCAAATTCAACTTCTCCATGCTGGTGGTGGCACCGAGATTTTTCAGGGGCTCGAAGCTGGCTATGCCGAAGTCATGCGATACCATACCAAGAATCACGTCAAGCATATTATTTTGATAACCGATGGTCGAACTTATGGAGACGAAGAAGAATGTCTGAGGCTTGTCAATCAGGCGGCTTTCTCTGGGGTAGGGATCAGTGCCTTGGGAATTGGAGGTCAGTGGAACGACTCGTTCTTGGATAGTATAACCTCAGGCACTGGGGGTAGTTGTAAATTCGTCTCACACACTGACGATCT
>Ga0299915_10002540_pt1 | contig 13281 bp, 16 predicted proteins | sample RVTome_13_FD_200263 | JGI IMG/M metagenome (GOLD analysis project Ga0299915, IMG submission 200263) | Soil microbial communities from uranium-contaminated site in the Upper Colorado River Basin, Wyoming, United States - RVT92D227 (version 2) ...
CTTCCAGCTTCAATCGTTCGTTGAGCATGTTCAGGTTAAGAATTGAAGCATAAGCCATGGGGCCCAGTTTGTCGTGCAAATATTGAAAGTGCTGTTTTGTTGATATTATCGCGCTGCAATTTTTACAGATCAGCAGTTCTTTTTCCTGCGTTTCAATAAGTGTCATTCTGTCAAATGTGGCAAGATCATAAATCCTGTCGCTCAGTTTCACCCCTTTCTTGGTGATGCAATGTTCTTCGCATTGGCCGCAGAATATGCATGAACCATAGTTTCTTTCGATAATCCTTATTTGTCTGTGTGGATCATCATGAAATGTAATGGCATGGCTGGGACATACATTTGCACAGGTTTCACAGCCCACACAATTGGTATCATCAACTATCGGTTTGCCCCTGAAGTTATCAAAAGGTATATGGGACTCCTTTGGAAACTTTGTTGTATAGGCAGGAGAAAATAAAGAAATCAAGGCTTCCTTTATTTCTCTCATCTTGGGGTATCTCATTTTACCGCATCTTTATAATCATCCTTTATACTTTTATCACCAAGTTTGATCCCGAACTGGTAGGCACCTCTGATTAACGCGTGTGCAGCTACTGTGGAAGCGAAAAACAAAATCGGTATGGCTATAATTGCCTTAACACCTGCATCACTTACTCCAAAATGCAGAAGAACTCCGATAAGGATGCTGCATGTACCCAGGGTCACACACTTGGTTGCCGCCTGCAATCTGTTATATACATCCGGAAGTCTTACAAGACCAATACATCCGAAGAGGTTAAACAGAATTCCGATCGATAATAAAATCAAACTTGCCATGCTACTCATTTAGTTTTTTACCACTCAGATATTTTGCCAGGGTCAAGGTTCCGATAAAACTCAGGATAATCCATGCAATCCCGATATCCAGGATGAAAGATCGTTCGGTTTGAATGGCTATGATAGCGCAGATACCTACCACCAGGATCCCGAAAATGTCTATTCCAACCATTCTGTCGGGGATTGTCGGACCCCGGATTATCCGGTACATACAAATACCGCTTAAGGCTATCTGTATATAAAGCAATATGTTCAGGTAAAAGGTCATTCCACTATTTTTTTTATATACTTTTCAAATTGTCCCAGGATTAAAGAAGTATATACTTCCGGGTCTTCAGAATGAACAAAGATCCAATGGATATAAAGGTCATCGCCAATTATATCCACCGAAATAGTACCGGGAGTCATGGTAATTGAGTTAGCCAGCAAAGCCCTGGCAAAATCAGATTTCAGTTCTGTTCTGACTTTTACAATGCCTGGTTTGATGGGCATGGCAGGATGAAGAACTCTGTAGGCCACGTCGATGTTTGCTTTAAGGCATGCCCAGAGAAAAACAAAAAAATAGACAAAGAGCCAGAAGTATCTTTGAGGCTCAAGGAATTTGTATACATTGCGAATATAATACTTTCCGAATATCAGCGAGGTGATGAGTGATACAACAACACCCACAATAAGATTCGGCAGTGTTGCTTTAAAGGTTAAGAGCAACCAGAGTATCAGGGATAGTATGAACAATGTTAAATACCTCATGTCACATTCCTATTATTTTTAATCCGTATGTATCCGTGTCCATAAGTATATCAACTGCAGGCTGCAGTATAGATTCCCGCAAGGATGGGAAGGCAAGCAGGCTCAGAAGAAAACACAGGATCCCCAGGGTTATCATGCTGAATAACATGGGAGAGGCAACCTCTTTGATGTTATGGTTTTCCTTATCCGGGGCCTTGTTGTAAAAAGCGTACCGTTGCAATTTGAGGAACGAGGCCAGGGTTACAATACTTACAATTACAGCGAGGACAGCAAGCAGGTAAAACCTTGCCTTCACACAGGCAATAACTATGATCAGTTTGCTGAAGAAGCCGTTAAATGGAGGCAGTCCGGAAATTGACATGGATGCAATAAACGAAGTTGCTGAGGTCACAGGCATACGCGCTGAAAGACCTCCCATTTCCTTCAGGTTTCTTGTACCCAGTCTGTATTCAATAGCACCCGCATTCAGAAATAACAATCCCTTAAACGCTGCATGATTGATTAAATGGAATAATCCGCCTGTAATCGCCAATGCGGCAATGTCGCGATTTTGTCCGCGTGATATCAGGATCATTCCGGTTCCGACTGCAAGAATTACATACCCCATCTGACTGATACTATGGTATGCCAACAATCTTTTAATATCCCACTGACCGATTGCCAGAAACACCCCAATAACCATCGAAAGCGTACCAAGGCTTGTAATTAGTATGGCAACCTCTTCGCTGATCACAAACATATTAAAGAAAAGTCTTATGATAACGTATATCCCCACCGCCTTGATGAAGACGCCTGAAAGCATTGCGGAGATTGGTGAAGGTGCAGAGGAATGAGCGTCGGGAAGCCAGGCATGGAAAGGCATTATGGCTGCCTTAAGTCCAAATCCACTCAGGATCAATAGTTGCACAAAAACATAAAAGGTCTTATCGTAACCGGTTTTAAAAGCCTCCTTGATATCAGCTATATTAAGTGTTTTGGTTTTCCAGTAAATAAATCCAATACCAAAAAGTATCAGAAATGATGCAATACCTCCTAATACCTGGTATTTAAAGGATGCCTCCAGTTCATTTTTTTCAACGCCGAAGGCCACAAGCGCATATGATGAAATCACCGAAATTTCGAGGAATACAAATATATTGAAGAGGTCACCGCTCAGGACTACGCCGTTCATTCCGGCAACCATAAGGCAAAACAGGGCATAGTAATATTTTTCGCCGGTATACCGGTTTATGTATGAAATGGAATATACTGCTGATAAAAAGCCAATGGTACTGATAATACAAAGCATAATGGCTGAGTAACCGTCCAGAACCATGTATATGCCTATCGGGATTTTATTTACCGGTTCCCAGCCTCCGACTTTATATAGTGATAATCCGGTTCCAATATTTATCAGCGAGTAGAAACTTGCAATCAGCAGGAAAAGCATTACAACAGCAGTGAAGTATTTAGGCAGGTCCCTGACGAATCTGCCCAGGGCCATAGAAAGGAATGCGCAGGCCAGGGGAACAATAACCAATATGGGAATAACCGGATTCATTATCTATCCTCTTAAGTTTCTGATTTCTCTGATATCAAATGTCTTATATTTTCTGTATATCCTGATGATCACAGCCATAAGCAATGAGGTAGTAGCCAGGCCTATTACAATAGCAGTGAGCACCAATGCCTGGGGTAACGGATCTACGTATACCTGGTTGGGTTCAGCCGGATTTACGATGGGGGCCCTGCCTCCCTCTATATAGCCAATCAACGCAAAGAAAAGAAAGGTACTCACTTCCATGATCGACAGGGAAATGGCTATTTTAATCAGGTTGCGCCGGGTTATCACACCATAAAGACCAACCAGGAACAGTATGAAACACAGTAAATAAGTTATCATGTTGATTCTTCCTCTTTATAAATAACCAATGCCAGAAAAATAATAAAGATCGAGCTTGTCACTTCGATGCCTACAAATATGTTATACAGTGGCAGGACACCCGCACTAACAAGCTCTCCTACCGTGCCTTTCGGTAAAAAATTCAGAAAAAAGATTTTTGCACCGATAAACAATCCAATGACCGACAGCAGGATTACCATCAGAATTGAAATGTTTTCTGTTGCTGTTGATCCTGCTTCTTCCTTTTTCAGATTCAGAAAATCACTCCCGAAGGCAAGTGTAACCAGAATAAAAGCCCCGGCCATGATAACACCACCTGCAAATCCTCCACCGGGTGTAAGGTGTCCGTGGATTACTACATAGGCACCATAGAGGAAAATCATTCCAGCCACGATCTGCGTGGTTTTTTTTACGATTACGGTCATCCCTTTCATGTCTGTTATTTTTTACCTTTTAATCTTAAAATGGCAATGACCCCAAGAACTGCAGTAACCAACACAGTAGCTTCTCCCAGTGTATCATAACCCCTGAAATCGAAAACTACTCCGGTTACCAGGTTTGCACTGCCCGTTTTCTCCGCTGCTCCTTCTATGTATGCTTTGGCCATCCGCAGAGCACCTTTTCCAAAGATGTCGAGATTTAGTATGGCATTATAAAAAAAATAGAACAATACAATTGTTATGATCAAACCGAGGACAGCATTGATAGTTCCCTGTGAATCCATCCCGGAGTATTCTTCCTCACGGGAGCTGTTCAGAACAACTGCAACCATTATAATCAGGGTGATCGTGTCAACTACGATCTGTACGATAGCCAGGTCGGGGGCTTTCAACAGCAGAAAACATATAACCAGGCCATAGCCAACGATTCCACAGGCTATAACGGCCGATAGCAAGTCTTTTGCGTGGATTGCATATATTGCTCCGAGTATCATTAATCCTGTAATGATGGATATTGCCAATTCCATAGCTTATCGCTTTAAATCATAATAAAAAGCATGATCATTAATCCTGCAAGAACCCAGATCGCATAAACAGGCAGAACCCCGGTGTGCGCGGTGCCCAATATATTGCTGAACCACAGCGTAAGACGTTTCAAACTTTCGTATACATCAAACCATCGCTCCTCTGCCCTAGTATAAAACCAGGAAAGAAGCCATGATTCCCTGAGGCTCTGATAGAATCCGGTAACTGGGTAACCCGTTTTTTCACGGAATACTTCCCCGCCAATAAAGCTGTCTTCAGTCCTGAATCTTTTGCTTGATGAGAGAAAGTAAAAAAAGACACCCAGAATAATGGAAATCATCACCAGCATCGAAACCAATGATGAATTCCATATTCCGGAGTATTGAAAATGACCGGTAACCGGCATTAATAACTCCGGTACGATGACGTTGGTGGCAAAAACACCGAACAGAATACAAAGCAATGCGAGTAATACCGCGGGCACCCACATGAGCCAGGGAACCTCGCGTACCTGTGCTAATTCGGGTTTCTGTCGACCCAAAAAGATACCTCCGATAAACTTAATAAAACTGGCCAGGGTTAATGCTGACCCAAATACCGCCAAACCCAGCCATATAATCCACAGTTTATTAGAAATGCCTTCACCCGAACCAAAATCAATGATTCCCTGGTAAATCATCCATTTTGATGCGAAACCGTTTAACGGAGGAATCCCTGAAATAGATAGTGCAAAGATTAATGCCGCAAAAAAGGTTAGCGGCATTGCCTTCGACAACCCACCCAGCTCGTTGATATCCTCCTTGCCAGTCTTGAATTCAACGTTGCCTGCAGTAAGGAATAACCCGCTTTTATACATGGCATGGTTCAGCATATGAAAAAGACCTGCTGCGATCCCGATCAGGGAGCCCAAACCAAATCCGAGAATCATATAACCAACCTGCGAAACGGCATGGAATCCCAGCAGACGTTTGTAATTATGCTGGATCAGCGCCATCAGCACGGCAGTAATAATGGTGATAACACCCAGTGATAGGAGTATAAGACGCATCCCGTCTGTTAATACAAAAAGATCCGTTGTTATTCTTGCAAGAAAGTAAATGCCCAGCAGTTTGTCGAGCGATGCAGGCAGTAATGCAGAAGATGATGCCGGCGCATAACTCGTAAAATCAGGGATCCAGGAATGGAAAGGAAATGCTCCGGCCTTGGTAAAACTTCCAGTGATTAAGGTAAGGAATGCAAATACCAGTAAGGCATTGTCAGTAGTAAGCTTAATGTCTGACATCGTCAGCATCCCGGTGATTTTCCAGATTATGGCAATTCCAATGATCATTATCCCGTCAGAGGCTCCGATCATTATCAGGGTTTTCTTGGCGGCAGAAGAACTGTCTTCATTAACTCCGGGGATCAGTTTATACAGCGTGATCCCTAAAAATCCCCATAAAATAATGAAAACAAGCAGGTTATCAGACAATACTGCTCCGTATGAAGCCCCAAGTGTAATAAGAAAGTATGAGTAGAAGTTCTTGTTGTTGTTTTTATTGTAAACCAGGGAATAGCATACAATAAGCAATCCGAACAAACCGGTAAAAAGGACAATTAGTTTACTGAGGCCGTCAATATGAAACAAAACAGTATTGGCTGCATCCGGAAACAGGTTGAATGCGGATACAAACATAGCATCATTATGGACCAGCTCACCTAGTTTAATGAGTTTTTCCCCTGTAGTAAAAATGATGACAGAATAATAGCTTGCCGCGATAACTGTAACAAAGGAAATGATCCCTTTAACCAGCATAAGCCTCTTTGGAAATATAAGAAGAATCACTCCGATCAGGATCGGAAGGATTATCGTATATAGTATTGCGTTCGTCATATTCAACTTATGCTTTCAGTTCTGATGTCTTTCGGGCAGATAGTTCTATCAATTCCTTACCATTCATGATCTTTTTCCCGGTATGCATATCATAGGCAACGGCCATGCGTTCCGTACAGCAATAACAAGGATCCACCGCCGCAAGTGAAATAGTGGCATCGGAAATGGTTTGACCCACACAGGTCTTCCTGAAAGTCGCAATATTCACATAGCTGGGTGCCCTGATCTTATGTCTTACCGGGTAGTTGGACCCGTCGGTTTTCACAAAATGGAACACTTCCCCGCGGGGAGCTTCGGCACGTCCAGTGCCCATACCTTCAGGAATTTCTTTGACTACTGTTTCAATCTCGCCTTCTTTTTCTTTTTTCATACGGTCAAGACTCTGGTCTATTATGGATATGGATTCATACATTTCAAGCAATCTGACCTTTGCCTTGGCAAAAACATCTCCTTCCTGGGCAGTGATCACTTTCCAGTTAACGAGCGGATAGGCAGCATAGGGATCATCGCGCCGTACATCAATATCAACACCTGATGCCCGTGCGGTAGGCCCGACGGCAGCATAGGTGATGATATCCTCACGGGTAAGCACTCCCACACCCTTGGTACGGGCATGGATAACAGGGTCATCCATCACGGCACCGGTGAGCAGATCGGTCTTTTTCTTCAAAAAATCCAGCATTTCCCTAATTCTGGGAATGTTATGATTTTCGATATCCCGCCTTACTCCCCCGATTTTGAACATGGCATAACTGTTCCTGTTTCCGGTTATCATTTCAAACATATCCAGCACAGGCTCACGGTATTTCCAGGCCCACATAAATACTGTATTATACCCAAGAAAATGGCCTGCCAGTCCAACCCACAGCAAATGGCTGTGGATCCTTTCCAGTTCCCCGATAATGGAACGAATGTATTTTGCACGGTCGGGAATTTCAACTCCTGCTATTTCTTCCATACAGTTAGCGAAGGCAAATGGATGAGATGTGGAGCAGATACCGCAGATCCTTTCAACCAGGAAAAATACCTGGTCAAAAGTCTTGGATTCACTAAGCTTCTCAATGCCACGGTGATTGTATCCGGTTTCCCATTTGATATCCTTTACAATCTCTCCTTCACAGTAAAGCTTGAAAAGCTCAGGCTCCTCCTGCAGCGGGTGATACGGTCCTATCGGAATAATTTTGTTCATGGTTCACTTTTTTACTTGTCCCTCGTCCCTATTCCTGTAAGGATACACCCCCTCTGCCCAGTTACCATCAGAGATCAGTTTCTCCAGGTTAGGATGGTTGTTAAAATGGATCCCGATTATCTCATGCATCTCTCTTTCTATCCAGTTGGCCCCTTCGAACAGTCCTGTGAGTGTCTCAATTGCCGGATTTTCTTTTTCCAGTACTACCCTGACATTCAGTATCAATCCTGTAATGTCCTTGCTGAAGTGATAGAGGATTTCAATACCCTGATCGGTCTCCATAGCGGTTGCAATGATGAACCTGAACTGCAGTTCGCGGAACAGGAATTCACTTACCGCAACAATTTCAGCCGCCTCAATAGTAACGATTGCCCTCCTTGTACTTTTAACGACAACCTCAAGGATCTTCTTCCCAAAGATTTTATTAAGTTCTTTTATTTCAAATAGTTCTGCCATTTTCGGCTTGTTTCAACATCATTAGACTATTTCTCAAGCAATTTGACTAAACCGGCAATAATCGCTTCGGGTTTTGGAGGACATCCCGGTATGTACGCGTCTACCGGAATTATTTTATCAACCGGTCCTGCAAAAGTATTTCCTTCGGCAAAAATGCCTCCCGTGCAACCACAGGCACCTATGGCCACAACAATAATCGGTTTGGGTGCCTGTTTATATATCTCCAGCAATCTATTCTTATCTTTCAGGTTAATCGAGCCATTCACCAGTAAAACATCCGCGTGACGAATACTGCCTACAAGCTGCATACCGAACCGTTCGATATCATATCGGGGTGTAAGACAGTCGAGTATTTCAATATCGCAATTGTTGCAGGAGGCCCCACCAAAATGGAACAACCACAGCGATTTTTTAAAACAATACTCTTTAAAGTTCAATTTGTTAAATTTTATAAATCAAAATAGCTCAAAATAATCGCCGCAATAACAAGCAGATTCATCCAGATAAAGAAGAATCGCATGGCCTGATCGATCCTGACGCGAGGATTTGTGTTCCTGATAAGTGTAATCAGCAGCAACACTCCGATCAGTTTCAGGACAGACCAAAGCAGGTGTAATCCGTCAAACCTGAATCCCCCCAGAAGGACGTTGCACAGGAATACCGGTAAAATAAAAAGCATAATGTATTTGGTGAGTTTGATCAATGAATAGGCCGACCCTGAATATTCTATAAAACACCCATGGGTAATTTCGGTTTCAGCCTCAGGCATATCAAAAGGGACAAATCCCAGTTTTGCCTGTATACAAAAAACAGATGCCACCATTAAAAGGACGCCCGAAATACTCCCGATAAATGCACCCTGATCGTGCTGTACGGCTATAATATCATGTAGTCCGGTGATCATGCCCGACTTAAGAATTATGGCTGCGATGATCAGCAGAAAAGTCAGCTCATAACTGATAATGAGCTTCATTTCACGTGATGCACCAACCGAAGCAAGTGGATTACCTGCTGCAAGTGCGCCGATGATATAGGTAAGTGAAGGAATTGTGAGCATATAAAAAACCACAATTATATCTCCGCTGAAACCGGGTTTTATGCCGGATGCAGGCATGATGATTAAAATACCCGACACGGTTGCACCCGCAAGGCCAAAAACAGGGGCCAATAAAAAAGTCAGCCTCGATCCTCTGGCAGGTAAAATGGTTTCCTTCACCAGAAGTAACTTGAAAAGATCATAGAAGGGCTGTAGCAAAGGTGGTCCTTTCCGAAATTGAATCCAGGCGGTAATCTTCCGGTCGGTCCAGCTGAAAAGGCCTCCAGCCACCGTAAGGAAAATAAATCCCGGGAATACCAGATAATATAGCAGATCTTTAACCATACTAATGCCAGGTAATTTCTTTAATCAGTATATCATCATTCAAACTAAAAATATTTTCAGCCGGATCTTCCTCCCTGTCAACGATACATATGATATTTTCTGGAAAGTATCGTGCAAATTCAAGCAGGTCCTTTTCATCGTTAAGGTTAATGAACTTCCGGCCGGAAGTTTTTACTTCAAAAAGATTATCCATCATGGTTCCAAAGGGGCAAATAAAAACACAGGATTTGCATCGCACACAATGGTATAAATTTCTCCTAACCGTTCCGTTCTCATCTTTTTCCAAAGCCTCAACCGGGCAGACCTCTATACAGGGTGCTTTTTCGCATTTGCGACATGTAAACTGAAAGGTGGCAAGTTCACGAATGGTTTTAAAATCGGAGGCATATGCACTCTGCTTGAATACACCTTCAACAGGTATGCTTTTGAATTCCCTTAGCTTTTCAAGATCGATAAGCAGTTTTTTTCCCATATCCAACTTTATAACCAGATATCAGGTTGATTTTTAATCTCATCATAGGTAAATACAGGACCGTCTTTACAAACGTAGTATTTTCCCATCATGCAGTGCCCGCATTTGCCCAGGCCGCACGACATGTTCTTTTCCATGGACAGGTAGATCTGTTGATCGGGATAGCCCATCTCAAGCAGTTTTAATGTACCATACTTCATCATCACCGGAGGACCACATACAATGGCCACCGAGTTTTTCACGTCTATCCGGATATCATCCAGCAGCCTGGTAACCACCCCTACCTTTTCGTTCCAGGTTTCATTGGCCTTATCAACACTTCGGTATACCTCGAATTTTTCAACTTTCCTGAGTTGATCAACAAAGGGTTTGTATATACAGTCCTCAGGTGTTTTGGCACCATAGCACAGAATGACTTTTTTGAAATTCTCTTTTTCTGCAATCAGATTGAACAATAGCGAACGTATGGGAGCAAAACCACAACCACCACCAAGAATAACCACTTCCTGGCCGTAAAACTTTTCAAGTGGGTAACCACGCCCGAACGGACCACGGATACCTACCCAATCGCCTTTCTTTAAGGCATGTATCTTTTCGGTGACATACCCCGCTTTCATCACCGTAACCTCCAGCTTGTGTTTTTCAAGAGGAGAGGAAGAAGGAGTGAAAGGAGCTTCTCCGTATCCGTCAACAGTAAGTTCAATGAATTCACCGGTTTTGAATGAAAACTCAACCTCAGGAATCAGAACAAATGATTTGATGAGCGGTGATTCATCAATGACCTGCTCAACCATTGCCCTTAACGGGCGATATATGTTCATGATATCCGGCATGGTTTGTCCATTCATTTACACGGCAGCAGCAAGTTCTTTGAATATTTCGTTTTTATTTATTTTCCCGATACAGCAATCGATGCACCTCCCACAACCCGTACAGGCTGTGGATCTGAATCTTTCAGGCTTCCATACATATTTGCATATATACCTGTTTCTGAACCGTACAGATTTCTTATGCAGAGGATCCTCACCGGCGGCTATCCTCTCAAATCCGGGATACTGACAGGCATCCAGCTGCCTGACTTTATCGAAACCGGGACGATCGATCAGTAAAAAACAAGTACAGGTTGGACATATGGTGGCACATGCACCGCATGAAACACATGTTTTTGAGTATCTTTTCCAAATCTCCTCAGCAGAATTTCTGATCAGATCACCGGTAGCTTCGTAACCGGCCAGATTGCCATTCTGGCGTTTCAGCATGGACTTTGTGGCATGTCGCCGGGCTTCGGCTTTTTGCAGTTTTTCATGAGCAGGCTTGCTCACCTGTAGTTTCATGCCGTACTTACTGATCAGTTCCTCCCCTCTGGAGGTATTCAGAGTGAGCAATATACTATCATCCAGACTAACCAGGGTTATATCGGCATGGGATACCGGAAACGGTTCGATGCCATACGATGTACAATGACAATTTTCTCTGATACTATGGCAGTCAGTCCCCACCAATATTGTATTCTCCCTGTTATCTTTGTACTTCGGATCGGGATATTGCTCCTCCAGATAGATCTCATCCAGCAGTCCCAATCCCTGCAAATCACAGGACGGGACACCGACCACCAGTTTTTTATTGTGAAATGATTTACTAATAACTACATTCTCTTTAGCAGGAAGTAAAAATAATTTAAGCGGAGTTACCGGCAGGGGGTGGTTGTATATTATCGGTGAATCACTACTAAATAATTTATAATCAATGTGATGATTGATTTTGACTGGCGTAAAAACATCCATCTCAGCGGCAACCATTTCAAGAAATAAATGCCAGTCAGCAAGGGAGATCTGAATTACATCACCCATTTTTTTTGTGCATTTATTCACAAATAATGGCTAAATGTAAAAAAAGTGTATAACTTTAACAAATATTTTCAGGGAAATATTTCCTGTAACCGTATAAGATTTTCAGTTTCTTCTTGAAATAATATTTTGAAGTATTATCCTGCAAACCGATGCTTAACCAGAGAGTTTTAAAAAGGTTTTTGTTGTACCGGTTGGTTCTGATTAAATTTCAAAAACTTGGTTTTATAAAGGTATTTTCCTATAACCTTGGTAAGGAAGCCGGATTCAAAGCCGAACAGGTAAGGAAGGATTTTTCACTTGCAGGTATCAAAGGCAGCAGACGGGGTGGCTATGATATTGTTAATGTGCTGGAATCAATCAACAAGCTCTTTAAAAAGGATGGTGAACGTTTAGTGATTCTGGTGGGTATAGGTAATATAGGTCAGGCTCTCATTAACTATGTTGAGTTCAAGGAAAGCAACATAAAAATTGTAGCAGGCTTTGATCTGGATCCTTCCAAATACACCCGGAAAAATGTGATCCCTGTTTACCCGCCCGATAGAATTCAGGAGATTACCCGCAAGTATGCTATTAAAACAGCTATAATAGCTGTCCCTGAGGCATCCGGACAGGAAGTATGTAACCAGCTGGTTACAGCCGGGATCCAGGGAATCCTGAATTTTTCACCGGTGGTCCTGCATGTTCCCGAAAACATTATTGTAAATTATGTGAATATCAGGAATGAACTGGAAAGCCTGTTCTATTTCAACTGACCTCCATTCAAATCAGCTTTTCCACCTTTCCACTGTTCCACTGTTCAACTGTTCCACCTTTTTTAATACTTCTTCCCCTTATAATAAACATCGTGGTTGTTCATTCCTTTGTTAACCACCACTATATCACGGTTAAGTTCGATGTTCTCAGCCAGGTCATAGGTCAGTACCCTGCTTTCACCTTTGCTGAAAACCTTTACATTCCTGTTTTGATCTCGATATACTATGGTATTCCATTCTGCCATCCAGTCGGCAGGTATAAAGGTTTCAAGCGTATAAGGTCTATTCTTATACCAGACTTTTAAGTATCCGTGTTCACCATAAATTACCATTTGGTTGTGTACCTGATAAAAATCAGGAGCAAAAGAATTGATGACCGTTGTTTCACCATCGGCAAAAATCTTAAAAGAACCTGTGTTATCAACATAGGCCACAATCCCGTCGCCCACCTTCCAGGTCTCCGGCGGAAATTCTTCGGATTCAAATACTTCTCCCCGGTAAAACACCCGGAACTTCAAATCCGCCTTGTTGATGTAGGCAACAATGTCCCTGCCGGCTTTGAAACTGCCACCCGACAGGAAGGATTCTATTACACGCGTTTCACCCAGGTAAAAAACTTTAAGGTCAAGGGTTCGTGAGGAAATATAAGCCACCAGGTTATCGCCCGTCTTGAAATTATTCGCCGGTTTTCCTGCCAGTCCGTCCTCAAGTTGGTGAATTTTTCCTTTATAATAGGCCGCCAGCAATTCCCGGTCAGCATCATAAAAGGTAACCAGACTGTCTTCTGACTGGTAATGAATGGCATGTGTACTGACAGTAATTATCCTGCCATTTTCTATTATTTTAACTATTCCCCCGATATTATATACCGAAAGATAGTCGAGTGCCTCAAACT
>Ga0299915_10002541_pt1 | contig 13273 bp, 14 predicted proteins | sample RVTome_13_FD_200263 | JGI IMG/M metagenome (GOLD analysis project Ga0299915, IMG submission 200263) | Soil microbial communities from uranium-contaminated site in the Upper Colorado River Basin, Wyoming, United States - RVT92D227 (version 2) ...
TTTCTAATATTTGCTAAAGAAAGGAGGTATTATTATGACCAAACAACTGGTTTCCCTTAAAGTCAAATGTCCCATGTGCCATCAATCATTAATGGATTACACCCATTTTCTGAATGCCAAACCCAGCATTAAACTTATGATCGAAAGTGGTGGCAAACATGGTGTAATCAATCTTTGCTCCACTTATGGATGTTATGACAAGGCAAGTAACATTGAACTTGTGCAAAATGACATCGCAAAGCTGTTTTGCACGCATTGCAAAAAGGAACTACCCTCATCAGCGGTCTGTGATGTTTGTGAAGCGCCAATTATTGATTTTTCTTTGGAAAAAGGTGGTAAGGTACACGTATGTTCAAGAATTGGCTGTACAAAGCACTATGTATCATTCGAGGATATCTACACTACGCTTACCAGCTTTTATGAAGAGGATGTTTACGGGGCAAGGGATACAGATTTTTAGCTGAACAATGACAAGAATGGTCAATGAACCATAGTAGGAAAAGTATAGCCTCTCACCAAAACGTTATTTAAATAACAATATTTTTTAGTAGTTGACATTAAAAAATCCGCTTTTTAACCTCCCTGTTTTATCCCGCCTACTATTTAATATGATATTTCTCAGTTTTTGGAAAACAGTGCTATAAACAATCTATTAAATCTGAGAGATTTACTTTCGAAGCTTAAACTCATTCTAAATTTCGGATTTCATTTGTTTATATGATTTTTCGTTTCTATTTTAGTTGTGAAATAATTAACAATTATTGCAAGCCTTTATTGAAAGCCATTATCAATGTTGTTGTTTCTGTTTGGCACAACCAGCGGGCATTTTAAAAATTAAATTCTATTCCAATGAAAACAGGAATTCGAAAAATCTTGGATAAATACGGCAAGGATAAAACCAGGCTGATGGATATCCTGATAGATGTTCAGTTAGAGTTCGGTTACATTCCCCGTGAAATAACCGTACAGATCGCTGATGATCTGAGCATGTCGGAGGTTGATGTGGACCAGACCATCTCATTTTATCATTTCTTTTCACAGAAACCAACCGGAAAGTACCAGATCTTTCTCAACAACAGTGCTGTTGCTTACATGATGGGCCGTAAGGAAATAGCAGATACCTTTTCCCGGGAACTTGGCATTAAGTTCAACGAAGTTACTGCAGACGGATTGGCCGGTTTGTTTGAAACCTCCTGCATCGGGATGAATGACCAGGAACCGGCTGCCATTATCAACAATCATATTTTCACGAAGCTTACTTCTTTCAGGGTAAAGGAAATTGTGAGGGATATGAAGGAAGGGAAAAGCATTGATGAAATGCTTGTGGCAGATTATGGTGATGGTGAGAACCGTTCTGACCTCATAAAATCCGTAGTATCCAACAATATCCGCAAAATCGGACCCATTCTCGAACGTAATTACAAGGCCGGACAAGCCATTGAAAAGATCACCAAAATGACACCCGACCAGGTTATTGAAGAGGTGAAGAAATCCAACATCCGGGGAAGGGGTGGTGCAGGATTTCCTACCGGACTGAAGTGGGAGTTTTGCCGCAATTCAGCCGGTGAAAAAAAATATATTTTCTGCAATGCTGACGAAGGCGAGCCTGGAACATTCAAGGACAGGGTGATTCTGACGGAAAGGCCCCGTTTGTTGTTTGAGGGTATGGTAATCGCCGGTTACGCAGTGGGTGCCACTGAAGGAATATTATACATCCGGCATGAATACAAATATCTTCAGGCCTACCTGGAGTCAATCCTCGATAAGGCCAGAGAAACCAATTACCTGGGTAAGAACATACAGGGCAAAAAGGGATTTAATTTTGAAATCCGTATCCAGTTTGGTGCCGGCGCCTATGTCTGCGGAGAAGAATCTGCCCTGATCGAGTCGGCCGAGGGGAAAAGGGGTGAACCGCGTGACCGGCCTCCGTTCCCCGTTGAAAAGGGTTACCTCGATATGCCCACCGTGGTCAATAATGTTGAAACCCTTTGCTCAGTTGTGAAAGTGGTACTGAACGGCGGCGACTGGTATAAATCTTTTGGCACCACTGAATCCACAGGTACCAAGCTTTTGAGCATTTCTGGAGACTGCAAATTCCCGGGTGTTTACGAAGTGACCTGGGGTTTTTCCATAAACGACATGTTGGATATGGTAGGAGCCAATAATGAAGATGTACAGGCTGTGCAGGTTGGAGGACCCTCCGGAGCCATCATTTCCTCAAATGAATTCAACCGCATACTGGGTTATGAAGATCTGGCAACCGGTGGTTCGTTGATCATCATTGGTAAAAACCGTGATATTCTTACCAATATTGTCCTGAACTTCACTGAATTTTTTATCGAAGAATCATGTGGCAGTTGTTCTACCTGCAGGATCATTCCCACCCTCCTCAGGAATAAACTGGCAAAAATACTGAATGCACGGGGTGTGAAACAGGACATTGATGATATAATTGAATGGGGAAGGATACTGAAAGCCAGCCGTTGTGGGCTGGGACAGACAGCAGCCAATCCGATCCTTTCGAGCATCAAAAACTTCCGACATTTGTATGAAGAAAAGATACAGAAGAACAAAGAATTTGACAGCGGTTTTGATCTGGGCGCAGCAGTTAAGGAATCATGCAGAGTGACCGGTAGAGTACCTAATATTTAAAACATTTTGATCATGAGTCAGTTCGTAAGATTTACCATCGACGGTACCGAGTGCATGAGCACAAGGGGCCAATATCTTGTAGATGCCGCCAAGGAAAATGGAATTTATATCCCTACCCTGTGTAATTACCCCGGCGTAAAACCAAAGGGCGGTTGCCGTATCTGCACGGTGCGGATTAACGGCAAGCTGATGACGGCCTGTACCACTCCCGTTGCAGAAGGCATGAGCATTGAAAATGAGGTCAAAGACATCGGTGAATTGAGAAAGTCAATTATTGAATTATTGTTTGTTGAAGGCAATCATTTTTGTCCTGCCTGTGAAAAAAGCGGAAACTGTGAATTGCAGGCATTGGCCTACCGGTTCAGAATGCTGGTGCCCAGGTACCCTTACCAGTTTCCCTTGCGTAAGGTTGATGCTTCACATCCCCGGATTATTAAGGAACAGAACCGTTGTATATTATGCAAGCGTTGTATCCGTGCTATCACCGATGAAACCGGCAGGAGCATATTTGCATACCGTCGCCGCAGCGCCCGTGTTGAAGTAGTTGTGGACCAAAAGCTCGGAAAACAACTCACCGAAGAATTGGCTCAGAAAGCCATGGATATTTGTCCCGTGGGTTCAATCATAGTTAAGGAGAAAGGATTTCATACACCTATCGGAGAAAGAAAATACGATGCAGCTCCCATTGGCAGCGACATTGAAAACATGCAAATTACGAAAATCTAAAGATAATATTCCATGAGCAAACCTATTGTAGCCACCACATCACTGGCCGGATGTTTCGGATGCCATATGTCGGTACTGGATATCGATGACAGGATATTGGAGCTTATTGAACTGATTGAGTTTAACAAATCTCCCATCAATGATATCAAAAAATTCACAAAGAAATGCGACATCGGATTGATCGAAGGCGGATGTTGCAACAGTGAAAACATTCATGTGCTTAGGGAATTCAGGGAGTATTGCCGCATCCTGGTATCAGTGGGTGAATGTGCCATCATGGGGGGATTACCGGCCATGAGAAACGGTATCCCAATCCAGGAATGTCTGGAAGAGGCTTACCTGAACGGTCCTACCGTGGTTGGGAATGAAGAGAAGATACTCCCCAATGATCCTGAACTACCTATGTTACTTGATAAAGTTTATCCATGCCATGAAATTGTCAAGATTGATTATTTTCTTCCGGGTTGTCCGCCACAGGCCGACCTGATATGGGAAGCCCTGGTTGCCCTGGTGACCGGAGATGAATTGAAATTACCTTATGAAGTCATTAAATTTGATTAAATCAGCATACTATGGGACAAAAGATAACCATTGAACCTGTAACCCGGGTCGAAGGTCATGGTAAGGTTACTATTCATTTAGACAACGAGGGGAAGATAGAACAGACCCGCTTACATATTGTTGAATTCAGAGGATTCGAACGGTTCGTACAGGGACGTCCTTACTGGGAAATGCCGGTATTGGTACAACGCCTTTGTGGTATCTGTCCCGTGAGCCATCACCTGGCAGCAGCCAAAGCAATGGATGTGATTGTGGGTGCCGGTACAGGAGAAGGACTTACACCCACCGGGGAAAAAATGCGGCGCTTAATGCATTACGGCCAGATTTTCCAGTCGCATTCCCTGCACTTCTTCCACCTGGCCTCTCCTGATCTGCTCTTCGGGATCGATGCTGATCCGCTGATACGCAATATCATCCATTTAGCCCTCAAAAATCGTGACCTTGCCGTACAGGGAGTGATGATGAGAAAATACGGACAGGAAGTGATAAAGGCAACCGCCGGTAAAAAAATTCACGGCACAGGCGCCATTCCCGGTGGAATCAACAAACACCTTACCGAAGATGAACGGGACTACCTCCTGAACGGTGATGATTACATGGATATCGATAAAATGATCACATGGTCGCAGGATGCACTCGCGTTCTTTAAGGAATATCATAAGAAAAATAAGGCAGTCATTGATGGTTTTGCCGAGTTCCCTTCGAGTTATCTCAGTCTGGTTCGAAAAGACGGAGCACTGGATCTCTATCACGGGGTGTTGCGTGCCGTGGATACTGATGGCAAAAAAATCCTGCACGATATTGATTATCAGGAGTATCATCGTTATATCGATGAAGAAGTCAGATCATGGAGCTATATGAAGTTTCCGTACCTGAAAGAAATCGGGAAAAAGACCGGCTGGTATTCAGTTGGCCCACTGGCCCGGTTGAACACAGCTGAATTCATTGATACACCTTTGGCGCAAAAGGAATTCGAGCTGTTCAAACAATACAACGGCGGCAAGCCCAGTAACAAACCGATGCATTCTCACTGGGCCAGACTTATTGAGATATTGCATGCAGCAGAAAAAATGAAACAGCTGCTTAACGATGCTGATCTGATGGAGGGAGAACTGGTCACCCGGGGAACGAAGCAGTTTGAAGGGGTCGGACTTATTGAGGCACCACGCGGAACCCTCTTCCATCATTACAAGATAGGGGAAAATGATATGATTACCATGGCCAATCTGATCGTCTCAACCACCAATAACAATCAGCCGATGAATGAAGCGGTAAATCAGGTGGCCGTAAAGGTGATGACGGGCAAAAAGGAGATCACCGAAGGTATGATGAACGCAGTGGAAGTGGCTATCCGGGCGTATGATCCCTGCCTGAGCTGTGCTACGCATGCTTTGGGCCGGATGCCGCTTGAATTCGAGTTGTTTGATGCTGACAATAACCTGGTCCAAAGTAAATTCAAACATTGACCGGTAACCATCCGAAAATACTGGTATACGGATACGGGAATCCTGGTCGGCAGGATGACGGTTTGGGAGTCGTCCTCGCCGAAGAGGTTGCCCGCTGGTGCAAAGACGACCAGTTGGTATATGTAGACACAGATACCAATTATCAGTTAAATGTTGAGGATGCGGCAGTTATTGCCGGCTATGACATGGTCATTTTCGCCGATGCCTCGCAGGAAGATGTTCCTGCCTTCAGGTTCGATCGTCTGATGCCTTCAGCCAAAACCGAATTCACCATGCATGCTGTTTCCCCTGGTTTTATCCTTCATTTATGCAAACAATTATTCAGCCGTGAACCGGAAACTTACCTGTTGCACATCCGCGGATATGAATGGGAATTCATGAACGAAATGACGGAAAAGGCAAGGGCAAACCTGCATGAAGCGTTTGTCTATGTTAAAGCCTTTATCAGTGACTTTCCCCGGTCAAATGCATAACTTTAATATTTACATCAAAATTTAAACATAATCGATATGGATCTCTCTACAACTTTCTTGGGAATTAAAATTGCCAATCCTTTGATCGTGGCCAGTTCGGGCCTTACGAATTCTGTCGACAGGGTTAAGGAATGTGCAGATAACGGCGCCGGCGCTGTTGTGCTGAAATCACTTTTTGAGGAACAACTGATCACAGGAAAAGATACGCTTCTGAATCAGGATGACATGTATTTCTGGTATCCGCAGGCCCTCGATTTCGTAAACACCATTTCAAAGGAAGAAGGGATTTCTGAATATCTCCGGTTGATAGAAAATGCTAAGAAATCGGTTTCCATTCCGGTGATCGCAAGCATTAATTGCATAAGTCCCAGGGAATGGCCCAGATTTGCCGCTGAAATTGAAAAATCAGGGGCCGACGGTATTGAACTGAATATTTTTATCCCGCCTACCAACATCAACTTCACCGGTTATAAGATTGAAGAAACCTATGTAGATATTATACACGAAGTACGCAAACAGGTTAACATACCCATTGCCGTTAAAGTAGGATTTTATTTTACCAGTCTGTACCGCATGCTTTATAAAATCAGTAATCTCGACATTAACAGCCTGGTATTGTTTAACCGTTATTACCGGCCCGACATTGATATTGACACACTCCGGGTGGTTGCACAAAATGTTTACAGTTCACCGCATGAAATAACCCTTTCTTTGAGATGGATTGCACTGCTGTACGGGAAAATCAATAAGGAATTGGTAGCTGCCACCGGAATCCATGATTATCAGGGCGTAATTAAGCAAATCCTGGCTGGTGCCACTTCAGTTCAGATCTGTTCTACACTTTATAAAAACGGAATTTCTTACCTGGGGACCATCCTGGATGAAATCGAAAAATGGATGGCCATGAAAGGCTATTCAAATCTGGCTTCATTCAGGGGGCTTGTGGCAAAGAACGAAGAGAACACAGCAGCTTTTGAGCGTGTGCAGTTCATGAAAAAAACCACAGGGAAACTGTTTTAAATTAACGGCTGGATAGAACGTAGGTTAAGCCCGTTTTGCCGGTATTATTTTCTAATTGATGCTATTAATAAATAATAGACCTACAGGCCTTTGCAGTTGATTTAAATTGATCAACTGTTTAAAAATAGTGACAAATTTACCAGGCGTCTGTAATAAGTGAAAAAAATAATTAATAGCTTTAGTCCGATATTCTGATAACAGTATCTTCATAACCCAAATACGATGAAAACATATTTGAGTGGTTTTATAATACTTGTGACATTCCTGTTTTTTCTTCCATCCTGTAAACAGGGTGGCAGATCCGGCCTCACCGAAGGAATTGACAGTATCAGCCTGGGAGAAGTTAAACCCCTTGTGCACGTTACAGATACGCTGGGTGAAGGGATACCTATCTTTTATAACATGTATCTCTCTGTTGAGATGTCTTCATTGTTCAGATCTTCAGGAGCCATATATAAACAGGAATTACTCAATTCACCGGATAATATGCCGGATTATGTCACCAGTTCCAAGAAAGCACTTAACCTGGGAGTTTATGCCGTTGATCTGAGCTATGCCAAAGTTAGTGAACAGCTGGAAACTGCAGCAAAATATTTCAATGCCATGCAGAGATTGGCTGAAGAAATGGGCATCCCCTCTGATTATTTCAAAACTTCCGCCGACCGGTTCGAGAAGAGTATTGACAATAAGGATTCCCTGATTAAAATAGCCAATGAGGTTTACATGGCCTCTGATACGTATCTCAGGGAAAATGAACGGTATGCTGCATCAGCTCAGATTATTCTGGGTGGTTGGGTTGAGGCAATTTATATTGCAACACATGTTGCATCTTCCACCAAAGACATTGAAGTAATTGAACGTTTGGCCGAGCAGCGTGTATCTCTGGCAAACGTAATTGCCATGTTAAATGATTATGCCAATGACATGGACATAAAACAGAACCTTTTCAAATTGAAACAGTTACAGCCCTTGTTTGATTCTTTTGTAGTGGAAGTGGACGACAAGTTTAATCCGGCTTCTGCTGAAGGCAGGAAAATCATGCAGGGGTACCTGGTTAAGATTAACGAAATCAACAAACAGATCAGCCAGATACGGAGTGAGATTATATCGTAAGGAAGCAAGATTTTGCGTCTCTACAGGGCCTGTACAATCTCCATTCCTCTTTTAACCGCATCTTCGTTTACCGGCAGAAGATGGTGATGGCGTGCCGGGAGGGAATCCTTAATACCCTGAAGAATATTTTCCAGACTGACCAGGGGTTTTATCTTTAAGAAAGCTCCTAAAACTATCATGTTAAAAGTCTTGGTAGTGAGCATCTTGCCGGCCTCGGCCGCTGCATCTACCCGGTAGATCTTAATATCTTTTCTTTGCGGATGGCGGGTTATCCCATTGGAATCATAAATCAGCACACCACCAGGTTTTACCGATGCTTCGAACTTATCCATTGATTGCTGGTTGAGCAAAATAGCTGTATCAAAACGGTTCAGAATGGGGCTGCTTATCCTTACATCACTTAAAATTACGGTCACATTGGCAGTCCCTCCGCGCATCTCCGGACCGTATGATGGCATCCAGCTCACTTCCATCTGCTGCATCATGCCTGCATATGCCAGGATCTTGCCCATAGATAACACGCCCTGTCCTCCGAATCCGGCTATGATGATTTCTTCATTCATGGTTAACCTGTTCAAATTTATGCTGATTTTTCAGATATCCGGATCATTTCACCATTTACCTTTATATCTCCCGGGGAGAAGAAAGGCAGCATGTTCTCCTCCATCCACTTGTTTGCCTGCAGCGGTGTCATTTTCCAACCAGAGTTGCAGTTAGATACTATTTCAATAAATGAAAGGCCCTTTTTTAACCGCTGGTTTTCAAAAGCCATTCTGGCAGCCTTTTTAAATTTACGAACTGCGAGAGGAGTATGTACAGTATGCCTTGATACAAAGTATGTTCCGGGAAGCATGGCTACAAGTTCGGTTATCTTAAGCGGGTTCCCCATCAGGGCGACATCACGACCGTAGGGCGTAGTGGATGATCGCATACCAGGCAGGGTGGTTGGTGCCATCTGACCGCCGGTCATTCCATATATGCCGTTATTGACGAAAAAGATGGCAATGTTCTCTCCGCGGTTACAGGCATGAATCGTCTCTGCAGTTCCAATGGCAGCCAGATCGCCATCGCCCTGATATGTAAAGACAAATTTATCGGGCCAGCAGCGCTTAATACCTGTGGCAACTGCAGGAGCCCTGCCATGTGCCGCCTGTTGCATATCGATATTCATGAACTCATAAGCCAGTACAGAACAACCTACCGGGGCAACACCAATGGTATCAGCCTGAATACCCAGTTCGTCTACCACTTCCATAATAACACGATGGGCCACACCATGTCCGCATCCCGGACAGAAAGAGAGTGCCTTATCGGTCATCAGTGATGTTTTGCTGTAAACAAGATTTTCCGTGCTGATGATTTCTTCAGTTTTCAGATTTCTGCCTTCCATGGTTTTTCAGATTGAAAAGCTTTTTAACAATGCATCAAATACTTCCTCAGGAGAAGGGATCATGCCTCCCATTCTGGAATGTAAGGCTACTTTAACTTTGCCCTCAACCGACAACCTGACATCCTCGATCATCTGTCCTGAACTCATTTCAACAGTCAGGATTCCTTTGAGTTTAGAGACTTTCCGGGAGATCTCCTCATACGGAAAGGGGAACAGGGTGACAGGACGGATGAGCCCGGCTTTTATGCCCTTCGCCCGTGCCAGCTTTACCGATTTCTGGCAGATACGTGCACATGATCCGTAGGCCACAAACAAGTAATCTGCATCGTCATAGTCAATGGTCTCAAAACGAACTTCATTCTCCCTTATTTTCTGATATTTGGCCTGAAGTTTCAGATTATGTCTTTCATGGCGTGCCGGATCCAGGTCGAGTGAAGTAATAATGTTGCGTTCCCTGTCAGCAGTTTTTCCGGTGGTGACCCATTGCTGATCAAATGCCGTGAGCCGGGGGATCTGATCAAACAGTTCGACTTTCTCCATCATTTGTCCAATAATCCCATCGGAAAGGATGAGTACCGGATTCCGGTATTTGAATGCCAGTTCGAAGCCGAGTTTAACGAAATCTGCCATTTCCTGTACCGAAGCCGGAGCCAGCACAATTAGCCTGTAATCACCATGGCCGCCTCCCTTGGTTGCCTGAAAGTAGTCGGACTGTGAAGGTTGTATAGTACCAAGCCCGGGTCCGCCGCGCATGACATTAAGGATCAGGCAGGGAAGCTCACTCCCGGCGAGGTAGGAAATACCTTCCTGCTTTAAGCTGATTCCCGGACTGGAAGAAGAAGTCATGGCCCTTTTCCCTGTACCGGCAGCTCCATAAACCATATTAATGGCAGCTATTTCACTTTCAGCCTGTAAAAGAACCATACCTGTTCTCAGGTGGGGCTGCTGCGAAGCAAGGTATTCCATAACTTCCGATTGCGGGGTTATGGGGTATCCGAAATAAGCATCGCATCCGGCTCTGATGGCCGCCTCGGCAAATGCTTCATTACCCTTCATTAATTTCATTTCTCCCATACAGCAGTTAGTAATTTTATTCTACAAGTTTTTTCCGGTAAACTGTAATGACACCGTCGGGGCATACCACGGCACAATTGGCACATCCTGTACATTGATCCGGATTTTCCATATAAGCAAAATGATATCCTTTGCCATTAACTTTCTTTTCCATCCTGATCACATCGGTTGTGCAGGATACAACACAAAGTTCGCATCCTTTACACTTTTCGATATCAATTACAATAGCACCTTTTATTCTTGCCATGTGTTAATTGCATTATTAAGAGAACAACTATCAAGTAAAAAATAAAAACCCAAATTTCATCATCTTCAATCGAAAATTATTAGTCAAAAGTCAGCAATCGGAAAATAAAATCCAAATCCGACACTAATTAAGAATGATCTCTTAAAAATTGCTGAAGTCTTTCTTCCAGCAGGGGAAAGTATTTCGGACCTACCTGCGAAACACAAGCCCTGAGACCTTCAGTCCGCGTACTTCCTGTAATATCCAGGGTTATAGCGCTTATACCGTAATAGAGCAGTTCTTCAATCAACTGAGCCCCCGAAAATCCCGGATAGGATATGGTGAAATAAAAACCGTCCGCAATGGGTACATCCAGGTCCATATCATAAACAATACTGAATCCATGCCTGGTAAAAAGCTCTTTCATTTTCCTGGCACGCTCACCATATTGCCGGATTTCAATAAATGGATTAAATGTCCCATCATTCGTAGCTTTCAGCAGGGAAGCAATGGCCAGTTGTGCCGAATGAGAGGCACCTGCCGATAATGCATACAAGGCACCAAAAATGATGGTGTGACCAAGGATATCTGATGTAAAATAGCGCAGTAAATCAGGAAATTTCTTAGTGAATAGTTTATCAGATACAGCCATCATGGCTATCCGCTGCCCTGCATAGCTAAATACCTTGGAGGTGGAAATCAAAAGGATATAGTTATCGGTGTAACTGGCAATTGTGGGCTGATAAGGAGGAATTCCGGGCTTAGAAATATCAGTCCTGAAGTCCATTCCAAAATAAGCCAGGTCTTCGATAACCACTACGTTGTACCGGTTAGCCAGGTCCCCGATAATGGAAAGCTCTTCATGGTTCAGGCATATCCATGAGGGATTGTTAGGGTTGGAATAAAGCAGGCTGGAGATCTTTCCTGTTTTAAAATAACTCTCCAGCTTGTCCTTCAGCTTGTTTCCACGGAAATCATAGATATCGAAGGAATAAAAATCGTGCCCCAGAAATCTGCATTGCTGCTTATGAACCGGGAAACCCGGATCGATAAATAAGGTTCCTTCTTTGGTTCTGTCGGTCCGGTTTACGGTAAGGAAAGCCACACAGGAACCCTGCATTGATCCACAGGTTGGTATACAACCGGCTGGATCAATGTCGATATTCAGGAATTGCTTTAAAAACCTGGATGTTTCTTTCTTTAATACCGGAATACCCTCAATAGGAGGATATACTGAAGCCACACCCAGTTTAAGCGCTTCTATCTCAGCCGCAGTAGCAATATCCGGAGGTTTAAGTCCGGGGACCCCCATTTCCATTCGGATAAAACGAATACCTGTCTCTTTCTCAATCCGGTTTACCAGAAATACGATTTCACGAATGGAAGCTTTACCGGGTTCGGGAATGCCTAACTGTTTAGCCATGTTGTGAACCAGGCTCCGGGGTATTGGTAAATTATCAGCCATCTTCATTCTGGACACCAATAAGTTCCTGACGATCCATTGATTCAAAATGCCTGCTCCAGATTTCCATAATCACTTATAGTTTATAGAGGTCGCTTGCTTTCATCAGCTCAAGCTCATGTTCCTTAAGAGCGCTGATAGCCTCTTCGGTATTGCTGCAACGAAGGATGATCACTGATTTTTCGCCGACTGAAAAGGCATAGGTGTATTCAATGCTGATGTCAATGTCGGAGAGTATTTTCAGTACCTTGGCGTAATACTTGGCTTCGTTTGGAGCCATAATGGAAATTACATCGGTAAGGTTAACCGAAAAAGAACGGTTCTTAAGCAGTTCTTTTGCCCTGGCAGGGTCGGAGACAATCATCCGGAGAATACCAAATTCCGAGGTATCCGCAACACTCAGTGCAGTGATTTTTATATTCTCACTGCCCAGGGCTTCCAGTACCTCGGTAAGGCGTCCTGATTTATTCTCGAGGAAGACTGACAACTGGTGTACAATCATAACCTGCGTTTTTAAACTTAATTAAAGGTTCTAATATAAATAAAATAGATGTTACTGCTGCATGAATATCCACTCAGGTCACTTTTCAATCCTGATTCGTGAATCCACGACCGATATTTCCTCCGGATTTCCGATAAGCGGATTCAGATCCATCTCCTTGATTTCAGTGGCAAATCGTAACAGACTGGAAAGGCGGACAATGATTTCGGTGAATTTTTTTTCATGAATACCCGGTTTACCACGTGTTCCCTGTATTATCGGGTAACTTCGCAGACTCCTGACCATGGAACGGGCTTCCTCAAAGGTTAGCGGAGCAAGACCTGACGACAGGTCACCCAGAACTTCCACAAATATTCCGCCCAATCCGCAAAGAATGACGTGACCGAATCGTGGTTCATAGCTGGCGCCGATAAACAGTTCGTTACCGGTCATCATCTTCTGAATCAGGACCGCCTTTACATCTTTTATTTTCATCATTCGCCGGAACTCTGCCATAAGGTGTGCATCCGATTTGATATTCAACGTTACTCCACCCACGTCGGATTTATGAACCGGACCCACTACCTTTAAAGCCAGGGGAAAATCAATTAAGGCGGCCACCTTTTTTA
>Ga0299915_10002543_pt1 | contig 13271 bp, 10 predicted proteins | sample RVTome_13_FD_200263 | JGI IMG/M metagenome (GOLD analysis project Ga0299915, IMG submission 200263) | Soil microbial communities from uranium-contaminated site in the Upper Colorado River Basin, Wyoming, United States - RVT92D227 (version 2) ...
GAAACAGCAACCCCGGCGAAAACCGCTGCAACAAAATGCCGGGGCTTGATGGATTTGACGGCCTCGCCGAAGCCGCTCTCGCCTTCCCGCCGCCGTATGAGCAGCGTAAGCCAAAGAGCAGGCAGCATACAGCCGAATGCAATAACGCACGTCTCCTTCGTTGCGTGCATAAGCCCAAGGCATATCCCAGCCGGCACCGCCCAAACAAGGCGCCTTCGCTGAGCGAACCGATACCCAAACGCAATCGCCCCTAAGGTAAAACACACTAAGAGCATCTCCTGGATGTAATATCGGCTGTAGAAGACCATAGCCGGGGAAATCGCCGCGAGTATCGCCGCACAAACACTCGCACGCCACCCCAGTCCGTCAGCCAAAAGCAGAACCAGCAGAACCAGCAGCACGCCGAAAAAAACAGGCACAACCCGCAACGTGAACTCGGTCGCCTGCGCGTATGTTTTTTGCGAACAAAGCCACGCCGGAATCAAGGTCAGATAGTTCAGCGTCGGACCGTGGTATTCATGAGGATTATAGACGTACACTCCACGTTCAAGCAATTCTCCGAATTTGTCGGCGTGAACCGCCTCGTCGCCGTGCATCGGGCGCAGGGCCAACCGAGGCAGGCGGAGCGCCGCTGCAACAATCGTCGCGGCCAATATCAGGACGCAACATTTCACCGAGCTTCTCATTGTGCGGGTTTGCCGTAAACCGCCACTTCGATATAGTGGTTTAAGTCGTTGCTCGTATTGCCCTTGCTGTACAGCCGAAGGTAGCGGGCCTTGACGCCCTTGGCGTCAATCAGCCTGCCCTCGTTGGTCTCGGTGTAGTGCATATCCTTGCCGACGCCCAGGCCGGAGGAATTGTCGATATCGTTGTTAAACAGCGTCTTGACGTTGGTTATGAAGTCGGCATCGTCGGCGACCTGCACCACCACATCATAATAGACGCGGGCCTGCTTATGGTAGTGCCAGGCGACAATGGCATATATGTTACACGCGCTCTCAAGGTCAATGGTGACATGCTGGGTGAACGGCCCAAGCTCAACATAGCTGCCGTCCGCGGCTTCCTTGTCGCCGTCGGTGATCATCTCGATCTCACCGATGATGGGCTCTTCATCACTGCTCGAGACCGGCTTTCCTTCTGCAACGTTCTTCGTCCCCGCCGGCGCCAAAAACGGCGGACGCGGCTTGCCGGTGGGTTTTTCGAGGTTTTCGACCCGTGTATCCTGCGGCGTACCAACGAACATCGGCTTGGGTAGCTCCAGCTCTATCGCAACCAAACCGCCGGTCGCCGGGGTCTCAACTTTATCGGGAACCTTGGGGGACTCGGTTTTATCAGGAGCTTTGGTGGTCTCGACCTTATCGGGAGCCGTAGGCGTCTCGGTCTTGTCGGGGGCTTTCGCGGGGGCCGGCTCCGATTTCTTGCACGAACAGACAAAAACCAAAGACATCGCAAGCAGCACCAGCACACAAATCTTCACACTTGAGTTGAAACCTTTTCTCATCATTGTCCTTTTAACCTCAAAAATCCAGATTCTGTTCTTGCCTACGAAACGGCTTAATACGCGGCAAAACGCTGCGCATCGCACAATGCTAAAACCAACATACTATTCAATTTGTGCAAGATTGTCAAGCTCTTAGAAGGCTATTTTTGCACTTGCCTGCCCATCGGGCGTGGGGGCTGAGCCTGCCGAAGGGCGGGAATCCATATTCTATATTGCGCCGCGTCCCCCTGCGTTACAGGAGAATTCGGGCTTGTGGGTCATTTTGGCAGGTTCCCACATCGTATTCGATGATCAGCTTGGCTCCGTCGGCAGAAAAAAAGCAGGGACCTACTCATTTCCCGAATCCCTGCTTACCGACAAATCCACAAAGATTGGGCAAAATCGCACGCTGATGGCGATTATATGCCCTTTTTTCAGCCTCGGGGCTTAGGCCCCAGACATCTTGAGGGTCTTTGACTCAAGGCCCGCCTTGGCAAGGACAAAATACAGCACCGCACCCACAATGAAGGCCGCCAACGGCGCCGCCGGAATATCCGCAATTCCGACCAACGGGGCCATTCCGACCGCAAAGCCGACCACCCAGGATATCCAGCCGGCAGCGTTGAACCCGGCACGAGGACCGGCCCACTTCTTGCCCGCCAGGAAATAGTCAACCATCATCGCGCCGCAAACCGGACCAAACGAAGCCCCAATCACACTAAATACGGCAATGACCGTTCCTGCCCAGCCTGTCACAGCAAGTACGATACTCACAAGCGTACCGACCCCAACAGAGATGAAGGGATTAACCTTCGGCAGCGTTGTCTTAAAGCTATTGGCTGCAATGAACGACGAGAAACAGGCCGGCGGGAAGGCTGCAATTGCCAACAGCAGGCCCATCCACTTGCCGGCTCCCTCAGATCCCGTTACAGCGCCCATAAAGCTGGGAGCCGCGGTGTCAAGACCGGCGCCGAGCTTCAAGCCGAAGGCTCCGGCTGCAATCAGAATCGACGCCCCACCCGCAACGATTGTCGCAAGAGCGATACCGACCAAGCCACCCATCTGGACATTTTTCTCGTCCTTGTTGTTCATTCCGAAGTCAACGCCCGCCGCTCCTGCTGTTGCAAAGAAGCCGACTATGTAGGTTATGCAAAGTGCAATCACGCCGAAGAGACTCAACCCGGCAGCATCTCCCCCTACAACGGCGCCTGCCGTGACCAGCGCATCGGCATTGAAATCACCTATTCCCCCTAATGTCTTTCCGAGCAAGATGATAAGGATCACCAGCGGAATCAAGGGAAGAAGCGTTGCGACCTTCGCAACGTACTGGATGCCCTTCAATCCGACGAAGGCCGCCACCGCGGCCCACAGAATCCCAATAACTATCTGGGCCGCCTGACTTCCCCCAAAAAGGGGCGCAAGGGCCACCGAGGCAAAGTACGCATTAACACCCAGCCAACCGAACTGCAGCACCCCCATCAAAAAGCCGGGCATCAGAAAGCCGCCCTGAACTCCATAGGTTGACGTCCCCACCACGTACAAGGGCAGGCCCGTCTTCATCCCTAAAAGACCGGGAACCAGATAGAACAGAAGGTGGCAAAGAAGCGCCGCAATTACAAGCCCAAGAAGCGCAACACCGATTCCCTGACCTAATACCCCGCCCGGCACCTTTGAGCCGCCGCTGGCCATCTGGCTCCAGAACACGAACCAAAGAAAGATACCCGCATACGTCGGTGCTGTGTTCTTGTACCAGGGCGCCCTGTTTCCCGGCGGATTGGGCTTGGCCATACTTACATAATCTGGCAGTACTCCATTACTCATAATTCGTTCTCCTAACAAAGATACCTCGATTATGTTCCACCGGCGCCTCGCCGGATGTTGGCGTAATATACCACTCCCACCACAAAACAACTACCATTTTGTGCATTTGGAATAAATTTGTCGTCGCCCGAAACCGCCTAATTCGTCCGCGGAATAGCGATCTTTTCCCCGCCCTTCATCGCCGATTCGTGGGCGCATATCCCGGTCATAGTCCAGTTGGCAGCGGTTTTAGCATCGACCGCCGATTCCCTGCCTTCGACAATGGCCCGGACAAACTCGTGGGTCAAATGCGGATGGGACCCGCCGTGCCCGCTGCCCTGAATAAACGACGTATGCTCGTGCTCCTCGTCATAGACGCCGTGGCCCGTGAAGGGCGCTATCTCCTTTGGCAGCAGCTTTCCATAATCGGGCGCTTCGATCCTCTCGGCGTCCTCATACCCCGAATAAATCACAGGCCCCCCGCCCGCCGTCTGCTCCCACTCGAACGACAGCTTCGTCCCATAGACATCGAAGCTCTCCCTGTACTGCCTGATTGTGTTGAACAGCGACCTGGTCACCTCACATGCAAGGTCAGAATCAGCTAACTTGATGAGCGACGTTTCAACGGCGTAAGGCGCGTTGTACTTCTCGATGTAGTCTTCCTGAATCCGCCCCGAACCGTAACACACCACCGACTCGGCCCGCTTCTTAGCAAGGCAAAGCAGGGGACTGACCGCGTGCGTCGCATAGTGCATCGGCGGAAAGCCGTACCAATACGCCGGCCAGCCGGGCAGCCCCATATTTTGCTGATGCGACCCCCTCAGGAACTGAATCTTGCCTAACTTGCCTGATTCGACCAGATCCTTAGCATAGAGAAACTCGCGGGTATAGACCGCCGTCTCCATCATCATATACACCTTGCCCGATTTCTGCCGGGCCTTGACAATCGCCAGACAGTCTTTTGTCGTCGTCGCCATCGGAACCGTGCACGCGGTGTGTTTACCCGCCTTGAGCGATTCCAGGCTCATCCACGCATGGTCGGCTATAGGCGAGACGACGTGGATCGCATCCAATTCGTCGATGCTCAGCAGATCCTCGAACTTGGTGAAGCGCTTCTTGATCCCGAATTGGTCGCCTATCTCGTCGAGGTGTTTTTTGTTCCTCTGACAAATCGCATAACACTCGGCGTCGGGGTGTTTTTGATAGATCGGAATGAACTCCGCTCCGAACCCAAGCCCCACCACGGCTACTTTTACCTTTTTCATACTCCGGTCTCCTTTTGCATTTATTCACAAAGGCTTCTGCAAAATTGCAGGTTAGGCGTAGGGTGGGCTTTAGCCCACCTGGCCCCTGCCGGCCAACAGAATAAAGTACCGACCGGCCGGTAATTTGGCAAGTCTCCTTTTTTGTGCCCGTTATGCAGTACTTGAAGCCGCAGGCCGCTCGTCACACGGATCCACATAAACGGTGATTCTTAAATCGATAAATCGAAGTAGTTGGAACAGCAATCAGTATTTCAACTGTCGGGCTTTGGGCGTGACCTGGTCGATATTGGGAGCGACATCGACTTTGACGTTACCCATTGCCCAGGCTATGCCGCCGGCGATGATTGCCTGGACGAGCAGATTGGTCCAGATATCATCGCGGTGGCCGAACGAGGTGTAGAAGACACGACCCTTGCCGTGCATACGGGCCCAGGTGGCGGGAAATGGCGGGCGCTGGTAGCAGTCGCCTTTCATTCCCTCGTTGTCCTCAATGAGTATGACGTGCAGGTCCTTTGCGAAGTTCTTGAGGGCGTACCACTCCTCGGTGAGCTTCTGTACTTCGCCGAACTGCTTTACACCGGGGAACTTGGGCGACGCGGCACGTATGAGGGCCTCCTGCTGGTCCCCGTGTACGATGAATTCGCCGCCGATCATGGCAATATAGGGGTCAAGCTCGGTCTGGTTCTCGTTTTGGGGGCCCTTGGAGTGGAATGAATCGGTGGCGGCGTGGAATCCGACGAAGCCTTTGCCTGCGGCAACGGTGCGCAGGAGCTTCTCTTTGCCCTGCGGGGTCATAGGGGGCGTCTGAGCCTGGTCCGGCTTGGTGAGGTCGCCGCTGGTGTAGAATCCGATGGCGTCGTACTGGTCGAGGTCGCCGTCGAAGATGCGACCGTCTTTGGTGCAAACGACGTCGAAACCGTGGCGCCCGCCCAACTCCGTGAGGATTCTATCGGAGATGCTGGGTTTTCCGTCCTTGATTTTGACGGCGTCGTGCTCGAAGCCGGCCGAGCGCGTGAAGTAGAGGAGTTTCTGTTTTTTCTTCTCGGCGGCGGAGACCCAGCGAAGCGGCAATGCCGAGGCAGCCAGTGCTGCAACGCCGGCTGTCCGGAGCATAGCGCGACGATTCATAGCGTGATTCGCGGCCTCAGGCACGCGACGCCTCTCGTTGTTGTCTGATTTGGTTCTCATGGTTGGCTCAAACCTCCAAAAAATGTGTGAAACCTGTGAAGTCATCGCAGTTGTAATTGCGCTGCTATACTGTCTCTGCAAGGGCGAGATTGATGCGGCGGATTGCCTCATCGATCTCATCGGCGGTTTTGAAGCCGATGACGGCGGCATCCATCAGGCCCGGCTGCATCGCAAAGCGTATGGACTTCTCGCGGTCCGCAGGACTTGTGAAATCGCCTTCTCCCATTATCTTCATACCGATGATGCCGTGCCCTTACTTTCTCATTACGGCGAGCTGTTCGAGAACAGCAGGGACGTTGGAGGCATCGCTGCCAGCGTCCCAGCGTTCGGCGGGGGTATCGAGGTGCAAACCCTGCGGGTTGACCCGAACGAGGTTGACATCGACCCAATCGAGCTGCGCGGCTTTAGCCAGCGCGGGTAGGGCGTGACAGGAGACGCCGTGCGCGCGAATAATCTTTTTGACCTTGGCCTCTTCGAGGGCGTCGAGGAGGCGTTTACATTCTTCATCCCAGTCGGCTCTGACGGCGCAGTGAACGAGCAGGCTGTCGATATACTCAACGCCCAGCTCGCTGCGGTAGCGGTCGAGGACTTCAAGGGGCTTCTCGGGGACGCCGGGCATCTTCGACTGAATGAACAGCTTCTCGCGGGGCAGGCCTTTGATGGCGTCGTGGACCAGGGCGTGCGTTTTGTAGTTTTCAGCGGTGTCGATATACGTGATACCCTGGTCGTAGGCATGTTTAATGAGTCGATTGAAGCCATCGGATCCGAGGGCGCGTTGAACGCTCCCGCCCCTAGTGCCGGTGCCGATCCCCAGCCTGCTGAGCTTCAGTCCGGTCCTTCCGAGCGTGACCTGATCGACAGCGGTGGGCTTGGATACCTTGGCGGATTTCTGCAACGCGCAGGAGGACAGCAGGAGGCCGCCGGCCAAGGCAGCAGCGCCCTGGATGAATTGACGCCGAGTGATTTGTTTTGTAGGCATAGGTTATCTCCTTACATACGACTGTGGCCGATGGCCCGGCCGCAGCATCTTTCTGACAATGCTCCAAAATTGATTCACAGTCGAGACAGCACTGAGTATATGACAAGCAGCGATAAGATGCAAACGTTTCGTTGTTTGGCCGGGCGCATATTGTCCGGGCGTGGCGGCGAGCAGAGCCGTTTCAAACCGGAGGGTGACTGAGTCTGTTGGCGCCGGGCGGAAGGTGCCTCGAAAAAGGCGGATTCGGTGCTTCAGGGGGCGTTCTTGAAACGAGCGTAACGCGTGCGGACATAAGGGGTTAGTCTTTGACTTGTTTGTTGCGGTATTGGATGTATGCTTGTCGCATAGCGGTGTAGGGGTCAACGGCGGCGGATTTGAATGATTCGTATCGGCCGATGGTGAAGGTGTTTTCGTTAGCGATTTTGCCGGCGGATATTGCGAGGGAGACCTCGGTAGGCTCGACGTAGTGGACGGGATTGAGGAGCTGTCCGCCAATCAAGCCGAGCGTATCGCGCACGGTGGATGGGCCGAGCAGGGGCAGGACTACATAGACGCCGTTGCCGACGCCCCATTTGCCCAACGTCTGGCCGAGATCCTCGTCGGTAGGCGCCAGTTTCCATTTTTCCTGTGCGGGGTCTGCGAAGCCGAGGACGCCGACTGTGGTGTTGAGTGCGAAGCGGTGCAATTCAGTGCCGGCGGCCTTGCGTTTTCCCTGGAGGAGGCAACTGATGTAACGGGCGGGGGTGGTCAGGTTGTTGAAGAAATTGCGTATGCTGATGCGGGCGGGCTTGGGCACGGCTCTTTTGCAGGCCCTGGCCACGGGCCTGAGGACCGAGAAGTAGAGCTTGTCGTTGACGTTGTGCATCGCGCGATTCAAGGGTTTGAGGGGGTCGGCGACTTTGACTTGCTGCTGGGCGACCTGGTCTTCGATCAAGTTGAAATCGTCATCGGCAGGCGGCGCGTATGGGCTATCCCCGCCCCCGTTTCTGCCTTCGGCAGAAGGCACGGAGGTGGCCTGGGCGGGAGCTACGATGTCGGAGGCAACCGGGGCGAGATGCCGAGTTGATTGGTTCTTCTTGGAGGCTGTGCAGCCGCTAATCAAAACCGCTGAGAGAATTATGAGGCATGCTTTTGTTTTCATATAGTCATCCTTGACGAGTTCTTGATTCTCGATTTTGGATGCTTGTCGCTTGTGGATGCGAGCATCGAGCATCGAGTCACGTAGGGTGGGCTTCAGCCCACCAGTTCGGTGGGGCAAGCCCCACCCTACCAAATCTTACCGCGCTTGGCCGGGGTTCTCAAGCTCTTTACCGAAGGGTTTGATCAGAACCAGCAATTGCGGCAGCAAGGTCAACGAGGCCAACAAGGCCACAGTGATCGCCAGCACGGTCAACAAACCAAAGTATATCGTTGGGATGAAATTCGACAGACTCAGGAAGGAAAACCCGATGACCAGTGTTACCGTGGTATAGTAAATGGCGTGGCCGATACTATCGTGCGATTGGTGCAAGGCCGTTCGGTAGCTTCCAGTGGCCGCGACTTCGTGCTTGAAGCGGTGGATATAGTGGATGGTGTCGTCGTCGGCCAGGCCGACGCCGATTGCGGCAATGGTTATTGTCATCATGTCGAGGGGGATGCCCAGCCAACCCATCACACCGAGGACGCAACTGACGGCCAGCACATTCGGGAATATAGCGATGGCTGCCGTCCGGAGGGAGCGGAACAATACGACGAAGGTCCCCATCAGGAACAATGAGGCAAAACCCATGGTCACGATCTGAGAGCTGTAGAGGCTCTGGAGCATGTTGTTGTACAGGACCAACGTGCCGGCCAGGTGGATCTGCTCGGGCCTGTATCCGAGCCTGCCTGTCAGGTCCGCCCGGATTCTACTTAGGAGCTCGTTGCGCTTCAACGAGGGGTCTGAGTCCCGGATTCGCACACTGATACGGACCTGGTTGTGCTCGACCGACACGTATGGGTTGACCAACATCTCCTTGAGCCGTTCGGGTATCTGATTGAACAGCAAGGCCAGCTCCACGCCGTCCAGAGCCTTGCCCCCGTTGAGCCGCTCGGCCATCCGGACCAGGGTGAGGACCGAGAGGACCTTGCCGGTCTGGGGCAGGGCGTCAAGGTAATCATGCACGGCGGCGATCCTGGCCATCTTCTCCGGCGTGAACCAGTACTTGTGTTTGGTCTGCTGCGCTGCGGTGTCGAACTCATCGAACTGGTCGAAGACAGCATCCGTGCCGGCCGCGTCATTGGACGGAGCGGCCTGCGACGGCACTGTCTGCTCAAAGTCGATAACCACGTCCAGCGGCGTGGTGCCGCCGAGCTGCTGATCCAGGACCTTCATCCCCTGGTGTATCTCGGTGCTCGACTTGAAATAGTTGATGAAACAGTTCTCGACCTGGAGCTTGCGGATCCCGACGACATTTAGGATCAGCAATGCGACACTGCCCACGACGATCAAGGGGCCGTGGGCCACTGTGAATCGGCCCAGCGCCGGGGTAAGCGACCACTTGGCCTTGCCCCTGGACCAAGGCTTATCCCTGGGCAGAAGCACCAGCATTGTCGGCAAGAGCAGGAACGGCACAATGATTGAAATGGCCACACCCACGACCATGATGTAGCCGAAATCGATCACCGGGCGGATATCGCAGAGTACCAGGGACGCAAACCCTGCCATTGTGGTCAGGCCCGAATACACGCACGGCCGCAGCATGGCCTGGATAGTGGCAAGGATCAATTTGTGCTGACCGGCCTGAGGTTGCTGGAGGGCTAATTCTCGGTACCGGACCATTAGGTGAATGGTCATAGCCAGCGTGATGATCAGTTGAAGGGAGATGAAGTTGGAGCTGATGACGGTGACGTCCCAGCCGAGCCAGCCCAGCAGGCCCATCATACACACCACGGAGACCAGGCAGCAGAGCAATGGAATACATATCCAGCGTAACGATCTGAAAATGACGCCGAGGGTGACAATGAGAAAGAACAGGACGCCCATACCAAAGACCTTGAGGTCGCCCCTGACGAAGGTTATCATATCGTCGGCGATCATGCCGACGCCGCCAAGGAAGAGGTCGGCATTCGGGCGGTATTCCTGCATGATGTTTCGTATTGCCGTGATATCCTGATGTCGCTGCCGCCTCATTACTCCCCTGTACTGGCGGAATTGCTCGGTGACGCGCTTTAGCTCGGCGCGCTGCGGGGCGGTCAGCGAGGCGGAGTCTTTTTTCTGGCGCAGGTCGTTGCGGCGGGCGAGCAGATCGCTATAAAGCTGGTCGTCGGCGAAATAAATGATCAGGGCCGTAGTCTTCAAATCCTCACCGACCAGGAGGTTTCGATAAAGGGGGCTGTCGCGAAACTCGATCCTTGCGAGGTTTCTGTCCGCCCTGGGGGAGGTAAGGGTTGGCAGGTCGGCGGTAAGCTCCTTGAGCGGGGTCGGGGGGCTTTCGAGCAGGGGGACATCCAGAATTGAAATCACCGAGACGACGCGCTGCAGCGCGCTAAGATCGTCCCGCAGGCGGGCGAGGGTCGCCAGCGTTTTGTCCGAGAACAAGTCATCCGCGGGGGCAAAGGTGAGGACGAGAAAGTCGTTTTGTTCGTAGCGGGAGCCAATCAGGCGTGAATAGCGGAGGTCCTCGTCGTTTTCGAGGACGAGGGTTTCGGCGGAGGCATCCAACTTGAAATCTCTGGCCTGGAAGGCAAGGAAGACAACGACTGTTAGCATGCAGAGCAGTACCGTCTTAGGATATCGCAAGACCACTCTGTCGAAGAAAAGCGGGGGCAGTGAGTGGAGTTTTGTCATGATAGCGGTCCGATTGAAGGAATTGCGGATCAGGGTGTCGGCGGCTCGGCCAGTCGAGCGAGAAGGTCTTCGACAGTGCCGTTTTGAAGAATGTCGTCGAACTGCGAGAGGTACGTCAGCAGGATGCTGACGCCTTGTATTTCGACATCGTAGATCAACCAGCGTTTTTCGAGCCTTCGGAGTTTGTACACTATGGCGACCTTTTTGCCTTCAGATATAAGCTCCGTTGGGATTTGAATGGTGGTCTTGTCCTTGTGCACTGCGGGTTTGAACAAGAGTTTCTCATCTTTGTAGAGCGTGATTTTTTCCCTATACGAGGCCTTGAGCCTTTCGGTAAAGAGGCTGGTGAATTTTTCGCGTTGCGGGCCGGTGAGTTTTGGCCAGTGTCTGTACAATACGAGCCTGGCCATCAGCGGGAAATCGAAGATGGGGCTGACGATTTTGTCGATTATTTTCTCTTTGGTTTTCTGGTCGAGGTCTTTGTTCTGGAGGACCCTGGCAAGGGCGTCCCACTTGGTCCGCAGGAGCTCGTTTGGGTCGTTTGGGTCTTTGGCAATGACGTCCCACTTCTTCCACCAGAGGTCATTTGGGTCGTTCGGGTCCCTATCGACGGCCGACACGAGGGACGAGCGACGAGAGACGAGGGACGAAGGGGCTACCGCCAGGCAAATCAGAAGGACAGGCCAAAGGGTTTTCATGGTTCACTCCTTATAATCAATAAACGATTTTTTCTCGGTAGGGTGGGGCTTGCCCCACCGAACTGCTCTGAAGTGGTGGGCTAAAGCCCACCCTACGCCCAACCTGCAATTTTGCAGAACTCATCGTTTTTAATCCTCGAAAGGCAGCGAGGCCGAGTAGTTCGGGGCCTCTTTTGTTATCTGTATATCGTGGGGGTGGGATTCCGTGACGGAGGCGGCGCTAATGCGGACGAATCGGCCCTTTTTCATCAGGTCTTCGATGTTTCGGGCGCCACAGTAACCCATTCCCGCCCGCAGACCTCCGACGAGCTGATATACAAAATCGCTCAGATTCCCCCGGTACGGAACTCTGCCCTCGACTCCCTCCGGGACGAGCTTGCCGGCCTCTGTTGAGCTGTTCTGGCCGTACCGTTCGGCTGAGCCTTTGACCATCGCGCCGAGAGAGCCCATTCCCCTGTATTCCTTGAACTGTCGGCCCTTGTAGATGACTAATTGGCCGGGGCTTTCCTTCAGGCCCGCAAACAGCGAACCAATCATAACGCTGGAGGCGCCTGCTGCGATAGCCTTGGTAATATCGCCGGAGTGCTTTATGCCGCCATCGGCGATAACGGGGATACCGTGCTTTGCGGCGGCCTTTGCGCAGTCGATTATCGCGGACACCTGCGGCACGCCGACCCCTGAAATTACCCTCGTCGTGCAGATTGCCCCCGGGCCGATGCCGACTTTGACGGCGTTGGCGCCGGCTTCTATAAGGTCTTGCGCGGCCTGGGCGGTGGCGATATTTCCGGCGACGACGTCGATGTGGTACTGCGCCTTTATCTTTTTGACGGTATCGATGACGTTCTGGGAGTGGCCGTGGGCGGTATCGACTACTATCAGGTCAACGTCGGCGGCGATGAGGGCCTCGATCCTCTCGTATTCGTGGACGCTGACGGCGGCCCCGACGCGGAGCCGGCCGCGCTCGTCTCGTGCGGCAATCGGGTACTGCTGGACGCGGTCGATATCCCTCATAGTAATAAGGCCTGCCAGCTCGCCCTTGCCGTTGACCAAGAGCAGCTTCTCGACCTTGTGCTTCTGGAGGATCCCCTTGGCTTGTTCGAGGGTGGTGCCGGCGGGGCCCGTAACGAGGTTGGTCTTTGTCATTATGGAGCTTATCTCGACGTCGTAGTCCTTGAGGAACTTGAGGTCCCTGCGGGTGAGGATGCCGACGAGCTTTTTGCCCCGGACGATAGGGATGCCGGAGACATTCTGCTCGTTCATCAGCTCCTGTGCCCTGCGGACAGGCTCGGCGGGACAGAGCGTAACCGGGTCGAGGATGACGCCGTGCTCGGAGCGTTTTACCTTGGAGACCTCCCTTTTCTGGGCCTCGACGGAGAGGTTTTTGTGGATTATGCCGACGCCGCCTTCCTGGGCGAGCGCAATTGCCAGGGCCGACTCGGTAACGGTGTCCATAGCAGCCGAGACGATAGGGATGTTTATGGCGATGTTGTTGGTCAACTGCGTGCGCGTCTGGGCCTGGCTGGGCACGAGGTCGCTCTTGGCCGGTATCAGCAGCACATCGTCGAAGGTTATACCGTCTGCGACAATCTTTGTCTGGTCCATCTTTGTCTCCAATATCTGGCGGGCCAGTATAGCCGGGTTGAGAGTGGGCGTCAAACCTATTTTCGGGCCGTTGTGAAGCCGGGTGCATCTGTAGCTTGTAGGTAAAAAATGGTCCTCCGATAGAATTTTTCAGACGGATTATGTTAAATTCGGCGAAAAACCACTTTCTACTGGAGGATCAAGCAATGTACGAGCAGATTTTAGACCCATTCGAGCAACTGTTACAACAGGAAATCACGGATTTCGGCGAAGACTTTGCCAGGAATGAGCAGGCCGTCTGGAAGACAATCCTGGCCTTAGGTCATGCCGCGCTGCAGCGGATTATGGGCCGACAACGAAACGGCTACCATGGTAGTCACATCCGTTGCGCCTGCGGCGGCTGGATGAGATTTGTCGATCACCGCAGCAGAGATATCCACAGCCTCTTGGGATGGATAGAACTGAATCGGGC
>Ga0299915_10002544_pt1 | contig 13267 bp, 5 predicted proteins | sample RVTome_13_FD_200263 | JGI IMG/M metagenome (GOLD analysis project Ga0299915, IMG submission 200263) | Soil microbial communities from uranium-contaminated site in the Upper Colorado River Basin, Wyoming, United States - RVT92D227 (version 2) ...
AGCGAACTCGAGTGAGTTCCCGTTCCGGTCCATGAGCCTTGTGAGCCTCCCCAGGCCGTTAAACACCTGGATGACCCCCTTCTCGTCTCTCATCGTCACCGACCCATCCAGCCTCCTATACGTTTCGACAAATCTTCCCCCCGGCGGCTCATAGCGCAGCACCGTTCCCTCTTCGTTCGTCACCGCCCGGAACACGTCCCGCCGGCCCGCTCCGTCAAAATACGCCAGCGACCCGTCCGGCAGCTCCTGAAGCCTGCGGTTGTAGTTATGGTCCCAGTTCCAGCCGAAAGGACCTGAATAAATCGACTGCGACTCATAGGTCCGCCGCAGCTCGAAATCCAGCCCCCTTCCGGGAATCCTTAAATCCACTTCGCTCAGCGCAAATTCCCCCGAATGGAGATAGACCGCACCCCCCAGCTCGCCCCTCCCCGTCGAGGCGTTCTGCGCCGGCTCAGGATGCGCTGAGTCGATCCACTCCGCCCTCACCGACTTCACATAGTCCATCCCCTGCCACAGCTCTTCCTTGCTTACATATTGTGTGCCTTCCCGGCTGTAAACCTCGCTCAGCTCCGGCGACAGCACCGCCCGCAGATAATCCCCCGACATAATCTTCTTCCCCGCGTAAGACAACTCAGGATCCACCGTTACCTGAATCTTCTCCGACACGAAGAAATTAAACCTCTCGCTCTGCGGGTCGTCAGACTGCCTCTCTAATTATTTTGTTTGATCTTCCTAGACTTATTGTAAAGCTCAATGCCATAAATTAGTATTATTAAATATAGTATATTTGAAAATAATAAGAAATAATTTATATAAACCATAACTATTTGAAGCATTTCCTTGAATTGAGAATTTCCAATTACAAAATAAAGCTTATTAATATATATATCTTTTATTCTATAGATATTAATTGCGACAAAATTTATAATAAAATAAGTTATTATTAAGATATTTATTGATATTATCTTTTTCGATCTTATTAATAATAATATAATTAATCCAGATAATATCGAATTGATAATTACAACCAATCTAAAGGCACTCTCATAATTTTCTGATGAAGTTATTTTTGGCATATACTGCATAAACAGAAAAATACAATATACAAAATAGTAGCATATTACAAAGATGATCTTTTTTATTACTTCTATTTTTAAATAATTAAATAAGGCTACAAATAGCAATAGACTTAAAAATAATATGAACAGATTTAGATTAGGGAAAACATATAGCGGATAATTAAACTCATCTAGAGATGGAAGTCCATGCCCTTGGAGAAAATTTGTAGCATGACCCCAAAAATCATATCCATAATGCCCATATGACCTAGTGGTCCATCCTTGAAAAACAAAACTTAACGAAAAATATAATGCAAATGCTGTCCATACAATAAAATAATATTTATTATATTTTTTTAATATTAGCCAAACAATCACTCCAATCAGAAAAATGAATGCTAATATTCTATTCGTTGAAAACCACAAACTCCAATTAGCTTTGCCTGCTTCAAAATTAATATAAAATGCAATAAATAATAAAAATGGTAGTATTGTTAAAACAATTTCCTCGAGTTCAGTCAATAAGCTCTTTGAAATTCGCCTAATATTCATTTCCCATTCTCCATAAATTGCTTTTTATCTTATGTACAAAGGTGGAGGAAACCCGTGCGTAGATCTTATATATTCCTCGCCTCTTTTAATTCTATATAAATTTTCCAACATGAGTGATAAATCCCAAAACATTCCATAATCTTTATCTTTTTCAGTTGACGTATATCCCCACATAGATCCTAATGCATGTCCAAGTTCATGGACTATAATCAAAGGAATTGACATCAGCAGAGAGCCTTGCCAGCCAGTATATCTTGAATAGCTTTCAGGATTCACAACGATTTCGATATTTCCGCTTTTGGTTTCGAATGGTTCTGCTGTAACCCCCCCACCAAAGTTTGCAGCATTTACAGGCTTATCCTTCCCTTTAATATTGACTAAAGAACCTGTCCTAAACTCTATGGGCTTACGCTCACGATCGAGAATAATGAACGCCAACAACTCCTCAAGCGATTTTTCGTAGAACTCGGGCTTTTCCTTCAATTGTTTTCTCGACTTAAGCCATCTTACATAACCAGGGTAATTTTTTCCCTCGCGTTCTGGATATCTCGATGATTTTTTTAAAACATCAGCATCAACTGACAAATCTATATAATTCCTTTCTTTATTGTCTTTCTTTAAAGTTAAATATTCTTCTATATTTATTCCATCTATCTTCCATATTCCAATTGCTTTAAAAACTGCTACGAACCATTTAAAATCACTTTGAGGGTTGTCTCCGGTCAAATATATAATTTCGCCAAATGGATCCACATAATTCGCAGGGCTTTGGCCCAAAGCCTGGTACAAATTCATCGAATCCCTATACCCCACCAGATCCGTCTGCAGAAATCTGGCTATTTGTGGATCAAAGTAGCGAGCGCGGTAGTTGTAGAGTCCAGTTTCCGGATCATACTCCCTGCCCTGGAAGAGATAGTCGTTACCGATGATGGAGAAGGTTCTTGAAGTTGGGTTCTGCGGGTCGGTGAGGTAGTCCGTAAACGTGGGTTTGCCATAGTCGTCGTAAGAGACGCGCTCGATGAGGTTGCCGTCATTGTCCGTAATGGCGGTCGCTGAGCCGATGGCGTTCGTGTGGACATAGTACGGACTCGGCGTGGAGCCGCTGAACTTATCCATCCACAGGAGCTCATCGATCCCGTTTCCGTGTATGTACTGTTTCATCACCGCATCTGAACCGTCCCGCTCCTCGATAACCCGATAGCCATCATAGTAATAGCGGACAGGCGAAGCCCCCGTTGCGCTTTTCTCAATTCTCCTCCCCAGCACATCATACTTGAAGCTCGTTGTATTTGCGCCATCCTCTACGGAAACCAACCGGTTCCGGTAATCGTAGGTGTAGTGCGCTGCGCCCTTCTGATAGAGGTTCCCATTAGCGTCATAAGTCAGATTTAGAGCGTCGAATTGCGTGTATTGATTGAGGTTATTCACCTGCGTCAGAATCTCTCTTGTCTGATCATTCTGTGTTTCGATGATTTTAAGGATATTATCCACCTTGTCAAAGTTATAAGTCTTCGACTTCTCAAATTGTGAAGTCGAAGGGTTCTGCGGTTCCGGCGAATTCATCTTCACCTGATTAAGTCGGTAAAGCTCATCATAGTTGAAGAGGTCTCCCTTGCCTGCGTCATGACCCCGCTGCTCGAATGTCTTCATCCCCACCTTATTATAGCCGTAGACGTACTGGCTGATGATTTCAGCATTCTTGTTCTTCGCCTCCCGGCCCGTAAGCCTCCGGCCTAGGTCGTAGAGCTCGTTTACAGTATCGCCGTTCCCATAGGTCCTGCTCACGGCCCGGAACGCCCGGCCCACAAACGTAAAGTCTGCAACTTGCTCAGTCCCCTGCTTCACCTTTGCCATCCGGTTCAGAAGATCAAACTCCCGCTCAATGATCCGTTGGTTGGGATACTGGAGAGACGTGCGGTTTCCAAGTTTATCATAGGTGTACTTCACCGCCTTCCCGTTCTGCTGCTCTTCAAGTAAACGATCGAGCGAATCATGGACAAATTCCACCTCCGAATCCTCATCCGCAGCCCTCACCAGCCGCGATGCCCCGTCATACCCATAGGTCTCGGCAGCCGTCCCCTCTACTCCGGCCGCCCTCTGGATATTACGCGCCACGAGGCGATTTATGTCATCGTAGGTGTTCTCCACCCTTGTGCCGTTTCTCTGCTTCTCCACCACGATGTTCGAGTTCCCGTCGTAGCTGTACTCAATGAATGTCGTATCGGGATAGGCAACTTTCACCAGCCGGTTGAGCTCGTCATAGTCGTACTGCGTCACGTTCCCGTTTGAATCTTTGATCGAGCGTATGTTATTCGAGTTGTCATAGGTGAATTCCGTCACCTGCTTTGTGCCGTTTGTGAAATGCCGCTCCGTCTTGATCTTCCTTCCGAGCGCATCATATGCGTGAGACACTGTGTTGCCCTCAGGATCAAGGCTGCCTGAGAGGTTGCCCATCTCGTCATAGGTGAAGACCCAACTCTCGTTCAAGGAGTCAATGACCTTCGTCACTTTGTTGAAGGAGTTATCCTCATAGCGGGTCACATAAGTCTCAAACGACCCATCCGCCTTCTTCTCCTTCTCCGCTTTCCGGGTCATGTTCCCCCGGCCGTCCTCATAGTAGTACTCGGTCTCGTTGCCCGCCGCATCAATCTCCTTGATGACGTTGCCCAGCTCGTTCTTTATGACCATCGATTCCCGGCCAAGGGGATCGACGACCACCACCACCCGGCCTCCCTCTTCATACCGGTACTGATAGACGATCTCCTCCACAGTCTGGCCCGCCGGGTCAAGGAGCTTCTCGCTCCTCCCCACGATTCTTCCCAGAGGATCATTCACCGTCACGCTCTGCTTGAGCAATTTCCCCGCTGAATCCAGGTTCCGCACCTCAGCCAGGTTCCCCATCTGCGAGCGGCTGACGACGGTCTCGTTCCCCAGAGCGTCATGCACACTCTTTAGCCTGTCGTAGCCGTCATAGGAGAGTGTGGTCGCTTTGCCCCGGCCGTCTGTGATCATATGCAGGTTCTTATTCCCGTCATAGTCGAAAGCATTCGCCGGTCCGTTCTCACCCCTCCGGAAAGAAGAGACGAGGTTCCGCGCGTCGTAGGTGAAGCAGATGGACTTCCCTTCCGGGTCTGTTACCGAAGTCAGGTTCTCGTTCCCGTCATAGGCATAGGCGGTCGTACCCCGCCCCGTCTCGGTCGAGGAAAGGACGCTTCCCTGTGTGTTATAGATATAAGTTGTCGTCCGCGAAACCGGCGCCTCATTGCCGCCCCAGGCCTCGTTCTTGGTCTCCACATTCCCATTGGCGTCATACGCATAGGTCGCGCCGAAGTTATAGGGCGACACCGACCCCGGCCCGGTCGCGGATTCAGAAGTCACCAGGTTGAACTTATCCACACTCCAGGACCTGCTCACTCCCTCGGAGTTGGAATGAGCCCTGAGGTTGCCGTTCCCGTCATACTCATAGCGCTCAAAAGATAGAGGGGAGGCGGCCTGTTGTAGGTATCCGCCTGTCCCGGGATCAAGCGCTCGGCCGCCCAGCGTCGAGCTTGTGCCCCCCGGCGCCGCTTCCGGATAGTAGTTATAGGTCCGCGTGCCGGACTCCGGGTCTGTCTCCGATATGAGCTGGCCGTACTGATTGTAGCTGTAGCCTGACTCCATCCCCGGTATATTCATCTTGGCTTCGATGATATTTCCCTGGCTGTCGAGCATATGCTCGACCGTAAGCCCGTTCGGTGAGGAGATGCTTAAAACCTCGTTTGAGCTTGGGTCATAGGTGAAGGAGGTCACCCGGGAAGGTTCGGTAGAGCCCCGGGGTCCGGGGCTCTCCGTCATCCGAAGCAAGTTCGCCTGCGAGGTGCGGCCCGGATTGCCGGAGTCGTATGTATAAGAGACCGTGTTCCCCATAGGGTAGTTGACTGAGGTGATGAGGCCGTCGGTATTATAGGAATAGGAGGTGGTGTAACCGCCTTCTGTTTCAGAAATCGGCCGGCCCTTTTCGTCGTGCATGTAGGAGCGCATATGGCCGTTCCCATCGGTCGTTGTCGCGCTCAGGCCCGCGTTTACTGATATTGATACGCCCCCGACCTTCTGCCCGCTCACTTCATCCGAGCTGTCGTAAAAGTTCTCAATCGCCTTCTGGCCCTTGGGGTCTGTGACCTTCTCGAGGTTATGGCCGCTTTTTAGGTTGGTGCCCGCCGTATAGGCGTAGTGCGTGACCCTGCCCTCGAAGTTGGCTGAGATGAGGTCCCCGGCCTCGTTATAAGCGTATTCGACTTTCCGGCCGGAAAAGTCCGTGACACTCCGCAGCCTCCCCGACCTTACGTCGCCCTCGACCCAGGGATAGTACTCAAACTGGATAAGCCTTCCCATGGTGTCCATGGCCGACGAGAGCTTGCCGCTCAGGTCATAGGCAAACTCAAGCGCATTCCCGTTCCGGTCCATGATCCTGGCAAGCCTCCCCAGGCCGTTAAACACCTGGATGACTCCCTTCTCATCCCTCATCGTCACCGACCCGTCAAGCCTCCTATACGTTTCAGCAAATCTTCCCCCCGGCGGCTCATAGCGCAGCACCACCCCCTCTTCGTTCGTCATGGCCCGGAACACATCCCGACGGCCCTCGCCGTCAAAGTAGACGAGCGACCCGTCCGGAAGCTCCTGCAGCCTGCGGTTGTAGGTGTGGTCCCAGTTCCAGCCGAAAGGCCCTGAATAAATAGACTGCGACTCATAGGTCCGCCGCAGCTCAAAGTCCAGCCCCCGGCCCGGAATGCGCAGGTCGACCTCGGAGAGGGCAAATTCCCCCGAATGCAGATAGACCGCACCCCCAAGCTCACCCCTCCCTACAGAGGCGTTCTGCGCCGGCTCAGGCTTGGCCGAATCGATCCACTCCGCCCTCACCGACTTCACATAGTCCATCCCCTGCCAAAGCTCTTCCTTGCTTACATAGCGAACGCCTTCCCGGCTGTAAACATCGCTCAGCTCCGGCGAAAGCACCGCCCGCAGATACTCCCCCGACAGAATCTTCTTCTCGGCATAAGGCGATTCCGGGTCAACCGTCACCTGGATCTTGTCCGAGACGAAGAAACTGAACTTCTCGCTCTTCGGATCGTCCGACTGCCGCTTGAGGACAACCGCCTTGAGCCGGGTCTCAGTCTTCCCCCAGTCGGGAAGAAGATCGCCCTCGAAGTTCACGCTCCAAAGATCCGCCGTAATGGTCGAGCTCTTGGTCCCCGGGAAAAAGGCCGAAAGGTAAACAAAGTTTCGCGGGCTCGCCACAGGATTGCCCTGGGCGTTCTTCTCCAGCCCATAGGGCAGCACCTCTTCCACCGCCTCATACACCCCGTTTTCATCCGTGTCCTCAACGATCTCAACCCGCGGCGGGTCCACCCGCACCACCTCCACGCCCTGGTCGAAGTTCCCCACGTAGGCGATCTTCAGGTTGGTGTCCACGGAAAGCGCTTGGCACAGCCCGGCCCTCGTCTTCACCCGGCTCATGATCCTGTCGTCCACGCCGTCGGCGTTGGCGTCCAGGAACAGGTAGCCCGGCTGCTCCCAGCGCTTGATATCCCGGATGTCGATAAGCAGCAAGTGCTCGCCCGCATGGGCGTAGAGCACTCCCGCCTCCCGGTCCACCACCATGGCCCCGGGGGCTCCCGGCGTCTTCACCTCCCCCACCTCCCGGAAGGTCCGGTCGGTAATGTCCAGCACCTTGATCTTCTCCTCGCCGGGGATGGAAGCAAACAGCAGGTCCCGCTTCTCGCCCTCCTCGACCGTCCCATCGGCGTCAGCGTCGTAGGGATAGCCAAGGGCCAACTCCACTTTATGGGGCGTCGAACTCATATTGTATTCGGACATTTCCGTGATCAAAGCGGGCTGCGTTACGTCGTACAGTTTCAGCCCCTTTTTAATTCCGTATACGCACGTTACCAGATAGGTGCGCCCTGCCGTCGCGTCCTGGAAGGCCGCCAGATCAAACACCGAGAGTACCTCCTGGAATATGGCCAGGATGATCCCCGGCTCGTCCGAGGTCATAGAACCTATTTTAGCCTCGTCGATGATCTCGAAACCGCCGCCCACCGTGCCCACAAAAGCGTAGCCCGAGAGCGACTGGACCCGCCGCGGATAAGCCTCGGGCAGGGTGGTCGGAGGCTGAGGAAGTCCCATATCGTAGTAGGAGCTGGCCAATCCCACCCGCTCGGTGATCTTCTGGGTGCCCACCTGCACCGGGTCCGTCGGGTCGGAGATGTCCACGATCTTGATGTAGCCGCCCGCAGCGCTTCCGCCGCCGACTAAAATGATCCGGCCCTGAGGGTCAAGATCGAGGGTGGGGAGATCCTCCTTGGACAGCCCACGGGCGTGCGAGACGTAGAACGTTGAGAGCGGGACCATGTTGGTCGGATCCGAGACGTCGAAAAGCTTCAGCCCTTCGTCGGCCGAGGCCACCACCAGGATGTGCCCCACCAGAAGCGAATCGGAGACCGTCTTGGCCTCGACAAAGCCCAGGAGTGATGATTTCTTCGTCCGGAAATCGCTTTTCACCTCAGGCAGCAGGTTCCCCGCCGGATCCGAAAGCCCCTTCAGAGAGAGCGTGTAAACCGTGTCTTCCCGCAAGCCGGTGTCGGGGATGAAGACCACCTCGGTCTTCGACTCGAGAAGCTTCGCTTTGCCCGCGATGCTGTATTCGCTCCCGTCCCGGACCTCCAGGAGGCGCACCGTCTCATTCGATACAGTGGCTTCATCGAGAGGCTCCGAAAACCCAAAAGTGAATTCCTGGTTGAGCGGTATGTTCCCCTTGGGCAGAGTGATGATGATCTTGTCCTTAAAAGAAGCTGTGAAGGTCGCCGTGAACTTGCCCTCCGTGTCGGCCCGGACCTCGACGGGATTCGTCTTGGCGGTCAGGTTATAGATACGGACAAGGCCGCCCGGATCGGCGGCCTGGGTGTCGCCGGTGACGGTGACCTGGCTTGCCTGGTCGGGAAGACCGTTTCCGTCGGAATCCGTTGCCTCGACAGTGAGGCCCTGGCTCTGGGTTTTCAGCCGGGCCAGCTCGAAGGCCATCGTGTTCTCCAGCGTCGAGGTCAGGAGAAAAGGCATGTCAACATCATGGGTGATGTTTTCCTTGAACTCCACCACACCGGAGGCCGAGTCGGGGCCCTGCAGCCGGCCCTCGTAGAGCACCTGGCCCGTGTCAAGGGCCCGTATCTTCAGGGTGTAATCCTCGCCCACACCTACGGGAATGATAAAATTCGGGCGGTTAATAAAGTAGCCGTTAATATAACACAGCTCGGCCGTGGATAATTGGCAGGGTTGATAGAAAAGGCTCCCGAAAAAAAGCCCCATGGGGAAAACCGGATCCCGGAAAAGGACGGAATACCGTCCCCCGCTGTCGCATTCCGGCCAAGGAGGCGAGTTCGTTTCGAGGCGGCCGTCTTTCAAAGCCATCGTATCCATGACCATGATCTTCTTTTCGCCGAAGAAGCTGACTTCCAGACCGATATAAACCTGGTTCTGGGGGGTCACAAACGAGGGCGACGGGATCGAAAGCTTGAACGGCCGATGGGGGAGGATGCCTCCCAAGTCGACCTGGAAGGCGCGCAGCCGCTGGAATTTCGAGGAAATCGGCGCCAGGGCTTGGGGGTCGGTCTCCTCGACAATCCGGGCCGTGACCGGGCCGGCGAACGTACCGGCCTCGATTTTCAGGCCGATCCCCTCGGGCGTCGTAAACTCGGCGGCCTCGGCTCCCAGGAGCGCCGACCGATGGATAAGCATTTCCTTGTTCAGCTACGCTCGTCCACAAAGCGGGATTCATGTGGATTTCCCATCGCGCCGCCGGAAACAAGGATAATTTCCCGCTTGGAGGAAGTCAAGAGCGGCCGGAGACCGAGTTTGGGTGTCCGGGGAGTCGCCGACAGCGCCGGATGAGCAGGAAATCGACCGGACCTCCCCCCCTGTTCTCGGGAACAATCACGGAAAATATTCGACCGGGGGGTCGGCGGCCCAGAGATATTCCTGGAATGCGGCCTGAGGCGGGGGCGGCTTCGCTGCGACAAAGGTCAGCTTGAGGTGGCCGATGATACGATCGACCACGGAGAAATCCGCAAGGAAAGCGATGACCTTCATTTGACTGCCGCACTTGGGGCAGAGCATCGGGTCGACTTCATAGACCTTCCGGATCATGGCCGCCCAGCCCTTGGAAGGTATACGCGGGAGCTCATCCTCGATAATACAGAAAGGAAAAGCCGCAAGGCTCGTCTTCCGGACCTTCCCTCGGTGGGCGTTGGCATAAAGGCCGTAATAACGCACCATGACCTGTCCTTTGTCGGGGATATGGGAGGTCACCCGGGCGATGAACTCCAGATAGTCCATCGTCTCTTGCTCGGCCGCGTTTTGACCATATCGGTAACTGACCTTGCCCTCCGGCTCCAGGAAGAAGAGGCGTTCCAGCGCCAGGATGGCCCGAATCATGTATTTGCCCACCCGCTCGGCCTCGCTTTTGGTCTTGGCCCGTACCAGGCTGTGGACTGAGAAGCCGGTGTGTCGCCAAGAGAGCAAGCGCTCCGCCCATTCGGGGCTAAGGAGTTCCCGGCGCACCAGCAGGCCCAGGACCTCCCTGGCGAAAATCTCGGCCAGCCGCGTGTCGTCCATCCGCGGGATCTTGTGGAAGACGCCCGCCTCGTCCACACCGCCCTCGGTCACCAGGAAGTGGATGTGGGGATGGAAATTGATCCTGTCCCCGAAGGTCTGAACGGCGGCGACGACGCCGGGCATAAGCGTGCTTCCGGCCACAACCTCGAAATAGCGAGTCAAGGACCGGAGGGCCGAGCGGCAGAGATCCCCCAGAAGCCGACGCTTGTACTTGAAGAAGATCCGCAGCATCTTGGGCACCGTGAAGACGATCTGGCGGTGAGGGACATCAAGGAGAAGTTCCTCGAAAGAACGGTAAGAGTCCCGGCCCGGAAGGGTGAATCAAGTCCAGAAAACGTCAACCGGCGTTGACGCTTGGCAGTGAAAATAGGAAACGCAAGGGAACAGCACAACCGGGCTCTACGCCTCCCTAACAGCAATCCGAGGAGGAAGGAGCCGCTTGGCGCAGTAGGGTTGACCCATTGGCATGAGGGCCAGACAAGGAAGCTTAAAATAACAAGAAGTGAAACCCCCACCGATCTCATAAAATAAAAACACTCCTCAAATGGCCTTATCTATAACATAATAAAACCGCAATTGTCAAAAAATATTTTGTGCGTTTGACAATTCCCCCCCGTTGTCTTATATCCTATTAAAAAAGAGCCATGCCGGACGAAGAAGCCAAGAAAGAGCTGCTGGAGGAGATCCTCTACCCCAGCGATCAAGCCAAGCACTTCAAGATCACCCTGGTCTTTCCCTATAAGCTGAGCCCCTCTTACGAGAGGGCTGTCGACCTGGCCCAGAAAAGCCCCACCTACCGGGCTGAAGGCAACGGAGAGTGGATCCGGCACATGGCCACCTATACGCCCGACGAAGTGGAAGAGCTGTTCGACCTGTTCAGCCTCGTCCACGAATGGCCGGAGACCGAGGTGCTGGTCAACCACAAGCGGCTCCCCTACGGCCACCAGCTTTGGCTGCCCCTGATGTGGTTCTACAGAATCCGTTGATCCTTAGAGACACCGAAAAGCTCGGCATAGTGGCGCTTGGAAACCTGAGCCTGATTCTCCTGATAAACCTGGGCCCTCTCCAGGGCCCGTTGGCCTAAAAGGGCATAAAACTCCCCGTCTGTTAAAAGCCGGTCGATCCTGGTCTGGTACTCGTCCGCCAGGGCATCGAGCATCCCGGCCTCATCTGCCCTGGACAGGTCCACGTCGACGAGCAGGCCGCCCTCCCCCAGGGCTTCGGGAATTCCGCCTACCCGGTTGGCCACCACCGGGATGCCGTTGACCGCCGCCTCAAGGATGACACGGGGAAACGCTTCCTCCTCCAGGGAAGGAACGAGGAGTACGCTGATCCGGCCGTAGAATTCCCTGAAATCTGTGAGGTCGCCGCGGTAATCCAGATGAGACGGCCATTCTTTGAAAAAGGCCGTGTAATTCCGGCCGACCACCAGGAATTTCCAATCCGGCCTTTTCAGGATGAGCCTGTTGACCACCCCGTCGCCCTTGTGGGGCCCGGCCGAATAATAGCCGATGACTTTTTTTTCGTCCGATTTTCTGTCCAGGATGTAGGGGCCCAAGTCGAACAGGGGAGGCCAGACTTCTGCCTGGAATCCCAGAAAAGCTCTTATCTTTTCCCGTAAAAAGGCGCTGACGGCGAAGACCCGCCTCTTTTTCAAGAGGCTGAGCCAGACGGGACGGTTACGGAAGGCCTGGACATAGGCCCACGAATGAAAAAAATGCGCGCCCGGGATCCCCAATAGGGAAACGGCAAAAAGCGAAAGTGCATCGTCCTCAACGGTAAGGACAACGTCCGGATGAACCTCCTGAAGCCGGCGGATGAGAAGCCCTTGGAATCGCCTTGATTCACCGTAGACCGCGCCCTCACCGAGAGGCACCAGAGTTTGCCATACCTCCACTCCCTTCAGGTCAGCCAGGTAAGCGTCCCTGGCCGGACAATTTCCATTCTCGCTCCGGCGGGCCGCCAGATAGCGAAAGACAAATTGACGGTATTCTTCGTGAGTGTAAACGGTCGAGATGGAGACATCATGTCCTTGGCGCTTCAAGAACAGAAGCAGCTCGAGCATGGAATTCGACACGCCGTCGCACAGGACGGGGTTGAACCGATTCAAGCTCAAAAAAACAATTTTTTTGGCTGCGGCGTTCATGCCCTGATTCCATTCCCATCTTGGGCAAAAACAAGAGGCAAGTCAATGAGGGCGCCCCAGAAGGCCTGGCCGCGCATTCTCCGGGAAGAAGCGATGTGGTAAGATGAACTCCAAAATGAACGTCAAAAAGCTGTTCCGCGAATACGTCCTGGGGACGATCGCGGCTCCCGAGCCGGTCAAGGTCAAGTTTTCCCTGAAAGACATGCTCTTTTACTCCCGGTTCGTCAAGCCCCTCTGGAAAGTGGCCCTGGCCAGCCTGCTGCTGACCCTGTTCACCACCGGCGTCGGCTCCTTCTATCCCCTGGGAGGAAAAGTCCTCATTGACAACGTCCTGCTCAAAAAGGACCCTTCCGACATCCTCTCCATCCTGAGCTCCCTGGGCCTGGGTGGGCTTCGGCCGCTGCTGGCGCGCATTATGGGCTCCCTGAACCTGGTCATACTGGCCGGCCTTATCTTCGGCCTGCTCAGCGGTGTGGTGTCCATCCTGCAGAGCCTGGTCAACTTCAGGTTCAACACGGGAGTCACCTTCCGCGTCCAGACCGCTCTGTTCGACCGGGTGCTGCGCTATCCGCTGTCGATCTTCAAGGAGAAGCAGACCGGCTACCTCATGGAGCGCATCACCGGCGATGTCCACACCGTGGAGAGCTTCTTCTCCCAGTACCTCTTCCAGTTCCTGCGAAACGTCCTCACCCCCGCCATCAGCCTGTTCATTCTCTTTCACCTGGACCGGTCCATAACCTTTTTGCTCTTGGCCCTCGTGCCGCTCAATGTCCTTATCAATTACCTGGTCATGGTCCGGGCCCGGGCCCTCAGCTACCGCCAGATGGAAAAGACCGCCACCATCAGCGGCGACATCCAAGAGGTGCTG
>Ga0299915_10002545_pt1 | contig 13266 bp, 9 predicted proteins | sample RVTome_13_FD_200263 | JGI IMG/M metagenome (GOLD analysis project Ga0299915, IMG submission 200263) | Soil microbial communities from uranium-contaminated site in the Upper Colorado River Basin, Wyoming, United States - RVT92D227 (version 2) ...
ATCCGGGACTACCTGACGCAACACAACCAGCAGCCTAAGCCCCTCATCTGGACCGCGTCGGCCGAGAGTATCCTCGCCAAGCTCAATCGCCGTAAAGTTATTTATGAGACGGTACACTAGATTATTGGCGCTGCTGCTAGTTCCGCAGCCGGGTGTTACGCTGGATCCATGAAAGATATAAACGTCAGTGATGTCATCTATCGAGGGGCTTATATCCGACAGGCCGAAAACATCGGTGCCGTTACCCACCGGATTGGGCAAATTCTGCGGCCAGTAGGACCAGACATAGTTACCTGGGGAAAAATCAGCTACGGCCCCGTGATGAGTCGAGGAACCATACAACAGCATTCCCGCTGCTAATGTCGAGTTAGGCGCTAAAGTCCCGGCTAAAGGTTCATTATGCGCCAAGGCGGCGCAGGTTGAAACCAGCATCATCACCAAAACCAACCACCATACCAGCTTTTTCATGTACGTCTCCTTTCATTGAATAACTGTTTCTTGGTGCTTCCGTCTCCGCACAAAAACATATCTGGTAGAAACCGCGCTTGCTATACGAAAACAAAGCGCGGCGCCTCCCAGAAATGAACCCTTTCCCCTCCTCTCTGCCTGAGAAGACGCGTGGTGAATGGAACCAATAAACAGAGAACCTCCGGCGGTGATGCTAAGCTGAAAAGAGAAACCCAAGAGAGGGGAAACTCGCAATCATGCTTAGCGAAATTTTGCTAGTCACCGCTTCCTAGTATAAAATAGTATAAGCAGATTGGCAACGAGAATCTTACTAAGAGTCGTTTGGGCAGGAGCGCCAGTCTCCTGCCACCCGCCTGCTTTGGGAAAGCCGACAGTCAAGAGCCAATGTCGGAGAAGCACAAGAGGGCGTTTCTTCATAGCCCAATGAGGCCGCGCAGGCGGTCGGAGCGGCCCGCCCTACGGGACTGGTGAGGCAAGACATTGTTGACACTCATGCTGCGACGCAGAGTGCCGGAGGGGGGAGTCGAACCCTGCTTCGCCAAGGCTTCGCAGGGTCTTACCATTAGTCCGCCCAGGTTGGCCGAGACTCTGCATAGCACCGGGGGGGCGACGCAGAGTGCCGGAGGGGGGAGTCGAACCCCCACGCTCCTTTCGGAACCCAGGATTTTAAGTCCCGTGCGTCTGCCTATTCCGCCACTCCGGCAGGGTAAAGAACTGCTCACCGCAAAGGCTTGCCCGCCACTTGTGGTGAGCGCAGTCGAACCATAGTCCGTAGGACGACGGCGGGGCGCAGAGTCCATTATACCAGGATTGCGTCAGGCTTCCAGTCACGGCCGTGCCACTATCTTCTCTTGTCAATCTGCGTTGATCTGCGCCATCTGCGGATAGAGATGATTTCGCCTGGCGGGACCTGGAATCAGCGAACCAGGGAGAGCATGTCAGGATTCAGAGCAGCGCAGCCGGCGGAGGGATTGCGTGAGCCGCAGGCGGAGGCGAGAATTCGCACCTGGGAAGTGAAGCCTATGGCCCCTCCGGGCGGGGAGAAAGGGTCGGTTATCTGCAAAGTATGGGTCTCTTGGTCAAGACTCATAGAGGCGCCGAGGGCGTCGCAGGTCTCGCTGAGAGGCAGGAGCAGCATTGCCCGACCGGGGCGATTGTCTCTGCGCCAGTTCAGCAGCACGGGCTTTGTTGAGAGGCGGACAGAGCGGCGATTCATCCAGGCCTGCCGGCTGCCCGGGGTAAAGGCGAACCATCTTTCTCCCCGCTGGAGGAGGAACCAGCCATTTTGAGGGTTCTCGGAGAGACTTGCTCCCAGGGCCGCAATCAGAGGGAGCGCAGGAACGAGGTAGTCGTCCCCTTTGGGAGTCGGGTTAATGGGCAGGCAAATCTCGTCTCCGTTTACCCTCAGCCGGAGATTCGAGCCAAGCAAGGGGACAGGCACTCCCCTGGCGGCCGTGAGCAGTTGCCTTATCTCGCCTTCCTCCACGAAGCCGTCGAGGCCCGCGAGCCAAACCAAAATCCTCGCCCTGGAGAGCCTATTTGTCCCTGTGCTGTAAATGTCGGGATGAACGGAGATATAGACCGCCCGGTCAGAAGGGGAATATCCCAACAGGAGGGTTTCATAGATGATGCGCACCCGGCTCCCTATCTTTAGCCGATCATAGAGGGCATGAGCGTCTTCTGGATAGAGGCGAATACAGCCGTGGGAGACGGCCCGGCCGACAGAAGGGGGGGAGTTTGTGGCATGGAGCCCGTAGCCAGGCACAGAAAGTCCCATCCAGCGGTCGCCGAGAGGATTCTCCGGGCCCGGCGGAACCGGGTGCTCCAATTTCGCCCAGGAGGGAGGAAACCAGGTGGGGTTTTTTCCCCTGCGGATAATAGTGAAATCACCGACGGGGGTTTCCCAACCTATCTGTCCGATGGCAATCGGATAGACCGCAGCAGGCCTGCCTTGTTCATCGTAAAGGTAGGCGACGCGCTCAGCCAGATTGAGCACCAATTCTCCGGGCTCGCCCGGGGGAGGGAAATAGAGAGTTGGTATGAGAAGAGGTGCGCCTGGCGAGACACGGGGGTTGGCTCTGGCCAGGGAGCGCAGGGAAATCCCGAACTTCCGGGCTACAGAAAAGGTGCTCTCTCCCGCCTGAGGCTGGTGGAAGTTGATTTGGCCGAAGGTTCGCGGCAAATCTTCAAAGCGCCGGCAGAGATCTTTGGCGGCTTGATCGGGGAGGCCGTTCGCGGCAGCGATCAAGGCGGCACACAGGCTTGCAAGCGCCATCTGCCAAGCCGCGGACCTTTTTTTCATTCTTCTCCCCCGGTCTCTTGAAGGGCAATTTCGCGAGCCTCCTTGCTTTGCCTCGCGCAGAGGAAATCGCGCCTGGAGAAGTATTGCCAAAAATCCGGCTGGCTCACTTCCCCGGGCGACAGAAGGCCGGCGCGCCGCTCACTGTTGTGTGGCGCTGTCTCCATTCGAGTTGCGAAGCCGCTTCAAATAGGCGGCAAGAGTCCCGCTTGACCCCAGCGGACTGAGCGCAACCAGTTCCCACCCTTCACGTCCCAGACGATTCAGTTTCGCTTGATTCTCAATAGGATTATCGGTTTGACCCACGACCCGATACTCCCAGAGAGGGCTGCTCACTTCTGACACCTCCGAATCCTCAGTTGAGTTAAAATCATTGATAGACTGCTCCCGGCCGTGATAGTTGCGCGTTCTCAACGACGGGCCGGCGCACTCCCGCCGCCAGTCAATCCGCTGCGGGCCTCGTCTGCGAGAGTGCTTTATGAATATACCATTTACTCTGCTTGTCTCAGTCTGGCAGTCAACATGCGCGGCCAATTCCAATACAAGCCGAAGAGGTGAGAGTTCCGGGGGCGCGTGCTCTGAGGAGCAGGGCCTAACTTGAAAAAACTCGTCACCGCGCGGCGGCAGGAGCCGCCTCCTTGGCCTCGCGTGAAGCCGAACCGCCTTCTACTTCGCCCAGGCGCTGGGACACCTCCGCCCTGGCCTGGGCATAGCGTAAGACCTCCTCCTTTGTGATCAGGCCGCGGCGGAAGAGATTGAGAAGGGAATCATCCATGCTGCGCATCCCCAGGGCATGGCCCGTTTGGATGGCGGAAACGATGGAGTGCTCCTTCTTGTCGCGGATGAGGTGGCGGATGGCATTGGTGGCCACCATGACCTCCAGGGCTGCCATTCTTCCCTTTCCGTCCTTGCGAGGGATGAGCACCTGGGAGATAACCGCCACCAAAGTCCCAGACAACTGGATGCGGATCTGTTCCTGCTGCTCCATCGGAAAGATTCCCACAATCCGTTCCACGGTGCGGTCTGCGCCTGTAGTATGGAGTGTAGAAAAGACAAGATGGCCGGTCTCTGCGGCAGTGACCGCGGCGGTGATGGTCGCGACATCGCGCATCTCTCCGACGAGCATTACGTCCGGATCCATACGCATGGCTCGAACCGTCCCTTCCGCGAAGGAAGGCACATCCACCCGCACCTCGCGCTGGGTGAAGATGGATCTCTTTGGCTTGAAATAGTACTCTATCGGGTCTTCAATCGTAACGATGTGACATTCACGGTTGAGATTGATCCACTGGACCATGCTTGCCAGGGTGGTGGTCTTCCCGCAGCCGGTAGGGCCGGTCACGAGAAAGATGCCCTTAGGGGAATTCAGAAGTTCAGTGACGGTCGGGGGAACCCCGATCTGTTCAAAGGTCAAGAACTTATACGGCAGAACCCGCATGTTTATCGCCAGGGTCCCCCGCTGGTAACAGATGGCGACGCGAAAGCGGCACTTGTCCTCAAAGGAGAAGGCAAAGTCGGTGGTCTGCACCTCCTCCAGTTCCATCTGGCAGCGCTCGGGGGTCATGGAGCGCATCAGCACTTCCAGCATTTCCGGGGTGAGTTCGGGGAAGTTTTCCATGAAGACCAGGCGGCCGTGCTGCCGCAGGGTTGGAGGGTGGCCGACAAGCAGGTGTATATCAGAGGCCTCCAATTCCAGCGCCTCGCTTATCAATTGGGCCATGTCAACCATGACGACTTCTCCTGCTCGTTGCCTGAAAGAAGGAGGACCGGCTCGCTTTGGCGAATCCCCTTGCTCGTGACCAATTATACCTCTTTCTCATCCTGCTTGACAATAAGTCAGCCTAACCGTATAATCTCCTGCAAGCCTGGAAGCCTCGGTAGCAATGGGCGGAGATAAAGGCAAGCAGCAATCTTCCATCGGGATTCGGAGCCAGCAAATGGACTTGGAAAAGCATCAGTCCGGGGCAGCCAGCGGCGGGGCTGAGGGCGGCACCCCCCAACTTAGACCCACCCCTTCTCGCCGGCGGAGGCGAAAGGGAGAAGCCCAGGCCCCGCAGATAGAAAAATCCCCCATGCCAAGGAGCCAAGAGATGCCCAAGAACACGCTGGTTGCCTCCATCAAGGTGATCGGAGTCGGCGGCGCAGGCTGCAACGCCGTGGATCGCATGATTGACGCGGACCTCTGCGGCGTGGAATTCATTGCCGTCAATACCGACGCCCAGGCCCTCGCCCTCTGCAGCGCGCCCAGGAAATTGCAGGTCGGCGCGAATGTTACCGGCGGGCTGGGCTCGGGAGGTGATCCCACGGTCGGCGCAAAGGCCGCCGAAGAGAGCCGCCAGGAACTGAAAGAGGCCCTGGAAGGGTCGGATATGGTCTTCATCGCGGCCGGAATGGGCGGCGGCACCGGCACCGGCGGCTCCCCGGTGGTTGCAGAGGTAAGCCGGGAATTGGGCGCGCTCACCGTTGCGGTGGTAACAAAGCCTTTCGCCTTTGAGCGGGGAAAGCGCATGGGGATTGCGGAAGAGGGAATCGCCAATCTGAAGACTCAGGTTGATACCCTCATCACCATCCCTAACGACCGCCTCCTTGGCGTAGTGCAAAAGAAGGTAACTCTGATCGAGGCCTTCAAACTGGCCGATGAGGTCTTGCGCGAGGGGGTTCAGGGCATCTCTGATTTGATTACCGTGGCGGGGAGGATAAACCTGGATTTCGCGGACGTGAAGACCGTCATGCAGGACTCCGGCACCGCCCTCATGGGCATCGGCGTCGGCAGCGGAGAGAACCGCGCCACCGAAGCCGCCCAGGCGGCCATCTCCAGCCCGCTGCTGGAGACCTCCATAGAGGGCGCCACCCGAATCCTCTTCAACATCTCCGGCGGCGCAGACCTCTCCCTGGCCGAGGTCAACGAGGCCGCCCAGATAATCTCTTCCGCCTCCGATTCGCTGGATACCAACGTCCTCTTCGGCGTGGTGCTTTCCGATAAGCCGGAGGACCAGGTGAGGATAACCGTCATCGCCACCGGCTTCGGCCCCCGTGCCGCCCGCGCCGCTCAGCCCGCTTCCGGCCGGCCCAGCCTCAGCCTCCACCCCGCGCCGGAGCCGGATTTGGAAGTCCCCACCTTCCTGCGCAGCCGGTAGTCAAGGGCCCGACTTAGAGAAGAGAAACGACTGAGGGAAGGTCGCCGCGGCGACCTTCCCTCAATTTTTCTTTGCCGTTCCGTTACGAGAGTTTGCGAACGCTTGGCGCGTCCAGGCTGTCCAAGAAGGTCTTCCTCGTTCTGTCGTTTGCGAGTAAACTGTATACGGACGGGGCGGGCTTGCCCCGCCGACTGGGTGGTTGGAAGTCCCGGGTATGAGGGAAAAGGGAGGATGCGATGAAAGACTGGAGAGAGAGGATAGAGATTAACCCTGAAGTCATGCTGGGGAAGCCGGTCATCGCGGGCACCCGCATCCCGGTGGAGCAGATTTTGCGGAAACTCGCTGCGGAGATGAGTGTTGAAGCGATTCTGCGCGACTATCCTCGGCTCACCCGCGAAGACATTCAGGCTGCGCTGGCATACGCCTCTGATGCGGTCGCCTCGGAAGAGATACTCCTAGCAGGAACCTCCGAGTGAAATTCCTGGCCGACGAGAACATTGAGCCTCGTAGGGCAGGAGCTCGTCTCCTGCCAAAAACTCTCAAGGATATGGCAGAGGGCAAGCCTTTGCCATACGATTGCTGATTCTAGACTAGGTGAAAGGCCGTAGGGGCGACTTTGCAAGCCGCCCGTTTCGTCTGGGCATTTCACCGTTGTCGCCGGGGGACCGGAGCCCCCGCCCTACAAGCATTTATCTGCGGTCATCTGCGGCGAATGAAGTTTCCTCAGAACTGCTCTATGAACCGCAGGTCGCTTTCGTAGAGGAGGCGGATCTGGTCTATGCTGAAGCGCCGCTGGGCGAGGCGGTCTATGCCCATGCCGAAGGCGAAGCCGCTCACTTCCTGCGGGTCATAGCCTCCCGCCCGCAAGACCGCGGGGTGAACCATTCCACAGCCCCCCATTTCCACCCAGCCGGATTCCTTGCAGAACTTGCAGCCGCTTCCGGCGCAGAAAGCGCAGTCAACCGAGAAATCTCCTCCGGGCTCCACAAAGGGGAAGAAATCCGGCCTGATTCTGACTCTCGTCTTCGGCCCGTAATACTGCTGGAAGAAGGCTTCGAGAATCCCCTTGAGGTGTCCGAAGTTGATCCCCCTGTCCACCAGGAGCCCTTCCAGTTGATAGAAAGTATGAGAATGGGTCATGTCGACATTCTCCCGCCGATAGCACCGGCCGGGCACTACCAATCTCACCGGCTTTGGGCAGCGCTCTCTCATGCCGCGGATTTGCACCGGCGAAGTATGGGTGCGCAGCAAGACTTCGTCATTCACGTAAAATGAATCTTGCTCATCCATGGCGGGATGATCGGGAGGATAGTTGAGCGCCTCGAAGTTATAGTAATACAACTCGACCTCGGGCCCTTCAATCACCTCAAAGCCGAGGCCGGTGAAGATGGCGTAGAGTTCCTCCATCACCTGGGTAAGGGGATGCTGGTGGCCGACCAGCGGCCGCCGGCCGGGCAGGGTGATGTCAAGGGTCCCCTCAATCTGCCGTGCCTTTTCCGTCGCCTCCTGCAATTGCCGGCGGCGCGCGGCAAGGGCCTCTTCGACCTGTGTGTGGGCCAGGTTTGCCGCGGCCCCTGCGGCGGGACGTTCCTCCGGCGGCAATTGCCCCAGGCCTCTCAGAAGCGCAGTTATCTTCCCCTGCCGCCCCAGGAACTCGACTCGCACCGCCTCCAAAGTCTGCAAATCCTTCGCCGCGGCAATCTTGTCCGAGGCCTGCTTGATGATCTCTTCTGCTTGCTGGGCCACCAGGCGTTCTCCTGTGAATTATCCGAGTCTAGCAAATTTGCCGCCAGCCTGGCAAATTGACAAGTCGGGCATTCGCAAGAGCGAGGAAAATTGCAGGCGGATTTTCAATCCGCCCATAGATTTCTTTGCGTTCTCTGCGCCTCTGCGGTGAAAGAGTTTGAAGTTCTACTCCCCGTGGCAGGCGGCGCAGTCGTCTTTGCGCGTATGGCAGAGAAAGCAGGCGCTGTCCGGCTTCAAGGAGGCCTTGGGATCCTTCGGATGCTGCTCCAGCCAATCGGAGGGGTGGGGCATCTGGACACCGTGGCAGGAGATGCAGTAATCCGCCTTGTGGCAGCGGGCGCAGATTTCCGGATTGGATTTCCCCAGGGCCGTGTGGGCCTTTGGCAGCCAGTCGGAGGAATGGGGCATCTTCAGCCCGTGGCAGGCATCGCACAAGGCGGCCGTATGGCAGCGGTCACAGACCTGCTTGCCGGCCTTGGCGACCTCGCCGTGGCGGTTGAGCCAGGTCTCCACGGGCGTGTGCGAAGAGGGAAGAGTGGCGCGATGGCAAGCGTCGCAGAAACTGCTCCTGTGGCAGCCTTCGCAGCTCTTCTCCTTCTTTGCTGCTTCTCCTTTGTGGCGTTTGAGCCAGTCAGCAGGATGGGGCATCTGCAGGCCGTGGCAGGAAGTGCAGTAGTCCTGCTGGTGGCAAATCATGCAATCGCGTGAACTTACCGCCGCCTGTGGGCCGTGAAGTTTGAGCCAGCCATGTTGATGCGAAGCGGGCCGCGCCTGGGTATGGCAGGCCTGGCAGAAGTTCTTTGTATGACAGAGCGAACAGGCCTCGGCGCCCTCTTCCACAGCGGTCCTGTGATTGGCCAGCCAGGCTTGCCTGTCCTCGTGGGAGGCGGGCGTGGAGCCGGGGCCTTTTCCTCTGTGACAGGCAATGCAGAAATTCTCCTGATGGCAAGTGCGACACGAATCGGGCTTTTCTTTAGCCTTGGCAGGGTGGGTGCGCAGCCAATCGGGGGGGTGAGCCCGGCTTATCTTATGACAATCAGCACACCAGGCCTGGGTATGGCAAGCAGTGCATTTCTCCGGCTCCTGGCGGAAGGCCTCCGCGTGACGCTTAAGCCAGTCGAGGCCTTTGTGTTCACGACGGACAGTATGGCAGGAAGCGCAGAATGCCATGGAGGCATCTTCTGCTTTTTCATTGGGGCCGCGGTGGCAAACCGGACAGGAGGAAGGATGCTTCTTGAACTCCTCATGATGGATATTGATCCAGTCAGAAGGGTGCGGATTGGCGGCGATGTGGCAGTTGCTGCAGAAGTCTTGCTGATGGCAGCGAGCGCAGGTGCGCCCCTCCTGGTTGATATTCTGCTTGTGGGCCTCCACCCACTCGGTAGTGAAGGCCGCAGGCCGGCGTTCCCCCAGGGTTACATGGCAGAGCGAACAGTTATTGGGCGCCTGCTTGCCGTCATGACACTTGAAACAGGTGGCCATGGTGGGAGGGTAGATGAAGGAGATCGGGTGTCCAACGGCCGGGGTCCTTTCGCGAGTAAGTTCCTCTTCAGGCTTGAGAGGTTCCACCCTTGGGCCGTGCACCAGCCGCTCGTGGCAGAAGGTGCAGGAGATTCCCCTCTCCCAGTGCTTCCGGTGGGTAATCTTGAGGCTGTGATAGACTACGAGATTGCTGGTCGTGGGATGACAATGTTTGCAATTTGCGTCCGGCACGTGCCCCTGAATGACCGAGGGTTTGACCCCGCCCTTTTGATGAAGATAGATCTGCCGGAGGGCGTACAGTTTGCTCTTGAGCATGTTGGTCGTGCCCGGCATGATGTGGCACTCTTCGCAAGTCACCTCCCTATGGGTGGATTGCCTCCAGGTGGCGTAATGCACCCCCATCTCGTGGCAGGAAAGGCAAAAGACGGGCCGGTTTGTGAGTTGCAGAGTGATTCCGCCGCCCAGGGCCGTTACACACAGGAATAGGAAGGCAAGGAGCAGCGGCAGGCTGATAGTGCGGCCCAGAAGAAGCCTCACCCTCCTGCGGCGAATGGAAGCCGCCCAGACGCGCATCCTCGCCCGCGGCCGCATCTTCTGCTGCTGTTCGGGAAGGTAAGATTCTTCTTGTTCAGGAGGAAGGTAGTCCGGCGGCGGCTTCATAGTTCTTCCTCAGCGGAGGCCATGATCTCCTCGTATTCCAGAGGAGGCCGGCAGATCATCTATTTTGCATCTACGCGGCCACCCAGCCACCCGAGAGACCGCCGTCATACTCGGTGCCGCTCCTGCCGCGGTCAGAGTGGTTTACTGGGGCGCTTGGCCTCTCTGTCTGCGAGCAGGAGGCCCAGCAGGCTATTGGCCAGATTAAGGCTGAGGCTTTCGGAAGAAGTGAGAGCCTTCCGGCATGTGGCACTGCGCACAGTTCTCCTTGGCCAGATTCTCCGGCGAATGCTGCGCGCCGGTGATTTTGCCCTGGTGACAGCCCAGGCACAGTTCATTCACCGACTTTCTCAACTGAGCAGGAACGGCGCTGGCCCCGTGCGGATCATGGCAGGTGTCGCAGACCGTGCCCGCACCCCAGTGCGCACTCTGCACAAGTTCGGAGTACTGCTGCTGAGGAGCATGGAGGCTCGGCTTGGCATCCACAAACCTGGAGGCCAATGGCTGACTGGGACGAAAGCCCGACGGGAAGGCGTATTTACCAGTGGAATCCCTGCCCACGGAGTGACACTGCCCGCAGATGTCAGCGCGCAGGTGCGCTTCCAGGGTCTGAGGCCTCACAATCGTCCCCTTCTTGTCTGAAGAGGCCATATGCTCGCTGCCGGGCCCGTGGCACATCTGGCAGCCGACCCCCGCATCTACCCAGGTCTTGCCCGCGGGAGCATAGCCGGTCACATGGCAGCCTAGGCACTCGGTTGCCGCCTCCGCTTGCGGAATCGCCTTCCAGGACTTCTGCTCCACCTGCCATTCGGCCGGAAGCACCTTCATATCAGCATCCAGGTAGGCCTGCCTTCTTATCCCCGCACCCATTACGTAGGCGATCTTATCCTTGCCGAAAGGAGCGTTCGGGCCGAACTCGCCCACGATTCTCTGCCCCTCTTTCTCCTGCCCCACCTTCCAGAAGGAGTTCGCATGTCCGGTCTTCTGCCAGGCGGTCACGATCTGCTCATTGCGGCTCTTGTGGCACATCAGACACCACTTGTTTTCCTTGTAGGTCGCGCTAACCACATCCCCGCGCAGAGCAAAGGCGGAAAGCGTCATCACGATTGCGACCAAGACAAAGACCTTGAGCAGGAGGGCTCCTCTTGTCATCTTGTCTCTCCTTAAGAGGCGCGTCCTTTGTGAAGACTTTCACAAATTATAGCATAGTGACCTGGCCCTGTAAAGCCGTCTGGGTGGCTCTGCGGAAGCTTTCCATTTGCCCAGGAGATTCTTATGGCAAGAACGGACAAATGTGGTAATCCCCATCTGGGAAGGCAGCAACCGGGCCGAACGTCGGGTTTGGTCGGCCCCAGGGGTCACTTTGAGAGGCGCGCAAGAAGAGTTCCTCCAGTATCTGAGAAGCGTCCGCGGAGCCTCGCAGCACACTCTGCGTGCTTACCGGGAGGACCTGCAACAACTCCTCGCCTTTCTCTCGACCTCTGCCGAAATTGACTCCTGGGAGAAGGTATCCGGCAGTCATTTGCGGCGCTTCCTCGGGAATCTGTCGGAAAAGGGGCAGGCGCGCGCTTCTCTGGCCAGGAAACTCTCCTGTTTGAGGGGCTTTTTCGCCTATCTCTGCAAACACAAAGGACTTTCAGTCAATCCGACCATCGGGCTTGTGTCGCCCCGCCTGCCGCGCCGTCTTCCCCAATTTCTCTACCCCCAAGAGGTGGAGAAACTATTGGTCGCTCCTCCAAAAGGCACTCCGCTTGGGCTGCGTGATCGGGCGATCTTGGAGATTCTCTATTCCACCGGCCTCCGAGTCGGTGAACTCGTCTCTCTGAACCTGGGACAAATCGCGGGTTCCGGCGAACTTCGCATCCGCGGCAAGAGAAACAAAGAGCGCGTGGTCTTCCTTGGCCGGCCGGCGAGAGAGGCGCTGGAAGAATATCTGCGCCTGGGAAGAGCGGCCCTGGCAAAGGCGAGCGAGAAAAGCGAGACCGGCAAGGCGAGAAACGAGCAGACCGGACCTAATCTCACGACTCACAACTCACAACTCACAACTCCGCCGGAGGCGGCCCTCTTTCTCAACCTGCGGGGCGGCCGGCTTACGGATCGGAGTGTGAGAAGGAGGCTTCACATATACATAATGCTCACCTGCGCCAGGCACGGTCTCAGTCCCCATTCCCTCCGCCACACCTTCGCGACGCACTTGCTGGAAGGCGGCGCGGATTTGAGGGTGATTCAAGAACTCCTGGGACATTCCAGCCTTTCGACCACACAGGTCTATACTCATACCAGCCTTCGTCACCTGAAAGAGGTCTATTCAAGGACTCATCCCCGGGCAGCGCGGAGAGCAAGCAGCGGGGCGAGGAAGGAATGAAGCGCCGAAAGCGGCGCAAAGGTGCGTAGAGCGCATTTTGCTCTGTTGCAAAGATGGGAAGTTCTGTAGGGCGGGGGTTCCCTTCGACTTCGCTCAGGGCAAGCCATCCCCCGCCGAAACGAATCCGCAAAGGGATTCCGGCGGGGCTAATGAGTCTCGTAGATTGCAGTTACAAGGTTTGGGCACAGTAGCGGGCGGCAACAATGCCGCCCCTACAGAGTGTTTTCCTGCGTTCGAGTCCGTAGGGGCGGATTTGCATCCGCCCGAATGCTTCTAACCCTAATAGAGGAGACTCACTGGGCATTTATGGTGAGCCCGCCTCAGGCGGGAACCAGCCCCGCCCTTGTCCACGGCGAAGTTTGCAACAGAGCAAAATGAGTTCTAGCGCCTTAGGACAAGAGGATGGCTAAGTGGTATTTACAAGATAGAGTTCATCTGTGCTCCTGAAGCAGCGAATGATGACAATGAGCCAGAAGATGAATCGTCCGAGCGTGGATGAACAACTGAAGGCGATTGAGGCCGCGCTTGACCTCGCCCAGGCCCGCAATCTTCCGGCCGTGATCTCCCTCCCAAGTGTGCCGGCGGATCCACGCGCCGGAAAGGGACGGGGAGGGGCTGGCAGCGAACTCGCCATCTCCATTCTGGAGCAGATGGGGGAAAAGGTCGCCCAACTTGAGGCGGCGGACGAGCAGCATCGGCAGCAGCAGGCGGTCTCTGAGGCCTTGCACCAGGAGGAACGGGAAGCGATTGAGGTGATAAGCAGCGAAGTGGCGGCCCTCAAGAAGCGCGCCGGAAGGCTGGAACGGTGGCTCAGCCAACTACCCGCACATCAGCCTCAACGGGATACCTATCCGCCGAATCTTACTCCGACCGCGCGGCAGCCGCAGCCACTCCTCTTGATTGCCCTACTGGGGATTGCAGGGCTTGGGTTGCTGCTTCTGGTCTTGTTTCGGGGCCTGTAAAGAGAGCCGGTCTTAGGGATTACTCCGCTTCTTTGACCACCACGGTGATGGAAACCAGGCGGTCTTTCTCCTCCAACCGGATCAGCCTGACCCCCTGCGCGGAGCGGCCCGTCTCGCGTATTTCTCCCACCCGCTGGCGGATTATCTGCG
>Ga0299915_10002547_pt1 | contig 13262 bp, 11 predicted proteins | sample RVTome_13_FD_200263 | JGI IMG/M metagenome (GOLD analysis project Ga0299915, IMG submission 200263) | Soil microbial communities from uranium-contaminated site in the Upper Colorado River Basin, Wyoming, United States - RVT92D227 (version 2) ...
AGCCGGCCCAATCCGCCGGTAGTTGGGCCCCGAACTGCCGGATGTAACCGGGGCTTGCCCACGTCAGAGGTGGAGAGGGATGCGACCGAGCTCTTCCGTTCCACTGCTCGCCCTGATCCTGCTAGCTTCATGCCGGCCGTCCAAACCTGTCCTCGGCCCTCCTGACACACCAAGCCCCCTCCCTGCTCGATCGACCGCCCCAGATCGGATCCCTATCTTACCTGCCCCGGCTGGTCATGTACTCTCACAGGAGTGGTGGTTCAGGGTGAAGGGGAGACCGGGAACGCGATCGAAGATGTGGAGATCCAGCTTTCGCAGTTCAGCTATTGTTCTCCGACCACCGGTCAGCAAGCGACGCTAACCGATTCTGACGGCAAGTTCGCCTTCGACGTATACCTGCACGACACGGACAGCTTGGCAGTCCGAGTAGAGCTGGAAGGCTATCAGACCGCGGAGTATTCCATGAGCGGTTTCGACTGCCTCTATTGCGGGTGCGGCCCGATCGAGCTTGTGTTGACCCCTTCAAAGTGAGTCGCCCCACCTTCAAGATCGAGAGGCTGCGGATAACAGGGATCGTCTGCGAGTCCCATCCCTGGGGACAAATCGATGATGCCGAACCAGGAGTCCTTCCCCATGAGCGACCGCCCACCTGACTTCGAGCGGCTCCACCATCGGGCGCTCCGCCTGGAGTGGATCACCACGCTGTGGAACATCGTCGAGGCCGTGATCGCCATCTCCGCTGGGATCCTATCATCGAGCATCGCCCTGGTTGCCTTCGGGGTCGATAGCATGATCGAGGTCCTCTCGGCGGTGGGAGTCCTGTGGCGCCTGTTGCGCGCCGGACCTCAGGCTTCGGCCGAGGAACACAGCCGCGCTGAGAAGCGCGCCCTGTTCGTCGTCGCAGGAACCTTCTTCTTGCTCGCGGTGTATATCACTCTCGAAGCCGGGTCGGCCCTCTTGAGGGCCGAGGCCCCCGAGAACTCGATCGTCGGTTTGGGTCTCTCCGCGGCCTCTCTGATCGCCATGCCGACCTTGGGTTATGCCAAGCAGCGCACGGCGCGCGCCATGGGAAGCAAGGCGCTCGAAGCCGACGCTATCGAGACGTGGGTATGCGCATACCTGTCGGCGGCCCTGCTCCTCGGTCTCGGGCTTCATCGGGTCTTCGGATGGTGGTGGGCCGACCCGGTCGGGGCGCTGGCCATGGTTCCGTTCATCGCCTGGCAGGGCTTGAAAGCAGCTCGCGAAGCTCGAGAGGGAGACGAGGAAGAAAGCGGCTGACATCTCGTGCCGCGATCGAGATCACGCTCCTCTTGTGTCATTCCGAGGGAGCCCCCTAGCGGCGACCGAGGATCCCCTAATGTGAAGCGAACGCAAGGGAACGGTCCGTCAGGCGTGGGGGAATGGTCAGGCGGCCGGGTCGGCAACTGCGCGAGAATGAGCGGACCGACCCGGGTGAGCATGGATAGATCCACCCGAGCAGGAGCATGACACATCATGAGACACGTCTCCTTCTTCATCGCCGCCGCCTTGACGCTCAGCGGTTGTTCACTGGCACGATTCCAAAGCACCGTCGAGCCCACACAGCCCTGGCCGCCGGCGACCGGAACGGTCGTCGCGCAGACCCGGTACGGAAGAATCACCTCCGTCGAGGATGGTGGTTACAGCATCGAGCTGCGCGAGACTCCCATCCCTGCAGACAGACCGGAAGCCGAGCGGGCCGTGGCCCAGGCCGCAGTCCGCGCGTTCGCCGATGCGCCGGCTCTCACACTGACCTACAACGGTCTACAGCGACACCCAGAGAACACTGGCATCATCGTCGAGGTCTTCGACTCCCCCGAGGCCCAGTTCATGGTCGACGTCCAGGACGACCATGTCGTGTATATGCAGGCCGCGGTTGTCCCCCGCTTGAGCCCCGCTGCGACCAGGCTTGCTCCGCCCGAATTGGAGGCGCGGGCGCGCGCGTTCCTCGCCGACAACAACCCTTGCTTTGAGGTTCTTGTCGATCACCTGCAGTTCGAACCAGGAGGCAAGGGAGACAACTCCTTCTTCCGATGGTCAAATCCGGAACCGGACATCGAACGGCCATGGAATCAGCCGACCTTTGTCCAGGTGGGCATCGATGCCGGAGGTTTGATCTTCGGATATGTCGACTCAGGGATCTGCTACTTGCACTTCCCGTGACTGAGTTGTAGGTCGTCGCACTTGCTCAGTCGCCGCGAGCGCATCGAGCTCGCGCGCCTTTCGCAGATACGTCATGCACACTGGACCGTCCGGGGATGCTGGGTGAGGTTGCCCGCAAACTGGCCAGAGCCGGCGTAAACCTCGATCTGCTTTACAAAGCCACTCAGACCAGGCTCGTCATAGGAGCCGACGACCTGGAAAAGGCCAGGGCAGCGCTCTAGACCAGATGTCCTGAGTATGACATCGGCGACCACACCCCTCAGATTCCTCAGAGTCGTCCGCCGCAGAGAGGGTCGCTAGCGCGCGCGGGGCCAATCCCGGTCTGATGGTCTGACGACGGCTGGTCGGCCCTGTCTACGCGCCGGTTCGCGGCTCGCGAGCGCGCAACTCCTGCCTGGCGAAATACGCCGAAGCCGACTTTAGTGCATTCTTTCAGGAGTAGCCTTTGTGGAACCTCGCTTGAGCTTCGTCACTTTGGGGGTCAAGGACCTCGAACGATCGGCCCGGTTCTATGAGGAGGTCCTCCAGCTCCCGCGACTGGAGTCCTCTCCGGCGATCGTCTTCTTTGAGCTCGGCAAGACCTGGCTTGCGTTGTTCCCCCGCCATGAGCTCGCCAAGGATGCCAACGTCCCGGCCGAGGGGTCCGGCTTCTCTGGGTTCACTCTAGCCCACAACGTGCGCTCCGAGGCGGAGGTTGATCGGTTGATCCAGCAAGTCGGCGAGCACGGCGCGCGGATTGTCAAGCAACCTGAGCGCGCACCGTGGGGCGTTTACTCAGGCTATTTCGCCGATCCGGATGGCTTCCTGTGGGAGGTCGCCTGGAACCCTGACTTCCCCCACGTCTAGGCGAGTAGGATCACGACCCGCAATGGCAGTGCTCCTGGCGAGCGTTGCCTGTGCGCCACGCCCAGCGGCCTTCCGCTGCGAGCCTAGCCGAGGAGCAACCCGCTGTCATTCCTCATGGAGAAGTCGGTTTAGTTGCAAGGCTCCCGGAGCCTTGAAGGCTCCGGGAGCCTCTTGATTCTGCTCCCGCATCTCCGATTTGTGGCTTGAAGCCCCCATCAGGCGCACTCATGAAGGGTGCGGCTGCCAGACCCTCGGCTTGAAGCCAGAAGCTCGTCACCGCCATTTGACTCCCACCCGCCAACGGTACATAATGGCCCCCCTACATCTGGGGAGCACGGTTTAATATTGAAGCAAGCGGGCGCCCGCAAGCGGACGAACGGGGCCCTTGCCTCCAATCGGTGTACAATCACCGGTTCCAGCGCAATGGGCCGGCGGCTGGAGGTGAGCACACTTCCCGATCCGCGGATCGCCGTCCTGACCCCACCGTACCCGTCGTCGCTTACCTCGATGTTGCGCCAAGTTGCCCGGAATTGTGTAGCCGCCCAGAGCGAGAACCGGGTGGGAAAGGGCTCAGGGGGGACAACGGAAATTTGGCATGACCGTCCTTCCTCTCCGGAGGACAAACTTGGTTGGTCGCTCGTTCACGGTACTCTACGTCGAAGACGACCCGGAAAGCAGGCTGCTCATCCGCCGTGTGCTTCAGGCTGAGGGGTATGCCGTAATCGAGGCGAAGGATGCCGCCGACGGGCTGGCTTCGGCTACTGAGCAGCGGCCGGATCTCATCCTGATCGACATCAACCTGCCCGAGGTCGACGGTCTCACGCTCGCCCGGCAGATTAAATCTGTCCCTGACCTTGCCTCCACCCCCGTCGTCGCCCTGACGGCCAATGTGATGCGCGGTGACCGAGAGCGATCGCTTGGGGCCGGATGCGACGGATATATCCAGAAACCGATCGACGTCGATCTGCTCCCGCGTCAGATCTCGCAGTACTTGCGGAGAATGGGCTGACAAGCTCGAAGGGACAACGTGATGTCGGGCAAGATCCGGGACGCCAACATACTCATCGTCGAAGACAACGTCTCCAACTTCATCCTGATGGCCAGGATGCTGGGGTTCATGGGACTACAGTGCGAATGGAAGACGTCCGGTTTCGAGGTCGCCGAGTACGCCAACACGCTCCCCCACATTGATCTGATCCTGATGGATATCCGTCTGCCCTATGAAGACGGGTACGAGGCACTCCGCAAGATACGCAGCTCCGAGCCGCTCAAGGGCATCCCCGTTGTCGCCGTGACGGCCTACGCCAGTCATGATCAGATGGAACGGGCGCGCGGGGCGGGTTTCGACGGTTTCGTGGGAAAGCCGCTCGATCCCGACCGATTTCCCGACCAGGTCGAGCGGATGTTGGCCCGCAAGCCGGTGTGGGAGGTGGAGTGATGCAAGCGACGGGGAATACGATCCGCCAGCAGCGGGCCCCTCGGCGGGGCAGTCTCGGCCGCAGGATCGCCTTTGTCCTGCTGCCGCTCGTCGTCGTCCCGGTCGTGCTCATGGGCGCGATCGCTTACATCCGCACCCGCGACATCCTACGTCAACAAGCCGATGCCCAACTGACCTCGGCGGCCGAGTCCCAGGCCTCGACACTAGACCAATGGGCGCGCGCCCGCGAGCAGCGTCTGCAACTCGGCACACAGCGAACCGCGCTCGTGCAAGAAACGGCGAACCTGCTCGCCCTGACCGATCTGTCCGGCGCCCCGGCTTCGAGCCGCGAGGCACTCCGCTCGGAACTCCAGGCCCTTCAGGCGCGTGAGAGCGAGTTGCTCTTTAGCTCGCTCGTCATCGCACGGGCCTCGGATGGACTGATCCTGGCCTCGACGCGTCCAGAGTGGGAGAACATCGCCCTGCCCGCCCTGCGCGATCGTGCGCTGCCGCTGGAAGCCCTTTCGACCCGCCCTGTCTTCGACGATGCGGTGCTGAGCCCCTCGAATTCGGCAATCGTCACGCTGGCGCCGATGCGGGTGACCGGTGGCGTTGCGCCGGATTCCGTCTTGCTCGGCGTCAACTCCGACCTGCGCCTTGGCGCCCTCATGCAGCAGTTGCAGGTCTACTGGGAGATGCGCGGAGTGTACCGGATCGAACGCGGCGCCACTTATTTCGTCATGGCGCCCGACTTGGTCATCCAGCTCAACCGTTACGCAACCAGCCCGGAAGCGGTCGCCGTCGTCAACCACCCGGTCTTTCAGGCGGTCCAGAACAGCAACTCAGGAACACTGGCCTACACCGGTCTGGACGGCGTCCCCGTGCTGGGCGCCTACGAGTGGATCCCACAATGGGGACTTGGGGTGGTAGCCGAGCTGCCTCAGGCTGACGTGTATGCGGATTTGTCCAGTCTGGCCCCATTCAGCATCGCCCTGGTCGTGATCGCCGCAGCACTCTCGGTGCTCGTCGTGGTCTTTGTCACAAACCGGATGCTGCGCCCGCTGGGGACGCTGAGCCAGTTGGCGGAGAGGATCTCGCGCGGCGACTGGGCCTACCGCGCCCCGGAGGATCGCAACGACGAGTTGGGGGCACTGGCGACCGGATTGAACCGGATGGCCGACGACCTGAGCGGGATGTATCGATCCCTCGAGGCCCGGGTCGAAGCCCGCACACAACAAATTCGCACAGCGGCGGCGGTCGCCCGTGCGGTCGTTTCGACCCCGATCCTGGAGGACCTGATGCGCCGGGCAGTCGAGCTGATCCGGGATCGGTTCGGCTACTACCACGTCTCAATCTTCATGCTCGACGACGAAGGCAAGATGGCCGTCCTGCGTGAATCGACCGGCGAGGTCGGCATGGCGCTCAAGGCGCGCGGGCATGAGCTTGCGGTCGGATCGCAATCGATCATCGGGTGGGTGACGGCCAACAACCAGCCGCGCGTTGCTTCGGACGTCAGCTCGGATCCGGTGCACTTCAAGAACGAGCTTCTTCCCGAAACACGTTCCGAAGCCGCCGTGCCGCTCCAGGTTGGTGGGACCGTACTCGGCGCCCTCGACGTCCAGAGCACGAACCCCGGAGCTTTCAGCCCCGAGGACGTCGAAGTCCTGCAGACTCTGGCCGACCAGCTGAGCGCCGCTATCCAAAACGCACGCCTGGCCCAGGCGTCGGCGATAGCCGCAGACCGCTCGCGAGTAATCTCCGAAGTTACCGGGCAGTTCAGCGGGATGCTCGACGTGGATAATGTACTACGCACCGCGGCCCATGCTTTGCACCGCGCCCTGGGGCAGCCTGAAATCGTAGTGAGACTCAATGCGCCCGAGGCCACCGGAGGTGCCGGTGAGGGGGAGAACGGGAAAGAAGGCGAACCAACCCCGCCTTTCATCGGCGGAGGCGTCTGATCCGATCGAGCCCGGCCGCCGAGCCGTGGTCACGGTACTTGCCTGCGGCAAGGGGATCGAAGGTGTGAGATGAGCTCGACGACAAACAGGGTATCGCCGCCACGCCCGCCGCGGGATCGCGCTGCGCCGCCGACAGATCTCCGCGGCTGGCGCGAGCTTCTGCTGCGGGGGATGCTTTACGCTGCGGCCGTCCTCGGCCTTCCGGCAGCGATCAGCGGTTCGCTCACGGCGATTCGCGATGGACAGCTCAATCGGATCGTGCTTTTCGGCGCCTCTTACCTTATCGTGCTGGCGCTGGCGCTTGGTCGGCGCTTCCTCCCTTATCGCCTACGGGCCTATGTCCTCCTTGTGATCACCGCTTCATTAGGCATCAATGCCCTGGTCAGCACTGGCTTGGCGGGCAGCGGCCGAATCTTCCTTTTCGCTTTCCTCACGATTGCCACATTGCTGCTCGGCTTGACCGCCGGCGTGGTCTCGTTACTGTTGTGTGTCGGGGCGATGGCGGTCGTCGCCTGGGCGATCACCAGCGGGCAGATCATCATTGCCCCCGAGGTGATGAACGGCGGAGACTTGTCAACCTGGATCACCGGCGGTGCCGTTTTCGGCCTGCTGGCGATGATGATCGTCATCGCGCTGGGGTCGTTTCAGGGCGGCCTTGAGGACGTCATCCAGCGTGAGCAGCGCCAGGTGGGCCGTCTGCAACGTGAGCAGGCCTTGTTGGAAAGGGACGTCTCCGAGCACTCAGAGTCGCTTGCCCGGCAGGCTCGCCACCTGGAGACGACGTCCGAGATTGCCCGATTGGTCACTTCCACCGCCGATCCGACGGCGATGATGAATCGCGCAGTCGAGATCATCCGCGATCGCTTCGGCTTCTATCAGGTCTCCGTCTTCATCCTCGATGAATCCAACACCTGGGCCGTCCTGACGGCAAGCACGGGCGAGCCTGGACGGTTGCTACTGGCCCGCCATCACCGCCTGGGCGTCGGGAGCGCCAGCATGGTCGGTTGGGTGACTGCCAACCGGGCGCCGCGCACCGCCGGTGACGTCGACAAAGATCCATTCCACTTCAAGAACCCGATCCTGCCCGACACACGCTCGGAGATGGCCGTTCCGATGATCGTCGGGGAGAAGCTCATTGGGGCGCTCGATGTGCAGAGCACAGAAACCGATGCATTCAGTGTGGCCGATCAATGGGCCATCGAGGCGGTTGCCAGCGAGTTGGCGATCGGAATCCAGAGCGCGCAGGCGATGCGGGAATTGAATGACCGGCTAGAACGTATACAGCGCTCGTTGCATGCCCAGACCGAGCGCTCGTGGAGCCAGATCGCAGGCTCATCCATCCCCATCTCTTATCAATTGGATCCAAGCGGGATCGCTTACACCGGCGACCAGAGCGAGTTCCCGACGAACCGGCTTGCGGTTCGCTCGGCGCGCACGTCCGCCTCTCCCGACGGTCGGGAGGTGGCGGTGCCGGTTCAGGTCCGGGGTGAGGTCGTGGCGACGATTGCTGCGCGCCGCCCCGCCGGGAGCGATCCTTGGACAGCCGCCGACGTCGCCTTGCTCGAGGCCGTCGCCGGCCAGGCTAGCCTGGCGTTGGAAAACGCCCGCCAGAACGCCGAGGAGCAACGTCGGGCGGCTGAACTTGAAGTACTCAACCGGGTGAGCCAGGCCGTGTCTCAGCTCCTCAGTCTAGACTCGCTCTATCGCGTCGTCCATGCCCAGATCACTCAGATCCTGGGCGAGGTCGACATGGCCATTGCCCTGTACCACGCGCAGGAGAAGAGGATCAGCTTCCCCTATGTGTCGGAGCAAAATGAGCTCCTCAAACGCAAGGAGATCGTGCTCGGAGAAGGTCTGACCTCGGTCGTGATCCAGACACAGCAGCCGTTGATGGAAGAGGAGGATACACAGCGGCGGGCGGTTGAACTCGGCGTTCGGCTCGAGAGCAGTCCGGCGAAGTCGTGGTTATCGGTCCCGATGCTCGTTGGAGATGACATCATCGGCGTCTTGAGCGTCTATGACACCGAACATGATCACCGGTTCACGGATGATGACCTCGCTCTTCTGGCGACGATGTCAAGCCAGGTGGCGACCGCATTCCAGAACGCGCGGCTGCTCGATCAGACACAACGATCGGCTCGGCGGGAACGACTGATCCACGAAATTACGAGCAAGGTCAGGCAGGCAACGAGCATTCCGACGATCCTCGAGACCACGGCCCGCGAATTGGGACGAGCGCTCAATGCAGAATACGCCTCGATCCGCCTGGGTGAGACGGAGACCAGCGACAATCCGGAGAACGGCGGGCCGGACGGCGAACGCGCCGACATGACCCCCGGCGCACAGGTCAGGAGAGGTTCCGATGACTGAGATGCCTTCCAATCGGACTCCGCGCCGCGGGCGAGGCCAGGCCGGCCTGGGAACGACCCTGACGATAACCCTGATCCCCCTGGTCCTCATCCCACTCCTGTTGATGGCCGGCGGCGCGTACCTCAGGTCTCGCAGCATTCTGCGCGAACAAGCTTCGGCTCAACTCTCCTCGGCGGCACAGGCGGAAGGTCAGGCGCTGACGGAGTGGTCCCAGGCCCGGCAGGAGCGCCTGCTCCTGGGGAGTGAACGCAGCCTGCTCAAGACTGCAGCCGCGGCGCTGGTCTCGCTCTCCACAGCGGACGCGGACCGTCAAGCTCAACTCGAACAGGCGCGTCTCGAGCTCGCCGGTCTTAGGACGCGTGAGAACGAGACCTTCTTCACCGAGCTCTTCCTGGTCCGCCTATCGGACGGCGCCATCCTTGCCTCAACCACCCCCGAATACGAGGGCCAGACCTTCCCGGCCCTAACCGAGGGAAAGCTGACCGGCCGGAGCGCCGTTACCACCTCGCTTTATGACGACACCGTCATCGCTCGGGGCGACGTCGCCCTGGTCACCGTCATCCCGATGCGTGCAATGGGGACGCCGGTTGCCGACAGCGCGTTGATCGGCGTCAACAAAGGTCTTCGGCTGGGCTCGTTGATGGAAGAGATGCAGGTCTTCTGGGAGCAGCGCGGAGCGTACCGCGTGACTCGCGGGAACACTTTCATGGCGGTTCCTCCCGATATCGTCGTCGGTCTGGAAAGCTACTCGATGACGCCGGTAATCCAAACGGGGATCCAGCATCCGGTGTTCGGGCTGGCACCGACGTCCGAATCTGGCAGCCTCGAATACACCAGCTATGATGGAACCCCGGTTGTCGGAGCCTACCAATGGCTGCCTGACGCCAACGTGGGAATCGTCCTCGAGCTTCCGCAGGCGGATGTGTTCTCTCAGCTCGGCACGTTGGGGCCCTTCTTCGGCGGCCTGCTACTCGGGACAGTGGTTCTGGTCTTCATCGTGGTGCCGCTCGCCACGCGACGATCGATCCGGCCCTTGGCGCAGCTTACCCAGCTGTCGGAGCGTATTGCAACCGGCGATCTGACTCAACGCGTACCGGTGAGGCGCCAGGACGAGATCGGGCGTCTGTCAAGCGCATTCAACACGATGGCCGAAGAACTGGCCGGGTTCTACGCTTCACTCGAAGGGCGCGTCGAACAGCGAACACAACAAATGCGCACTGCAGCCGAGGTCGCCCGCGATGCGGCAGCCGTGCGTGATGTGCAGCTCCTGCTCGACGAAGCCGTCCGGCTGATCTCACAACGATTCGGTTTCTATCACGCCGGGGTGTTTCTGGTCGACGCGTCAGGCGAGTTCGCCGAGCTGAGGGCGACATCGTCGGAAGGCGGACGGCGGATGCAGGAGCGTGGCCACCGGCTCGCTGTGGGGAAAGTCGGCCTGGTGGGTTATGTAACTTCTACTGGACGCCCACGCATCGCCCTGGATGTCGGGAAGGACGCCGTGCACTTCGCCAACCCAGACCTACCGGACACTCGCTCCGAGATGGCCCTCCCGCTGCGTGTGGCCGACCGCATCATCGGCGCCCTGGACGTTCAGAGCACCGAGGCGAACGCATTCGACGAGGCCGACGTGGTCGTGCTTCAAACAATGGCCGACCAGCTCGCGGTGGCGATCCAGAACGCCCGGCTGCTCGAGGAGCAATCACAAGTCGCGGCACAGCGCCGTCGTGTCATTCAGATGTTCCAGCGCGTGAGCGCCTTGCGGACGTATGACGGGTTGCTGCACCAGGTCACGCGGGACATCCACGAGGCCTTCGACTACGCCCGCGTCACGCTCGGTCTGGTCGAAGGCGAGGAGATCGTGGTTCGCAGCGCATTTGCCGCGGAGGGTCTGCGCCCGGCTCCACTCGGGATTTCGAGCCCACTCGGCCAGGGTGCACTCGGCCGCGCGGTCTCCTCGATGGGACTGGTTCGGCTGGAGGACAGTCAGGCCTGGGAACCGGGTGTCGTATCTCCGACCGAGACCCCCCTTGCCACGATCTCCGTCCCGTTGGTTAGCCGCGGTCAGGCGATCGGCGCGCTGGCGGTCGAGCATTTGATCGGCAGCAAGGCCACCCCCGACGACCTCGAATCGCTTGAGCTCGTCTCGGGACAGATCGCCGTCGCCCTCGAGAACCGGCGACTCCTGGAGGAGGCCAAGACCAGCCTCGAACAGGTTGACGCGCTCTACCGCAGGCAAACGGCGGAAGCCTGGAAGCAGATGACGGCCGGGACGGAAGACGACAGCCCGCGGACAACAGCCACCTATGCCCGGGCAGGCGAATTCTCCCCGCCGCATCGCGCCGACCACATCCTTCACGCCCCGATCGAACTCCGCGGCGAGATCATCGGTGACCTCGAGGTCAGGTCCCCGAGGTCGGGTGATTGGTCGGGGGAGCAAGAACAGATCGTCCGGGCTGTCGCCGCCGAGGTCGCCGACGCTCTCGAGCAGGCTCGCTTGATGGAAGAAATCAATCGCCGGGCGGCCCAGCTCCAGGCCGCGGCCGAGATCGCCCGCGTCGCCACCGGGCTGCTCGACACGGAAACCCTTCTGGGTCGGGCCGTGCGCCTGATCCAGGAACGATTCGGCCTATACCACGTGGGTGTTTTCATGCTGGACCAGGACCGAAGGACTGCGCTCCTCCAGGAGGCGGCCGGCGAAGCGGCCGAGGCCCTCAAGCAACGCGGACTCCGCATCCAGGTCGGCGCGCAGTCAGCGGTCGGAGTTGTCGCCTCCCACGGCGTTCTCTACGCCATCCCTGACGTCGGTGACGATCCGCTCTTCGTCGCCGATCCGCTCCTGCCCGAGACCCGTTCAGAGCTGTGCCTGCCGCTCAAGATCGGTGAAAACGTCATTGGGGTATTGGATGTGCACCACCGCCAACGACTGGCATTCACCAACGACGATATCGCCGTCCTTGAGACGCTGGCAGACCAGCTTGCGGTGGCCGTGCAAAACGCGAGGCTGTTCGAAGAAGTCGTTCGACGGTCGCGCCGCGATGAAGCGGTGATCGAGATCACCAACAACATTCGCAAGAGCGGAAAGCTCGACGCCATGCTTCAGACCGCGGTGAGCGAAATGCGGAGGGCGCTGGGCGCTCGACGCGCCACGATCCAGTTGTCACCGTCCGCCAGCGGTCCGGAACAAGGCGAAGATGGACACAACGGCCGAGACTCCGGTGAAGCTGCCCAACCGACCGACGGTGGCACACCGGCCGCGACCGGCAAGGTGGCCGGATGACCTACGTCGTCGCCGTCGCCAATGAGAAGGGCGGTGTGGCCAAAACTACGACCGCGCTCTCCCTGGGGGCGGCGCTGATGCAGGATGCCAGGGCGATCCTGCTTGTGGATCTGGATCCGCAGGCTAATCTGACGATGTCACTCGGGTTCCAGCCGACTGGCCTCCAGCGCACGATCGCCGACGTTTTTCTGGTAGATGAGTCTCTCGCGGCCATCTGTCGCGAGACGCGCGTGGCAGGCCTGGTGCTGGCTCCAGCAAATCACGACTTGGCGATGGCGGAACGGTACATTGATGTCCGGGAGGACTACGAGCAGATTCTCCAGACCGCAGTCAGCGACGGGAGGTCCTTCGACTTCATCATGATGGACTGTCCGCCGGCGTTAGGACCGCTCACTCAATGCGCGCTGACGGCAGCCGATCTTCTCATCATCCCGACCCAATGCGAGTATTTCTCGGCGCACGCCGTGCGAGAAGTCCTGTATCTGGTCCGGAGCATCCGGCAAAGGACCAACCCTCTCTTGCGCTATCGGCTGCTCCTGACTATGGTCGACCGGCGCAACCGGATCCACCGTACCTTGGAAGATCAGATCCGACGCGCGTTCGGTCGGGCCGTGTTTGAGACTGTGATCGATGTCGATACCCGATTGCGTGAGGGCCCGGTCTTCGCCCAGCCGATCACCGTCTATGCGCCTGAGAGCCGTGCGGCGCAGCAGTACGTCCAGCTAGCACATGAGTTGAGGAGCTATGCCGAAGAGTCCCTCAGACCAACTCAGAAATCGGCTTAGTAACCTCTTCTCGGGCCTGGCCGCCTCCACCCCTCGGACGGGCAAACTGCCTCCGCTCCCGGGGGCCAAAGGCGAAGCCTCGACGGGGATCGGCGGATGGCTTTGGGAAACCGACCTCTCCGGCAACTACCGCTGGGTCAGCCCCGAGATCGAGAGGGAGATCGGTCTCCCTCCCGGCGAGGTGATTGGCCGCCCGGTCGATTCCATCGGGATCGCCCCCGACTCAGCGGGCCAGCTCTACCGCGCCATGGCCCAGCTGGGACCGGTCCGCAACTTGCGGCTGCTCGCCCGGGACAGCCAGGGGCGTCAGGTCAATCTTGTGGCGAACGCCCTTCCGCGGGGTAAACCGGTGGAGGGCAAGGTCGCCTACCGCGGCGTATTCCTGGTCCTGGGAGTCGAAGAAGAGGCTCCCGCGAAGCCGGCGCCGC
>Ga0299915_10002549_pt1 | contig 13259 bp, 17 predicted proteins | sample RVTome_13_FD_200263 | JGI IMG/M metagenome (GOLD analysis project Ga0299915, IMG submission 200263) | Soil microbial communities from uranium-contaminated site in the Upper Colorado River Basin, Wyoming, United States - RVT92D227 (version 2) ...
TTGTTGAATTTGCTAAAGAAAAAGGATTTACCTTAGAGGTCTTAGGAGCAAGAGATATTTGGGAAGAAACACTTCCATTTAGATATAGATTAAAAGAAAAATATGTTGTTGGAGGGAGAGGTCAGACAATAGCAGGACTGCTGGAAGATCCAGAATGGGGAGTAATTTTCGTTGGCCATATGGGTACAGTAGGACCAATGCCAAGATATCTTTATCTATCCAATCCTAGAGCTCCATTTGTAACAGACCAAGTTGATGAGCAATTTATTAGGCCTGTCGCTCGCCAAAATGAGAAACGAAGATAAAACGAGAAGAAAATTGTTGAAAATCAATATCCAAAAGATGGAATCGGAAGCGGGATGAATAGGAACTGGCCTTCTCCGGTAAGGAAAATCCTTCGAAAAAGCGTTAGTGGAGCAGACGTCTGCCTTAGAATACAGCGGAAAAGATTGAAAAAATCAGGCCGCGTCTTTCCAGGCATAGCGGTGGTGGAGCCCGCCAAGCCTGAGAAGATCTATGATTTTAGCCATGTCCGAAGGCCTGGCCTGGACTGGCCGGGAATAGGGCGTTTCCTTGTCCAGACCGTAGTGGGTTCGGTCGTCGTGATAATAATCGAGATATTCATGAAAGAGCCTATAAAGATGCCGTTTGTTAAGGATGATGACATGGTCCAGAATTTCCCGTCGGACGCTGCCGACGAATCGTTCGGCCACGCCATTCTGCCAGGGAGATTGGAATGAGGTTTTGATGGGCTCGATGCCCAGCGAACGGAGCGATTGGTCGACGAGCGCGGAAAAAAGACTGCTTCGATCATGGATCAGGTACTTGCAGGAATGCGCGGAAGAGAAAGCCGTTTGCAGTTGGGATTTAACCCATTCGGCCGTCGGATGAAAAGTGACGTTGAAATGGACGATTTTCCGTTTGTCGTGGCTGATGATGAAGAAACAGTAAAGCTGTCTGAAAAAGAGCGTGGGCACGGTGAATAAATCCATGGCGGCGACGGCATGTCGATGGTTGTGAAGGAATGTCAGCCATGTGCCATGCTTGTCGGCGGAGGGGCGTCGTTTGGGCATATGGCGCGAAACGGTTCTTTCAGAGACTCTGAATCCGAGCTTGAGGAGCTCGCCGTGGATGCGCGGCGCGCCCCAAGTCGGATTAGCCAGGGCCATTTGTTTGATCAGCCTCCGGATTTCCCTGCGTCGTTCCGCGTTGTTGTGTCCGTGGCCGTGCCTGGAGATGAAATCCCAATAAAGCCGGAAGCCCCGGCGGTGCCAGACGACGACCGTTTCAGGTTTCACGAAAAGAACGGCGTTTTTCAATCCGTTCCAGAGTTTCGTCAACCAAACGAACAAGATACGGTCAGCCTTTGTTATGGCCGGCCTCGGGTTTTGCCGTTTGAGAATTTCGATCTGCTTGCGCAGGACGACGTTTTCGAGAATAAGATCAGCTTTCGAACGGAAGACAAGGCCCAGAGACCGAAACGCCACGGAGATAGGGGATAGAAATTCAATGCTCATCAGGCCGGGGATTATATCATATCCATAGTCCTGTAATGGGAGCCGGGAGATAAAGATTGAGTGGTGTTTTGAAAGTATGATAAACTCAACAATGTGAAGCGGGAGAAACTATTTGAGGAACTAAAAACGAAGGCTAAGAACCTGCGTTTTGCCAGAATGTGCAAGATAGCTGAATTGTTTGGATTTAGATTTAGAGGTGGCAAGGGCAGCCATCGGATTTATGTCAGGAAAGATGTTGTTGAGATGCTTAATTTTCAGGATGTGAATGGGAAAGCCAAGCCCTATCAGGTTCAACAATTTATTAAGGTGATTGAGAAATATCACCTGATAAAAGAGGAGAAAGAAGATGTATAAATACGCGATCGAGATTATTTACAGTGAGGACGATCAGGGATATATTGCGGTCGTGCCGGAATTACCCGGTTGTTCAGCCTTTGGCGAAACGGAAGAAGAAGCTTTGGAAGAAGTGAAGTCGGCCATGCAGCTTTGGCTTGAGACGGCAGAAAAAGAAGGACGCGAAATACCGTCGCCGCACTGGCGGGAGTTGTTGACCGCCCTTTACGAAAAGATTGGCGTCAGCGGTGTAATCCGCCAGGAAACCATCCACAGGTAAATATTCAGAGATTTTGTACTGATGAATCTGGCAATAAGCGACAGGGCTTCGATTACGTGAAGTCGGTGAGGGCGGAGTGGATAGACTCGGCGCATCCTGAGCCGGCGTAGAACCCCTCGACAGGGAGGGGCGAGCTTGGGGGGGCGGTCTATCTGCACTCGGGGGAGTTCGCCCTCTCCGAGGTCGACCTTCGCATCCCGGGCCGGGGGCTGGACTTCGAGCTGCGGCGGACGCATGAGTCGCAGTCGATCTATTCAGGTCCTTTCGGCTGGAACTGGGACCATAACTACAACCGGAGGCTTCAGGAGTTGCCGGACGGCTCGATCATTTACTTTGACGGCGAGGGCCGGAGGGAGACGTTCCGGGCGGTGACGAACGAAGAGGGGGTGTTGCTCGCCAAATTGGGAAACGAAGATAAAACGAGAAGAATATTGTGGGAAATCGATATCCAAAAGATGGAATCGGATACGGGATGAATATGAAATAGCCTTCTCCGGCATGGAAAATATGTTGATAGAGCGCTGGCGGAACAGACGTCCGCCTAAGAAAACAACGGAAAAGAAAAAAGCTCAGGCCGCGTCTTTCCAGGCATAACGGTGGTGGAGTCCGCCTAGCCTGGGAAGATCCATGATTTTGGCCGTGTCCGATGGCCTGGCCTGGACAGGCCGGGAATAAGGCGTTTCCTTGTCCAGACCGTAGTGGGTTCGGTCATCGTGATAATAATCGAGATATTCATGAAAGAGCTTATAAAGATGCCGTTTGTTGAGGATGATGACATGGTCCAGAATTTCCCGGCGGACGCTGCCGACAAATCGTTCGGCCGCGCCGTTCTGCCAGGGAGATTGGAATGAGGTTTTGACGGGCTCGATGCCAAGCGAACGGAGAGATTGGTCGACGAGCGCGGAGAAGACGCTGCTGCGATCATGGATCATATACTTGCAAGAATGGGTGGAGGAGAAAGCCAGAGCTTCATCAGCCACACGAACAAAATGCGGTCGCCCTTGGCCATGGGCGGCTTGTGATTTTGTCGTTTGAGAATTTCGATTTGCTTGCGCAGAGCGATATTTTCGAGAACAAGATCGGCTCTCGAACGGAAGACAATGCCGAAAAATCGGAACATAACGATAGGTCTGAGCATACGCATAAGGCGACGGATTATAACATGTTGTCGTCGGCTGAGGTTAAGGGACTCCCAATCCGAAGTTTGATTTATGATGCATTTAAGTTATAATAAATACGTGGATTTAGTGGCTTCCGCGAAGATGAAAAAAACCGCCTTTTCCAAGTCTTCTCTATTCGATCCCGGTGACGAAAAACAGTATTGGCTGTCTAAAACTCCTCAGGAACGGCTTGAAGCAATTGAAACAATGAGGGAAATCATTTATGGCTATGATCCGATTGCCACCCGACTTCAAAGAGTTCTTACGGTTGCTGAAGGGCCATCAGGTTGAATACCTGGTGATCGGAGGCTATGCGGTCGGCTATCACGGCTACCCGCGTGCCACGGCCGACATGGACATTTGGGTTTCAATGAAGCAGGGCAATGCTGATAAAGTAGTCGCCACATTGAAAGAATTCGGTTTTAATGTTCCCGGCTTATCCCCAAGAATATTTTTGAAAGAAAACCAGATCATCAAGAAAATTGTGAATAAACGATATCCAAAGGATGGAATCTGATGCGGGATGAATATGAAATGTGCCTTCTCCGGCATTGAAAATAAGTTGATAAAGCGTTGGCGGGACAGACGTCGGCCTAAGAAAAAAGCGGAAAAGATGAAAACTCAGGCTGCGTCTTTTTGTCGTCGGCTGAGGTTAAGGGACCTATTATCTACCGATAAGCGCAGGGGCAGCAGGGGCTGCGAGAGTTGACACTTATCATCCTATTAATATTTTTGAGCAAGGAAGAATCAGATTCAATTTGAATCCGTTGACACATAAAAAACGCTAGGGTATAATCAAACTAGCTAAAATAGCTAGTGGAGGTGTACAAATGACAAAAAACGCGACTGAGGTGAAGAACCGCTTCGGACGGTATCTTCAGATGGCGATCACCAATCCTGTGATTATCGAGAAAAACAGCAATCCTGTAGCCGTCATGATATCGAATGAAGAATATGAGAGGCTTTTAAAGCTGGAGAATGCGTATTGGGCGGAGAAGGCTGCGCAAGCGGAGAAAGAGGGATATATTGGAAAGAAAGAGTCGCTGAAGATCATCCGGGCGGGTGGTCGTGTTAAAACTTGATGTAACTCGCCAGGTACGGAAGTTTTTAGATACTTTGCCGCCGAAGCAATTTCGCCAGGTGGTGAACAAGATATTGAGCTTGATGATGGACCCTAAGGCTGGGGACAGCAAAAAGTTGGAAGGATATCTCTATTATCGAGTTGATGTTGGGGAGTATCGAATTGTATACCGTGTGGAAGGGGATTGCTTGAAGGTGGCGCTTGCGGGAAAGCGGAATGACAGCGAAATCTACGAGCAACTGAAAAAATAAGGCTTATCGATCGACGAAAAACTGAAGATCGCCTACGTGGGGAACTTCGAGCAGGGAGTGGAGGCGGTGCGGACCGCCTGACGGTAGGCCTCCAGGATAAGCTCCCGGCCGGACAAGGCCGAGACGACCATGAGCAGGGTGGAACGGGGCGGATAATCACTTGACTCCTCTGAAAGCCATGATTTATAGTAGCCGAAAATTGAATTTGGGGGTGATGGCATGAGCAAAAAAGGACTGGCTGCTTGGATTCTCATCCTGACCAGCCTGGCTTTGGCTCCGTTGTCTTATAGCCAGAGTCAACATATCGATGCGGAAGAGCTGAAAAGAAGTGCTCCTCGAATTTATATCGACTGTGAGGATTGCGATACCGAATACATCAAGACTGAAATCACTTTCGTCAATTATGTGCGCGACCGAAAAGAAGCCCAGGTCCATGTTCTCATCACGACTCAAAGCACGGGCGGCGGCGGCCGGGAATATACACTGACCACCCTGGGACAATTGGATTATGCCGGCCAGGATGATGTCCTTAAGTATTATTCCAATAAAACCGATACTGATGACGAAATCCGCAAAGGCTTGGTCCAGGCCTTGAAGCTGGGCCTCATGCGCTATGTGGCCAAAACTCCCCTGGCCGGGAGAATCGTCATCAATTTTCAGGACAAAGTCAAGCCGACCTCTGTGGTCGATAAGTGGAATTTCTGGGTTTTCAGCCTGAGCGGCCGCGGCTTTTTCAGCGGGCAGAAATCCTGCCTGTACCGTTCCCTGTACGGCAGTTTTTCGGCCAACCGCGTGACCCCGGAAATGAAAATCCGGATGAGCGTCTCGGGAAGTAACTACCTCAATAAATACGACATTGAAGGGGAGAGCATCGAGAGCACGCTAAGCAGCCGGTCCTTCAGCAGCCTGGCGGCGATAAGCCTGTCGGAGCACTGGTCGATCGGAGCTTATCTGTCCCTTTCCTCTTCAAGTTACTCCAACATTCGCTTTGCCCTTAAGCCTGCGCCGGCCGTGGAGTACAATTTTTTCCCCTATTCTCAATCCACCCGTCGACAGCTTCGATTCCTCTACAAGCTGAGTTTTCACAAGGTCAGCTACAGGGAAGAGACCATCTACCTCAAGACAAGCGAACACCTCTGGAATGAGAGCCTGTCCGCAACGCTGGAGCTGAAGGAGAAATGGGGGACGATCAGCGCCACGCTGGAAGGGGCTCACTATTTTCATGATTTCAGCAAATACCATGTCGACCTTTACGGCGAAATATCCATCCGGCTGTTTAAAGGGCTTTCCCTGGAATTGTACGGCAGCGCAGCCAGGATTCACGACCAGCTCTCCCTGCCCAAGATGGGCGCCTCCTACGAGGACATTCTCCTCATGCGCAGACAGCTGGCCACCTCCTTTGAATATTACTTTTCAGTGGGGCTGAGCTACACTTTCGGCTCGATCTACAGCAATGTCGTCAATCCGCGTTTCGGGTCATAGAATCAGCATGCAATCGCCGTAGCTGAAGAAGCGGTAGCGCTCGCGGACCGCTTCCTGGTAAGCCTCACGGATGAGCTCGCCCCCGGCGAAAGCGGAGACGAGCATGAGCAGGGTGGAACGGGGAAGGTGAAAATTTGTCAGAAGGCGGTCCACGATTTTGAATCGATAGCCGGGATGGATAAATAAATGTGTCGAGTCCGTTCCGGGATTGATGAGCCGAGGAGAATCTTGGCCGCTTGTCGCAGCCGCGCTCTCCAGGGTCCGGACTACGGTCGTGCCCACAGCGGTAATGGGCCGGCTTTCCCCTTTAGCGGCGTTGACCTCCCGGGCAGACCGGGGGCTGACCGTATATCTTTCCTCCAGCATCACATGGTCTTCCAGGCGCTGGGCGCGCACGGGCTGGAAGGTGGCCAGCCCCACTTCCAGGTCTACGCGGAGGACATTGACTCCCGCTGTTTGTAAAGAATTCAAAATTTCCCTGGTGAAGTGCAGCCCGGCCGTAGGCGCGGCTATCGACCTTCCCCGGCGGGCATAAACGGTCTGGTAACGGGCCAGGTCGCCGGTCCGGTGTCCCTCGGCCTTTTTTCCCCGCCTGATATAGGGGGGAAGGGGAGCGTAGCCCTGCTTCCGGAGAAAGCCTAGGACATTTTGCTTTCCGAAATCGAGGACCCGCTTTCCCTCATCTCCGACATCAACCACTTTGGCCAGCAGGCTGCGGTTGAAAGAGAGGAGAGAGCCTGGAGCGACATGCCTGGCTGGCCGGCACAGGACTTCCCAGCGGCCCAAGGAAAGATTTTTTAAGAAAAGGAATTCGGCCTGGCGGCCGGCTGTTTGTCCCCAGGCTCGGGCCGGGATGACGCGGGTGTCGTTCAGGACCAGGACATCGCGGGAGTGGAAATAGGAGGGAAAATCCTTGAAGGCCTTATGGATAACCCGGCCAGATTTTCGCTCGACGACCATCATCCGGGAAGCGTCTCTTCGGGGGAGGGGATGTTGAGCGATAAGCTCCGGCGGAAGGGAAAAGTCATATTCCGAGGTTAACAAGGTTGCGTCTCTATTTCTGTGATAGCCTCAAATTCGCGCAGGGGTGGCGCGGCTCAGGGCTCTCCGCCGGCCGAAGCGTACGGGTCCCTTCCGTTATTCCTTGAACAATTTTTTCTGCGAAGCCGCTGCGGCGCCCCGCGGCCGATAGCCCAGATGCTGATAAGCCTTGGCCGAGACCTGGCGGCCGCGAAGGGTTCGCTCCAGGAAGCCGATGCGCATCAGGAAGGGCTCGTAGATGGACTCGATGGTGTCCTTCTCCTCGTCGATGGCCGCGGCGATGGTGCCGATGCCCACCGGACCGCCGTTGAAGTTCTCGATGATAGTCTGCAGGACCTTGCGGTCCACATCGTCCAGCCCCACGGTGTCCACTTCCATCATGTCCAGGGCGTGGCGGGCTTCCCGGGCGGTGATGACGCCGTCAGCCTTGACGTCAGCGTAATCTCGCACCCGGCGCAGCAGGCGGTTGGCCACCCGGGGCGTTCCCCGGCTGCGCAGGGAGATCTCCCCGGATCCTTTTTCGTCTATGGGCACCTTGAGCAGGCCGGCCGACCGCCGGATGATGGCTTGAAGGTCATCATCGCGGTAGTAGTCCAGGCGGTGGATGATGCCGAACCGGCTGCGCAGCGGCGCGGTGATGCGGCCGGCCCGGGTGGTGGCCCCGATAAGGGTGAACTTCTTTAGCCGGAGCTTGTGGCTGCGGGCGCTGGGCCCCTGGCCGATGACGATGTCCAGGCAGAAATCCTCCATGGCCGAGTAAAGCAGCTCTTCGATCGTGGGATGGAGCCTGTGGATTTCATCGATGAACAGAATCTCCTTGTGCTGAAGGTTGGTCAGGATGGCCGACAGGTCGCCCGTCCGTTCGATGACCGGGCCGGCCGTGGGCTTAAGCCCCACACCCATCTCCTTGGCGATGAGGTAGGCCAGGCTGGTCTTGCCCAAGCCGGGCGGGCCGTAAAGCAGGACATGGTCGAGGTGCTCATCGCGCTTGCGGGCGGCTTGGATGAAGACCTGGAGGTTCTTCTTGACTTTATCCTGGCCGATGAACTCATTGAAACTGCGCGGCCGCAGGCTGTCCTCGAAAAGAAGGTCCTCCTGGGTCCGGATGGGGTTCAGGATGGCGGGCATGGTGGGCGTCCTGGGCCTTTGTCCCTCACAACTTGGCCAGCCGCTTCAGGCATTCCCGGAGCAGCTTTTCGAACCCGGCCCCCGCCGGCGCCTGCTTCATGACCGCCTCGACCACCGTCTCAACCTCCTTTTTACGGAAGCCCAAGTTGGTCAGGGCCGACATCAGGTCCTCGGTCTCGGGCGAGCCTTTCAGGGCCAGCACTTTTTCTTTCTTGTCCAGCTTGCTCTGCATCTCCAGGGCGATGCGCAAGGCGGTTTTCTTGCCGATGCCGGGCACGAGGGCCAGGCGGGCGACGTCGTTTTTCTCCACCGCCTCCTCCAGCTCCTGCGGGCCGATGCCGCTCAGGATGTTCAAGCTGAGCTTGGGGCCGATGCCCGAGATGGAGATGAGCTTGAGGAAGAGGTCCTTTTCCTCCCGAGTGGCGAAACCGAAAAGGCTCAGGGCCGAGTCGGTCAGGTGAGTGTGGATGTGGAGGCTGGCCGGTTCGTTGACCTCGCCCAGTCGGACGTAGGTGGAGAGGGGGATCGAAGCGCAATAGCCGACCCCTCCCGTATCGATGACGACCTGGTTGGGCGACTTGTGGATGAGTTTCCCCTGGAGATAAGCGATCATAGGCTCGATTCCTCGACTGTCTTGTGAAAAGCCCGGCTGTTGAGGTGGCAGATGGCCGCGGCCAGGGCGTCCGAGGCATCCTCCTCCAAGGATTGGTCGCCCATGTGGAGCAGGGTCCGGACCATGCCGTTGACCTGGTGCTTATCCGCCTGGCCGTAGCCGGTCACGGCTTTCTTGATCTCCAGGGCGGAATATTCGAACAGGGGCAGGTCGCGGGAGGCGACGGCCACCAGGATGGCGCCGCGGACCTGGCCCAGGGTGATGGCCGTTTTGACGTTCTGGGCGTAGAAGGGGTTTTCGATGGCCGCTTCCTCGGGCCGGTGCTCGAGGATGAGACTGTCCACCTGCTCCCGGATGGTGTTAACCCGCTGGGCCAAAGCCAAGCTGCGGCCCGGCTTGATCGTGCCGTAGCCCAGGACGGAGTATTCTCCGCCCCGGCTCTCGATTAGGCCGAAACCCGTGGACCGGGAGCTTGGGTCGAGACCGAGCACGCGCATCAGGGCCTCGGGCCGGCCGGGGTCAGGCGGATAAGCCGGCCAGCTCGGATTCCTCCACGTCGAAATTGGCCCAGACGTGCTGAACGTCGTCGTGGTCTTCCAGTTCCTCCATCAATTTCAACATCTGTTGGGCCTGCTTGCCTTCCAGCTTGACGTAACTCTGGGGGATGTAGCCGATGCTTGAGGCGGCCGTCTCGATGTTGGCCGACTTGAGGGCTTCCACCACGCCGTCGTAGTTCTCCGGCACGGTGATGATCTCGAAGTTCGAGCCGTCCTCGCTCATGTCTTCGGCCGAAGCGTTCATAGCCACCTCCAGGAGCTTGTCCTCCTGGACCTTCTCTTTTTCCACTACGATATAGCCCTTGCGCTTGAACATCCAGGCCACGCAGCCCTCCTGGCCGATGTTGCCGCCGTTTTTGGAGAAGATATGCCTCAACTCGGACACGGTGCGGTTCCGATTGTCGGTCAGGCCTTCCACGAAAAGGGCCGCCCCGCCCGGGCCGTAGCCCTCGTAGATGACCTCCTCCAGGGTGGACCCTTCCAACTGGCCGGTGCCCTTCAGGATGGCCCGCTTGATGTTGTCGGCGGGCATGTTCTCCGCCCGGGCATCCTGGACGGCCTTGCGCAGGCGGGCGTTGGCCTCTGCGTCACCCCCGCCGGTACGGGCGGCCATGGTGATCTCCTTGATGAGCTTGGTGAACATTTTTCCCCGCTTGGAATCGGCGGCGGCCTTCTTATGTTTAATTGAATGCCATTTGGAATGACCGGACATAATGCTTCTCCTAACCGATTGAACCTGAAAATCTTAGCACAAAGGCAAGGGCCGCGCAATGCGGGGAAGAGGATCCAGTTCGTTCATGGCCTCTCCCTTGGGGGGAGGGCTTGCCGCTCATCCGGCGAAATAACAGCACGGTTCTCAAGCTTGTCAAGATGTTCTATTTGTTATAAAATGCCTACTTCAATGATAAAAACTATCATTAGAATATTATTTAAGGAGGACCTCTTGAGAAAAACATCGCTCTGGCTGATCGCGGTGGCTGTTCTGGTCTCGGGGATGCTTGTCACGTCGTGCGGCAGCAAGGAAAAAAAGACTTCCGGCGGATCGACTACCGCTCCCACCCCCTCCCTGAGCACGGCCAGCAATCCGCAGCAGGACTACACCAGGCCTTATCTCAGCGACGAGAAAATGACGAATTTCATCGCTTCCCTGAAAGAGGAGCGCAACCCCTTTGAGCTGATTTTCAAGGAAGGCGGACAGGCCCAGGGCTTGGCGGATCTGAAGGACCGTCTTGAGGATTACAACGCCTTCGGCAGAAAATATGGCTTTCAGGACTATGGCGATTATATGGCCGTCTGGGGTCGGATCACCGTGGGGGAGATGCTCCTCTGGAGCGATTCGATGAAAGAGAGCACGGTCAAGATGTACGAGGACAACATTAAAAACGCTGAGGAAGAGCTGAAAAATCCAAGCCTCGACCCCGAGATGAAGAAAATGTATGAAGACCAGATTGCCGACAGCAAGAAATCGCTCGAGGATATGCAAAAAGAAAAGAAGGACGATTCCAGCTTAAACGCGGCCGACCTGGAGCTGGTGAAGAAATATAAGGCCCAGATCGACCAGGAGACGGAAAAATACAAGAAAAAGGCGAACTGAAACAATCGCGCCGGCCGGCCAAATTCCGGAGGGAATATCCCCCGACCGAAAGCGAGCTCTAATCCTCTATCAGCTCGCCCTCGGGGTAGCTGTTGATGACCACGTCCGGCACCTCATAGACTTTGCCCCAGCCTCCGTATCTGGCCAGGACGCGGGCCGAGGCCAGCCCGCGGCGTTTACCGTTTTCAATGAGGTACACGGGGCGGTTGGGCTTGGAGCTCTGTTCGATCACCAGCCAGCCTTCGAAGTTCAGGTCGATCAGATCGCCCTGTTCCATCTTATTCAAGGTCTCGGTCTGCACTTCCACCAAGTAGTCCCAGGGATTCTTTCCCCGCCTTTGATTATAGTTGTAGCGGTACAGGCTCTCCAGGTTTTTAAAAGGGTATTTGATGAAGACTCCGGTTTTTTTCTTGACGATCAGGTAAACGGACGCTTTTTTGTCTTTGACGTAGCGCTGGTCGAGATAGGCCAGGTTGTCGGGCGAGGGCCATTGGGCGAAGGCCTCTTCCATCCTCTTGAGGATTCGCCGGCAATCCCGAAGCTCGTAGGGCCTGACGCTCGTTTTCTGCATCTCTTCTTCAAGTTCTTCGAAAGAAGCGGCCAGGTAGGTGAAGGCATTGTACAGGTTCGTCCGGAGGTGGTCGGTGCGAAAGAAGTCCGAGCGTTCTTCAGCCAGCTTCAGGAACAGCCGGCAAGAGGCGGCGAAGGCCTCTGACTTAAAGAGCACGGCCTGCTCCTGGTCGGAGATCGCTCCGTTCCATCCTTTGAAATATTCATAGCTGTTCTGGGCCAGCCCGGCGGCTTTTTGCTCCAGCTCTCCGGCCAGGCTGGTGATGGAGCCCCTCTGGTCGGCCCGCAGGAGGACGGCCGTAAGCAGGATGAGAAGAAACACGCTTGCGGCTCTAATTTTAAATGGGCCCATGCTGACCTCCTTCACACTACCAATTTACCTTTTTTTCCCTAATAATGAAATAAGGTGAATTGGCAATGTGTCCCCAATTTAAGACTGTCCTGGTGGCCATGAGCGGGGGAGTGGATTCCTCGGTGGCGGCCGCTCTTCTTCTGGAAAAGGGCTATAAGGTCATCGGCCTGACCATGGACCTTTTTCCGGCCAACCTGAAGAAGTGCTCCGAGGAAGGCGTCCGCAGCTGCTGCGGCTGGCGGGCCCTGGAGGACGCCAGCCGGGTGGCCGCCGGCCTGGGCATCCCTCACTATGTCGTCAACTTGAGGAAAGAATTTGAAGCCTTGGTCATTGAGGATTTTTGCCGCGAGTATGCGCGCGGCCGGACGCCCAATCCCTGCCTCCGCTGCAACGAGCACATCAAGTTCGCCCTGCTGGCCGATAAGGCGAGAAAGCTGGGCGCCCAGCGGCTGGCCACCGGCCACCATGCCCGGATCATACGCGCTCCCGCCGGCGGCCGGCTGCTTCTTAAAAAAGGCGCTGATGCGCAGAAGGACCAATCTTATTTTCTCTACACCATGACCCAGCGCCAACTGGGTTTCACCCTGTTTCCGGTTGGGGAGATGACCAAGGTGGCGGTCCGCAGCACCGCCCGCCGCCTGGGGATCCATGTTGCCCAAAAACCCGAGAGCCAGGAGATCTGCTTCATTCCGGACAAGGACTATGCGCGGTTTCTTAAAGCGAGGCTGCCGCGAGCCGGCCGGCCGGGGCCGATCCTCAACGCCGAAGGAAATGCCATCGGCCGGCACCAGGGCATCATTCATTTCACGGTGGGCCAGCGCAAGGGGATGGGCCTCTCCGTCCCGCAGCCTCTCTATGTATTGCGCATCGACGGGTCGAGAAACGCCGTCGTGGTCGGGCCCAAGGCAGCGCTGGGCCGGACCTCGCTGGAGGCCTCCCAGGTCAACTGGATCTCCGTGGCCAGGCTCGAGCGGCCCATGGCTTTTAAGGCGAAGGTCCGCTATAGACACGTTGAAGCGCCGGTTCGGGTCAGGCCCCTTCCCCGCGGCCGTCTCCGCGTGGACTTCGAGAAGCCTCAGCGGGCCATCACGCCCGGGCAGTCCGTTGTGTTTTACGACGGCGACAGTGTCGCCGGCGGCGCGGTTATCGACCGGATCATCGATTGAAAAGCGACCCGAGGGTCGACCCTTCGCTTGACATTAAATCCCCAGCCTACTATCTTTTAGGTGAACCTGGCTGAAAAAAAGTTACCCCGGTTCACGATAAACCCCTAACGGGAGGTCAAGCCATGTTAAGCCAA
>Ga0299915_10002550_pt1 | contig 13256 bp, 9 predicted proteins | sample RVTome_13_FD_200263 | JGI IMG/M metagenome (GOLD analysis project Ga0299915, IMG submission 200263) | Soil microbial communities from uranium-contaminated site in the Upper Colorado River Basin, Wyoming, United States - RVT92D227 (version 2) ...
AAGTGGTCCTTTTCCGGGGGAGTGACTTATTTCCATAACGCCTTCCGGTCCGAATCTTTTTTCGGCTACGGGATCAGCACGCTGTCCGGAGACGGACGAGAGCAATATCTTGACTTCTTACGCGTTGGCCTGAGAATTCCTAAGACATCATGGGCGTCTTTCGGAGTCAATTTAGGACTCGGCCTGAATTTCAAAATCTCCGGCCGCATGGACATCAAGACCGAAGCGCGTTACTTTTCTTGTCGAGAAAAAAAGTTTGCTTGGGAATTCGTGAAAGGATTCTACGACGGAATCTTTTTTCCTGACATCAAAAACATTGACTTTACCGATAAGGACATTGAATGGATAACAGAAGGGCCCGTCCCTAAAATGGAGACCTCTCTGAAGCTGAATCCCTCATTTTTCCGGCTTAGCATCGGCTTCGTTATTTTTCTGGGAGAGACAAAATATTGATTTTTCGGGGGATTGCGGTTACGAGGCTGAACGAAAGGAGCCTGTGATGAGGAAATTCTTCGCTCTGGCGGTCTCTTTGCTCGTGATCGCGGGGTACGCTTTCTGTGGGACGTTCGCGATAAAGCTCGGGAGCGGATTGGGCTCTGTCTCCGGCGGCGACTTCGCCAAAGGCATCCGCGGATGGTCGGACTATTACGCGGCTGAATATAACAGCCTGCGCGGCGAATTCCTCGCCCCTCATTCCGGGATGAATCTTGGCGGCGAAGTTATCTATTATTTCAAGCCCAACATGGGCCTCGGGCTCGGCGTCGGCTACGCTCGATATGCCAAAGACAGCGAGGCCTCCTACGACCTCGGATATGCCTCATCCACGGAGCAGTTCAAGGCGAAGATCACTGTCATCCCGATCACGGCCAACTTCCATTACCTCCTGCCGCTCTTGCCCAAGCTCACCCTGGACCTTACGGCCGGAGCCAGCTGCAATATTGCCAAGCTGAGCTGGGATTACATGAGGAATTTCACGCTCCTAGGGTATAGCGGCAGCGATCAATTCACTTATAGCGCCACCAGAGGGGGGCTTGGTCTTCAGGCTGGTGCCGGCGCTGAATATGAGCTGTCCTCCGGCATCTCCGTTGTCTTAAACGTCACGGCCCGGTATGCTTCGATCGCCAAATTCCAGGGAGACTGGACAGAGCGAGGCAGCGGCGATATCTGGGATTTCTACGACAGCGGAAGCAAGATCTATGCCTGGTATTTCGACTGGAAATTCAACGAGACGACCTATCCGCAGATCGTCTTCCAGGATGAGAAACCGACCGGAACGACGGTTTCGAACGCCCGCTATGCCCGGCTCGGGCTGACGGGTTTGGTCGCCACTCTCGGAATCAAGATCGCGCTTCCGTTCTAAAAAAGCCCTCTCAAATGATATTTTGATAGAGCAGGATGTATTCCTGCGCCGATCGTTCCCAGGAAAAATCGCAGGCCATGGCGTTTTGGACCAGAGCGTTCCATAAGCGTTTTTGAGCATAGACTTTGATGGCCGTCTGGACGGCTTTTAACAGGGCCGGCGGCGAATAATCCTCGAATTTGAACCCGTTTCCCTGGCCTTCCGCAGGGCTGAACTCCAGGATACTGTCATCCAGGCCTCCCGTCGCCCGGACAACGGGAATGGTCCCATATTTCAAGCTGTACATCTGGGTCAGTCCGCAGGGCTCGAAGCGAGAGGGAATGAGGAATAGATCGCTCCCGGCATAGATCTTGTGGGCCAGGGGGTCATCGAAAGCAATCTTGAAGCCGAAAAACGACGGGTAGCGGCGCTTCGTGGTCTCGAGAGTCTGCCGGATCTTTTCTTCGCCGGTTCCAAGGATGACCAGCTTGACTCCCAGGGGAAAGAGGTTTCCCAGCGACTCACATAAGATGGTGAGGCCTTTTTGTTCGGTGAGGCGAGAGACCATGCCGATGACCGGCATATCACTTCTGGAAGGAGGGAGTCCGAACGTCTCAAGAAGGTCCTTTTTGCAGGCCGCTTTTCCACTCAAGTCCGAGGGCGTGTAGTTAGCCGCGAGGAAGGCATCTGTGGCCGGATTCCAGGCCGAATAATCGACGCCGTTGAGAATGCCGGTCAAGACATCGCTTCTATTCCGGAGCAGGCCGTCGAGGCCGGAGCCGAACTCAGGCGTCTGGATCTCCTGGCTGTAGCGGTAGCTGACCGTACTGACAGCGGAAGCGTAGAGAATGCCAGCCTTCAGGAAATTGACCTTGCCGTGAAATTCAAGGCCCTCGATGCTGAACAAGCGTTCAGGAAGGCCGATGGCTTGAAGGATACTCTTATCGAAAAGCCCCTGAAAGGCCAGGTTATGGATCGTGCAAAGAGACTTGGTATCTTTGAAAAAAGGACTCCCGGCATAGACATATTTAAGGTAGGCCAGAGCGATGGCCGCCTGCCAGTCATGGACATGGAGAACATCGGGCGCGAAATTCAGCGCTTTGAGGGCCTCGAGGGAAGCTCTCGAAAAAAAGGCAAAGCGCAGCCCGTTGTCTGGATAATCGCCGGCCGGGGACTCATAGAGATGCTCCCGATCATAAAAGGCGGGTTTGTCGATAAAATAAGTCGAATCTCGGCCTTCGGCGGATTCCCAAACGGAAAAGGATTCCTCATGGCCGGTCCAGTCGAACGTCAGGCGATCGGCCGCCTTCAAGAAGGGAACGTCTTTTTGCCGGACCTCCCGATAGAAGGGCATGAAGACTTTGACCTCGTGGCCGAGCTTGGCAAGAAAGCGGGGCAGCGCGCCAGCCACGTCAGCTAAGCCGCCGGTCTTGGCGTAAGGAGCCACTTCAGAAGCAAAAAATGCAACTTTCACGGGCCGTTATTTTAGCATAAAACCAAAGCCTTGCCAAAGCTTCGGGGAATCAACTAATATGAGTAGGGCCATGCAAAAAGTAACCGCGGCCGTCATCTGGAGAAACGGGGCGGTGCTCATCGCCAAACGAAAGACAAAGGGCTCGTTCGGCGCCACCTGGGAATTTCCGGGCGGCACGCTCGAGCCCGGTGAAAGTCCAGAAGAATGTCTGCGCCGGGAGTTGAAAGAAGAGCTGGGCCTCGATGCCCGCATCGGTCGGTTCATAGGCGGCTTTCCGTTTCATTCGGCATCCCTGTCGATCGAGCTTCTCGCTTATCAGGCTTCGATCCAGGAAGGAGATTTCGTCCTGACCGACCATGACGAGGTCCGCTGGGTTCGACCGGACGAACTCCCGAGTTTCAATTTCAGCCGGCCGGATGTTCCGCTGGTCAGGGTTTTGATCGAAAACGCAGAAGGCTATGAACTATGATGGATAATTCCGCCGTCATCCTTCATAAGGGCAAAGACAAGGCCATCAAAAACCGGCACCATTGGATCTTCTCCGGGGCGGTCAAAACGCTTCCCGCTTTTGAGAACGGGAACATCCTTGCCGTTCGCAGCGCAGACGGCGAATTCCTGGGCTGCGCCTATTTCAACAGAGAGAGTTCGATCATCGGACGAATGATCAGCTTTGATGACAGGCCTCCGCTCGAAACTCTGAAAACGAACGTCGAACAGGCTTTGATCCTGCGGAAATCCTTTTTTGACGACGACACGAACGCCTACCGTCTCATCAATGGGGAAGGAGACAGGATTCCCGGGCTCATCGTCGACCGGTACAAGGACGTGCTTGTCGTTCAGGTCTCCACGCTCGGCATGGAAAAGTTGAAACCGTTCCTTGTCGACCTCCTGGTCCAGCGACTTTCGCCCCGCTCGGTCTATGAGAAATCCAACCTGCCATCGCGCCGCGAGGAAGGACTTCCGATGTTCGAAGGCCTCCTTTACGGAGAACCCGTGAGGACCATCGAAGTCCTCGAGAACGGCCGGCGCTTTCTCATCGATATCCTCGAATCCCAAAAGACGGGCTTCTACCTCGACCAGCGGGAGATGAGGAAGCTTGTCCAAACCCTGTCCGGCGGCCGACGGGTCCTCAATGCTTTTTCTTACACAGGCAGCTTTTCGGTTTTTGCTTTGGCCGGCGGCGCTGTCTCGGTAGACAGCGTGGATACGTCCGAGCGGGCGATCGAGCTGGCCCAGGAGAACTGCCGGATAAACGGCTTCGCCGGCGGAAATATCCGTTTCCATGTCGCCGATGTCTTCGATTTTATCCGGGACCACAGCCTCGAGCACGACCTGGTTATCCTCGACCCGCCGGCCTTCGCCAAAAAGAAAAGCGATGTGGTTCGGGCTTGCCGCGGCTACAAAGACATTCATCGGTTCGTCTTTCAGAAGGTCCCGCCGCAGAGCCTCGTCCTGACATTCTCGTGCTCGTTCTTCGTCGACGAAACTCTATTCCGCCAAGTCGTCTTCCAAGCGGCCCGAGAAGCCTCGCGCCAAATCCGCCTCCTGCAAAGACATCACCAGGCTTATGATCATCCGGTCAACATCTACCATCCGGAAAGCGATTATCTGAAAGGCCTGTTGCTCCACGTCGAATGAGATCCGAGGAGGTCAGAAAAAACATGCAATATCCCCCGGAATTCAAGAAGACGCTCATGACCGGCCGCCTCATCGGAGCAGTGATGGTCTCCGGCCTCTTCCTTTATTTCCTGGTCGTGGTGTTCTTAAAAGCCCATTTTAAACCTTTTTTAGGAGTTTCTCGCGTTCAATGGATCCAAACGCTTCGCTTCGGCTTTTTCGGGGCAGCCGCCGTCGTTTCCATCCTCAACCGACTTATCAACGGCCGGCTCTTGAAAAACCGAATCCAGGGCGATTTTAATAGAGGCCTTCGCAGCCTTTTTCGAGCTTCTGTAATCTCTCTAGCCCTGGCCGAGGTGCCGGCTCTCATAGGGCTCGTTCTCTTTCTTTTGAGAGGTCTCGAGATGGATTTTTACGTCCTCTTATTCGTTTCGCTCATGCTCGTCTTCATGTATTTCCCGCGTCAGAAAAGCTGGGAGGCTTACCTCCAGGACCAGCCCGTTTCCTGCCGCCTCGAGGTTAAATGATGAGAATCCAATTCCTGGGCGCCAACCGCCAGGTTACGGGCTCCCGGTATTTGCTCGAGGCCTCCGGAATGAAAATCCTTGTGGACTGCGGCCTTTTTCAGGAGAGGCCCTATCTTGAACGGAACTGGGAGCCTTTTCTTGTCCCGCCCGAAGAGATCGACGTCATCCTTCTGACGCACGCGCACCTGGATCATTCGGGATTAATCCCCCGGCTGCTCAAGGAAGGATTCTCCCGAAAAATCATGGCTACCGGAGCTTCCGTTGATCTTGCCAGAATCGTCCTCCTCGATTCCGCACATATCCAGGAAGAAGACGCGTCTTTTAAAAAAAGGCGCCATCAAAAAGAAGGCCGCCGCGGCCTTTATCCGGAGATCCCTCTTTATACCGTCGAGGACGCCCGGGAGTCATTCCCCCTGTTTGAGACCGTCTCTTACCTTCAACCCGTCCATTTGAACGATCATATCACCGTGCGCTACCATGACGCGGGCCACATCTTAGGCTCCTCGATGCTGGAGCTGGATGTCGGAGAAAACGGAAAAAGCCGGAAGATCATTTTTTCGGGCGACATCGGGCAGTGGGGCAAACCGCTCGTCCACGATCCGTCCGTTTTCGCTGCGGCCGATATTGTGGTCATGGAATCGACCTACGGCGACCGGAACCACAAAGACTCTGCTCCGATCGATGACCTGCTGGCAAGGATCATCTGTGACACCGCTGCACGCGGCGGCCATGTCGTCATTCCGGTCTTTGCCTTGGAACGGGCCCAGGAGCTCATGTTTTACCTCAGCAAGCTCGGGCAAGATCGCCGGATCCCTCGTCTGCCTGTTTTCCTCGACAGCCCCATGGCTGTCGAGGTGACAAAAATCTTCGCCCGTTATCCAGCCCTCCTGGACCAGGAAGCCGCGAACCTTTTGAAAGCAGGCCAGACGCCGTTCGCCTTCCCGGGCCTTAAGCTCCTGACATCGATCGAGGAGTCAAAGAGCGTCAACCGGATCACGAGCCCGTGCATTATCATAGCCGGATCGGGCATGTGCACGGGTGGCAGGATCAAGCATCATCTCGCCCACAATATCGAAAACCCCGAATCCACGGTCCTTTTCGTCGGATACCAGGCGAAGAACACGCTGGGACGACAGATCCTTGAAGGCCAATCCCAAGTTCGGATCAACGGCAAAATGTATCATGTTAAAGCCCGAATCGCTAGAATTGAGGGAATCTCGGGACATGCCGGAAAAGACGACTTGCTCCGCTGGCTGAAGGCTTTCAAAACCGCGCCTCAGCATCTCTTCTTGACCCACGGCGATGAAGAGACTTCCCTCAGCCTGGCCGCATTCCTCGAGCAGGATAAACGCTGGCCGGTCACCGTTCCGCTCTACAAAGAAATTATTGAGCTTTGAAAATAACCGATCAAAAAAGCCCCTTTCTCGGTTTCTCTTGAAGGGATCTTTCTCGAAGAATTCTCCAAAAATCGGCGCTTGGGCAGCCTTAATTTGCCCTAAAAAAATCTTTAAACCATCTCAGAAAGAAAGAATATGCGAGGCGACGGTGGCGCCGACCCCGATGCCGGGGGGAATGTTGGTCCATGGATGGTTGTCGGCGGATCGGACATACTTCACCCGGACAATGTCCTTGTCGAGCGTCAATTTTGTATAGCCGGACGGACCCCAGAAATCCGTCTGGAGAGAGACGGGTTGCGGGTCCGCCTGATAATGGCCGCAACTTCCATAATGTTTCTGCCAGAGAGGGCCTTTGTACCAATAGTCCTCCCCGAACCATTTCGGCGACCCCAAACGAACGCCGTACATTTTCCTCGCTGTGCCGCCGGAAAGCGCAGGAATCTCCCGGACGTGAAAAATATGATCATGGCCGTAAAAATGGACGCTCACCCCCCTGTCCCGCATGATCTTTGTCAGTTCCACCTGTTCGACCAGATTAGGATCGGCCGCGTAGCCTTCGTAATCCGGGGCGATATAGAGAGGCCCGCGGCCGTAAGCATATTCAACTTCCTCTTCGTTCGAGCCGCGCGGCCAGCCGCCGAGGACGTGGTGAAAGAACACAAACTTCCAGTCGGTCTCATACCGGAGCGCATTTTTGAGCCAGTCCTTTTGCCCGGCGCCGATGGTCCAATCTTCCGCTTTGCTTGGAGAGACGGGATTATAGCTCTCGTTGTCGAGGACAAGAAAAAGAGGGGCGCCTTTTCCGACCGTTTCAGCCCCCCAGAAGAGCGGAAAATAATTTTCCTCTGCTGCGCCGCCCTGCCGAAGGCCGGGCTGCTTGAAATATTTTTTCCTGTATTTCCTGGCCTGATTCTTAGCCGGGTCGTATCCGGATTCGCCATCGTGGTTCCCTTGGCAAAGATAGATGGGAATGGAGGGTGTCAGAGCCGAAAAGATCCTCCGCATCCGGAGCCAGAAGAGCTTGGCATAGTCGTCAACCTCTTGCTCGGACAGCCCGGATGCCGGGCTTTTAAGGCCGAGACCCTCCCATTTGTATGGGGCCCCAATTCCCGTTGAATCGCCGCCGAGGATGATGAAATCCGGATGCTCATATTTCAAAATCGTAAGGAGTGTCGAGGCCATCATGAAAGCGTTCAACGTTTTGCGGAGGTCGGAATCCGGCGCCGGATAGTAATCCGGATTTTTGGCCAATTCCTTCAAGATGAAATTCACATATTCTCCGGACAACCGTTGCTGGCACAGCAGGGGATCACGGACGATGCGTGTTCCCTGGTCAGCATCATCAAACGTGTGATCGTCGCTGATAAAGATGGCTTCCAGCCGGCCGGTCCGAAGATAAGAGGCCGGCGTCTTCACCCATCGTTCGGGGGTCGATTTCCAGCTCCCTGTGCCGCTCTCCCTGTACTCCAGCCGATACCTGAATTCGGGTTCCAGGGAAGGAACGAGGATCGGGATATCGAGGCTGTCTTTGAGGCCCGAATAGGCTTGAACAGACCCACCCGCGATCGAATTTTCGCTCGGCGACCGATAGAGACGGATATCCAGGATTCTGCCCTGCTTGGGGATGACGTTCAGGACCGCCTCACTTTGGCCGAGAAAGACAAACCGCTCTGCGGCCTCGAAGAGTTCGGCGTCGTAAGGGAAGGTCACGGGATCGGCATCGAGATTGGATGGCCAAAGGCTATCACGGCGCTGCCGGCGCACGGCGCAGGCCAAGTCCGGAAGGGCCGCCGTCAGGGCCCCGGCAGCCCGCTTGAAAAAATCCCGTCTGTTCATTATTTTTCGGAACTTTTCCTTCGAAATAATATATCCTAAGTCCAAGCGGGATTCAAACCAGAACGGCTGAGGGGCATCCGGATCCCCAATGGCCTTCAAGGACCTTTCGATAACGTGGGGACAGCGTCAGCTCCGCGGCTGCGCTTTTTATGTCTGCCGCGTCGAGGAAAATAGGTGTCCGGCCGAGAGGAGAGCTGAGATCAGGATCCATGGACGTTTTCTCAAAAATGGACCTGTGAGCAATTCTTTTTCCGGTGTCAGACCAATTTCGGGCGGGGTCCTGTCGCGGCTCTTCCCCGGCCGTGCTCGCGGCCAGGCCGCTGCGCGCGGGCGGGGAGCCCCTTCGCCGCGCCACCCCTGCTCGACGAGTGGCGCTCCGGAAAAAGAATTACTTCGAATGCACCTTGAATGCTATTTTTTTTCAAATAACTATTTTATAATTCGAAGCCTCTCGTTTGTAAGGAGAGAGCAAATCAATGATGGGTCCTGTCCCCGGCGATCCTCGTCGTCCTCGCCACCGATCATTATTTGATTTCTCAAAAAACGAAAGACTTTCAGGGATGGGAGGTCGAATGATGAAAAAGAAAAATCTCGTTGTCTTTGAATTACTGTTGATTCTCCTTTTATGGGCATTGTTGCCGGCCAAGGTCTGGTCGCAGAGCGCAGAACAAACCGGAAAGCTCTTCGAGAAATTCTTGTGGCGGGCCATAGGCCCGGCATTGATGGGCGGCCGGACCGTGGATATCGAAGCCGTGGAAAAACAGCCCTGGATCATCTATGCCGCGATCGGCCCAAGCGGCGTCTGGAAGTCCGAAAACGCGGGCACGACCTGGGAACCGGTTTTTTTCAAGGAGAATACGGTTTCCGTCGGCGACATCGCCATCGCCCAGTCCAGTCCGAACATCATCTGGGCCGGCACTGGAGAGGCCACCTGCCGGAACAGCGTCACCATCGGTGACGGCGTCTATAAATCCACGGACAACGGAAAGACCTGGACGAACATGGGGCTCAAAGACACGCGCCACATCAGCCGCATCCTCGTCAATCGCGGCGATCCGAACATCGTCTATGTCGCGGCCATGGGACATCTCTGGGGCCCGAACCAGGACCGCGGCGTCTATAAAACGATCGACGGCGGAAAGACCTGGAACAAGGTCCTCTATATCAATGAGAACACGGGGATTTCCGACCTGGCCATAGACTATGGCAACAGCCAGGTCCTCTATGCCGGCGCTTACGAACATCGCCGTCTGCCGTGGATCTACACGAGCGGAGGGCAGGGGAGCGGGCTCTATAAATCCACGGACGGCGGAGTGACCTGGAAAAAGCTGACCAAGGACCTCCCTGAAGGTGTCGTCGGACGGATCGGGCTCGACACGTCCCGGAGCAATCCGGGCGTTGTCTATGCCCTGATCGAGCACAGAGAAGGGAGTGTCTTCCGGTCCGAGGACTGGGGAGAAAGCTGGAAAAGGATGTGCTCGACGGACCGGTTCAAGCAGGTGGCCAACCGCCCGTTCTATTACAGCCAGGTCCGCGTCGATCCGAACAATGACAAGACGATTTACATCCTGGCCATGGGGCTGACCGTTTCGCGCGACGGAGGACAAAATTTCTTTGGCATCGGAAGCGGCATCCATTCCGACCACCACGCACTCTGGATCGATCCCGGAAATTCCCTCCACCTCCTCGAGGGCAACGACGGAGGCATCGACATTTCTTGGGACGGCGGAAAGACCTGGATCGACATCCAGGCAATCGACGCGGCGGAAGTCTACCAGGTCGGCTATGACATGAGGGATCCTTATTACGTCTATTGCGGCCTGCAGGACAACAACACTTGGGGCGGACCGAGCAGCAGCCTCGACACAGCCGGCGTTTTGAACGCGGACTGGTTCGTGATCAACGGCGGCGATGGTTTTTTTGCCGTGCCCGATCCGACGGACCCGAACACCGTTTATTCCAACTACCAAATGAACGGCATGTCGCGCTTCGACGGCCGGATCAACGGCGGAAAATCCGTGCGGCCGCAGGCCTCCCTGAGCGAGCCGCCGTACAGGTTCAACTGGAACTCCCCGATCCATATCTCGCCGCATGACTCGAACGTCGTCTATTGCGGCGCCCAATTCCTTTTAAGATCGGCCGACCGCGGACAGTCCTGGCAGGTGGCGAGTCCTGACCTCACGACGAACGACCCGTCCAAGCAGAAGGATTCAGGAGGTTCGATCACGCCCGATAACTCGGGCGCGGAAAGCCACGCGACGATCACCACGATCGCGGAATCCCCGGTCAGAAAGGGCGTGATCTGGTGCGGGTCCGACGACGGCTGCGTCCAAGTCACTCAGGACGAGGGCAAGACATGGACGAATGTTATCAAAAATATCAAGGGGCTGCCGCCCAATATCTGGTGCTCCCGGATCGAGGCGTCGCATTTCGATGCCGGGACCGCCTATGCCTCTTTTGACGGCCACCAGACGGATGATTACGCCCCCTATGTCTTTAAGACCACGGACTTCGGCAAAACCTGGAAACCGATCAAGGCTAATCTTCCGTTCGGCTGGGTCCGCGTCGTGCGCGAGGACCTGAAGAATAAGAATCTATTGTTTGCCGGAACGGAGTTCGGCATTTTCGCCTCGCTCGACGGCGGGACAAGCTGGTTTTCGCTGAAGAACAACCTTCCGACCGTGACCGTCTATGACATCGCCATCCATCCCCGGACAAACGACCTCATTATCGGGACACACGGCCGAGGCATCTGGATCATGGATGATATTTCATTCCTCCAGGAAATGAGGCCCGAAGTGCTGGCCAAGGACAGCCATCTCTTCGGAGTTTCTCCGGCCACGGCGTTCTATATGTCCTCGATCCGGGATCCGTTCGGCAAACCCGGCTTCGCCGGGAAAAACAGGCCGTTCGGACTGTCGATCACGATCTATACGAAAGCCGAACCCAAGGAACAGCCCAAGGCGATGGCCACCAACGCCCAAGGACGAACGATTTTCGAGACTAAATTTCCCAAAAAAGCAGGTCTGCAGCGGTTCACCTGGAACTTGATGTTTGGGCCCGAAAAGGACGGGAAAAAAATCACGCCGTCGGCCGCAATAGGACTCCTTTTGCCTTTAGCCCCGCCGGGCGAGTACACGATTACTCTCGATGTCGATGGCACGAAATCCCAAGCGAAGACGGCCATCGCCCCCGATCCTCGGCTGGCCATGAACGAGGACTATCGGGCCCTCCAACACGAAATGGTGGCGAAAACAATGATCGTCACCCAAAAAATGGCCTTGGCCGTGACGGCCGCGCGGAATCTTCGTGACCAGATCCCCAAACTCGATGAGGGAATGAAGAAAGCGGCCCCGGCTTCCGACGCTCTGGCCCAGGCGGCAAAAGCCTTCATCGAAAAGGCAGAAGCCTTGGCCGATGAGATCATCCCCAAGGAATTGCTCTCGTTGAATTCGCGCCAGCTTGCTCTTCGCGGCGGTTCGATCAACCAGATCCTGATGTCTTTAGGGAACTCACTGGCGAGCTTTCCCGGCCTTCCGACCGCCACCGAGATCCGGCAGGTCGGAGAAATCGAAGAGATCGTGGTTTCGTGGGTTCGCCGGTTGAACGAATTGATCGCGACCGACCTGCCGAAGCTCAACGAGATGCTGAAAGCGAATAACGTGCCCCTGTTGACGGTTCCCCAGGAGATCAAATAGAAGGAGGAAGCCGGCGGGTGGTCAAGCTCCGATCCGCGTAGAAATTGATCCGGAAGGAATTCGATTTCCGCGGGATCATCATGCAGGAGTCGTTGAGCCTGACGCCTATGGCCGCTGCATCGACCTTTTGAAAAAGAAACTTCTGCTCCTCGAGCGGCCAGCCCCGGTAGCCGGGCGAAAACCTTTTGCTCGGCCAAAGTCCTCGGCGCAACGCTTCTTCCACAATGCGGCGCTCGGCCTGCTTGAAGACCTGGATGATCGCGTCCGTCCCGAAGGCGTCCAGGATGAGCCCTTTGAGCATGTCGTCCTCTTTGAACGCCGTTTCGATCTCGGCCTCAAGCGCCGGTCCGATGGTCGCGACGCCGAGGGCGACCATGACCGCTTTGTCGAAGATGCGGTTCCCGTTTGTTTCTTCGTGACGGATAATCGTATAAGCCCCCTTGGGCCCCAACAGAGCTGGAAGGCGACTTTCAGTGTCCTTCAATAGAGCAAGCAGGGAAGGGGCCGCTGATCTCAATCCGTTCCTGCTGCCGAGACGAACAAGGATTTTTCCTTCGTCCCAGCGAAAGTCAAAGTCAGAGAGGATGATCTGCTCGGTCATTTTGGGCAACATCGTGACCGGCTCTTGGCTGCCTGTCAAAGGATGTCAGGAAGCCTATCGAATCCATTGTTCTTCGCGTCCCTCCGCATGATCCTTTCGAGTTCTTTCCGAAGGGTTTCGTCGGCGAGATTTGGCGGGGTCTCGTCCAGGATCTGCTCGACCCGGTCATGGGCCCGGTCATCCATGGACTTCCGGCCTTGCGATACCCAGGCATCATACGTGTCCCTGTCCGCGAGCCGGGGGAAGGTATGCTCGAGCCGATACCATTTCCGCGTATGGGGCATGGTCATGAACTGGGTCTCGGGTTTGAAGCCCTCGAAAAGGCGCAAAGCCAGGGGGTCTTCTCTCTGGGCGATCCCTTCAATCAGTCTGTAGGCCATTCCGCAGATCTCGTTATCGACCAGGAGCTTTTCCAGGCTCTGTGTGCTTTCGAAATTCAGCATGCCCGCGCCCGAGATGACATTGATGCCGGCCAGCGCGGCGAGCGTCGCGCCCATGCCCGATTCCAGCCCGGCTTGCGCGTCGTCGATCTTCGCGTCGCTCAAACCCATATAGGCATGCGTCGGAAGCTTGAGGTATTTGCCGATCTGGGTATAAGCCATATCGATCATCATCGTCTCGATCGCGCCCATCGGCGTCGTGCCTTTCCGCATGTCGAAGCTCGCCGGGGAGCCTCCGAAGATCACCGGGGCGCCGTGTTGAGCGAGCTGGCAGATGACGAGCCCGGCCAGGTTCTCGGCCACATGCTGGACGAGGGTCCCGGCGAT
>Ga0299915_10002554_pt1 | contig 13249 bp, 14 predicted proteins | sample RVTome_13_FD_200263 | JGI IMG/M metagenome (GOLD analysis project Ga0299915, IMG submission 200263) | Soil microbial communities from uranium-contaminated site in the Upper Colorado River Basin, Wyoming, United States - RVT92D227 (version 2) ...
CGGTCGCCCAGGACAACGCCTTCGCGGAGCGAGACGTGGGAATGAAGAATGCAATCCCGGCCGACTTTCACTTTAGGATAAACAGCCACCAGGGGAAAGAGGATCGTCCCCTGGCCGAGTTCGACCTTGTCGCCGATGACCGACAGGGCGCCGACCGCCACATCGCGGCCGATCCTGGCCGAGGGGGAGACAACGGCCAGGGGATGGATGCCCGGGCCGGGCCGATAGGGTTTCCACAGGAGCTCTACAGCCCGGATAAAAGTCAGGTGAGGGTCGGCCGAGCGAAGGACCGGGATCCGGTCGAAGGGCAAATCGGGAGGGAGGACGACCGCCGCCGCCCGGCTGGTTTCCAAGAGGGGCAATAATTTCGGCTTGGAGAGGAAGATCAGATCGCCCGGGCCGGCGTTTTCCAGGCCGGCCGCTCCGCCGACCTCGGCCTCGCCATTTCCCTCAAAGGAGCAGTCGAGCAGACGGGCCAGGTCCTTGACCTTGAGGCGGGGGGGCTTTGGCTCAGGCATGGGCTTCCCGCCTCCCTCCCTTCAGGCCTGCCCTAAGCGGCGCGCTCAGGCGTATTTGCCCCATTGGACCATCAGGATGATGATGGTGATGAGCAGGGCGTAGATGACCAGGGTCTCGATGAGGACCAGGCCGAAGATGATCACGAAGCGGATGTGGGGCGCGGCGCCGGGGTTGCGGGAGATCCCCTCGCAGGCGGAGCTGATGGCCTTGGCCTGGCAGAAGGCGCCCGCCGCGGCGGTCAGAGTGATGACGATGGCGCCGACAATAATGGAGATTTTGAACAGGGATGCTCTTGTCTCGTTGAGCGGGCTTGCCTCCTGGGCCAGCAGAGGAGCGCCGACCAGAAGCAGGACGGCCGCGGTCAGGATTAAAGACTTGAACGCTTTGGGCATGGCTCGACTCCTTGTTGGATTAATGTTCTTCCTCATGGGCGACGGCGCCCGCGATATAGATACAGGCCAGCAGGACGAAGACGAAGGCCTGGATGGTGGCGGTGAATAGGGACACGGCCATGAAGGGCAGGGGCAGGATGATGGGCACGATGGAGGCGATGATGACGATGAGCAGCTCCTCGGCGAAAATGTTGCCGAACAGCCGGATGGAGAGGGACACCGGCCGGGAGAAATGGCTGATGACTTCGATGGGGATGAGCAGGGGGGCCAGCAGCGGGATGGGGCCCATGAAGTGCTTGAGGTAGCGCAGCGCGCCCTGAGCCTTTATCCCCTGCCAGTGGTAATAGACGAAGACGGTCAGGGCGCAGCCCAGGGTAACGTTGAGCTTGGAGGTGGGCGACATCAAACCCGGCACCAGGCCCAGCAGGTTGGCGCTGAGAATGAACAGGCCCAGGGTGCCGATGACCGGAAGGTATTTCTTGCCCGGCGGGCCGATGATATCCGTGAGCAGCCCCTCGAAGGTCTCGATGATCATCTCCAGGAAGCTCTGGCGTTTGGAGGGGACAAGCTCAAGACGCCGGGAAGCCAGGCCCAAGGACAGGCTCAAGCCCACCAGGAGGATGAGGCACATGACGATGTAGTCGGGGAAGAAATGGCCGGGGTCCTTGACCTGGATGCCCAACTTGATGAGCAACCCGGCCAGAGGCCGACCGACGACCCGGTTGAAGAGGTCGACGACGAACAGGCTATGCTCTAGCGCTTCCATTGTCGAAGAAGGATAAGGGCACGCGCGGCTTCGAAAAGAACCACGGCTAAGAGCGCTGAAAAGCCCGCGGCGAAGGCCAACACCCTCCTTGGAGAGAGCCAGATTATAAGGGAAAAGGCCAGCAGAATCAACAGAATCCGAAGGCCGTACAAGAGCAGTCCCCGGCGCAGGGCTCCCTTCTTGCCCCGGTCCAGGATATGCCTCAGGGAGCGCTCCAGGCCGAGGAACCCGGCCGCGGCCACGATTCCTCCCAGAAAGGCGAACAGGCCGGCCCATACGCCCTTCCAAGCTAGGACGGCCAAGGCGATCAGGCCGGCGCAAATCAGGATTTCAAGGGGGATTCGTTTTAAAACCGCCGCTTCGTAAGCGTCAGGGGCTTTGGGGTCGGTCGTTTGGTCTATCATCCGCGTCGTCCTTTTCGTAACGCTTCAGCCCGCGCAACAGGCTGTAAAAGCCCGAGGCTATGCCCAGCAGGAGGAAAACGAAGAGCAGCCAGGGCCCGGTGCCCAAAAGCTTGTCCAGAAGATAGCCTAAGAAGAGTCCCACGACGATGGAAGAAGGCAGCATGAGGGCCAGGGAGCTCAGGTCGGCCAGGCGCCGAAAACCGGATCGATCTTTTTCTTTGAGGATCATGCCGGGCTATCATAACATAGGTATTTACAGTTGGGGATGGGGTGACAGTGGGCATCTCTTTTTCCGTGGTCCCTAGCGAGAAGGATGGGTCCTGTCGCGGGGCATCCCCTGCGTCCTCCGACCTTTGCGGAGACGCCATCGAGCTCCCCCTTAATTGTCTAAGGGGGTCGGGGGGATTAATGTTTTGGGAAAAAGCTTGAAGGCGTCTCCGGGACCCGTACGCTCCGGGCGCAGGGGATTGGCCCCGCGCCACCCATCCACTCGGCTTTATTGGATCTGTCACGGAAAAAGAGATGTAAAAAATTATAGACAAAATATGAACTGGCTATTCTAAATTTTAAGCCCTAGCTACGACTAAAATTTAAATTTTTATTTTTAAAGAGGAGATGGTGATGGGAACAAACGCTAAACAGGCCATGGGATGGCTGCCCGACTACCCCGACCTGCGGGACTACACGGAGCAAACGCAGGACGTCAAAGTCCTTCTCGAGCCGACCGGCCTTCTGCCGGCCGCCCGCGCGGCCAAGCGCCCCAAGCCGCGCCCTCTGCCCTCGGCTGTGGACCTCAGGGAATGGTGCTCGGCCGTCGAGGACCAGCTCAACCTCGGCTCCTGCACGGCCCAGGCCGGAGCGGGCATCCTGGAGTATTACGAGCGCAAGGCCTTCGGCCGGCATGTGGAAGCCTCCCGTCTGTTTCTTTATAAGGTGACCCGCAACTTGATGAAAATGAAGGGCGATAGCGGCGCTTATCTCAGGATGACCATGGGGGCCATGGTGCTGTTCGGAACTCCTCCCGAAGAGTACTGGCCCTACACCGACGGGGAGAGCTTTGACCGAGAGCCGCCGGCCTTCTGCTACGCTTTCGCCGAGAACTACAAGACGATTAAATATTACCGACACGACCCGCCCGGCAGGCCGGCGGATAAGGTATTGATTGAAATCAAAAAGTACCTGGCCGCCGGCCACCCGGCAATGTTCGGGTTCACTGTCTACAGCTCCATGGAGCAAGCGGCGTCCGGCGGCCGCATCCCCTTCCCCTCAGCCCGGGAGAAGATTCTGGGCGGGCATGCCGTAGCGGCCGTGGGCTACGACGACAAGCTCCGCATCAAAAACGGCCAGGGCGGCCAGATAACGAGCGGCGCCCTCCTCATCCGCAATTCCTGGGGGGAGAGCTGGGGGGAGCAGGGCTACGGCTGGCTGCCTTATGATTATGTCACGCGCGGCCTAGCCGAGGACTTCTGGTCCGTGCTGAAAAAGGAGTGGGTGGACACCGGCCAGTTCACGATCTAATTAGCCTCTCTTCTTTTCTTATAGGGGCGGTTGGCTGGGGGCTTGACTATTGAAGAAGGTTGATATACAAGTATATCAGAGGTGAGGTGAGTGTTAGCCGTAAGATTGGCTTCCGAAATCGAAAAAAGACTCGATGAATTGGCTAAAAAAACAGGAAGAACCAAGACGTTCTACGTCCGGGAGGCCATCTTGGAGCACTTGGATGACTTGGAGGGCTACTATCTGGCAGAGGAGCGCCTTAAGAAAAGCGACCCCCACAAGCGGATTTCTCTAGAAAAGCTGATGCGACTCTATGGCCTGGAAGATTGAATTTTTGCCGGAAGCGCAAAAGGACCTGGCCAGGCTGGACAAGTCTGTTGCCCAACGAATATTGAGATTCTTGAATGACCGGGTCAAATCCTTAGACAACCCGAGGGAAATCGGACAAGCTCTCAAAGGGCCGGAGCTGGGAAAATATTGGAAGTACAGAGTAGGAGACTATCGCCTCCTCGCCCGGATCCTCGATAAGGAAATTCTTATTCTCATCATCCACATTGGCCATAGGAAAAGGATTTATCGTTAAACGACAACTCTCCACAGACTGGGGGGCCACTGCCTGAGGCCGGGTTGCGTTGATTCAAGGCGAAGGGGTGTGGTACAGTTTTGGCCGTGTTGAAGACCATTTTTTTATTGGCCGCCTTCCTGTGTCCATCCTGGAGCGCGGGGTTCCCCGCCACGGAAGGAACCGGTCCATCGGCCCCTTCCGTACAATCCGCCCCCTCCGGCCAGCCGACGCCCTCAGAATGGAGGATTCTGGCCCAGCATTATGAACGGACCGAGGAGCGGTTGTTCGCCTCGGGCAACGTCGAGGCCCACTACGGCGACCTGGTCCTGTTCGCCGACCGGCTGGAGATTATGATCAAGACCAAGGACGTCCGGGCCGAGGGCAACGTCGTGCTCCAGTATCCCAACGAGGTGATCAAGGCCGAGTCCCTTACCTTCAACCCCGACACTTCGCGCGGCCTCCTGGACAAGACCCAAGGGATAATCCAGCCTACGATGCTCTACCAGGCGGAGCGGTTGGAGCGTCTCAGCCCGGAGCGCTATGTCATGAACAAAGCCTTGTTCACATCTTGTTCTCAGCCCGTGCCCCGCTGGCAGTTTTCCTGCTCAAGGGCCATCCTGAAGAAAAACGACTTCATTGAGATGTGGAACCCGGTCTTCAAGATCAAGGGCATCCCAGTCTTCTACCTGCCCTACCTGCGCTACCCCTTGGAGAGGCGGACCGGATTCCTCATGCCCCAGCCCGACTACACGCCCAACAAAGGCTTCGAAGTCAACCAAGACTTCTACTGGGCCATGGCCCGCAACATGGATGCCACCCTCAAGTTGAGCTATTACAGCAAAAAAGGGTACGGGCTGGGATTCGACTATCGTTATCTGTTCGCCGACGGCACGGCCGGCAACCTGATGCTCCGCAGCTTCTTCTTTAAAAAGGATGAAAGCGGACAGCAGCCCAAAAGCGCCTTGATCATCCGCGGCTGGCACAACCAGACCCTGCCCTTCGGCTTCAGCCTGGTGGGCGAGGCCGACTACAGCAGCTCCTTCGATTTTCTCCGCGAGTTCGACAACGACTTCAACCAGGCCACGGTCTCCAACCGCCGCACCCAGATCTACCTGTCGAAGTCCTGGTCCCTTTTCAGTTTCACTGCCCGCGCCTCGCGCTTCGAGACACGTTTCCCCGATTTGGGTCGGTCCATCCTGACCACCTACCTGCCCCAGCTCAGCGTCGATTCATTCAAGATCAAACTCTTCCAGCCGCTGTACTTTTTTTTCTCTTCTTCTTTCCGACGTTGGCAATACGGCTGGGACTATGAGTACGACCAGGGCACGGAAAAGCGGCTGCTCAGCTTGAGCTTTTCGCCCTTCCTCAGCCTGCCCTTTTCCTCCATCCCCTGGCTGACGGTCAATCCTGCCCTGGGCAGCAACATGAACTACTACTGGCAGAGGCTCGTGCCCGACCCGCTTTCGCCGGGCGCGACCATCATCGCCGATAAGCCTTTTTTCAGCCGGAATTTCGTCCTCAGCCTCGACCTGGTGGGCCCCGTATTTTTTCGGGTGTTTCCCGGCAAGGACGGTACGGCCCGGGTCAAGCACATCATCGAGCCGTCGGTGAGCTACCGCTACGAGAGCCCGACCACGGGCGCGGACATGATCGTCACCGCCCACGGCTTCTTCCGCTACCACCAGGTCGTTTACGGACTGACCAACCATGTCCTGGTCAAGGAAGAGCGCATGCCGCGCGAATGGTTCACCTTCGGCCTGGCCCAAGCCTTTTATCTTTCGTCCGAGGAAAGCCCCCTGCGCAACTACCGGGTCAACGGCCGCATTCCCCGTTTCTCCGAGATCTCGAGCTACCTCAGGTTCTTTCCGGCGGCCAGGTTCAGCCTGGACTTTGCCGCCGGCTACAACCCCTACCACAAGACTTTTTCCTCGCTGCGTCTGGGCGCCTCCCTGGGATCTCCGGTCGAAAATTTCTTCATGACCGTCAATTGGTTCAAGAGCATCAGCGTTTGGCAGGGCGAATCCTGGTGGGACCGCCACCAGATCAACGTGGCCGGCACGCTCAAAGTGCCCGGGTTGTCGCTCGAGGCTCAGGTCGAGGCTAACTTCAACCTTCTCCAAAAGGAGCTTCAGCACCTGGCCTTCCAGGTCCTCTACGACTATCAATGTCTTGTCATCAAGGCCGGGTTCATGTATTTTCAATACCGGTCGGAAATCGTGCCCATCCTGCGCGTGACCCTGGGGGATATCGGCAACAGCGGGGACTTCCTGGGCAACCCGCGTCTGTGAGGCAATATATGAAAGGACTGATCCTGAGCGGCGGCAAGGGCACCCGCCTGCGTCCGCTGACGTTCACCCAGGCCAAGCAGCTCGTGCCGGTGGCCAACAAGCCCGTCCTGTTCTACGGCATCGAGGCCCTGGTCGAGGCCGGCATCCGGGAAATCGGCATTGTGGTGGGCGACACCAAAGAAGAAATCAGGGCGGCCGTGGGCGACGGGAGCCGTTGGGGCCGGGGGGTGCGGGTGACCTACATCGAGCAGCCCAACCCTCTGGGTCTGGCCCACGCCGTGCTGGTGGCCGAGAGCTTCCTGGGCCGGGAGCCGTTCGTTATGTACCTGGGGGACAACATCCTCAAGAGCGGCATCACCTCGCTGGTCGAGGAGTTCACCCGGAAAAAACCCAATTCGCTCATCCTGCTGACCGAAGTCCCCAACCCCCAGATGTTCGGCGTGGCCGAGCTCCAGGGGGGCAGGGTGGTGCGGCTGGTGGAAAAGCCGCGGGAGCCCCGCTCCAACCTGGCCCTGGTGGGCGTCTATCTGTTCGACCACCACATCTTCGAAGCGGCCAAGGCCATCCGGCCCTCCTGGCGGAACGAGCTGGAGATCACCGACGCCCTCCAGTACCTGGTCGAGCACGGCTACGAGGTCCATCCCCACCTGGTAACGGGCTGGTGGAAGGACACGGGCAAGATCGAGGACATCCTGGAGGCCAACCGTCTCATCCTAGACAGCCTGGCCGGCCGGGTGGAGGGCGAAGTGGACGCCGAATCGCGGGTCAGCGGCCCGGTGGTTCTGGAGAAGGGGGCCGTGGTCCGCAATTCCACCATCCGCGGGCCGGTCATCATCGGGGAAGGGACGGAAGTCATCGAATCCTATATCGGGCCCTTCACCTCGATCCAAGGCCGCTGCCGGATCGTGAGGACCGAGATCGAGCACAGCATCGTCCTGGAGGGCAGCCAGATTCTGGACATCGGCAGCCGGGTGGACGAGAGCCTGATCGGCCGCGAAGTTCGCATATTCAAGTGCCCGCCCAAACCCTCCGTGTACCGCTTCGTGGTGGGCGACAAGGGCGAGATCGGCATCAAGTGAGGGAGGTCGAAGCATGATCGCTGGCGTGAAGACCAAGAGCCTAAGGGTCATCCCCGACGAACGGGGCCGGCTGATGGAGATCCTGCGCCGGGACGACAGCCTATTTCAGGAATTCGGCCAGGTGTATATGACCACCACCTTTCCGGGCGTGGTCAAGGCCTGGCACCTGCACAAGAAGCAGACCGATAACATCTGCTGCCTGGCGGGAATGATCAAGCTTGTCCTGTACGACGGCCGCAACGAATCGCCCACCTTCTCCGAGACCAACGAGTTTTTTCTGGGTGTCCACAGCCCCCTGCTGGTCCAGGTGCCGGCCCATGTCTATCACGGCTGGAAGTGCATCAGCCGGGAGGAGGCGGTGGTCATCAACATCCCCACCAACATTTACGACCACAAGCAGCCCGACGAGCAACGGCTGGACCCGCACCAGGGCGGGATCCCCTACGACTGGACGCGCAAGGATGGCTGAGCGGCCGAAAAAACGGGCGGCCGCGGACAAGGAGCGGCCGTTTGAGGACCGGACCCTGCTGGTGACCGGCGGGGCCGGGTTCATCGGCAGCAACTTCATCCGCTTCCTGCTGGGGCGCTATCCCCGCCTCCGGCTCATCAACCTGGACAAGTTGACCTACGCCGGCAACCCGAACAACCTCCGCGACGTCGAGCGCGACTCGCGCTATGAGTTCGTGCGGGGCGATATCCGCGACCGGCGGCTGGTGAACCGCCTGATGAAACGGGCCCAGGGCGTGGTCCACTTCGCCGCCGAGACCCACGTGGACCGCTCCATCCTGGCCGCCGGCGAGTTCGTCCTGACTGATGTCCACGGCACCTTCACCCTGCTGGAGGCCTTGCGGCACGCCCCCCACGTCGAGTTTTTCCTTCAAGTCTCCACCGACGAGGTGTACGGCAGCCGCCGGATGGGATTCTTCAAAGAGGAGGATGCCTTCAACCCTTCCTCCCCTTATGCCGCCAGCAAGGCCGGCGCCGACCGGCTGGCCTTCGCTTACTGGGTGACTTACCAACTGCCCATTCTCATCATTCGGCCTTCGAACAACTTTGGGCCCTACCAGTACCCCGAAAAATTCATCCCGCTCTTCGCCACCAACGCTTTGGAAGACAGGCCCTTGCCGCTCTACGGCAAAGGCTTGAACGTCCGCGACTGGCTGTATGTCGAGGACTGCTGCCGCGCCCTGGAGACCGTAATGAAGAAGGGGAGGCCGGGGGAGGCCTACAACGCCGGCGCCGGAAACGAAGAGCGCAACATCGATGTGGCCCGGACCATCGTGGACGCCCTGGGCAAGCCGCGGAGTTTGATTCAACTCGTTCCCGACCGGCTGGGCCACGACTGGCGTTACGCCCTGGACTGCCGGAAGCTCCGGGCCCTGGGCTGGCGGCCCGAGGCCAAGTTCAAGGACGCGCTGCGCCGGACCGTTCTGTGGTACCGCGACAACCCCGCCTGGTGGCGGAGGATCAAAAACAAGAGCCGCGACTACAAGGCCTTCACCCGGGCCTATTACCGGAACCGCTAGGCTGCTTCCTTCGTCCTTGTCCCGGTTGCCCAGTTCTCGATGAAGTGGCGCGCCAGGTCTCGCATTTTCTGCTCTTGGCCCCGGAACTCGGAGAGCAATCCGTCGCTGTTCTTTCCGAACCGGCTCAATTCATCGGAGTAGGCTTTGGCCCAGGAGGCAACCTGGCCAGCCGTCCCCTCCGCCAGAAGCTCGGCCCCCGGAGGCAAATCAAACGTGTCGCCGTGCCATTGGAAGGACGGAAACCGCGGAGGAAAGCCCCGGAGAAGGGGTTCGGCTTTTCCGGTTAATCATGGAGCTTTCCTTTTGGCCCTTTTCATACTAAAATTGCCTTTCGCTCGAACGCGCCGGCCGGTGCGGCTGCACTCTCCTCCCAGGAGCACAGATGAAAGTTTTGATCACAGGCATCACGGGATTTGCCGGAAGCCACTTGGCCGAGTACATCCTGGCCCGCCAGCCAAGGGTCAAAGTCTGCGGCCTGATACGCTGGCGGAGCCGGATGGACAATATCCTGGCCATCCGGGACAAGGTGGAACTCTGTGAGGGCGACATCAAGGATATCGTCTCCCTGCAAAAATGCCTGGCCGAAATTCGGCCCGATTATGTCTTCCATCTTGCCGCCCAGAGCTTCGTCCCCGCCTCCTGGCGCCTCCCGGCCGAAACATTCGCCATTAATGCCATCGGCCAGGTCAACCTCTTTGAGGCGCTGCTGGGGTTGAAGCTCAACCCCAAGATCCAGGTCGCCGGTTCGAGCGAGGAATACGGCCACGTGAATTCCGATGAAGTCCCCATGAAGGAGACCAACCCGCTCCGGCCGCTCAGCCCCTATGCTGTGAGCAAGGTGGCCCAGGACCTGCTGGGCTATCAGTATTTTCAGAGCTATGGCCTGCCCATAGTCCGCACCCGGGGCTTCAACCACACCGGGCCGCGCCGGGGCGAAGTGTTTGTCACTTCGACCTTCGCCAAGCAGATCGCCGAGGTGGAGACAAAGAAAAGGGAGCCGGTCATCCATGTCGGCAACCTGGAGGCCAAGCGCGACTTCACCGACGTCCGGGACATCGTTCGGGCCTACTGGCTCAGCCTGGAGAAGGGCCAGCCGGGCGAGGTGTACAACATCGGCACGGGCCGGGCTATCACCATGAAGGAAGTCCTGGACCGGCTGCTGGCCCTGAGCAAGGTTAAAGTCAGGGTGGAGGTGGACCCCGCCCGGCTCCGTCCCTCGGACGTGCCCATCCTGGAGCCCGATTGCTCCAAGTTTGTGAAACTTACGGGCTGGAAACCGGAGATCCCCTTCGACCAGACCCTGCGCGATCTTCTCGACTACTGGAGGGAGAGGGTCTAAGATCATGAGCCGGGTCCTGGTCACCGGCGCCACGGGCTTTGTCGGCCGGCATCTGGTCCGGCTGCTCTGCCAGCGCGGCGACCGCGTCTTCGGCACCTGCTACCCCGACCACCCGGGTTGTGAGGACAGGGATTTCGCCCACCTCGACCTGCGCTCCGAGGCCGACTCAGCCGAGTTCATCCGCAGCGCCCGGCCGGAAAGGGTCTTCCATTTGGCGGCCTTGTCCAACGTCCGGCAGTCCTGGGAAAAGAGGGCGGAAACCATCGAGACCAACCTACTGGGCACCTCCAACCTCTTGGAGGCCGTGCGACGCTTTGCGCCCGGCTGCCGCGTTCTCTTCCTCAGCTCCTCGGACGTTTATGGGGAACTCTCGGGCCAAGAGAAATACTTCAAGGAAGAAGACCCCTGTCAGGTCGTTAACCCCTACGCCTTCACCAAAGCGGCCGGTGAGCTGCTCAGCCGATTTTATGTCCAGGTGGAAAAATTGGACATCATCATCGCCCGGCCTTTTCCCCACACTGGGCCCGGCCAGACGCCGAATTTCGTCTTTTCCGACTGGGCCTGGCAGGTGGCTTTCATCGAACGGGGCGCCAGGCCGCCCTTCATCGAGGTGGGCAACCTGGCCGTCCGGCGGGACTATTCCGATGTCCGGGACACGGTGCAAGCCTATGTTCTGCTCATGGACAAAGGACGCTCCGGCGAGACATACAATGTCTGCTCGGGCCTGGCTGTTTCCTTGCAGGAGGTGCTGGACACGCTGCTGAAGCTGGCCGCCCGGCCGGTCGAGGTCCGGCAGGACCCGGCTCGGCTGCGCAAGACCGACATCCCCTTCCTGGCCGGCGACGGCTCCAAGCTTCGTCGCGAGACGGGTTGGGCGCCCGTCATCCCCTTTTGCCAGACTCTGCGTGACCTTCTGGATTTTTGGAGAGAGAAGACACGATGAACCAAGTGGCCGTTCCTCTGCTCGACCTCAAGGCCCAGCATGCCGCCATCAAAGAGGAGGTCCGCCAGGCCCTTCAGGAAGTGGTCGATTCCCAGCTTTTCATCCTCGGCCCCAAGGTCGAGGAGCTGGAAAAAGCGGTGGCGGCCTATTCCGGGGCGCGATTGGCCGTGGGTGTTTCCTCCGGAACGGACGGCCTGCTCGTTTCGCTCATGGCCCTCGACATCGCGCCGGGCGATGAGGTCGTCACCACGCCCTTTACCTTTTTCTCCACGGCGGGGGTCATCAGCCGCCTGCGGGCCAAGCCGGTGTTCTCCGACATCGACCCGGCCACATTCAACCTGGACCCCTCCCGCCTCGGCCGGGCCCTCAGCCGGAAAACCAGGGCCGTCATCCCCGTGCATCTCTTCGGGCAGTGCGCGGACATGGACCCCATCCTGGAGGCCTGCCGCCGGCGCGGCCTTCCCGTGGTGGAGGACGCCGCCCAATCCATCGGCGCCGAGTACAGAGGCCGCCGGGCGGGATCCATGGCTGAGATGGGCGTTTTTTCTTTCTTTCCCTCCAAGAACCTGGGCGGGTTCGGCGACAGCGGCATGGTCATCACCTCCGACCCGGCCCTGGCCGAGAGGGTCAGGATGCTGCGCGTGCACGGCGAGCACCAGCGCTACCACCACCGGGAGGTGGGCGGCAATTTCCGCATGGACGCCCTGCAGGCGGCGGCTCTTCTGGTCAAGCTCCGGCACCTGGACGACTGGTCGAGACGCCGGAGGGAGAACGCGGCATATTACACACGCCGACTTGAAGAGGCCGGACTGGTCGGGGCCGGTTTGATCGTGCCGCCGCGGCCGGCCTATGATAAAAGCGGCGATCAAAACCACCACATCTTCAACCAGTACACGCTCCGGGTCAAAGACCGGGACAGGCTGCAGGCCTTTCTCAAGGACAAGGGCATCCTGACCGCCATCTACTACCCGGTGCCCCTGCACCTTCAGGAATGTTTCAATGATCTGGGCTACCGCAAGGGGGATTTTCCCGTCTCGGAAAAAATCGCCGCCGAAGTCCTGTCCCTGCCCATATATCCTGAATTGACTTCCGAGCAGAAAAACTATGTGATCGCCTGCCTGGAAGAATTCTACAGCCGGTAAAAAAGGCCGAAGCCATCTTATGAACACCTTGCAGGATCGGGCCAAGCAGCTCTTGCTGGGCAAAGGCAAGGACATCAAGGATCCCCGGATTTTCCAAAAGCTGTCCTTGATCGCTTTCTTCGCCTGGATCGGGCTGGGGGCCGACGGGCTGAGCTCGGCCAACTACGGCCCGCAGGAGGCCTTCCTCAGCCTGGGCGGTCACACCCATTTGGCCCTCTATCTGGCCCTGATGACGGCCATCACCGTCTTCACCATCTCAGCCAGCTATTCTCAGATCATCGAGCTCTTCCCCAGCGGCGGCGGCGGCTATCTAGTGGCCACCAAGCTGCTGGGGCCGGGCTTCGGCCTCATCTCGGGCTGCGCCCTGCTGGTGGATTACATGCTGACCATCAGCGTCTCGATCTCGAGCGGCATCGACGCTCTGTTCAGCTTCCTGCCGCCGGGGATCTTGAGCTACAAACTGCCGGCCATCCTGTTCATCACCGGCCTCCTGATCCTGCTCAACTTGCGCGGGGTCAAGGAGTCGGTGACCACTTTGGCGCCCATTTTCCTTATCTTTTTCATCTCCCATGCCGCACTCATCCTGTTTGGAGTGTTTTCCAACCTGTCCAAGACTCCGACCTTGATCAGCGACACCCTGCGCGAGACGCGGACGGGAATCAGCCAGCTCGGGTTCTTGGCCATGGCCTTCATCCTGCTGCGGGCCTTCAGCTTCGGGGCGGGCACCTACACCGGCATCGAGGCCGTGTCCAACGGGCTGCAGATGCTGCGCGAGCCCAAGGTCAGGAC
>Ga0299915_10002555_pt1 | contig 13249 bp, 9 predicted proteins | sample RVTome_13_FD_200263 | JGI IMG/M metagenome (GOLD analysis project Ga0299915, IMG submission 200263) | Soil microbial communities from uranium-contaminated site in the Upper Colorado River Basin, Wyoming, United States - RVT92D227 (version 2) ...
TAAAACCCTGCTGGAGCAATGTCTTCAGGTCTCCATCCTTACACTTCTCTGCGAGGAACTGAGACAGGACATTCACTGCCTGATCAGCGAAGAAAGAATTTCCCAAAGTGATCAGAAAATATATGATATGATAAGATCTCTTCCAAAGGAGCCTTCTCCAATGATCGTTCTCCTTTCCAATGAGAAAAGCTCCTCAAGGGAATGGGTTCATCGCACAGCTCAGTCTCTGGAAAAAGACTCGGCAGGAAAGCTCCTGACTTTCTCCATTGATGGGATCGAAGGATTGAGAGAATTGGGAAAGCGACTCTCTGAGAGATGGCCTCTTCCAGTTTCTGAGATGAAGATCGTCGCACTGATCTCATCCTCTATGGCGACATGGGTTCTGGGAGCAATGGCTCTCGGTTTTTCCGTTATCTCTTATCCGGCGCTTCCCATCCACGGGAGCGAACGGGCGGAGCATTTTTTCTCCGAAGTTCTTAAAAAGGAATTCGGCAACCCATACTTCTTTTCCTGGAGAGAGGACGTTCTTAACGAGCTCCTCGAATTTTTAAAGTGAAAGGATTGAAGCATCTTATCATTGGGAGCGGTCCAGCAGGTGTCTTTGCTGCTGAGGCAATCCGCATGCGGGATCCTGAGGCATCGATCCTCTTGGTCACAGAAGAGAAACATCCGGGACTCTCCCCGGTGATGTTAACCTACTGGATGGGAGGAGATGCTCCCCAAGACACCCTCTTCTTCCGGGATCCTTCCTGGGCTGAAAAAAAAGGGATTCATGTCCTATCCGATTCCAAAGCTGTTTACCTCGATGCCGGCGCAAAAACCATCAGGTTGGCAGATGGCCGCGAAATGCCATTCGACCGGCTTTTGATCGCCACCGGAGCCTCCCCCATCTCCTTGCCTATTCCGGGCAAGGAATCAAAGGGAGTCTTCTCTCTCAGGCATCTGCGAGATGCAGAGAGCATATTAGAAGGAGGGTCTGAGTTAAGAGAGATCGTCATTATCGGCGGAGGATTCATCGGCTTGAAGTTGGCATGCCACCTGGCAAAAAAAGGATTTCGGATGATGGTCTTTGAAAAAGAGCCCAAACTGGCACCACGGATATTCGATTCAAAAACCTCCTCTCTCGTCAAAAAAAAATTGCAGGAGGGGAATATAAAGGTTGAAACGAATGTCGAAGTCATTGAGATTCTGAATGAGAAGGGATGGGTTTCAGGGGTGCGAATAAACGATGGCCGCATATTCTCCTATCAAAGGGTGATCGAAAGCGTGGGGGTAAGGCCCAACACCCAATTTCTGATTGGCTCCGGTATCACCTTGCAAGGAGGCATCCCTGTCAACGACCGGATGGAGACTAATTTTCAGGATATCTATGCAGCAGGGGATGTGGCCATGACCCGTGATTCAATCACCCTCGAATGGGTGAACAACGCGATCTGGCCTGCTGCCTCGCGTCAGGGAAGAGTGGCAGGTAGGAATATGGCCGGAGGGAATCACACCTATCTCCATAATTTTAATATAAACGCGATCACCCTTTTCGGTCTTCAGGTGATGGCCGCTGGACATCCCAATCTTCACCAGGATAAGACTGGAATAGAGGTGTTCACAAAAGAGGAGAAAGAGTCCTATCGAAAGATAGTGACCCGGAAAGGACGGCTAATCGGGTTCATTCTGGCTGGAGATGTTTCCGGAGCTGGCTTCTTGCTCAGCTTGATGAAGAAAGAGGTTGATCTGCCATTCGTTCCCTCGGATCTTCTTGACAATCGTATCGGTCTCCGGGACAATCTTCTTCCTCAGCTCGGATACCAGCACGGGCTCCTGTTCAGAAACAGCAAATCTTAATGTTGCATTAAAAAGGGAGGTGAGTGTGCTTCCAACCCTTTACAATTACGGATTATTATATGTTTTATGGGTAACTGACGATGTCACCCAAGGTGATCTTTGTGATCTGCTTGAAAACTGGGAAGTAAAACGTTTAGAGGTGCCGCTGTAAAGGTTTTACAGCACACCCACCTCTCTTTTTATATAATTTTATGTAACTGAGAGGTAAAGAAATGTTCGATTAGATCGGATATCGTGTTAGGAGGCTTTATGAAATATGCAAAGCTCTTTCAACCCTTTCAGATAGGAAGCATCGGACTCAAAAACCGGCTGGTCATGTCTCCCATGACCATGAACTATGCAACCACGGAGGGAATAGCCACAGAGAAACTGATCCACTACTACCTGGAGCGGGCTAAAGGAGGGGTTGGTCTGATTATCGTTGAAGGAACCTTCTTTAAGGCCGAGGGCAAAGGCTACAGGAATCAACTTGGCCTATCCTCCCAAAAACACGCAGCGGAGCTTCGTAAACTGACAGATCTTGTCCATGGACTGAACAACGGAACCAAGATTTTTATACAGATCCATCATGCCGGAGGTCGGGCCTCATCCAAAGTGACCGGCCTTCAACCAGTGTCACCCTCTGGCCTTCCTGCTTACCCCGGGGCAGAGGTTCCGCGTCCCTTGACGAGGGAAGAGATCCGGGAACTGGTTCAAGCCCATGTCCAGGCCTCCCTCTGGGCAAAAGAGGCGGGTTTTGATGGTGTCGATGTCCACTGTGCCCACGGGTACCTGGTCCCTTCATTCCTCTCTCCTCTTTCCAACCAGAGAATGGACGAATACGGAGGCGATCCATCTGGCCGTTCGCGTTTTCTCATTGAAATCATCCGAGCGATTAAAAAAGAGCTTGGGCAGGCCTTCCCATTGACGATCAAAATCAGCGGAGATGAATTCATTGAAGGGGGAATGGGTCTCAAAGAGATGAAGCCAATTTCCCTTCTCGCTGAAGAAGCTGGCATCGACGCTATCATGGTCTCTGCCGGATCAGTGGGGACAAAAAAAATAGGCGATCTGAGTCAGGCCCATAAAATTTTGCGGACGCTTCCGATGATGACTGACCCCGCCTGTCTGGTCGACCTCGCGGAAGCAATCAAAGGAGTTCTTCGGATTCCGGTGATCACTGTTGGCCGGATCCATCACCCCGGATTGGCAGATGAGATTCTTGTCCGGTCAAAGGCTGACCTTGTGGCCATGGGCCGGCCTCTTCTCGCTGATCCCTATCTCCCACAAAAAACAATGGAAGCGAGAGAGGACGAGATTCGACCCTGCATGTCTTGCAACGAAGGTTGCTACAAGCGCATTTTTGAGCAACTTGATATCAGATGTTCCGTCAATCCAGAACTCGGTCGGGAATGGGAAAGTTCCCCTGGCCGGACCAGCCATCCCAAGAAACTTTTTGTCGTCGGTGCTGGACCCGCAGGATTGGAAGCTGCCTACAGGGCATGGGAGAGGGGACACACGGTCTCTCTGATTGAAAAGGAAAGCAAATTAGGGGGCCAGTTGAATTTGGCCTCTCTTCCCCCGGGTCGAAAGGAGATCGAAAATTTCAAGAAATTCCTGCTGAAGCGTCTTGAGAAGACGGAGGTAAAGGTCATCACAGGAAAGAAATCGATCCTGCCATTGATTAAGAAAAATCGACCTGATGCATTGATATGGGCAACGGGGGCTTCACCCCGGAAGATGGAAATCCCTGGATCGGAGAAGATAAAGACTTTAACGACGTGGGAGGTACTCGCAGGAAAAAAGAGGCCTAAAGGGGTCTGCTTGGTCCTCGGAGCCGGACTGGTTGGGTGTGAAACTTCGGATTATTTGAGCGAAAAGGGAAATGGCGTCATCCTGGTTGAAGTGCTTCCAACCATTGCTACGGGCTCTGATCTCGATACCAAGACCTATTTTGATATGCGATTCCAGGAAAAAGGAGTTACTGTTTATACGAACACTACCCTGATCAGGATCGAAGGAAAAAACGCGATCTTACGGCAGGTTGAAGAGGAGAAGAAAGTCTCTATTGATACCATCATTTTCGCCGTTGGCGCGGATCCCAATGACCACCTGGATCAGATATTCCAGTCTTCGGGATCGCCGATTTTAAAAATCGGTGACTGCGTCAAGGCAAGAAGCATTCTGGAAGCTGTCCAGGAAGGTTTCCAGGCCGGCAGATCCATATGAAGATAGATTTTTACATGTTTAAATCTGAGAATATATTTCTAATCCCGCGATTCGCAGGAAAATCTATAACCCCCCATCCCAAGTGGGACGGGCATCTTGCCCGTTATGACAGGCTGGAAGCCTGTTCCACCAAGGGGGAGGGAATTATTTTTGAAATTTCAAATATTTTTGTTTAGAAATGAAAAGAAAGGAGTGAGAACAATGAGTACAAGGGAATGGCCGATATCCTACTGGCATTACACCCCTGGTGCCTCGAGTCCGATCCAGATGATGAAGGGGGCTCTGAAGTGTATGAAATGCGGAGACGTCAAGGAAGGCGAAACCGTACTGATCTCCACGGATACGAACAAATTGAGAATTGCCGAAACCCTGGCTGCAGCAGCTTACGCTGTAGGAGCAACCCCGATCATCATCATGATCCCCCCGGTTGGAGTGCACGGGGCGCAGCTTCCTGAGCCCATCGTGGCTGCTTTCAAAGAGGCGGATGTCTTTTTACAACCGAGCACCTGGTCCCAAACCCACACAAAGGCCCGGGTGGAGGCGATCAAAGCAGGCAAGAGGGGAAGTACTATGTGCGAGGTGACAGAAGATGCACTCTGTGTAGGAGCGATCGAAGCTGATTATGACGAATGTGACAAGGTGGGACGGGCCCTGGGAGCGGTCCTTGCAAAGTCAAAAGAGGTGAGAATCACCACACCCCTTGGGACCGATATCCGGGGACAGGTGACCGGCAGGCCTGTGCAGTATGAGACAGGTCTATTTAAGAAGCCCGGACAGTTTGCCGCTTTTCCCGATAGTGAAATCAACATCTCTCCTATCGAAGGGACCGCTGAGGGAAAAATCGTGAGCGATGTGAGTATCATGAGCGTTGGTGTTACGCTCTATGACCCTGTGACACTGATCGTCAAGCAAGGGAAGGTCGTGGACATTCAGGGAGGCATGGCTGCCAATAAACTCCGTCAGATCCTCGAAGTCCTCAATGATGAGAGGGCTTATAACTATGCCGAATTTGGAATCGGCCTCAACCCAAAGGCCCGGTTGGCAGCAACCAACTTAGAGGACCTTGGGCGTCTGGGCAACTGCCATGCAGGGATCGGAAGCAATTTCGCCATCGGAGGAAAGGTTCTGGCCCCTAACCATATTGATGCAATGTATAAGGACGCTACCATCTATTTTGATGGAAAAGTCGTCCTGGACAACGGAGTATTGAAAATATAAGAGAGAGGTTCCTATGGAAATCCAGAGCAAGGGTTCCCATCATTGGCTGGATAAGGGTTTGGTCAAACAGATCACGGATATCTTTGGAAAAGAGAACACGTTTGCTTCCAGAGAGGATCTGATCTGTTACAGTTATGATGCAACGAACTTTGAAACCGTCCCTGATCTAGCCGTCTTCCCCCATTCGACCTCCCAAATCTCTGAGATCCTGCGATTGGCGAATAAACATCTCTTTCCCATCATCCCTCGAGGCATGGGAACCGGATTTTCCGGAGGCTCGATCCCTGTCAGAGGTGGAGTGGTGCTCGTGATGACCCGATTCAATCAGGTGATCGAAATCGATACGGAAAATATGATTGCCATCGTTGAGCCCGGGGTTGTGACAGGAGACTTTCAAAAACAGGTGGAGAAAATCGGGCTCTTTTACCCCCCTGACCCGGCGAGCGCCCTTTATTGTACGCTCGGAGGAAATGTGGCAGAGTGTGCCGGCGGACCGCGGGCTGTCAAATATGGTGTCACCAAGGATTATGTTCTGGGGTTGGAAGTGGTGTTGCCAAACGGAGAGGTCATTAAGACAGGGGTGAAGACAGCCAAGGGTGTGGTCGGTTATGACCTGACAAAGTTATTTGTCGGTTCGGAAGGGACGCTCGGGATCATCACTCAGATGATCCTGAAACTGATCCCTCTTCCCGAGGCAAAAAAAACGATGAGGGTGGTCTTTCGGAAAGTGGAAGATGCCGCCATCGCGGTTTCAAAGATCATCAGTTCAAAAATTATTCCCTCTACTCTGGAACTGATGGACAATGCCTCTATCCTTTGCGTTGAAGATTATCTCAACTTGGGCCTTCCTCTGGATGCAGGCGCCCTGCTCCTGATTGAGGTCGATGGTGACAAGGAAATTCTTCCCAAATATATCTCTAAAATTGACCAGATCACTCAGGGCTTAAATCGATACTCTTTTGATGTCGCTGAAAACGAAAAGGAAGTGGAGGCTCTCTGGAAAGCGAGGCGGGCTCTCTCACCAGCAAGCTATCGCCTGAATCCTACAAAGATTGCCGAAGACATCACAGTGCCGAGAAATCAGATCGCCCCATTCATCATCGAATCGAGAAAGATTGCGGAAGAGAAACGATTGAAGATTATCAATTTCGGCCATGCGGGCGATGGAAACATCCATACAAGCCTCATGATCAACGATAAAGATGAGGATGAGAAAAAAAGAGCGGAAGGGGCAATTGAAGAAATATTTAAGCTCACCCTCAGGCTGGGAGGAACGCTTTCCGGCGAGCACGGGGTCGGGTTGACCAAGGCTCCTTATATCGACCTGGAATTGGATCGGCCGACCCTGGACCTGATGAAAAAAATCAAAACGGTGTTCGACCCTAACGACATCCTCAACCCCGGAAAAATTTTTACATGAAAAAGGTAAAACCCTGACGTCCTATTTTGAAAGCACCTTAAAAAGTTTTTGACACTTCAGAGTCTTTTTCATATAGTGAAACCAATTTGAAATGACGGTTCAATGGAGGTGTTCTATGACATACGATTATAGAAAATTGACGCGGCGGCAATTTATCAAGGGTTCCGTCGCAATGGCAGGCGCCGGGGCTCTCTTCGGATTTCCCCAACGCGCCTTTGCGGCTTATCCGGACCAGACGATTAGGGTCGTGATTCCCACGGAGCAGGGAGGCAGTGCGGATCGACTGGCCCGCACATTCTGCAACATCTGGAAGAAATCCCTTGGTGTCAATTTCGAATACGATTTCTTTCCAGGGGCATCAGGACAGGTGGGGTATGAAACATATATCGGGCGAAAGGAACGGGACGGCTACAACCTGCTGTTCGGCAATGTGGGTGCGGAAATGATCATGTACGCCCTCCGGAACCCAAAATACAAATTTCCGGACGACTATGTCTATTTCTGCCGGGTAGACGTTGACGACAGCTGCCTGTTCGTCCGCAGTAACAGTCCGTTCCGCAAGATCGAGGACGTGGTGGCCGAAGGTAAGAAACGGACGATTACCACAGCAACGAGCCGTATTCCCCACCCCGCCTCCATCGGTGCGCTGGCGCTCGGGGAAGCCACCGGGGCCAAGTTCAACCTCGTGCCATACGCAGGGGGCAATGCCACCATCGTCGCCGTGCTTAACAGTGAGGTGGACTGCGGAGTCCTTCCCATGGCCAACCCCATTAGCATGCTGGATCGCATCCGCATCCTGACCGTCTTCAACGATGAGAATAAGCTTGCCAATCTCTCCGGAAATGCCCCGCCTGTAAACAAGGTGTTCGGAACAAAGATTCCGGACCTATTTTCATCGAGGGCTTGGGCCATCCACACAACGGTGATTCAAAAATATCCCGACCGTTTCGAAAAACTCACCAGGACAGCCATGCAGGTTTTCGATGATCCGGCTTACAAGGAAGGCTACCTCAAAACCGGAGCCCCTTTCGAGACGATCCAATATGGGGACCGTGCGACCTGCACGAAATACGCCCTGGGAATGGTCGATCTCACCAATCGTTTCAAGGGAATCCTGGGGGCCGCCAAATAGATGTTTGCGCATGCGGAGACCATTCGTACCTCGCAAGCGGAACGTTGGCCTTCCCCATGGGGGGGAAGATCCCGCGCTAGGCGTGACACCGCCCAGGACACACAGAACGAACGAAACCTATATGCTAACAGAGCTGGATAAAGAAAAAAACAAGCAAAAACCGATTGGCGCCGATCTTGTGATCCCGGGAATAGCCATCGTTTTTACCATCTACTACTTGAGCACCATCTGGAATCTCAGATGGGAGGCCAAGATGAACGGCTTGGCGGTCGGGGGGGTACTGCTTATTCTGATCGCGATTCTCTTGGTGAAGACGACTTTGCAGGTGAAGCGAGGCGAGGCGAGGCTCAGCATGGGCCACCTCCTCTATCCACTTGAATCCCAGGGCAGGCGGTTCGGCCTGATCGCCGCCATTGTGGCCTTCATGTCTGTACTCCCCTACCTTGGGCTTACACTGGCCATCTTCTGCTTTATGTGCTCGACCATGCTCATCCTTGGCGTGCGGAAACCGCTTTATCTTCTGGTGACAGCATTTGCAGTCGCCACTGGAGGCTATGTGGGATTCATTGTCATACTCAACACACGTTTCCCTCACGGCGTGGTCGAGAACATCCTTGCTCGGATCTTCTAAATCAGGAGCATCTCTATGGGTTGGGATTCAAAACTTTTGTTAGATTTGTTTGCCACGGCTTTCGGATGGTGGTACATCATCATCCCAGCTGTGATCCTGGGGATCATTGTCGGGGCGGTCCCAGGATTCAATGCTGCGAACACGCTGATCCTGCTTCTGCCCCTCACACTATCCATGAAGATCGAGCTGGCCATGGTCTTCATGGCCTCACTTTACTGTGCCACGCAGCTGGGTGGAGGTATCCCCGCCATTCTCGTCAACATTCCAGGAACCGGGGGCGCCGCCGCAACAACCCTGGACGGCTACATGATGGCGAAAAAAGGAAAGGCCCAGCAGGCCCTGGTCCTGTGCTTCACCTCCTCGGTCTTCGGCGGTCTGATCACCTCCGTCGTCGTCGTGCTAGCACTCCCCTACCTTGTCCATCTCAGTTTTTATGTTCGTAGCGTGGAGATGGTAGTGGTCATGCTTTTCGGCCTCACCCTGATCGCGGTGGTTGCGGCAGAGGACATGCTCAAAGGCCTGATCGCCGGTTTCTTCGGCCTCCTGATCGGGGCGATCGGAGCTGACCAGATCTTCTCCACACCGCGGGCGACTTTCGGTTTTCTCGAACTGTACGAGGGTGTGCCACTGGTCCCAGCGCTTATCGGACTATTCGCCATCTCCGAGGCCTTAACGATGATCGATCAGAAAACCATCCTGACAGAAGAAGGTCAGGAGAAGGCCGCGAAGGCACGCTGGGCCGACACCGTAGAAGGACTGGTCATCTCTGTTCGCCAATGGTGGCTGATCACATGGACCGCTTTCATCGGCCTCATCATCGGCATCATTCCAGGAGCCGGGGCAAGTATCGCGGCCTTTGTCGCCTATCAGCAGGCCCGCACGTTCTCCAAAACCCCCGAGCTCTTCGGGACTGGTATTCCGGAAGGTGTGCTCGCTCCCGAATCGTCCAACAACGGGGTTACATCGGGAACCATTGTCCCGCTCATGGCTATCGGTGTCCCGGGGGGGAGCACCGCGGCCGTCATGATGGTTGTCCTTCAATATCAGGGGATCGTGCTTGGGCCACGGCTCTTCATCCAGAACCCCCATCTCGCTTACGGGGTTTTTGTCTCTATGGTCGTGGCCTACATCTTCATGATTCCCACGATCATTCCGCTTGCGCGTTACCTATCACGGGTCACGCTGATCCCGACCCAGTATCTGGCCCCTTTGATCATCGGGTTTACCATCATCGGGTCTTTTGCGCCGCGCGAATACATCTTTGACATGGGATTGGCACTGGTATTCGGTATCATCGGTTACATCGCTCGTAAGACCGGGTACCATGTCACGGCTATCTTGATCGGGGTCATTCTCGGCCCACTCTTCGAAAGGTATCTGATGCGTGCCCTCCGGATATCACAGGGGAACATCATGGTGCTCTTCTCCTCGACCGTCGGAAATTTCCTCTGGGTCTTGCTACTGCTTTCCCTCTTCCTGCCCTACCTCAGGCAGCGACGGTTGCGGAAGACGCGGGCGAAAGGCGCAGCGGAACCGTCAGATTCTTAAATGGAGGGAGACATCGAGAAAATCAAAGTTAAGAATCCTGTGGTCGAACTCGACGGCGATGAAATGGCTCGCGTGATATGGACGTGGATCAAGGAAACACTGATCCTTCCCTATCTCGATATAGACCTGGTATACTTCGACTATCATATCCTGAATCGCGACGCAACAGAAAACCGGATCCTGTTTGAAGCAGCCGAGGCAATAAAAAAATACCACGTCGGTGCCAAGTGTGCCGCTATCAATCCCGATCAGGCTCGGGTGGAAGAATTCGGCCTCAAGAAGGCCTGGAAATCACCCAACAGCGGGACTCGTAACCAGATCGGCGGAACCCTTTTTCGTCAACCCATCATTTTCAAAAACGTCCCTCGTATTCTCCCCGGATGGATCAAACCCATTGTCGTGGCTCGCCACGGATTCGGAGATCTCTATGGGGGAACTGACTTTACCCTGCCGCGCGGGGGCAAGATATATCTGAAGTATGTCCCTCACGATGGCATGGAGTCCAAAGAGATTCAGGTCTGTGACATCGAGGGCGCAGGGGCTGCATTGGGTATTTTCAATACAGAGGAGTCTGTCCGGGGCTTTGCTCTTTCATGCATGAATTTCGGCCTTGAGCGGGGTTATCCGGTCTATCTCGGGACCAAGAACACGGAATTAGAACACTATGACGGCCTGTTCAAGAACATCTTCCAGGAGGTTTACGACACTCAGTTCAGAGAGCGTTTCGAGGAGAGAGGCATCAGGTACGAACACCGTTTGGTGGATGAACTTGCTGCCTTCGCCATCAAGTCCTCGGGCGGATTTGTCTGGGCCTGTAAAAATTATGACGGGGATATCCTGTCAGACATGGTGGCCGCTGGATTTGGCTCCCTCGGCCTGATGACATCGATGCTCCTGACACCGGATGGCAAGACCGTTCTCACCGAGGCAGCTCATGGAACAATCACCCGCCATTTTCGCGACCATCAGGCCGGCCGTGAAACGTCGACCAATCCCGTCGCGTCACTGTTTGCCTGGACGCGCGCAATCTATTATCGAGGCCTGTTCGACAACACCCCCGCGGTACAGGAGTTCGCAACAACTTTAGAACAAGCCTGCTTCGACACGGTCGAAGCCGGGTTCATGACGAAGGATCTGGCAGTATTGGCGGGCTCCGGACCCTGGCTAACGACACGTCAGTTCCTGGCCAAAATCAAGGAATCGCTGGATCGGACGTTATCCTCCCGGGATTGAACGTATCAAGGCATGATCTCCAAAACAATTTCCTCCTTTCCACCCACCGCATTCATTCTGAGTTTCCCTCTACAGGTCATAGCAGAGTCAGAGGTTCTATGTTATATTTTTATGTGATGATTGATTTTTAGGAATTCATTCATTGAGGAGGAGATCATGTTTGATGTCTCAGAAAAGGCCACAGCATCCATCAAGGAAATGTTCAAAGATCGTGAAACAATCCCTTCCATACGTGTCGAAACAGAACATGGCTGAGCCGGGCCCTCTTTGGGTCTGGTTCTGGATGAACCAGGAAACGAGGATAAGGTCTTTAATCTGGATGGACTGACTTACATTGTCAACAAAGATCTTTTGGAACAGGTCAAACCAATCAGGGTCGATTACATCCAAACGCCCGGTGGGGGTGGCTTTTCCATCTCCTCAAACCTGAAGCAAGGCTCGGGTTCCGGTTGTTGTTAAAACAGCGCACTTTGCTGAGTCTCTTTGTTGAGACTCCATAGGCTCCAGAGACTAACGGGATTTCAACGCATCTTCGAAAGGGTTATTGGAGAAACGTTTCGGAGTTTTTCCTCTGCGGATTTCTCCTCTCTTCTCAATCTTCCGTTCCCTTGGCACGATCACCTTTTCTTCATTCGGTTGCCTGGCCTGCTTGGAGTCGCCTTTCATCGAAAGGGAAATCCGCTTTCGTTCGACCTCCACATTGAGGACAGTCACCATGACCCTCTGGTGAACCTTGACGATTTCGGCCGGGCTTTTCACAAAGCGGTTTGACAGCTCGCTGACATGAACCAGGCCATCCTGGTGGACACCGATATCTACGAAAGCGCCAAAGGCCGTCAGGTTGGTAACAATCCCGGGAAGCTTCATGCCAGGCTTAAGATCCTCCATCTTTTCAATTCCCTCGGCAAAGGCAAAAGTCTCAAAGGGCTCCCGCGGGTCCCGCCCGGGCTTGGCCAGCTCGCTCAGGATGTCATTGAGCGTTGGCAGTCCTACGGTTTCAGTAATGTACCGTTCTAAATCAATCCGATCCCGGAGGTCTTTGTTTCGGATCAAATCATGGGTCGAACAACCAAGGTCCTGTCTCATCGCTTCAACAATGGAATAACTCTCAGGATGAACAGCGCTGGAGTCGAGTGGATTTTCTGCACCCCGAATCCGGAGAAAACCGGCAGACTGCTCGAATGCCTTCGGCCCAAGGCGGGGAACCTTTTTTAATCCTTCCCTGGAGCTGAATGGGCCGTGTTCATTCCGGTATCCTACGATCGCCTTGGCTAATTGAGGCCCCAGTCCGGAAACATAGGTGAGGAGCTGTTTGCTCGCTGTATTCACCTCGACACCGACCGCATTGACACAGCTCATCACCACATCATCGAGCCCTCGCTTCAACGCGGGCTGATCAACATCATGCTGATATTGGCCGACTCCAATCGATTTCGGATCGATCTTCACCAATTCGGCAAGAGGATCCATCAACCGCCTCCCGATGGAAACCGCTCCTCTCACGGTAACGTCTTGATCCGGAAATTCCTCCCGCGCTACATCAGAGGCCGAGTAGACTGAAGCCCCGCTCTCATTGACCATCATTATGGAGATGTGTCCGGGGAACTTGAGCCCTTTGATAAAAGACTCTGTTTCCCTCCCTGCTGTTCCATTCCCTACGGCAATGGCTTCCACTTGAAAACGTTCGCAAAGTTCCCTCAGGGTTCTTGCCGCCTCAGCAGCCTCTTTTTCCGATCGATGCGGAAAGATCGTATCGGTATGAAGGAGCTTGCCTTGCTGATCGAGACAGACCACCTTGCAGCCTGTTCGGAAACCAGGGTCAATGGCCAGCACCGTTTTCTGGCCGAGCGGTGGCGCCAGAAGGAGCTGACGGAGGTTTTCCATAAACACATGGATCGCCTCTTCATCTGCCCGGCTCTTCGTATACGCCCGGATCTCCGTTTCCATCGATGGCAGCAGGAGACGATGATAGCTGTCCTCAAGAGCCTGCTTCACCTGTTCTGATCCTGAATGATCTCCT
>Ga0299915_10002556_pt1 | contig 13247 bp, 13 predicted proteins | sample RVTome_13_FD_200263 | JGI IMG/M metagenome (GOLD analysis project Ga0299915, IMG submission 200263) | Soil microbial communities from uranium-contaminated site in the Upper Colorado River Basin, Wyoming, United States - RVT92D227 (version 2) ...
TCCGAGGGAGTTCTGATCTCCGACCTGGCGGAGGGCGGCACGGCAATCCGATTCCCCCTGCTGAATATCCGGGCCATCGCCGTATCGCCCGATTGGCGTACGCTGGCGATCGCAGATGTTGCCGGGAGGCTCAGGCTCATCGATCCGAGTACCGGTGAGCAATACTACGCCCAGTCGTTGGATGCCTTCCGAATCCAGGGATTGGCGATCTCCCCCGACGGGGCGCATCTCGGAGTCTACCTGCTGCGGGAGGGCGAAGCAGGGGGCCGGATCCAGATCTGGGGCCGCGGTCTGCCATGACCAGCGGCGCGGCGGCCGCGGTGAGCCACCCCAACATCGCCTTCATCAAGTACTGGGGGAATCGGCAGGATACTCTGCGTTTGCCGGCCAATGGCTCGATTTCGATGACATTGGGCGGCCTGCTCACGCGCACCTCGGTTCGCTTCGATCCCAAGCTGAGAGCCGACCAGCTTAAGGTCAATGGCCAGCCCGCCTCGGAGGAGGCCCGGCTGCGGGTGTCTGCCCAACTTGACTACATCCGTGGCTTGAGCGGCTCCTCCGAGCACGCCGTGATTGAAAGCCAGAGTGATTTCCCCTCCGCCGCAGGGCTGGCCTCCTCGGCCTCTGCCTTCGCCTCCCTGACGCTGGCAGCCTGTGCCGCCGCCGCGCTGGAGTTGGACCCGCGGGACCACTCGCGCATCGCCCGCCGCGGATCGGGCTCGGCCTGCCGCTCGGTGTTCGGCGGCTTCGTGGAGGCGTATACCGGAGAGGCTGACCTGGATGGCTATGCGCAGCAGCTCGCTGCCCCAGAGCATTGGGATCTGGTGGATTGGATCGTGATAAGCAGCCAGGCACCCAAGCAGGTGGGCTCCAGCGAAGGGCACCGGCTGGCGGCCACCAGCCCGCTCCAGGCGACCCGGGTGGCCGACGCACCGCGTCGTCTGAACCTGTGCCGGAAGGCCATCCTAGGGCGGGATTTTGCCGCCCTGGCCAGCGTCGTGGAACAGGATTCCAACCTCATGCACGCCGTCATGCTCACCTCCCAACCCGCCCTGATGTACTGGCAACCGGAAACGGTGAAACTGATGCAGGCGATCCGCCGCTGGCGCGAGCAGGGGCTGTCCGTCTGCTACACCGTCGATGCCGGGCCCAACGTCCACTGCTTGTGCCCCGGCGAACAAGCGGAGCAGGTCGGGCGCCAGCTCGAGTCCCTTGTCCCGGAGGCCCGCTTGATTCGATCTGGAGTCGGCGGACCGGCCCGCCTAGTCACAGCGTAACCCCTTGGCCCAAAGGGCCGAATGATATAATCCCTGAGATCGAAGCTTAAGGTTGTCGCAGAAAAGTCCGTGTCGGATCTGCTGCTGTTTGCTGTCGTCCTTGGGGCCTTGATCATCGGCCATGAGATGGGGCACTTTCTGGTGGCCCGGCTGTTGGCTGTGCGCGTGGAGGAATTCGGCATCGGATTTCCTCCCCGGCTGGCCACCCTGTTTCGGGCCGGTGGCACCAAGTTCACCCTCAATCTGATCCCGTTGGGGGGGTTTGTCAGACCCTCCGGCGAAGACGACCCCAGCGTGGAGGGCGGGCTGGCAGGGGCGCCCAAGCGGACCCGTGCCGCGGTGCTGCTCGCCGGCCCGCTGGCCAACGTCATGCTGGCCGTCCTGGCCTTCACGGCCGCGTTCAAGTTTGCCGCCCCCGATCCCACCCGGGTGCTCATCACCCAGGTGGAAACGGGTTCGCCGGCGGAGGCGGCCGGCATCCAGGTCGACGACATCATCCTGCAGGTCGACGACATCCAGATCGGCGGCTTTCAGGACTTGCAGTCGGCCATCTCCGAGCGCTTGGGCCAATCCACCAGCCTGCGGTTGCTGCGCGCCGGGCAGGAGCTGGTGTTGCAGGCGGTTCCTCGCGCCGATCCACCGGACGAACAGGGTCCGCTGGGAGTCACACTGAGCAATCCCGTGCGAGCGGTGGGCTGGTTTGAAGCCACGCAGCTCGGACTGCGTTCGACCTGGCTGCAGTTCAGTGAAATGGTGCACCTGCCCAGCCGGCTGCTGCAGGGCGAAGTGGCTGCGGACGAAGCGCGCGTCAGCGGGCTCAAGGGCATGTATGACATGTTGGTGTGGGCCGGTGGCGTGGATCGAGAGGCCCAACGCCCCTTCCTGACCTTGAACTTGATCGGCGTCATCAGCGCCGGGCTGGCCTTCGCCAACCTGCTCCCGATCCCGGCTCTGGATGGCGGGCGACTGCTGTTCGTTGGGATCGAAGCAGCGTTCGGCCGCCGGCTTTCCCCGCAGCATGAGGGGTTGGCCCACACAATCGGTTTCATGGTCCTCCTGGCCCTGATCATCTACGTCAATTTGCAGGATTTCATCAACCCCATACAACTCCCCCGATAGGTCGGCTTCCTGACCTCCGATGGACGAGCACTTCTCCCAACTGGTCAGGTCCCTGCAGGACGCCACCCGGGCTCCCACACCCGAGCAACTCTCCGAGCTTTCCGATCTGGAAACCCCGCAGCTGCACGAACTGACGGAGGCCTGGCCCTCGCTGAGCCCAGACCGCCGGCTGCACATTCTCAAGGAACTGCGCCAACTGGCCGACGAGCATTTCGAGCTGACTTTCGAGGCCATCAATCGTATGGCCCTGCGGGACGATGATGCCCGGGCGCGGCAGGTGGCGGTCGAAAACCTGTGGGAGAGTCAGGATGACGGCCTGGTGCGGCCGCTGCTGCGTTTGCTGGCCGACGATCCGGCTGCCGAGGTCCGGCAAGCGGCCGCCAATGCACTGGGCCAGTTCGTTTACCTGGGGGAGCTGGAGAAGCTGAACCAGGGACTGGTGCAGGAGCTGGAGGAAGGGCTGCTGCGCAGCATGGCCCAGGATGTCAGCCAACCGGTGCGGCAGGCCGTGCTGGCTTCGCTGGGGTACTCCTCGCGGGCGGAAGTTGCCACCTTGATCCAGCGGGCTTATGATTCGGGCCAGGAGGGCCACATGTCGGCCTCCTTGCGGGCCATGGGGCGCTCGGCCAACGAGGACTGGGCGCCCCAGGTCATGGCCGAGCTCTATCATGCCGGACCCAGGGTTCGCCGGGAAGCAGCCCACGCCGCCGGCGAATTGGCGCTGCAAAAGGCGGCGCGTGAGCTGATCTACCTGCTGGATGACGTCGACCAGCAAGTCCGTCGGGAGGCGATCTGGGCGCTCGGTCAGGTGGGCGGACGGCTGGCAGTAGAGGCGCTGGAGGCACTCAGCGAGTCCTCGGATGACCCGGGCGAGGCACAGATCATCGAAGATGCATTGGACAACCTGGCCTTCCTGGAAGGCACACCCGACCTGCTGCTCTCTGAATTCGACAATCCGGAGGAGTCTCCGGATTGAATGAGCTGCTCGGCCTCTTCTCCGACAACATCCTTCCGATCCTCCTGGCCGCAGCCGCCGGCTTCCTGATCCGCAAGACCCTGCGGGTCGATCCCCGTCCGATTTCCCAGGCGACCTTCTACGTATTCTCCCCCGCGCTGGTCTTCACGCTGCTAGTCACCACCGGGATCGTTGTGGAAGACATTTTGCGCATGATGGCCTTCGCCGCCGTCGTGATTGGGCTGATGGGGGTGATCAGCTGGGCAGTCTCACGCGCCGTTCGACTGGAGGGCGGACTGGCTGCGGCGTTCATGCTGTCGACCACCTTCCTGAACGCCGGGAACTACGGGATGTCCGTCAACAAGTTTGCGTTCGGGGATCTCGGGCTGGCCTGGGCCAGCTTGTTCTTCGTGACCAGCGCCATGCTGAACAACTCCGTCGGCGTGTACATCGCCACGATCGGCAGGCGCAGCCCATTCCGTGCGCTCGTCGGGCTGGCCAAGGTCCCCGCGGTGTATGCGATCCCGCTCGGCCTGATCGTGCGGACGCAGGGCATCCAGCTGCCGCTGGCGCTCTGGAGGCCCATCGAGCTGCTCGGATCGGCCACGGTGCCGTGCATGCTGCTCATCCTGGGAATGCAGATCGGGGTCTCCGGCCTGCCGCCACAACGTGGGCTGCTGGCCTTCGCGACAGCCTTGCGGCTGCTGGTGTCGCCCGCCCTGGCCTGGATCCTGGCGCCGGTCTTCGGCCTGCAGGCGATCGGTTTTCAGGTAGGGGTGTTGGAAGCGGCCATGCCCTCGGCCGTGCTGTCCACGATCATCGCGATCGAATTTGGGGTGGAGCCGGGGTTTGTGACCGGGGCGGTGCTGGTCACCACCGTGCTCAGCCCGCTCACCTTGACGCCGCTGATCGCGCTGCTGGGCGGATGAGGTCCCGCCTAGAACCCACGCCGGCCGATGAGCTGGTGCAGGGCTCCCAGTTCGCTCGGCGATCCCGCCAGCCCGAGGGTTCCCCCCGGCAAGACCTCCGCAAAAGCGGCGGCGATTCCGGGGATCTCTCGCAGGCTGCGATAGTAGTCCAGGTACTGGCGGGCCTTCTGTTCCAGTGTGGTTCCCGGCGCAGTGTTGCCGAATTCGGTAACAAACAACAGCTTGTCTGGGAAGAGCAGCCTGACTTCCTCGTAGAACCGGCCATGCCCCAGGCTGTCCATGCTCGCAGGATCGGTCCAGTAACAGTTCACCCCGACCCAATCCGCAGACTGCACCCCCTCGGCGGCATCTTCCAGGAACTGCAGCGCATCGGCGCGTTGGCCTGAGACAAACCCTCCGGGGGATACCCCGGGGAAGCCGAAGCGGGCTTCCGTGAAACTACCGCGCAATCCCTCCGCCACCTCCGTGAACCAGCGGGCAAAGCCAGCCGCGTCCGCCCAGGAGCGTCCCCAGCCCTCAAACTGCAGGTTGGGACTGGTGTGGATCTCAAAGTGGCGCACCCCTAGCCGATACAATCGGCCCAGGTGCGGCTCCACTTGCGAACGGAACTGCCCGGACGAGATGGCGGCCTCCCCGCAGGCTGCGGTGAGCCTGGCCAGCATGAAGCAGGCTGGATTGAGGGATCTCAGCCCCTCGATGGTCTCCTTGGTCTCTGTCTGCACCAGCCGAACCGCCTCGAAGCGGGCCGTGCCCACCCCTTCGAGGCCGCCGGCGCCGAGTGGTTCCCGGGAGGAGCCAAAGGCTCCAATCAAGCAACGACCGGCGAACCAACCGTACTCGGCCAGGTTCTTGGCGAAATCCGGCCAGACCAGCAGCCCGGTTGGGTCGATGATGTCCTTGGGGTAGTTGGTCTCGCCGCGCTGGGTGGCGTAATCCCGTTTGAGGGACAGGTGCAGATGCGATCCCACCGAGGCGCCGGTCGAATCGGCCGCACCGATCACTTGCCCCGCCTTCACAGCCTGTCCCAGGGAAACCAACGCCTTCGCCAGATGGCCGTACACGGTCCGGTAACCGTCTGTATGGCGGATGCGGACATGGATGCCGTAGGCATGCGATTTGGGATTGGTGTGCACCTGGTACACCTCCCCGTCGGCGCAGGCGAACACTTTGGTGTTAGGCAGTGCGCGGAAGTCCACCCCCTCGTGTCCGGGGAATCCAAACTTGCGGTAGATCTGGGGATTGGCTCCGAACTTCTGTGTGATGACCGGATACTCGGTGGGCCACAGCAAGTAGAAGGAACGCTGGCGACGGCCGAATCTGTCCTTGTCCTTCAGCCGCTTCGCCAGGGCTTGCTCCAATTGCTCGGGAGAGGAGGCCTCGATCGGATCGAGGTCGACCTCCGGATGATTGGCCCGAAACCAGGCCTCGATATCCTCCCGGTCCAGGAAGCCGCCGGAGGCCAGCGGAAACGTGACCACCTGCCGCGGCGCCCGGAAGGCCGCCGCGGAGGCCGGATCGGGGGTGAGCTGCGCACCATAGGTCAGGACGTAGTCCTTGCAGGCGCGCACCCAATCCCAGTAGCCGTCCTGGGGCAACAAGATGATCTGGTATTGCATGGCTCAGCCCAAGAGCGGCCCATTATACATGGCGGCTCATTCGAATCCCAAGCCCCGAGTCTTGAGCGACACATGCGCGGACTTCCCGATCACCAGATGATCAAGCACCTGGATGTCCATCAGCCGGCCTCCACCATGGCGCGGGTTACCGCCACGTCCTCCGGGCTGGGCGTGGGATCTCCGCTGGGGTGGTTGTGGACCACGATGATCGAGGCGGCGTTGCTGCGCACTGCGTCGCGAAAGACCTCCCCAACCCGGATCAAGGAAGAGTTAAGCGAGCCGTGATAAACCTCCCGGATCCCAATCAGGCGGTTACGGGTATCCAGCATCAGCACTCGCAGCTGCTCTTGCTCCAGAGCGCCCATCTCATACTGCACCAGGTCGGCCGCTTCCTGCGGTGATTGAATGATTGGCCGCTCCTCCGGGGAGGCGGCCGCCAGGCGACGGCCGAGCTCCACCGCCGCCTGCAGCTGGGCCGCTTTGGCCGGTCCGATGCCGCGCAGCCGGCACAGATCCTCATAGGGCATCCGGTGCAGCCCCGTGAGCCCTTGACTGGCCCTGAGCAGCTCCTCCGCCAACCGCACGGCGTTCATCCCCGAAATGCCGGATCCCAACAAGATGGCAATCAGCTCGGGGTTGCTGAGCGCCTTGGCCCCGGCCGCGGCCAGGCGCTCTCGCGGCCGATCGGAGAGCTGCAGATCGGTGATTCGGTATGGTGCGCGGGTATCTTCCATGTGTTCTCCATGTCCCCCGAGGGGAAGACCATCACAGGTCCAACCGCTGCCTGAGAGCTCCCTGCCCGCCTACGCTTCGTGAAGCACTGTATAATCGGCCGGGTCGATATGCTTGACTTGAGCGGCTGGTTGACCTTCTTCCAATACCTGGCGGCGGTGTTCGGCGCCTTCGTGGTGGCGTTGTGGCTGGGCCTGATCTTCTGGACCTACCGCGACATTCGCTCCCGCACGCCGGACCGTCTCATCCATGCCCTGGCGGCGCTGCTGGCTGCGGTCATGGGGCCGTTGGGCTATTTGATCTACTTGATCCTGCGACCGCTGCACACGCTGGAGGACGCCTACCAGCGCACGCTGGAGGAAGAAGCCCTGCTGGCCGAGATCGAAGATAAGCCGGTCTGCCCGGGCTGCAGCACCCGCACCCAGCCCGATTGGATCATCTGCCCTAATTGCCACACTCGCCTGCGCAAGGCTTGCTCGCACTGCAGGCGCCTGATGGAGCTGCCCTGGCAGGTCTGCCCATTCTGCGGCACGCCCGCCCCGGGCGTCCGGGCCGAGGTCCCGCTGGAGGAATTCCGCGGTTAGGCCCGAGCCGAGTGCGCCAGCGCCTGCCAGCCGGCGTAATGGGCGGTGCTCCCCAACTCCTCCTCGATCCGCAGCAATTGGTTGTATTTCGCCACCCGGTCAGAGCGCGCCGGCGCGCCGGTCTTGATCTGCCCCAGGTTGAGCGCCACCACGAGGTCGGCGAGCGTGGTGTCCTCAGTTTCCCCTGAGCGATGAGAGGCCACCGCTCGCCATCCGGCCTCCCGGCACAGCCGGACCGCCTCCAAGGTCTCCGTGAGCGTGCCGATCTGATTGAGCTTGACCAGCAGCGCGTTGCAGGCCCGATCGGCGATGGCGCGGCGCACCCGCTCGGGATTGGTGACCAGCAGGTCATCTCCCACCAATTGCAGCCGGTCCCCCAGCCGCGCCTGCAGCATGATCCAACCCTGCCAATCATCCTGCGCCAGCCCATCCTCGATGGACACGATGGGGTACTGATCCACCCAGGAGGCCCAGAAGTCCACCAGCTGCTCTGAGGAGAGCTCCTTGCCCTCCGTGCGAAGCAGGTAGCGTCCCTGCTCGGCCTGATAGAACTCCGAGGCGGCCGGGTCCAGCGCCAAACTGATCTGCTCGCCCGCCTTGAAGCCGGCGGCCGCGATGGCCTCCAGAATCACCTCGACCGCCTCGGCATTGGCCTTCAGCGCCGGGGCATAACCGCCCTCGTCGCCCACCAGGGTGGTGTAGCCCTTGCGCTTGAGCACCGCCCGCAGGGCATGATAGACCTCGGCCCCCCAGCGCAGTCCTTCGGCGAAGCTGGGTGCCCCCAGCGGCATGACCATGAATTCCTGTGCGTCGGTCGATTGCCAGCCAGTGTGGGCTCCGCCGTTGAGGATGTTGAGCATTGGTACCGGGAGCAGCCGGGCGGAGTCCCCGCCCAGATAGCGATACAGCGGCAGGGATTTGGAGGCGGCCGCCGCCTTGGCCACCGCCAGGCTGACGCCCAGAATGGCATTGGCCCCCAGACGCGACTTGTTGGGCGTGCCATCCAGCTCCAAGAGAGCCTGATCGATACCGGCCTGGTCCGCCGCCTCCCGCCCCTTGAGCTGCTCGGCGATGAGGGTGCGGACGTGCTCGACAGCCGACAGGACCCCCTTGCCCAGGTAGCGCTGCGGGTCGCCGTCGCGCAGCTCCAACGCCTCGTGCACACCGGTGGAGGCCCCGGAGGGGACGATCGCCCGGCCGCGGGCACCGTCCTTCAGACGGACCTCCGCCTCCAGCGTGGGGTTGCCGCGTGAGTCCAGGACCTCCCGCGCGGTAATGCTCTCGATTCTCGAATCCATGGATCTGCGCTCCCCTCCCCCGGCGCCCATTATACCCACGCGCCCGATGCGGCTCGGCTAGAGGCGGCACGCGACCGGGCCGCCATGCCCGCGCTGCGAGGCGCCCAGAAGCCTGCGTGATAGAATCCCGCCATGTCGGCCCCGGTCTATCTGGATCACGCAGCTACCACCCCGCTCGACCCCGCGGCCCTGGAAGTCATGCAGTCCTGCTTTCTGCAGGAATACGGAAACCCCTCCTCGGTGCACCGCTGGGGGCAGCGGGCGGAAGCAATCCTGGAGCAGGCTCGGGAGCAGTTGGCTGCCGCCCTGGATTGCGAATCCGGCGAGGTGGTCTTCACCGGCGGAGGCACCGAGAGCGACAACCTGGCGCTGGCCGGCGTGGCGTTCGCTCGCCGTGAGCAGAGCGGAGCCCGGTATTTGCTCACCACGCCAGTGGAGCACGAGGCGGTCGTGAAGACCGCCGAGTATCTGGCCGAACAGCACGGTTTCGAACTCGAATTCCTGCCGGTGGACGCCTTCGGCCGGGTGGACCCGGATGAGCTGCGGGCGCGCATCCGCAAGGACACGGCGGTAGTGTCGGTGATCTACGGGAACAACGAGATCGGCACGGTCAACCCGCTTCCGGAGCTGGGGGCTGTCTGCCGTGAGTTCGGCGTGCCGTTCCACAGCGATGCGGTGCAGGCCGCCAGCCAGCTTCCCATTCAGGTCGACGACCTCCAGGTGGATCTGCTCTCCATCGGCGCCCACAAGTTCTACGGCCCCAAGGGCGTGGGGGCACTCTACGTTCGCAGCCGGACACCGCTGATGCCGCTGCTGCGCGGCGGATCCCAGGAGGGCGGCCTGCGCCCCGGCACCCAGAACGTCCCGCTCATCGCAGGGATGGGGGCTGCGCTGCAATCCACGAGCCGGCAGCTCGCGCAGCATGCCGAGCGCTTTCGAGGCCTGCGCGACCGGATCATCGAGCAGGTGCAGGATCGGCTGCCGGATGCGCGCCTCACCGGGCACCCGGTCGAGCGCTTGCCCAACCACGCCTCCTTTGTGATCCCGGGGGTGGAGGCCAACGCTCTGTTGGCCGCCCTCGACCTGGCGGGCTTCGCCTGCTCGGCCGGGTCGGCCTGTAAAACCGGTGAACCCGAGCCGTCCCGCGTGCTCACGGCGATTGGCCAGCCGCGGGAGCTGGCGCTGGGTTCTTTACGCGTCACCGTCGGCCGGTCCACCACTGCAGAGCAGGTCGAATCCTTCCTGCAGGCCCTCCCACAGGTGGTCGCCCGTCTTCGCAGCCCCGTCTCCGCACTGCAATGACCTCCCCGCGCCAGGTCGCCGTCGCGATGAGCGGCGGCGTGGACAGTTCTGTGGCCGCCGCCCTGCTGGTTGAACAGGGGCAGCCGGCCTTCGGCATCATGCTGCGCCTGTGGAGCGCCGGCGCGGACATGCCCAACCGCTGCTGCTCGCCGCGGGACATGGCAATGGCCCGGCGGGTGGCCAACCAGCTGGGCATTCCATTCTATGTCCTGGACGTGCGCGAGAAGTTCCACGCCCAGGTGGTACAGTTCTTCGTGGATGGCTATGCGCAAGGAATCACGCCCAACCCTTGCATGGAGTGCAATCGCAGTATCCGCTGGCAAACCCTCCTGGAACACGCCCTCGGCCTGGGTGCCACCCATCTGGCCACCGGACACTACGCACGGGTCGAGCAGGGCCAGGGCGGATTTCACCTGCTGCGGGCCGCTGACCGCGCCAAGGATCAGTCGTATGTGTTGAGCGTCCTCGGCCAGGCCCAGCTCTCCCACGCCCTCTTTCCCCTGGGCGATCTGACCAAGCCGGAAGTGCGAGCGGCCGCCCGCCGATTGGACCTGCCGGTCGCGGACCGGCCGGAGAGCCAGGATTTGTGCTTCGTGGGCGGGGCCGACTATCGCTCCTTCCTCGAGACCCAGGCCGGAGTCCAGCCGCTGCCGGGCCCGATTCTGGATGAGGGCGGCCAGCGGATCGGCACCCATACCGGCCTGTCGGGCTACACCATCGGCCAGCGCAAGGGAATCGGCATCTCCGCCCGGAACCCACTGTATGTGCTGGAGAAAGACCCCGCCCGCAATGCCCTTCGGGTCGGCCCGCGCCAGGCGCTGGGCAGGACCCGCTTCCTCGTGAACCGGGTGAACTGGGTGTCCGGTCCCCCCTTGAGCCCGCTGCGCGCCCTGGTGCAGGTCCGCTATCGGGCGGCACCCGTGCCGGCCTGCATCGAGAATGGCAGTAGCCCCGAAGAGGCTGCGGTCACGCTCGAGCAGCCTTTGCATGATGTAACCCCCGGCCAGGCCGCCGTCTTCTACGACGGCGACGAGTGCCTGGGCGGCGGGATCATCCAGGTATGACCCTCCCGGGCATCTACTTTGGGGCTCTGATCGCCACGACCTGCGGGCTGGTCTTCTACCTGGTCCGCGGCGGCGGATTGGCACGTCTGGGGCTCTACATCTTGACAGCCTGGGGCGCATTCTTTATAGGCCACCTGGTGGGCGAATGGTTGGACTGGCGGCTGTTCCGCTACGGAACCCTGAACCTGTTCCCGGCTCTCTTCGCCACGCTGCTCGGTTTGGTCGTGGCGGCGGTGCTGGCCGGACCGGAGAGGCGGCGTTCCCGCACGCCGCGCGGCAGGCGTGGGAAGCCGTAGGCTGAGGCGCCTGTGCTATAATCGCCTGAGAGCCCAACTGTATGACCAGCCAAACCGCATCTGAGATCTCCCACGATGCCGGATTCGGGGCAGGCCGGCAGACCGCGCTGATAGCTGGCGCGGTGATCGTGCTGGCACTGATCGTGGCCGGCCTGGTACTGGCCATCAGCGCCATGGTCCGGAATCCGGACAGCACCGAGACCGTGCGCGACATCCTGATCATCTTCGTCGCGGGAGAGTCCTTCCTCATTGGGCTGGCGCTGATCGTATTGATCGTCCAGTTGGCCCGGCTGACCGCCTTGCTGCAGAACGAGGTCCGGCCGATCCTGGAATCTACCAACGACACGGTCAATACTTTGCGAGGCACGAGCCAGTTCCTGAGCGACAATGTGGTTCGGCCGGTCATCAAAGCCAACGGTTCCCTGGCCGCCGTGCGGCGGGTGATGGACCTGATCCGCCGGCGCGTCTAGAGCGCCTCAAGGAGGATGCGCACATGACCGATCGCGATGATTTTGGAGCATTCGTATCGGGGTTTCTCGTCGGGGGGCTGGTGGGAGCGGCTGTCGCACTGCTGATGGCGCCCCAGTCCGGCGAGGAGACCCGCACCATGATCCGGGACAAGAGTCTTGAGCTCAAGGATCAGGTGGAACAGACCGCCGCCGAAGCGCGCTCCAAGGCGGAACAGATCGCGCAGCAGGCCCGGCAGCGGGCGGAAGAACTCCAGAAACGCGGGCAGGTGGTGCTGGAAGAGCAGAAGACCCGCCTCGGGGGAGCCATCGAGGCCGGCAAGAAGGCCGCGCAGCGAAAGCGGCCGGAGTCAGACGGGGAACCGTCGGAGGCCTAGCTCGCCACCCTATCTGCCAGCAGATCAGGTGAATCAAAGAGCTCCCGGCGCAACCAGCCGGGAGCTTTGGTTGCTCGGACTGCGCGGGCTCGAGGCGGCACCCAGCTAGCCGGCCAGCTCGGTGAGGGCCTGGGGCAAGGCTGCGGCCACATCGCCGGCCAGCACCGAAGCGCTGTTGCCCACCGCGCCCGCCGCCAGTATCCCCGCCCGGCCGTGCAGGTAGGCCCCTAGCACCGCGGCTCGGTAGGGGCTGATTCCCTGGGCCAGCAACCCGACCACGGCGCCGGCCAGCACATCGCCGGTACCGGCACGCGCCAGGGCCGGCGAGGCGACCGGGATGACGGTGGCCTGCGCCCGACCGGCGGCGACCACGGTGTAGGCACCCTTGAGCACCACGATCTGCCCCCAGGCCTCCGCCCAGCGCGTGGCGCAGGCCAGGCGATCGGCCTGGATGGCTTCGACGGCCTCCCCGCTCAGGATGCTCATCTCTCCCGGGTGCGGGGTCAGCACCGAGTCTCGCGGGAGCAGATCCTGCCAGCCCTCGATTTGGGCCAGCAGCTTGAGACCATCGGCATCGATCACGCACGGCGGCAGCGGAATCTCACTGGACGCAGGGTGCAGGTCGGCTACCAGGAATCCTATCCGGCCGCTGCGCCGCGCTCCCAGCGCCTCGGCCAGGAAGTCTTTCGTGACCGGCGACAACCCGAATCCCGGACCCCACAACACCGCCTGCGTGCGCGGCCACTCTGCCCGCAGCTCGGCGGCGGCCTCGGCGGCCAGCGCCCCGTCCGCGTGCGGCAAGGGAATCCAGGTCACCTCCGGCAGTGGGCCGGCAATCATGGGTTGGATGAGGGCGGGCACCCCCAAGGTGACCAGCCCGGCCCCGACCAGATAGGCCGACTTCCCCGCCAGCGCCGCCGCGCCCGGGAACTGGATGGAGCCCGCAACGATCAGCGCCCGACCGAAGGTTCCCTTGTGGGCCGTCCGGGGCCGCTCCGGCAGCCAGCCCCGCAGGGTGGCCGCCTCGGCGACTTCCAGGTCGATGGAGGCCAGGCCGGGATGGTCGGATGCAAGGCCGATCTCGCCGACCACCAGATCGCCCACGAGGGCCGCCCCGGGCGGCCGGAACTGGCCGGGCTTGGCCGCGGCCAGGGTGACGGTGAGATCGGCCGGGATGGCTTCATCCGCCGCCTGGCCGCTGTCGCAATCCAGTCCCGAGGGACAGTCGACC
>Ga0299915_10002558_pt1 | contig 13237 bp, 10 predicted proteins | sample RVTome_13_FD_200263 | JGI IMG/M metagenome (GOLD analysis project Ga0299915, IMG submission 200263) | Soil microbial communities from uranium-contaminated site in the Upper Colorado River Basin, Wyoming, United States - RVT92D227 (version 2) ...
AGGGCGTGAACAACGAGAAGACCGCAAATATCAACGACAGGACGAGCACGACTAACGCGGCCAAAGTCCTCCCGCCAAACCTGCGCCTGAGGTCTTGGACTGGATTGGTCACAGCGACGGCTGACACAGGCTGTGAATAAGGATAGGGTTGCATCACGAACCTCCCCCTTTCTGAAACCCTATCCAGAACATCGATTATAATCCTTGCGGCAGTGCGCACCGAGAGGCTGAAGAGCCAGGTGAGATCACGCCCTGTGTCCACAAGGAAATCGAAGGGGGCACGACTCCATTGGCATCACTTTTAAGTATCTGCATCTGATGACTCATGGATTCCAATGGCCGGAGGAAACTTAGAGCCAGGGACTAGTGCGCCAGCGCAAATGCCGCCGACATACGGGCCCCAGCCCGCCCCGATGTACGCGCAGCCGTACGGACCGCCAGCAGCCCCCGTCAACCTCGATCAGATTCTGCGAAAGACGTTTCTGATAATCATGGTCCTGATAGGCGCGCTGCTGATGTTCATCGGGAAACTGCTCGGCGTCTACGCAGGCGATCCGAATGCACTAAAGACCGCAATGACAGTGGCGACTCTTGGCGCGTTCATGATCGCGGGTCCTGCAATTGTATGGGCGCTCGGGAGCAAGAGAACCACAGACTCGCAGAACTTGGGTCTCCTGATCCTGGCGGCCCTGCTGCTCGCCCTCTACGGAGGATTCCTAACTTTCTGAGCACGCCGAAAGCGAAATGCGGCTGGCGGGAATCGAACCCGCGTTATGAGCTTGGGAAGCTCAGGTCCTACCACTAGACTACAGCCGCGTGCCTCTCCTAATGGCGGTTGTCTCATAAATCTTTCAGGGAACCGGCTGGCGGCTACTTCACCGTCTCAAGCTGCGATATCAGGTTCCAGATCTGGGTGCGGCCGTGGAGCGGTATGTTCGGATCGTTCGCGAGATCGTCCAGAATCATTATGGCGGACGCGACCCGAACGTCCAGTGCGTCAGTCTTCAAAAGATACGCCTTCGCGTCGGTGGCTCCTCTTCGAATATTACGGGGAACGGTTGTGTCCTCCGCAAGCTGATCGAGGACTTCGACAAGCTGTTTTATTCTGTCCTCGGTACTCATCTTGCCACCACCCGTCCAAGACCATCTTTACTACCCGATCTCCTTGGATACTCCGCCTTCCTTGTAAGCCGTCACTACCATTAATGTCTTTGCATCCTTCACGCCGCGGATCGGCATGAGGGACTGGAGCACGAACTCCTTTAGCTCCTTATAGTTTACGAAACGGGCCTTCGCTATGATGTCCGTGTCGCCCGTGACCAGGAAGACGTCCTGCATGGCGGGGAACTCGGCCACGCGAGCCGCGATCCTGTCGGCCTCCTTGGTGTCTACCTTGAGGGTGATGACCGCGGTCACCTGCTCCTCGCCGTAGTATTTTTCCAAGTCGGACTCGATGTCCTCCGTCACAACCATCGCCAAAGGCATTGGGCACCCTGTTTTTAAGGTTTCCATTTGAGGATCAAGGCAGCTGCCTCAGGAGGCGGATGGTGCGGCAACAGCCATCGGGCCCTCGTTTCCTGAGAAGCCTCAGCCCAACGCAACGCCGCATTTCCTGCAGAAAGTGTCGCCCTCCCTCGGCTTCGTCCCGCACGAGGGGCAGATCGCCAGCTCCACCTTCACGCCACATTTCCTGCAGAACATGTCGTCCATCCTCAGGACAGACCCGCAGCTCTTGCAGGATCGGACTGTTGTCTCGACCGTCACAGCGGCTTCCGAGACGACCTCGGGCCCCTTCACCTCGATCACTATCTCCTCGGCTGCCCTTCTGGCCTGAACTCCGTACTTCAATGAGCTGTCGTAGTCCCTGTCGTCGAAGCACCTATGCGCCATGACAAGGAGCCTGTTCGCCTCGGCCACGCTCCTGCCGTCTCTCCCGCCCTCCTCGATCGCCTTTTGCGCGTAGCCAAGCATGAACTTCGCCTGCACGTAGTTCTTTGGGATCTCCTTCTGCAGCTTCTCCTTGATCGTCTCCTCCGCCGTCAGCTGCTCTGTCTTCCCTTCCGGAACCTTCGCGAGGTCGCCGATCTTCTGCTGCTTCTGCTTCTCCTTCAGCAGCAGCTCCCTTGCCCTCGCAGCGAGTTCGATGGCCCCCCTGCTGTCACCCGCCGCCCTCGCGCTCTCCGCCTTCCGGAGCAGAGCCCTGGCCTCCTCGCTCCTCAAGCCGCCGCGCTCCAGCGATGATGCGATCGCCCGCGTCGTGATGATTGCGTTGTGCGCCTGATCCTCGCTCCCGCCCTTTTCCGTGAGCCTCGAACGCTTTCGCATGAGGAACTTATACTCGAAGTAGATGATTGCGATGGCAATCAACAAAATGGCCAATGCCGCAGCGACTTTCCAGGAATCGTCGGCCACGCTGCTTAGCATCGCGCGGCCTGTCTTAAAGCATTTCCTACTCGATGTCCTATGGATGTGGCGTGTTTTTTCCAGAAACCTATTTCTCATGGTCTCTCATTTCTGTGCTCATGAAAGAAGAAATCGACACCACCGCCATCCATCCAGTGAAGAGGAAAGGCCACGGCCCAATGGTCGAGCCGATTTTCATGTCGTCCACATGGCGGCTGAAGAATGCGAAGCAGGGCGCCGAGTTCTCGCTTTCCACCGCCCCGCCAGAATTCTACACGCGCTGGGGCAACCCGACCACGAGAGACCTTGAACTTGCGCTGGCCAAGATCGAAGGCGGTGCCAATGCGATCGCCACAGGGAGCGGGATGGGTGCGGTATCCTCGACGGTGCTCACCTTCGCCCGCCCTGGCAAGAACATAGTGGCGGGGAAAAGCCTCTATTCCGCGACAACGGAAATGCTGTCGAGGTACCTTCCGCAGTTCGGAGTCGAGACGAAATTCCTTGATACAACCGTTGAAGGAGCGTTCTTGAGGGCGGTGAACCGGAATACCTGTCTCGTCTATGCCGAGTCTCCCGCCAACCCGACGATGGAATTGACTGATTTGAGGGAAGCGGCGGAGGCGGCGGAGAAGGTCGGAGCCCCGCTTGTCGTCGATAACACTTTCGCCACTCCTGTGAACCAGAGACCAATCGATCTGGGAGCGGAAGTCGTCGTCCACTCCGCAACGAAGTACCTTGGCGGGCACACCGACGTCATCGCCGGTGCTCTGATAACGAAAGACCAAGAGACGTTCGAGAGAATCTGGAGGATCTACAAGATGCTCGGACCGACAATCGGCCCGTTCGAGGCTTTCCTCGTCCGCCGGGGCATCAAGACGCTTCCTCTGCGCGTGAAACGCATGAACGAGACGGCGATGGCCCTTGCGGAATTCCTCGATGAACATCATGCCGTCTCCCGCGTCAATTATCCCGGGCTGAAATCATTCCCCCAGCACGAACTAGCGAAGAAACAGATGAGGGGTTTTGGCGGGATGCTGTCGTTCGAGGTCAAGGGCGGCTACAAAACGGCGGTGCGGTTCGCCGAGAGCCTCCGCCTGGCGACTCTGGCGGTGAGCTGTGGCGGTGTCGAGACCCTTGTGGAGCATGCTGCGAGCATGACGCACGGAACGCTCACTCCACGGGAGAGGAAGTTGGCGGGAATCGATGAAGGACTGATCCGGGTAAGCGTCGGACTTGAGGCGGCAAGCGACCTCATCGAAGACTTCAAGAGAGCTTTGAACGTCTCGGCACGACAACGAGGGGCGAGTCGGAGAACTACTTGAACGCTGGCGTCCTAGACTGAATGATGAGTGACGGTCGCTATCTCCTCCTTTTCGACGGGGGCTGCAGATTGTGCGCCTCCACGAGCAGACTGGTTCACCGAGCGGATTTCGGGCGTCGCATCCTTGTAGTCGATGCGGAATCCACCGAGGCACAAGATGCTCTGGCTGGCATAGACCAGTCAGAGCGTCGCTCGTCGATGCATGTGGTGAGCCCCGATGGAAAGAGGTTTCGCGGCGGCATGGCACTGCTCAGACTGATTGAGGCCATACCGCCGTTCTCGGGGCTCTCGCGACTACTAGCCTCGCGTGAACCGGGGCGGGCTCTGATGGAGCGCGTCTATGCGTCTTTGGTGTCGACCAGGAACCGACTCTCTTGACTAAGGTACAGCTCCGGCCTTCGTGCAGATGTTCCACATCAGCGGCGATGTCCCGCATACCAGCCCGATGGCGAAGTCCTGCTGTGCATATTCAACATTGACCGTCTTGAAGTTGAAACTGATCGACTCCGTTGGAATCGAATCCTGAGCCGAGTTTGCGCCTATCGAATAAGACGACACCATGACATCCCGGAGTTCGTACTTGAGGTACACCACGGACGTCCCTGACGGTTTCGCGATTTCAATCGTGACCTCGGGGATGTGCTGTCCATTCACGCAGTACTCGAACAGCTTTGGCGACGCCTTGTCGAGGGGTTTAGCAATCGAGAACTCGCTCACCTTCAGCTCGCCGCCTGGCGTGCCGAATGTTCCCGACTGAGTCGCGCCCCAGCTGAACGAATCGAGTTCCACCCAGGTCTGTCTGTCCCCCGACTCGCCCGTTACTCCCGGAATCGTCAGTCTTATCGAGAGCGGGGTACCGGCAGAGACCGAGCTGGCGGAGCTTGACCCTGCGAGTATCACGCCAGCCGCTGCAAACGACCCCAGCACCACTAGCGCCAGTGCGAGGCCGGAGAACCAGCGGCGTCCCAAGACACCTTTCACCGTCTTAAGCAGTCTTCCTTCTTGCATTTTGCTCACCACAGGGCGGCGTCCCACGGATGCCAGTCTACCGAGGCTCTCTAGCGAGCCCCCTCTCCGTACGGGAAACCTCACCCTTGGGTCGTTAGGTAAACCTAAACATAAATAGATTGCGCATTTCGGCGGGAGTCTGGAGGCTAGCGTTCCTTAACTTCCTCATCTTCGTCTAGCTCTACGCTCCTCTCCGCCTCTCGATTCTCCAGTTTCCTCTTGAGCTCCCTTATCTTCAGCGATTGAAGCACCGTCGTTCCCGCCAAAACGCCCAAGAACGCCAGAACCAAGAGCATGAACGTGTCAGAAGTCCGTGTGTCCTGCGCCCCCGTCGTGGCGGCGCCAGGCCCGCCTTGGTTGTCCGCGCCACCATCCCGTCCGTAGTCCTCAATGTTCGTGACCCCATCGCCGTCAGGGTCGTCATTCGGCCCATAGGTGAGGTTGCCGTACTTCTCTGTCTCCCAAACGTCTGGCAGCGTGTCTTTGTCGAAGTCCGGGTCTTTCAAGACCTTCACGGTCAGACTGTCGCTTGACTCGCGGCCGAGGGGATCGCGCACTCTCAGCGTGAAGGTGTATTCCCCAGGCGTCCCGATCTGTATCGTTCCTTTGGCGGCATTCAGGACAACAGTCCCGTTCTGCTGAGCAATCCATTCGTACTGGACTATCACCGTGTCGTCAGAGGAGTCGGAACCGTCGAGGGTCACCAAGGCGGGCGCAAACAGAGCAACATCGTTCCCCGCACTCGCCTTTGGCGGTGATGCGTCGACAACGACGATGAACATCTGAGAAGGTTCCGCAGTCCCGAGATTGTCCATCGCCTGGACCTCGATCGCATGCTGGCCCGGATCGGCGAAGGTTATCGGTCTGCTGTAGATGACCCATGCTCCTCCGTCGAGACGATACCTGGTGAACAATATCCCGGAACCGGTGTCGGTTGCGTCAAGAACCGCGGTAGTGCTCTCATCCACGTAGGTGAGACCGCCAGATTGGACGGTCAGCCCGACAAGAGTCATTCTGGTTGATGGCGGCTGATCATCAACGTAAACGTTCAGGGTCTTCGCCGACTCGGTGTTCCCGAGCAGGTCGACGCCAAAGAATGAGAGCGTGTGAGGTCCCTGCTGCGAGATGTTGAAAGGTGACGAATAACGGATCCACGAACCGCCGTCTACCCTGAAGTCAATCTCCTGAAGGCCGCTGCCATAATCACTGCCGGTCAGCATCAGGGCCGTCGCCGAACCGATGTACATGTCCGGGGGAACCGAATAGCTCGCTCCCATTGCCACGAGGGTGGTGGCGGGGCCCTGGCTGTCAATCTGTACGAGAAGAACGTGTTGCCGCTCTGCATTCATCAGGATGTCTTTAGCATAGTAGACGAGGGTGTGCTGACCTTCGCCGGATATCGAGAAGTTCCCGGCGTATCGCACTTCTGGCCCTCCGCTTACGGAGTAGTCAATCTCACGCAGTCCGACCCCGCCATCCGCTGACGTGAGGTTGAACATCGTCTGGGGGGTCGCGAGGACTGGCGTTCCTTGGACATGCGGCCCGGTGATTGTCAAGGAGGTCGCGGGCCCGTCGTCGTCGACGAACAGACTCCGGGATTGAATGGCCTCCACGTTGCCGACGCGGTCAATTGAGCGATAGTAGAGCGTGTGCGGACCCAGCGGCAGGGGTTGGACGAAGGGACCCGGAGTCCAGTCTGACGCACTGTCGATGCTGTAGCTGGGCGCGTCTGTCCCGCTTTCAGCATCAAACGGGTCCAGAATAATCAGCGTGTTGCTTCTGAGATAGAGCACGCCGCTTACCGTCTGGTTTGCCCCCATTACAGAGAGCGACGTCACTGGAGCGGCCGCGTCTACCCATATTGCCCGAGAACGCCCGGTCTCTGTATTTCCGGCTTCGTCGATGCTGTAAAACTCAATCGAATGTGGGCCAGGTGGCAGGGTGATCGGTCCAGTCTGCGGTTGCAGGCCGCTTCCATCCACACTTGCCAACGTCATGCCCCTGCCACAACCCGGGTCGGACATGTTGAGCCATATTCGCGTTCCAGTAGCGATGTAGGTCGGTGTTGACCCGACATGCGGTCCCGCGAAGTCCAGACTCGTCACAGGAGGTTTCCTGTCGACGCAGAATTCCGAGGCGCCGCTCCAAGGTCCCGCCTTTCCATAGACGTCCCGAGCTTGGATGCGCCAGAAGTAAATCCCTTCTGCGAGGGCATACGTGGGCTGATAGGAAGTCAACTCAATCGGTATGGAAACGGAGTAGTAGACTTGAGAAAAGTCAGAAACGTTAGAGACTTCGAGATCAAAACCCGACTGCTGGTCGCTTTCAGCATCTGCGTAGTCCCAGCTGAATGTCGGTCTGTAGTCTGGTGTGCACCCGCCAGACTCTGGGCTGACTGTATACGCCATCGGGCCATGGTTGAAATCGTACTCTCCGCTGACTTCCTCGACGACCGAGCTGATCTCCCCAGTCAACGAAACAAGGGTCAGCCTGTACTGGAGGTACCTCCACCTATCCAACAGAACATGGACGGGACTTGACAGTCGATCAGGAGACCATTCTGCTCCGATGGGAGGCTGCACGCCAGTCCTCAGAGCAATGCCGATTCTCGATGTCGGAGCTGCTCTGCTTACAACCGTCACGTTCTGCCAGTTCGTCCCCGAGACTCCCGAATCCACAACATTCGAGATGAGCGTGCCCACTGACAAGAACGGGCTCTCGGCATACGTCATGGCGCTGTTCTGCAGATTTGAATCCGAGAACCAGATGCGATAGCCAGAGCCATCCCTCTGAACCTCGATGTCCCTCACATCGACTGGATCTCTCATGACGGTCTTGCCGCCCAATATAGGGTTCGTCCTGCTCTTGATCCAGTTCACACCGTTCGCCGAGAACGCATGACCAAGAGACCACACTTCGCCGTCATAGCCAGCGTAGAACGCGTGATACAGCCCACCTTCCACGATCACTCTCGGACTGGACACTGCGACGGAGTCCCACGATGAGCCGAAGGAAGGGTAGATGACTGGATTGTCTCTCGCCTTCGTCCAGTTGACGCCGTCGTCGGAGTGGGCGAATCCTATTTTCCATCCTGTGCCGTCGAACCCAGAGTAGAACATCTCGTATGGGTACGTCAGGCCGGGCGATAGAATCGAGGCGCCATCGATGCCCTCGCAGTCCCACGATGTCGAAGCTCCTGCGGTCAGAATCGGGTTCAGCGGATCCGCTTCCCACATGTTCGACAGCTCCCATGTCGCACGGCCAATTGACCAGCGCCCAGAGCCGTCGAGGCCAGCATACCATAGATGAGACGTCGGACCATCTTTCAAGATCGCCAGCGGCTTTCGACCTTTCTCATCCCAGCCACCCGGAGCGCTTCCCGAAATCGTGACGCCGAAACTGCCCTGCAGTTCAGTGCCGTTCAGCAATGACGAGTATCTTGCCGCCCATTTCCCGTTCTCCTTCGCAGCGAAGTACAGGTAAGTGTATCCGGCATCCTCAAACAGAACTGGTGCCGACACCCCCGGCCAGTCCGCGGGGTCAGAGTCAGGTGGCGGGACGGCGGGGTCGGCGTAAGACTCGTGCCAATGCACGCCGTCACTCGAGATGGCGGTCCCAATCCGCGTATACGAATGATCCCCGCCATGGAACCACAGACGAACTTCCGAGCCCGCAAGGAGCGCGGACGGTCCTCCGATGCCGCCCTGGTCCCAGCGTCTCGTTCCGGCGAGGACCGGAGCGGCCACAGGCCGCGTGAAAGTCGTGCCGAAGTCGTCACTGACGACGTGGCCGATTCCCCCGAACCCAACTACTGAGAGGTCCTCAGACCCTTCATACCAAAGCCATTGACGTTCTCTCGTTTGATTGGTGAGCAGGACAGGACAACTAACGCTGGAGCCTTCCCACGTTCCGGACATAGGCGTCAAGAACGGCTCCGGGTCACTTGCCCATGTGAGACCGCCATCCCACGATGAAAGACGAGCGATTGACACTCTGCTGCCATTTCCTGTCCCGGCATACATGACCTGTCGGTCCTCGGCCTTCCCGACCCAGGGGCAGCGGACATCCAGGGGGTTGAACCACGTTAGATTGCCAATCAGCAGAGCGGGATTCGATGAGTTCTTCTGCCAGGAAATCCCGTCTGAAGACGTTGCGAGGCCAATCTGGAGTGAGGTGCCGTTGGCACCTGTGTACCACATCCGGAACGCCGACGAGACGTCGTCCCATGTCACCCAGGCAAACCCTACCCAGTCACTGTCCCATCCTGATGCGCTCTTCTCGAGCACGGGGTTTCTGAGCGGCTTGTCCCAGTTCACGCCGTCGGGAGAAGTTGCGTAACCGATTGCAGATCCAGTCGAGCCATTGGCTTTTGTGGATCCGGTGTACCACATGCGGTAGACTCCGTCCTTGAACAAGACTGAGGGGCGGAACATGCCGCCTCTGTCCCAATCCTCCAAGTTGCCCAGCGGCACAACCGGATTCGTCTTTGGCGGTGCAATGCGTTCTCCAAAGGCCGTTGCCGCGGTCCCTATGCTCCACCTGCGACCGTCGAAACCGGCGAACCATGCGATGTACCTCGGCCCGTCTTTGACAGCTGACGGCCTCGAGACACTGACCGAGTCCCAGGAACCCGGAACGCCCGGGCTGATTACCGGGTTGAGTGGCGTGCCAACCCATGAGTAGCCGTCCGTGGAGGTCGAGAACCCTATCGACTGAGTTGATCCATGAAGACCAGCGTACCACAGCCGCCATTCGCCAGGCGATGCCTGTAACATCCCGGGAACAGTCCCGCCATCGTACCAGCTGCCCGCCTCTCCGAGCCCCGTCGGTTTCAGCGGCACGTCGACGGTCCAAGTGACTCCGTTTGGCGAAGTGGCGCTCCGCAACTCATAGTGCCCTTGGCCGTTGAGCGCTGCAAACCGCATGGCAAACCCGGAACCTACTCGGGCGACGGCGGGTGAGAGATAACCCTGGATGGCGCCGCCGGGCTTCAGCACGGGGTTCAGGGGATATCGGAACCATCTCAGGCCGTCGGGTGATGACGCATAGCATATCGCCCATTTCGCCCCCATGCATGAGTACCACATGCGGTAGATCGCCGGTTCACCGATCACCGTACCGGGAATGAGAGACGTGTTCTCGTCCTGGTCTGAAGCATTGAGGTCGAGGACAACGTTGTTGTTGAGACTGCCCCCGTAGTCGACGAGTCCAAGCTTCGGCTTTGTCCAGTTCACGCCATCCGTTGAAATGCCGTATCCAATCCTGTAGGTTCCCGTCCCCGAATCGTCACCGGCGTACCACATCCTGAACATGCCGTTCTCTTTCAGCACAACAGGACCTGCCAGCCCTGCGTCATCCCACGAGCCTGGAAGACCCGGCCTCAGTCCGGGGTTGAAGTCAGATTCGATCCATGTGGCAGGCGAGGTATTCAGAGTGAGGCTGCCCGGTTCTGAATCCACGTCCAGATTCCATGCCGTCCCGCCTGCGAAGTCATCCCTTGTCGTTTGGGCCCACGTGCTCCCTTGGGAAGGACCAGCCGGCGATGACGATGTCAGGACGGATGACAGGACCGTGCAGAAGACTGCGGTGACGAGCAGGCATCGCCGTGAAAGACCTCGCCGCTTGAGGGATCTCGATTTTCCTGCTATCGTTCGTCCACCTCCTCTCTTGCCGGATAAAGGTCAGTCTCCCTGCCGATTCTCCTTATCTCGATCACGCCGCTGTCAGCGAGCATCCAGACATTGTACGCAAGCGTCTGCTTCTTCACGCCCAGCGCCTTCCCAAGCGCGGCCTGCGTGATGCCTGGCTGTCGGGATATCTGCTCGAGCATGCGGACTTGCAGCGGACTGTACCTGATTCCATCACCGTTCGGGACCGGGGTACCTTTCGGGGAGAAGCGCACCAACCGCCCCTCTTTGGAAGATGTGATGAAACCTTCTTTCTCCAGGACGTGCAGGTGATATGCGAGATTGCCGTTTGTCGCGCCTGTAGCATACATGATTGAACTGTAGTAGTCTCCGGGGTTCTCGCGAATGTACTGATAGATTTGTCCTCGGACAAAGGGATCGAGGTTCTTCTCCTTTACCCCCCTGAAAGCGAGCGGGATTGCGAAGAAGGCGTACTTGAACCGATCCGAGGTGACGAACGCAGTTGCCCCAACCGCTGCGATTCCAGTCGTGAACGCGATCGCTGCTGTCCCGGTAGTCATCAGTGAAGCTATGGGGGGAGGCTGGGCCGGAACCGCCATCAATATCCTCCACGTCACGCCGTCGAAGCCGGAATACCAGAGCAGGTCAGCGACTTCTGATGAGGGGGCTGGGCCGCCCAACTCGGCGCCGTCCGCAGTGGCGGGGGCACCGAGATCGAGTACCAACTCGGGCCTGTTCCAAGTGACTCCATCCGACGAGAGTGCGCAACCTATGCGCCTCGCAGAGCTGTCGCTGCCGGCAAAACAAAGCTGGAACGTGCCGCCGTCACGGATTGCCGCTCCCGGACTAGACAGGCCTTTTTCCGTCCAGCTTCCCGCCATTGGCCGGAGCACCGGGTTTGAGGAGCTCTTCGTCCAAGTCAAACCGTTGGAGGAGGTTGCGAGACCTATCGAGGAGTTGCTCCCAGACCCGTCCACTCCGACATACCACATCCAGTAGCCTGAGAGGTCGGCGACCACGGTCGGCTCGCCAACTCCACCCGCGTCCCAGGAACCTGGCGGACCGGCTCGGAGCACGACGTACGAGTCTGTCCAAGAGATCCCTTCGGTCGAATTGGCCCGGCCGATTTCCCCGCCTATCAGGTCCCCCGAGAGCCACATCTGGTACCAGCCAGGGAGCCTCACGAGAACGCTCGGGTGCTTCGCTGCACCGGTCCAACCGGAGATGGTCAGGGATCTGTCAACGACCCTGTTCCACTGCCTGCCGTCAGAGGAAATGGCGTAGCCGATGCCGGAGGTAAGGCCGTCAGTGCCAACGTACCACATCTTGTAGAGCCCGCCACCATGGACGATGGTCGGTTGCATCACTCCAGCCTGATCCCAGCTGCCGATCGGGCCTTGCGCCAGGACGACGGAACGGCTAGCGTAGCTCGGAGCGGCCATCGCTAAGGGCAGAGCGAGGAAAACAGAGAATAGCACCAACAGATAGAGACCTGGACATCGATGATGGTCACCAATCCCTGCTACTCCCCAAAGCCGAGTCAGAATCCCCTTGCGCCTCAAAGTCGGCTCCCCAATGACAGAATGAGGATGAGAGTATTTGATAGGTTTGGAGAGAGTTTTGGACTATCGACGAATTTCGCAATTGATAATACGAAAATCGCAGGAAGCGCAGTGCCCTGTCAGTCCGGCGGTGGCGGCGGCGGAGGCGCGGGCTCCGGAGATTGAGCTATCGGCTGGGACGGCGGCGCGTACACCTGCTGCTGCGCGTAGTAGACCTGTCTCGTCCTGACGGCAGCCCGCCTCTTCTTGTCTCTTCTGTAGTCCACGGTCTGGATGATGAAACCGAGGAAGAAGACCAGAGCCCCGATCGCTATCGCTGTGTTGGGGGCAAGGCCGAGCAGGTAGCTGCCGATGCCGATCAGGATGCCGCCTATGAGCGCCGTGACAAGGGCTATGATCTCCTGGATGAACCAGTAGGCGATTGTGTAGGCTACGAGCAGGATGATGCTCGCTGCCGCGACGCGCACGTCTTGACTGACGCTTGACCCCAACGCTATGTAGCTCAACCCGGCAACCAGAAGCGCCATGACGAGTGCGAGCGCTATCTTCACGATGTAGCCGAAGATGAGCGACCCGAGGAAGGCCCCCACCATGGACAGTATGAGGGCTGTGACCCACTGATTCATCATGAGCCCGAAGAGGTAGCCGAGAGAACCGCCGATTATGGCGCCTATCAGGCTCATGAGACCCGCCCACATCCTCCTCCCGCGGAATGCCAGAACGATGCCCGCCAGTATCAAGAGCGCCCCAACCAGGAGGATTATCTCTGGAGTCCCGAGGATGTTGGTGGCCGCGAGCATTGTGCCCATCAGGGCGATACACGACTCCGGCCGTATTAATCATTTTGCACGCTGGTATTGTGAGCGTGAAGGAGAACACGAAACTCGAGCGCTCCTAGACCGAGAGTTGTACACCAAGTTTGGTACTATAGTTCACGAGTATCAATACCATTATTACACAGCACCTGCATCCCGGTTCGCCAAAGGTGCAACACAGTGACCAAGAAAGCCGGCGACAAGCGAGTCGGGAGCATATTGCTGGAATCTCCTGAGGCTGTGGCAGGCTTGTTGAAGTCGGCAGCTCATCCCGCAAGAATCCACATCCTCGCTCTCCTCCAGCAGGATGAGCACGGCCTCTCGGACATGATCAGGCATACAGGTCTGTCAAAGAATGCGCTCGTGAATCATCTTGCCTTGCTGATGAGCATGAAACTGGTCGAACGGGTCTCGAGGGGCAAGTATCGCCTCACGGAGGATGGCGGGGAACTTGTGGATGCCGCGACTGTCGTCTACGAG
>Ga0299915_10002559_pt1 | contig 13229 bp, 15 predicted proteins | sample RVTome_13_FD_200263 | JGI IMG/M metagenome (GOLD analysis project Ga0299915, IMG submission 200263) | Soil microbial communities from uranium-contaminated site in the Upper Colorado River Basin, Wyoming, United States - RVT92D227 (version 2) ...
TTCGCGCTCGGGACCTTCATCACCGCGTTCGAGATCCTGGTCGCAGTCCTGCAGGCGTACATCTTCACGATCCTTACCGCCGTGTACATAGGCGGGGCGATCCACCCCGACCACTAGGAGGAGGAACGGCATGACGTACCTGTTCGGTCTGCTCGCCGCGGTGTCCGGCGACGTCGGCGCGATCGGAAAGGGCCTCGTCTACGGCCTCGGTGCGATCGGCCCCGGGATCGGCATCGGCTTCCTAGTCGGCAAGTCCGTCGAGGCCATGGCTCGCCAGCCGGAAGCCGCCGGCATGGTTCGCACGACCATGTTCCTCGGGATCGCGTTCGTCGAGGCGCTCGCCCTGTTCGGGTTCGTGCTCTCCTTCATCGTCTAGTAGGAGGACCGCATGCTGCACGTGTTGGTGCTCGCCGCGGAGGCGAAGAACCCGATCCTGCCCGACGTCGCGGAGCTGATCTACGGATCGCTCGCGTTCATCCTCGTGTTCGGCTTGCTGGTGAAGTTCGCGTTCCCGCCGCTCAACCGGATGCTCAAGGAGCGCACCGGCAAGATCCAGGGCGATCTCGAGAAGGCCGAGAACGCCCGCCGGAGCGCCGAGCAGGAGCTCGCGGAGTACCGGAGCCAGCTCGCTGGGGCTCGCGAGGAATCCAACCGGATCATCGAGGAGGCGCGGAAGACGGCCGACCAGCTGCGCCGGGACCTCGCGGCCAAGGCCGAGCAGGAGGCGCAGGCCACGGTTTCGCGGGCCCAAGAGGAGATCCGAGCCGAGCGCGATCGCGTGTTCCAGGATCTCCGGACGCAGGTGGGTGAGATCGCCGTCGACCTCGCCGGCCGAGTGGTCGGCCGGTCACTCGACGCCACCGCGCATCAGCGGCTGATCGACGAGTACATCGACCAGGTCGCCGGCTCCGCCGGCGGGGACGGGAACGGTTCGGGTGGCTGAGAAGGACGCCCTGATCCGCGGCTACGCCCAGGCGCTCCTCGAGGTCGGGGAGGCGGAGGGGGAGCTCTCCTCCATCGAGGACGAGCTCTTCGCGTTCGCCAAGGCGCTCGACGGCCAAACGGAGGTTCGGGAGGCGCTGACCGATCCGGCGCTCCCGGCGGAGAACAAGAAGGTGCTCGTCCGCGACCTGTTTGGCGGGCGTGCGAATCCCCAAACCCTGAACGTCCTCGGGTTCCTGATCGACCAGGGGAGGACGCGGGAGCTCGGGCGGATCATCCAAGCGTTTGTGGAGGTGGCTGCCGAGCGCCGGCAGCATCGGGTCGCCGAGGTCCGCTCTGCTGTGCCGCTCGATCAGACGCAGCGCGAGCGGCTTGCGGACGCTCTGTCAAGGGCGACGGGGAGCCTCGTAGAGGTCAAGGTGGTCGTCGACCCGAGCGTGGTCGGCGGGGTGATCGCCAAGGTGGGGGACGAGGTGTTCGACGGAACCGTCCGGGGACGCCTGCTGGATGCGCGTGAGCGCCTGGCGGGTGCGTGAGAGCGACGAGGAGCCTGTGAACGCATGGCACTGACATTCGACCCCCAGAGCATCGCGGAGGCGCTCCGCAAGAACGTCGAGAGCTGGAAGCCGTCGGTCGAGCGCGAGGAGGTCGGCCGCGTCATGCAGGCCATGGACGGCATCGCACGCGTAAAGGGGCTTCCCCGGGCGATGGCGAACGAGCTGCTCGAGTTCCCCGGCGGCGTGCTCGGGCTCGCCTTCAACCTCGACGAGGACGAGATCGGCTGCGTCGTCCTGGGTGAGTCGTCGCACATCGAGGAGGGCGACCTCGTCAAGCAGACGGGCAGGATCCTCTCGGTGCCGGTCGGCGACGCGTTCCTCGGACGGGTCGTCGATGCTCTGGGCCAGCCGCTCGACGGCAAGGGGCCGGTCAACGCGACCGAGTCGCGGGCTCTGGAGATCCAGGCACCGACGGTCGTCAACCGGCAGCCGGTGAAGGAGCCCCTGCAGACCGGCATCACGGCGATCGACGCCATGACGCCGATCGGCCGCGGCCAGCGCGAGCTGATCATCGGGGACCGCCAGACCGGCAAGACGGCCATCGCGATCGACGCGATCATCGCGCAGCGCGAGAACTGGGGCACGCCGACACAGGTCAAGTGCATCTACGTGGCCATCGGCCAGAAGGGCTCGACCGTCCGCGAGGTCGAGGAGACCCTCCGCGAGCACGGGGCCATGGACTACTCGGTGATCGTGAACGCGACCGCCTCGGATCCGGCGCCGTTCCAGTACGTCGCACCGTACGCGGGCGCGGCGCTCGGCGCGTACTGGATGCACAAGGGCGAGCACGCGCTCGTGGTCTACGACGACCTTTCGAAGCAGGCCACGGCCTATCGAACGCTGTCGCTGCTCCTTCGACGGCCGCCTGGTCGAGAGGCGTACCCGGGTGACGTGTTCTACCTGCACTCACGGCTACTCGAGCGTGCCGCGAAGCTGTCCGACGAGCTCGGCGGCGGGTCGCTCACAGCCCTTCCGATCGTCGAGACGAAGGGCAACGACATATCGGCGTACATCCCGACCAACGTCATCTCGATCACGGACGGGCAGATCTACCTGGAGACCGACCTGTTCTTCGCGGGCGTGCGTCCCGCGATCAACGTGGGCATCTCGGTCTCGCGGGTCGGCGGGAACGCCCAGATCAAGGCGATGAAGAAGGTCGCAGGTCGCCTGCGCCTGGACCTCGCGCAGTACCGGGCGCTCGAGGCCTTCGCGCAGTTCGGGTCGGAGCTCGACAAGGCGTCGCAGCAGCAGCTGGCGCGAGGCGCGCACGTCGTCGAGGTCCTGAAGCAACCGCAGTACCGGCCCATCCCAGTCGAACGGCAGGTCGTCTATGTCTGGGTAGCGACCGAGGGCCACCTCGACGACTTCCCAGTCGAGGACGCCCGCCGTTTCGTCCAGGAGTTCGCCGAGTTCCTCGAGGCTCGGCACCCCGAACTGCTGCGGGGCATCCGCGACTCAGGCGAGCTGTCTGACGAGGCCGAGACCGCGCTCAAGGAGGCGGTGGACTCCTTCGCGCAGGGATTCGTCCCGACCGCCGCGCCGGTGGAGCCGTCGACCAAGGACGTCGGATGGGAGCGCATGTCGGCCGAAGAGGACGAGCCCGCCCCGCCGGAGGTGCCGGTCAAGGACGACGAGGGACAGAGCGAGCCTGAGGGCGAGTCCGGCGCGCCCTTGCCGGAGTGACGCATGGGCGCCAAGCTCCGCGTCGTCCGTCGGCGGATCCGCTCGGTCGAGTCGACGATGAAGATCACTCGAGCGATGGAGCTCATAGCGACGTCCCGCATCGTGCGGGCTCAGCAGCGAGTGGAGGCGTCGCGACCCTACGCGGAGTTGCTCACCCTCGCCATGGAGGACGTCGCCCGGCAAACGGACGCCCTGGTGCATCCGCTGCTTGAGGCGCGTGAACGACCGCAGCGGGCAGGAGTCTTCATCGTGACCTCCGACCGCGGTCTCGCCGGCTCCTACAACACGAACTTGCTTCGGCGGGCCGAGGAGGTGATCGCTCGGGCCCGGGCTCGCGGGATCGAAACCGTTCAGTACATCGTGGGGAGGAAGGGGCAGTCCTACTTCCGGTTCCGAGGCGTGCCGATCGAGGCCTCGTGGACGGGGGTCAGCGAGGTGCCGCCGTTCTCGGCCGCCGAGGAGATCGGCCGGAGGCTGATCGACGACTTTGCGACCGGCCGGATCGACGAGCTCGACGCCGTGTTCACGGACTTCCGTTCGGCCTTCAGCCTCAGGGCCACCGACAAGCGATTCCTGCCCATCGCCGAGCACGAGGTCGTGTCCAGCGAGTCGGGGAAGCCGCACCCCGAGTACATCTTCGAGCCGGCGCCGGCGGCCATCCTGCAGGAGCTGCTGCCGAAGTACGTGGTGACGAAGGTCTATCACGCGATGCTCGAGTCGGCGGCATCAGAGAACGCGGCCAGGCGCCGCGCGATGAAGGCCGCGACTGACAACGCGGAGGAGCTCATCAAGGTCTTGACCCGGCACGCGAACCGTGCCCGCCAGGACGAGATCACGTCGGAGATCATGGAGATCGTGGGTGGAGCCGAGGCGCTCACCCAGGCATCGGGGGAGTGACAGATGGCAGAGAACGGACACGCGAAGGGACGCGTGGTGCGGGTCATCGGCCCGGTGGTGGACGTGGAGTTCCCGCCGGCAGCGCTGCCGGAGATCAACATGGCGCTGAAGGTCGACATGACCCTCGACGGGAAGACCACCTCGATCACGTGCGAGGTGGCGCAGCACATCGGCGACTCGACGGTGCGCGCGATCGCGCTGCGTCCGACCGACGGGCTCGTGCGCGGCACTCCGGTCGAGAACACCGGCGCTCCCATCAAGGTCCCCGTGGGTGAGGGAGTGCTCGGCCACGTCTTCAACGTGATCGGCGAGCCTCTGGACACGACGGCCGATCAGGTGCATCCGAGCGACTGGTGGCCGATCCACCGCGACCCGCCGCCGTTCGAGGAGCTCGAGCCGAAGAGCACGATGCTCGAGACCGGCATCAAGGTCATCGACCTGCTCGAGCCGTACGTCCAGGGCGGCAAGATCGGCATGTTCGGCGGCGCCGGGGTGGGCAAGACCGTGATCATCCAGGAGATGATCCGCCGCCAGGCCGAGCAGTACGGTGGCGTGTCCGTGTTCGCCGGCGTCGGCGAGCGCACGCGCGAGGGCAACGACCTGTTCCTCGACATGACCCAGTCGGGCGTCATCGAGAAGACGGTGCTCGTGTTCGGTCAGATGGACGAGCCGCCCGGCGTACGTCTGCGGGTGGCCCTGTCAGCCCTCACGATGGCCGAGTACTTCCGCGACGTCGAGCGCAAGGACGTGCTGCTGTTCATCGACAACATCTTCCGGTTCACGCAGGCGGGCTCCGAGGTCTCCACGCTCCTCGGCAGGATGCCCTCGGCCGTCGGCTACCAGTCCACGCTCGCCAACGAGATGGGCGCGCTCCAGGAGCGGATCACCTCGACCAAGGGCCATTCGATCACGTCGCTGCAGGCGATCTACGTGCCGGCGGACGACATCACGGACCCGGCGCCCCACGCGGCGTTCGCGCACCTGGACGCCAGAACGGTGTTGTCGCGCGAGATCTCCGCGCTCGGCATCTACCCGGCCGTCGATCCGCTGGACTCCACCAGCCGGATCCTCGACGCCCGCTACGTGGGCGAGACGCACTATGGGGTGGCGAGGCGCGTGCAGGAGATCCTCCAGCGGAGCAAGGACCTCCAGGACATCATCGCGATCCTCGGGGTCGACGAGCTGTCCGAAGAGGACAAGGTCATCGTCGCCCGGGCTCGCAGGATTCAGCGGTTCTTGTCGCAGCCGTTCTTCGTCACCGAGCAGTTCACGGGAATCCCTGGCAAGTACGTGTCGGTCGACGAGACGATCGCCTCCTTCAAGGCGCTCTGCGAGGGCGAGTACGATCACCTGCCCGAGCAGGCTTTCTTCATGGTCGGTGGCATCGAGGAGGCCGTCGAACAGGCCAAGCAGATCGAAGCGGCGTAGCCATGGCGCTTGAGGTTCGCATCGTCACGCCGGAGCGCCAGGTTTGGTCGGGCCAAGCCCTGATGGTCGTGGCGCGCGGCGTCGACGGTGAGATCGGCATCCTCCCGGGCCACGCGCCGCTCTTGATCCGTCTGGCCATCGGCGCCTTGCGGATACAGGGGACCGACGGAGCTTGGCAGGCAGCGGTCGAAGACGGCGGCTTCCTGCACGTTACGAGCGAGGGCGGGTCAACCCGGGTGGACGTCTTGGCCGAGCACGCCGAGCTGGCGCAAGAGATCGACCTCCGAGCGGCGGAGTCCCGGGCCGAGGAGGCTCGCCGCCAGATCGAGGAGACCGGACACGCGGCCGCCCGCGCCGAGCTCGCCAAGGCCCTCGCGCGGCTCGATCTCCGAGGCTGAGGTGCGGGTCCCGGGCAGACCCGGACCTAGAATCGAGGTACCCATGGACCGACTGCTGGTTACGGGTGGGGCCCACCTCGAGGGATCGGTGGCCGTCTCGGGAGCGAAGAACTCGGCCCTCAAGCTGATGGCGGCCTCGCTGCTGGCGCCGGGTCGCACTCTCCTTGAGCACGTCCCGCGCATCCAGGACTGCCTCACGATGGGAGAGGTGCTCCAGCACCTCGGGGCGGAGGTCGAGTGGCGGGACGGGACCGTCTCCATCGACGCGACCGATGTCCGATCGGTCGAGGCCCCGTACGAGCTCGTGAGCCGGATGCGCGCGTCGATACTGGTTCTCGGTCCCCTGCTCGCGCGACTGGGCCGCGGCCGGGTGGCCATGCCGGGCGGCTGCAACATCGGGTCCCGGAAGATCGATCTGCACGTTCGCGCCCTCGAGAAGATGGGCGCCACGTTCCTGTCCGAGCACGGCTTCCTAGAGGCATCGACGGATGGCCTGCGCGGGGCGGTCATCTCTCTCGACTTCCCGAGCGTCGGCGCCACCGAGAACGTGATGATGGCGGCGGTCGCCGCGCGTGGAACGACCGTGATCGAGAACGCCGCGCGCGAGCCGGAGCTGTCGGATCTCGCCGACCTCCTGAAAGGGATGGGCGCGCGTGTCGAGGGGGTCGGGTCGCCGACGATCGAGATCGAGGGAGTCCACGAGTTCCACGCGGTTGACCGCCACCGAGTGATCCCCGACCGCATCGAGGCGGGAACGTTTGCGATCGCCGCCTGCGCAACCGGCGGCCGGGTCTTCCTCGAGGGCGCGCGGAGCGATCATCTGGATCTCGCCCTCGCGAAGCTCGTGGAGCTCGGCGCCGACGTGGCCGTTTCCGAGAACGGTGTGGCGGTCGGCCTGGAGTCGCGTCCCCGAGCTATCGATTTTGTGACACTTCCGTATCCCGGCTTTCCGACCGACCTGCAACCGCAGATGATGGCGCTCCTGGCGACAGCGGATGGCACCAGCATCGCAACGGAGAACGTCTTCGAGAGCAGGTTCATGTTCGTGGACGAGCTAAACAGGATGGGCGCGGACATTCGCACCGAAGGTCACCACGCGGTGATCCGCGGTGTGCCACGGCTGTCTTCGGCGCCGGTGCGCGCCCTCGACATCCGCGCGGGCGCCGCGATGGTGATCGCCGCGCTCGGTGCCGACGGCGTCACCGCGGTCGAGGACATGTACCACGTGGACCGTGGGTACCAGGACTTCGAGGCCAAGCTCACCGCCCTGGGAGCCGAGGTTCGGCGGGAGCGAGAGCTCAGTCCAGCCCTCTCGTGAGCCACTCCCGTCGCGGCGTGATGTTGGTCTCGTTGCCGATCGCCGTCTTGGCCGTCGCGCCCATGGGTCGGCTGTTCCTTCACGCCCCGGCTTCGCACCTTGCTTTCCAGCAGGAGCGACAGTCGATCGTCGTCTACGTTCCGGAGGCGTCGTTCGAGCAGCTGATGCGCGTGCCCGAGGTCGAAGCGCTCTCGCGAGCCGGAGGAAGCGCGCTGCTCGCCCCGGGGGATCCCGTGGGCCTGATCGTCCACCGGGAGGTCCCGGGCTCCGAGGCGACTCCCTTCCCATGCTCCTGTTCGAGGCTGCCGAAGGCCACGTTCGTGCGAGCTCCGAGCGCCGCACCGCAGAAGCTGGGCCCCGAGCTCCGACGGCTGGTCGGCCTGGTGGCCGCGCGTGAAGCGATGGTGTTCGTCGTGGGAACCGGCCGCTCGGCCGGCATGCTTCGCACGGGGGACGAGCTCCTACCCGTCGTTATGGCGGAGGGAGACCCCGAGAGCCTGCTCGGATCCCAGGACCCGCAGCGGTCGCTGTCTTCCGACTCCACGAGGAGACCGGGTGTGATCATCGCCGAGGATGTGGTGGTGACCCTCCTCGGCTTCCTTGGGAGACCGGCCTCGAAGGGTCTGGCCGGATCGACGATCCGCGTGGTCGACGGGTCTCCACCCTTCGAGCTGCACGAGCGCTACCTGGCGATGCGGCGGATGACGGTTCCGATCCAGACGGCGGCCGGACTGTACGTCACGGCCGTGGGACTCCTCGCCCTGGCGCTGCTCTGGCTGCGTCGGCGACTGCCCGGGCGATTCACGCGAAAGGGAGCCTGGCTCGTGATGTCCGTGCCGGCGCTCGCGGTCGGGCTCCTGGCGGCCGGACACCTGCCAACGCTCTCCTACGAGACCGTCGTGCCGTTCGTCGTGGCGGTGACCCTAGCGGGTACGCTGGCGTTCGCGCCGCTCGCGAAGCGCGACGTGCTTCTTCCCCCAGCCGCGATCGGGTGGGCGGTGCTCGCCTTCTTCGTGGTCGAGGCGGCGCTCGGATGGACGGCGGCGCTCACGCCCTTCCTTGGAGGCTCCGAGCTCGACGGCGGTCGCTTCTACGGCCTGCCGAACGTGTTCATCGGGCTCCTCGTTGGGGCATCGCTCTACGCTGCCTCGCGGTTGCCGACCACTTGGGGGTTCGTGCTCATCGTCGGCGTGGCTCTGTTCGCGGGGCTACCCTTCGCCGGGTCGAACCTCGGCGGCGCGGTGACGCTGTTCGCTGCCGCCGGGCTGTGGCTCGCGATACGGTCGCGCGGCCGCCTGGACTGGAAGGGGGTGGCACTCGCGGCCGGTGTCGTGGCGGTCGGGACCGCCCTCATCCTGCTCTCACACGAGTTCCTCACGTCGGTCCCGACGCACGTGACGCGCTTCGAGGAGACGAGCGGACGCTCCCTTTCCGGCGTGTGGCACACGTTCACCGACCGGCTGGCCGTTGGATGGCGGCTGATAGTCCGCAACCCGTTCGCCGTCGTCCCGGTCCTTGGGGTCCCGGCGACGCTCTACGCGGTGCTCCGACCCTCCGATCCGGTGCGGGCGGCGTTCGCGGGGCGTCCCGCCTGGCGAGATGCCGTCCTCGTTACGCTGCTCGCCGGGCTCGTCGCCTACGTGGCGAACGACAGCGGCCCCGCGGCTCTGGGGCTCGCGTTTGGGCTCGGTCTCGGAGGGCTCCTGTATGGTTCGCTCGTCCAGGGAACCTGAGCATGGGGAGAGCATGACCGACCCTGTGCCACCGCGGCCCGACCAACCTCACTCGATGGTCCCCGAGGGACCCGAACGGCAGAAGTCGACCTGGCGCTGGTGGGAGGCGATCGGCGTCTACGTCGTCGTCTTCCTAGCGAGCAACGTCGTCGTCGCCGTCCCGCTGCTCCTGGCGATCCATCCAACCGGGCTCGCCAACCTTGTGGCCTCAGCCGCCGTCGCAATCGTGATCGTCGGGCTGCTGCTTCTTTGGCTGTCCCGCTACCATCCGGGCTGGCGGACAGCCGTCGGGTTTCCGAGGCGCCCGTGGCCCGAGGTCGGAGCTGGCGTGCTGTTCGGCGCGGCGCTGTACCCCGTGATCGTGCTCGGTGTCGGGCTCGCCCTTACCGCGATCCTCCAGGCCGTCTCAGGGCACAGCGTACGAGCGCCCAGACAGCTCCCCACGCACCTCTCGGCAGTGGGTGTCGGCGTCTCTGTCGTGTACGCGGTGGTCATCGCACCGATCCACGAGGAGCTCTTCTTCCGAGGCATGCTGTTCCGGTCGATACGAGACAACTACGGGTTCGGAGCTGGTGCTGTCGGCTCGGGGCTCGCGTTCGGGCTCATCCACTATGTCCCGGGAACGGCTCTCGGCACCCTGCTGCTGATGAGCGTCATGGTCTTCACGGGGATCGGGCTCGCGTACGTCTACGAGAAGCGGGGCAACATCGTCGCTACCGTGGTCGCGCACGCCACCTTCAACGTCATCGGTCTCATCCTCATCTACGCGCTCGACTGATGCGCCCGAGCGACGACGTGGTGGGTCGAGTCGAGCCGACTCCCTACCGGTGATGGCCGCTTGCGTGCGCGGACCGGCCGACGTACGGTTCACGTTCGGGAGAGCCCGGGAGGGTCGGGTGTCCGAGGTCAACTTCTGCACGCGTTGCGGCGCCCCACGACGTGGGGGCACCGCCTTCTGCACCAACTGCGGGCTCCCTCTTCCCGAGGCCGGTACCACGGGCCTCCAGGAACCACAGGTCGTGTCGTCTCCTGCGCCCGTCGTGTCGCCGCCCCCGGCGGCGGCTCCTCCGCCTTCGCCCGCCGTCTCGCCTCCGCCCGGCTCGGTGAGTCCTCAACCTGTGGCTCCCGCGCCGTCGCCGGCGTCGACCGTCGGCACCCCCGGGCGAGCCTCGCGGCGTGCGGTTCACGCCCTGGCCCTGATTGGCGGGGCGGTGGCGGCGGTGGCTGCGTTTCTGCCCTGGCTTTCTAGCCTCGGCTCGGCCAACGCCTTCGACGTTCCCCTCGCCGTCCTGTGGAGCCTCGACCCGGGCACGGGCGGCCTCAAGCTGGGCTTCGCCCTCGTGCCTCTCGGGGCGGTCGGCGTCCTGCTCGCCTTCGTTCCGGGGTTGGGGGCGGCCAGGCGGCTTGTCGGAGTCCTGCTGGCCGCGGCGGCCGTCGACTTCGTAGTGCAGACGTGGCGAGCCGTCAGCGACCTCGGCGGAGGCGTTGGCGACGTATTCGATCTCCTGGGCGTCGGGGCCTACGTGACACTCGTCGGCGGCGCCCTCATAGCGTCCGGCAAGTAGCAGGTCGTCGGTTCACCGTCGAAGCAGCCCGGCGCAGGTGCTGCAGAAGCTTGGCGCACGCCCGATCCGGCGGGTCCGGTGATCGCGCGGCTCGATCCGGGGTTGCCCGTCCTGGTCACCGAGCGTGCCGGTGACTGGGCCCACGTGGGGGCCTCGAACGGGTGGGCCGGATGGGTCGACGGCCGATCGCTCCTGCCGCGGGAGTCCTGAACCGCCACAAGCGCTGGGTGGGGAGCTCTCAGCTGCGGCAGCCGGCGCAGAGTCCCGAGATCGCGAAGTGCGTCAGGTCGGGGTGGAAGCCGTGGTGGCGTTCGATCAGGGACTGAAGCTGCCCCGCCTCCGCCATCGACAGGTCGTCTTCGGCTCCGCACCGGGAGCAGGTCAGGTGGACGTGACCGGCCTCCTCGGCACGGTGGTACTCCGCGCCCCTCTCCAGATGCGCGTGGGCTAGGATGCCGACCTCCTCGAGCAGGGCGAGGGTCCGGTAGATCGTGGACGCGTTCACGCCCGGGATCTGGCTTTGGACCGTCCGAGCGAGCGTCGCGGGGGAGATGTGACCTTGCGTTCTCATGATCTCGGCCACGATTGCCCGGCGCTGGGGGGTCATCCGAAGGCCACGCCCTCGCAGGATCTCGACCGCGTCCACCGCGGTTTGCTCGCTCACGAGCGGATTGTAGCAGTATGTTGCACCTGCAATCCGCCAGGGTCAGGGCCGGCGTCGGACTGGGCGCGCCGAGTCGGCGTCGGTCCGGACCGCGCACACCGCTCGGGGTCTGGAAAGATAGACCCAACCATCCGGCGGAGGCGGAGTGACATGGGCGAGCTCGTGCGGCTTGAGATGGAGGGGGCTGTCGCGACCATCCGTTTGAACCGGCCCCGTGTGAACGCCATGAACGAGCAGCTCTCGCTCGAGCTGTGGGACGCCGCCCGGGAAGCGGAGGCGAACGACGCGATCCAGGCCGTCGTCGTCTGGGGGGGCGAGCGCGTCTTCTCGGCTGGAGCCGACGTAAGGGATCTCGCCGCGCTCGGGCCGCGGGAGGTCGAGCCGGTCGTGGGAGCCATCGAGAGCGCCCTGCGCCACATCGAGGCGATCCCGAAGGTCGTCATCGCGGCGGTGAACGGGTACGCACTCGGCGGTGGGTGCGAGCTGGCCCTGTGCGCGGACTTCCGCTTCGCGGCCGAGGACGCCAGATTCGGGCTGCCCGAGATCAAACTCGGCATCGTCCCCGGGGCCGGGGGGACTCAGCGCCTTCCGCGGCTGGTAGGGCTTGGGCACGCTCGGGAGATCATCTTCTCGGGGCGGCACGTTGGAGCGGAAGAGGCGCTCGCAATCGGTCTTGCCGACCGCGTCCTGCCGCCATCCGAGGTGTTTCATGCCGCGATGGAAGCGGCGGTTCGCTATGCGAGCGGTCCCACCCTCGCGTTGAGAGCGGCGAAGATCGCCGTCAACGCGGCGGCCGCTCACGGCGAGCAGACCAGGGGGCTTGCGGTCGAGCGGGAAGTGTTCCGCGACCTGTTCGCCTCGGAGGATCAGAAGGAGGGGATGCGCGCCTTCCTCGAGAAGCGCGGCCCGGTGTTCAAGGGGAGGTAGAGCACCTGCGGCTCCCCGGCTGGGAAGCTTTCCAGATTCGGGCTTGGTCGAAGCTCCTCCCGGGAAGGAACCACCCGTCACGAGCGTTCCAGTACCTATGACCCCGCGGCGATGGGCGGGGCCGGGATCGACCCGTGGAGGGTGGCCATGACAGAGGAAACAGTCTTCCGCGGAGCCCGCATACGAGAGGTAGCGAGAGCCAACCGGACGTTCCCGTCCGGCCGCGTGTGTGCGGCCGCCGGCTGCTCCACCAAGCTCTCGATCTACAACCGCTGGCAGTACTGCTGGCAGCACGAGCCTGTCCATAGCTACGTGGCCCGAGGCAAGCGGAGGTCACGCAAGGAGGCGGCGTAAGGACGCTCGAGCGGTCTAAGCATTTCGAAGACTCCTGAGGCGCAAGGCCACCGGTAAAGGCTGCGGCAGCCGGAGCCGACATACAAAGACGAGACCGCTCCCCCCGAAGGGCGGCACCGCGTATGCCAGCCGATACTGAACCGCCTCCCTCGATGCGGGAGGCGGAATGTCCATTCTGCGAGCGCGTGGTCCTCGTGTACGAGGAGCCTCCCCGATGCCCGCTCTGCGCATGCCCGCTCGACGAGGTGCGGATGCGGCCCCATGCTTGGCCTGGAGACCAGCGGACTCCGTACGCGGAGGAGCCGTAGCCTAGGGGGCGGGTTCGCCCAGGACGCGGGCGGCGATCGCCTGAGCCTCGTGGAGTCGGTCTTGGTCCACGAAGAGGCGCACGCCGTGCTCCCAGACACTGCTGATGACGCCCGGCGCCTTGTACCACCAGACGATGCCGGCCCGCTCGAGCTCGCCCGCGATCGCGTTCGCGTGCTCTCGCGTGAACTGGCCCAGATGGACGGTCGTCACGCCCGCGTCGGTTGGCCATGAGGGGCTCACGCCACCAGCACCGCCTGTCGCCAGCCTCTAAGAGAGCTCACGAGCGCGAGGTCTTCGGCCGCGCGGACCTCGTCCAGGGTGATCCGCCGTTCGGCGAGCCTGCCCGCCCGGAGCAGCGCCGCCCGGCGGGTTCCCGGCAGCAGCCCACATTCGAGCGCCGGCGTGAGCCAGGTGCCGCCCAGGCGCACGGCAAGATTCGCTACCGTCGACTCCG
>Ga0299915_10002560_pt1 | contig 13228 bp, 7 predicted proteins | sample RVTome_13_FD_200263 | JGI IMG/M metagenome (GOLD analysis project Ga0299915, IMG submission 200263) | Soil microbial communities from uranium-contaminated site in the Upper Colorado River Basin, Wyoming, United States - RVT92D227 (version 2) ...
CAGCCGGATGATGCGTTCGGCGCGGGCGGCGATGTTGGGATCGTGGGTAACCATGACGACGGTGACCTTGCGCTCGTGATGGAGTTGCTGGAGGAGGTCAATGATCGCCGCGCCGGATTTGCTGTCAAGATTGCCGGTTGGCTCATGGCTCATCCGCGAGAATTACGTCCGCAATAGGGGACAGTCACCTATTATTGACACCGCTGCTGGGAGAGAATATGCTTCTGGCATGCCCCGGGTTGGCAGGATCGTCATACCGCAGATTCCTTATCACGTTACTCAGCGTGGGAATAACCGCCAGGAGGTGTTCTTTGTGGATGATGACCGGCGGTATTATCTCGCGGTGCTGGAAGAGCAAGCGAAAAGGCATGGCATGGCGGTGCTGGGCTACTGCTTGATGCCCAATCACATCCACCTCGTGGTGAGGCCGCATGCCGCTGATTCGCTGGCCAAGGCCGTCGGGAGAACGCATTTCCTCTACAGCCAATCCATCAACCGGCTGCATGGGCGCAGCGGGCATCTTTGGCAGGGACGGTTCTATTCTTGCGCGCTGGATAATGCGCACTGTTGGGCGGCGCTCTGCTATGTGGAGCGCAACCCGGTGCGGGCAAGACTGGCGAAGCGCGCCTGGGAGTATCCGTGGTCAAGCGCAAAGGTGCATTGCGGAGGCACGAACGACAGTGGACTGCTCGCACTGGAGGAGTGGCGAAAGGTATGTGAAACGGACGACTGGAAACAATGGCTGCAGCGGCCCGAAGATGATGCGCGCATGAGGCACTTGCGTATGCACACCCAAACGGGCCGGCCGCTTGGCTCTGATAGCTTCCTGAGCAAGATTGAACGAACGCTGGGGCGTCGCCTGCGGCCTCTGCCTGTCGGCCGGCCGAGGAAGCCAAGAACGGACACGGGACATGACGAGAACAGGTAACTCTCCCCATTTTTCCTTTTCCCTCGCAGCCTCTGAGAAATAAAAGAAATGGGGACATCAAGCGCAGGGAAAAAGGGCAACTGGGACAAATGGAGACAGACGGGCATTTTCAGGGCGACGGTGCGGAGAAGAGGGGTTCGCTTATGAAAGAATCTGCCCTTGTCCCCATCTTCCCTCGGGAGTGCGCGGCCTATTTGAAGCCGCATACGCAGAACGCAGATACCCCCATCCGAAACCCGCGAATCTGCGTCTAACCTTAATGGAAACTATTCCGGGCCCAAGGAAGAACGTGCCAGGTGAAGAGTGCCTTCTGCGACGTTTGAAGGCGCACGATCATGCGGCCTTTGAAGAACTGACACGCCAATACGAAGCGCGGATTTACAATCTGCACTGCTGGATGACCGGCGACCGCCTGCTGGCACAAGACCTCACCCAAGAGACGTTTCTGGCCATTTGGCGCGGTATTGACGGTTTTCAGGGGAAAGCCAAGTTGCTTACCTGGATTCATCGAATCGCCCGCAATGTGGCCCTGCAGCATATCCGCAAGCGCACTCTGAATACCGTTCCCTTGGAGGACGTCGCGGACGAAATCGCAAATGACCCCGTAACGCACGCCGCGGAGCGCGAGATGCTTCGTGACAAGGTCCGAGAGGCGCTGGCTGAACTCCCCCAAGAGCAGCGCGAAGCCCTCGTCTTGAACAAGATGAGTGGGCTGTCTCATCCAGAGGTGGCGCGCATTTTGGATAGGCCCCTGGGCACGGTGAAGTGGCATATCGCTCAGGCGCTCCAGTCCCTGCGTCTCAGTCTCCGGCAGAGAGGGGTAACCAACGGTGAAGTGTGATGCTGCCAGACAAGGCGCGTGTCTAGGTCGGACCCGGCTGGGCTGCTGGCTGGCCTCGGCGCATCTGCACCTCTGTCCCCGCTGCCGGCAATGGCAGAAGGAGCAGCGCGCCACCGAAGCGCTGCTGCAATCCCTGCCTCCTCATCCGCTCCCCGCAGGTTTGCAGCACGCCCTCCGGCAGGCAATTTGCAAGCAGGAAAAGGTGGAGAAGGCGCGAGAACCGGGCGAAGATGCAGGCGCGATGATTGTCCTACGGGAGGGAAGCGAGAGGAGCATCGGAGGGCGAAACTATCGCCGCCGGCTGGCTTGGGCCGCGCTCGGAGTAATCGCCGTTTCCCTGGCGTTGGCGGGCCTGCATCTGCTGAGAAACCGGACCGACCAGGCCGGCCGGGAGACCGCCGCCCAACCTGCTGTGCCTGCGATTCACGCTCAACTCATCTTGCCCAAGGACTTTGATACCGGCGCCCCCTTCTTGGGAAAGGTGATCGCGCTGGTTGAGCCGGAGGAGAAAGCCTTGCTGCCGGAATTGCGCCCCCTTGAGGAGGCGCTGGCGCACATGCTGCTGAGCGACCTGGCGGCCGACCTGAGAGTGCGGGTGGTGTCTCGGGAGAGAGTCTCGCAGACCTTGGCTGAGGTGCAAATGGGCGAGGCCGCGCTGACCGAGCCCGAGACGACTCAGCATCTGGGCAAGGCAATCGAAGCGGACACCCTCGTCTCCATCAAGGTGGCCGGCAATCCCAGCGAGATTGGCGCCGCCCTGCAACTGCTTTCCCCCGAGACCGGAGAGCCGGCGTGGAGCAAGAAATTCTCGGGCTCGCCGGACAATCTGCTCGCCCTTGAGAAGGAAATGTTGGCGGCGCTGCGCGCGCGCCTTGGTCTGAAGGAGCCCGCGGCAGGAGAGACGAGAAGAGGGGAGCTTGCGACTCTGGCGATCTTTGATTTCCAGCCTGCAGGACCGGCGACGGAACTGGACAAACACGCCGGCGATTTGGCTGATTTGCTCTCCTCGTTTCTCTCCACAGACGAGAATGTGAGATTGATAGAACGCGAGCGTCTGGCGGCCGTCCTGGAGGAAAAGGAACTCATATTGACCCAGCGAAGCGCGGCTAGTCAGGCCTGGCTGGCGAGTATGCTGGGTGCGCAACGCTTCCTCTATACTACAATGGTGCAATGGCGCAGCGAGGTGCGCTTCGATGCTCACCTGGTGGAGCCGGAAAGCGGGCTGATTATCGGCGCTCTGTCCGCGCAGGGAAGGATTGATCGCACCCCCGCCCTCCTGAAAGAACTCGCCCGCCAGATAGCCGCGAAGTTCTCTGCGAGAGGTGAGCTTCCGACGGCTCCTCCCTCTGTATCCGGCGACACGCTCCCTCTGGAGGCCGCCATCCATTATGCCCGCGGCTACAGGTCTGCGCGGCGCACCGACTACGAACAGGCCAGGGCGGAATTCGAGAAGGCGGCCTTGCTTGCCCCGCATGATCGGGAAGTGTGGTGGCAACTGGTGAACGCCTGCTATTTCGGAAGGCAGTACGATGCCGCCGCCCGCTACGCGAAAACCTTCGTGGCGAGAAATCCGAAGGTGGCGGGTTACGTCAACTACAAGTTGACTGAAGCGGAGCGGGCGAGGCGAAACCTCGCCGGCATGGAAGCAGCCGCTCGGGCCATGCTCAATGACCCGAATTTCACCGAGCCCTGGAAGGTAGGAGCGGCGAGTGAACAGTTGCTATGGTCGTTGGTATGGCAGTCCAGATGGGAAGAGGCGCTCCGCTATTGTAAAGAGCTGCGGGGCAAGACCGATACGGAGAACCTTTCCCGCGCCTGGAGCTGGCTTCTGGGGAGCCTGAGTTATCAGGTATTGTGGTTGAGAGAGCAGGGCAACATGGAGCCGTCTCCGGGCAGCCTCGAGATACTGCGTCAGGCCGTGGAGGCGATTCCGGCAAACGAGCCGATGCTGGACCAGCGAGTGGGCCATGAACTCTCCTGGCTCCTGTTGGCGCATTGCGTAGGCAGCCGGGTTCCAGAAGAAGATTTCTATAAGGGACCGGCGCGGGATTTGAGCGAAGGCCTCAAAATAGCGGAGCGCGCCGCAGAGAAATTCAAGAGTGGCAATCGCCTTCCAGCCATGGCCAATGTTGCGCGCGGCTTGATCCTCGCCCGGATGGAGCGGCATGAAGAGGCGCTTAAGGCGCTTCGCGGCGTGCTCCAGAAATACCCGAAAGCGGACGTGGACAACGCTGACTACATCTCCTTCACACCACCCGCAAACGGAACGGTTCACTTCTATATCGGCCTAATCAACGAGCACATCCACAACCGCGCCGCGGCCGCCTCCGCCTACCGGGAGGCAGTCAGACTCCTTAATCCTAACCAAAATCGTTCCGGCTATCTCATTGACAAACTTGAGGGGTGGCAAGAGCCTCTCCCCGTCGAAGCCGTCAGAGAGAAGCGGGTGGAGGGCTACCCGCCGCTCGAGTGGGGACACGGGGGGCTCAGGCTGGTTGATTGGCTGCGCATGCACGACTATCAGTTATGGGGAATGGCGCATGCATACAATACGCACTTCTGCAGCGGGGTGGTCGGGACCCTCGTGATCATATACGATGGCGAGATTCCCTGGGGGCTCGATCCGGAGGATTTGCGCGCCTGGGTGGCGCACGGCGGAAGGCTTTTGCTGCTGAACCGCACCATTGGACATGAGACCTGGGGAGAGACGGTATTAGCCAGCGACTTAACGCGCGATCAAACCCTGAATTGGGTTCTTTATCCTTTCGGAATAGCGATGGATCCGTCCCGCACCTGGTCCTCGGCGGAAGCCAAGCCGGAGCAGGTTGTGCCGACAGGACATCCTATGACACAAGGGCTGAAGCCCTTTGCCTACAGCGGCGACTGGTGGCCGCTTATCTGCCCGGAAAAGATGGCGGCGCTGCGCCTGGCGAAAGAGAATAGTCCGGCTTCGGACAACAACAGCGCGGAGCGCGGGCCCGTCGTCGCTGCAGCCACCCAACTCGGCCTTGGGCGTGTCGCAGTGGTTACCCTGCGGGAATGGTTCCCCTCCGGCAGTTATGAAGGCTGGCGCTCGCCGGCGCCGTGGGAGGAAGCCCTGTTGGCGCATGTAATGGGGTGGCTGACAGAGCCGGAGGCAGACCCGCAGCGGCGCCAACTTGCGGACAGGTTCATCGCTCCCTGGCAGACCTACACCGAAGTGGGTCCGCTGGACTCCATCGAACAGTTCCGGAGTCTGGAAAAACTTCCCGGGCTCCCCGGAGAAGAGGTGCGCTACCTGGTTGCCCGGCTCCTTTGCAGCAGCGGCTCTTCGCAGGAGGCTCTTCCCCGCTTCAGAGACCTGGCTCGCTCAGCCAGCGACCCCTCACTGAGAAGGGCCGCCGCCCTCTGGCTGTGTCGTCTGTATGGAGAGGCCAACGAGCCCCGGGAGGCGCAAGAGTACTACCGCCTGGCGGCAAGCGTCCACGGTGACAAACTTTGGGCCAAAGCCACAATTCAACTTGGCGACCTCTCGGTGCAGCGGGAGGATTTCAAGAAGGCCGAGGAGCGTTTCCGCGAAGTGGCGAGCGTGACTCGCTACTCAGAGGAGCGCATCCGCGCCATCTTCGGTCTGGCTTACACGCTGGAGCGACAGGGCCGACTGGGTGAAGCCGCCCGTCTCTATCAGGCGCTCAAGAAGCAATATGGGTATGCGATGATGCCGCCCTCTCTGGATCAAGCCTGGCCCGATCCCTGGCAGTTGTATTGGCCCCAAGCCGAGCGCCCTCAAGACAGCAGTGCGTCTGCCTCCGACTGGTACCGCGTTCAAGCGCCGGTGCAGTATCGCCTAAAGGTCATAAAGCAGGCGCAGACAGGCAAGGGAAAGGGCGAGAAAGCCTCCACAGGGGGAAGAGCGGCTTTGTGGCGCTTCCTCTTCGGCCCGCCTAGGTCCCCGAGAAGCAATGAGGCGCATTAGAGGATGTGGGAAGGCAATACAGGCTTCCTTTTTGATCTATGACCGACACGTCGGCAAGTCCGACCGAAAAGGAGAAGAAGATGGCAAGGTGTAGAGTTCTTTGGGCGGTGCTCATACCGGCGGCGCTGGTTATCGCCAGCGTGCAGTCCCTGGCCGCAGCCGGCAAGACCAGCCCCGCGCCTCCTCGCGAAGTGCAGGCGGCGCTTTCACGACTGACTGTAGGGGTGATTCCCTTCGAGGGCCCCGATGAGGAACTCGCCGGCAAGGTGACGGACCTGCTCTCCGCTTACCTCACCGCGGCCGGAGAGGTTGACCTGGTGGAGAGGGCCAAACTCTCCCAGGTATTGGAAGAACTGGGAATGGGGCAGGCGGGGCTGATTGACCCGGTGACGGCCCAGCGCGTCGGCTATCTGGTCGGCGCCCAGGCCCTGGTCATGGGCCGCATTTTTGAACTCGACCGAGATACCTACGTTGTTGCGCGCTTGGTGGGAGTCGAGACCGGAAGAGTCTTCGTGCTGGAGCAGAATGCTCCGGTCAGCGAAAAGGTCGCACCCCTTGCGAAAGAACTCGCCAGCGGTCTTATCAGGACAATGGAAGCGAAGCGCAAGACCCTGGTGGCGCCTGAGGTTTCCATAAATCGAGAGGCCATGCTCGCCGAACTGACCGACTCATTGAAAGGCAAGTCCAAGCCCGGAGTGATGGTGGACATACCCGAGGTTCACTACGGCTCGGCCGCGGTTGATCCCGCCGTGGAAACGGAACTCATTTTGTGGCTCAAGCGGGCCGGCTTCGAGGTATTCGACCCGAAGGGAGCGGTTCCCGCACTCAGCAAACTCCCGCCTGAAGTCAAGGTTGTAATCACGGGCGAGGCCTTCAGCGAGGCGGCCGGCGAGTTCGGCCGCTTCAAAGCGGTGAAAGTCCGCATCGAGGTCCGCGCCGTGGATCGCAATTCCGGCAAGATCGTCGCCATAGCCCGCCGTGTAGGCGTGCTTGCCGACCTGAGCGAGCGCGTGGCGGCAAAGAAGGCCCTCAGCGATGAAGCCGCCAGCATCGCCTATGAACTGATACCCATACTGGTGAACCATGCCCCGGCACCCACAAGCACCCTGTAGCCCAGCGAGAGCCGCGCAACATCTGTTGACGCTCGCGCTCGCCATTACCTTGTGGTTGGCGGGACCGCCCCCGCCGGCCGCCTGTGCCGGCGCTCCTGTGGTGCGATTGCAGGGCCTCCCTCGCCGGGTTGCGCCGGGGGAATCTGTTGCGGTGCAGGTGCAACTGGAGGGCGCACCCCCGGGTCGCGCCCGGATAGCCCTCACTCTTCTCTTGGCCGATTGGGCGCCGAAACGATGGCAGATGCCGGTCTCGATAGGCCGACAGGGAGCCGGAAAGGCGAGCGTGGAAATCCGGTTTCCCGCGGCGACCCATAGGGTCAGGGCGGATCTCGTCGCGGCTCTCGCTTCCGGAGGGGGTGCGCCGGCCACCGCGCGCACCGACATAGTTCCTCCCCCTTCCGCCCAGGAAATCGCGAACCTTCTCCGGGGAACCAGGATAGGCCTGCTGGGGCCGACAGAAGGTCTGCGCGGCTTCCTGGCGCCGGCCAGGGAGCGGGTCGAGGACCTGGGCGGCCTTGTTGGCTTCAGGTCATTCCGGGGCGACCTGCTGATCCTCCATACTACCGCAGGGTACAGCGTCACCAGCGAACTCGCCAGGGCCGTTGGCGAATTCCTGGAATCGGGACGGTCGGTCATCTGGTTTGCGGGGGCCGAGGCCTCCGGAGGAGAGCCTGCTTTCAGCAGGAATGTGACCCTGGATCTCTTCTGGCCCTTCGACCTCCGGCCCCAGGCCGGTCTTCCAGACCTCGAACCTGCAGACCTGCTCGGTTGGAGCGGCGCCGACCAGGTTCCCCTCCCATTGGAGTCCCGCTGGCCGGCCGCACGACTAATCTGGGTATCAGACGCTGCGCTAAAAAAGATTGCCTCACCTTCTCCCGACCCGGCTGCCGCCTGGCTGCTCTACGACCTCTTCTTTCGCATCAGGCGTCCTCTGGAAGCAGCCAGAGAACCGATTGTGGTGCGCTCGCGGACTGCCTCCAGTCTGTCGCTGCCCAGTATTGACTCGGCTTCGCTTGCCATCTTTCGCCCTTACGCCGCCATTGATGTGGCACGCCCCGTGCTGCTTTTCGCGGACAAGAACACTCTCGCGGCCTTGAAGAATGGAGCGCCTGATTGGGAGGGCCGGCTGCGCAGTTTGCTGGAGCGGGGAGGTCGGGTCATCATGATTCACACCGGCCGTGAGGATCTCGCTTTCCTCAATCACCTGGGCGTCAGCCCCCCTCGCTTGAAGCCCCTTCCCTCAGAGGCGAAGGCCCGGCTTCAACCTTCTCCGCTGCTGTGGGGCTTCACTGACGCCGAAGGAAGATCGCTGCGTCCCCGCGCCGGCGGGCGACTTCTCGGCTCGGTCATCGTGACACCTGACGGCTCAACCACACTGCTTCACTGGATACAGGTCGGAAAGGGCCGCCTGCTCCTATCCGAATTCGACCCCACCATGGCCGAGGAGGGAGACCTTATTCTGAGCCAACTTCTCCGGAACCTCTGAGAAATAGAAGAAATGGGGACAGACGGGCATTCTCAGGGTGACCGTGCGAGAAAACAGGTAACTGTGCCTGTTTCCCCAAAGAGTCAATGCGATACATAAGGATGAGAACGTGGCGAAGGTACGTTCAGGTCTGATGTGGGCATTTGCATTGATAGCTGCAATCTTGGTTGGCGGTTGGATTATGCAGGCTGCGAATCATTTGGCTGCCTGGAGCGGTGGCCTCGCAGCAGCACGTTGGATAGGAAGTTGGATGTCCCACCTAACAGAGACATTTGTGCTAACCTTCGTCGTACGCCCACGACGAGGCTGGCTCGTCGGGGTATTGTTTGTGGCTGCTTTCTTATTGTTTTGTCAAGTAGTTCTCATTCTTATGGCTCTTTCCCTCTATAGTAGTCCTCACTATCATGGTCTTTCTCGCTATGGCTCATTTCAGCTTGCTTTAAATCAGTGGTGGGGCCTCCAGAGACCAGTTTACTTACTTTCCTTTTTCGCTGCAATTGTCGCAGGAGCATTGGGTGGACATTTTGGGGTGCTATTGCGAAATAGATTGGCTGGAAGACGACACCGGGTAGCTGAAGGCCGCAATTGACCCGCTGGGTAATCGCACCACCTACAATTATGATGCGGCGGGCCAGCAGGTTTCGATGCAGGACGCCCTGGGCTCGTGCTTCGTAGCGAAGTAGCAAGTTCGCTACTTCGCAGAGTAGCAGCGCTTGGCGACAACGGTGTATGATGAGGCGGGGCGGATGGCGGCGGCGGTGGATGCGCGGGGCTATCGCACAACTTTCTCCTATGACGCCGCCGGAAGGCGCATCGCCCTCCTTGACGCCCGCGGCAACCTCACCACCTTCGTCTATGACGAAGCCGGCCGACTTGCCGCCGTCGCCGATCAGTTGGGCGACCGCACCACCTACGGCTATGACGCCGCCAGCCGTCAACAGTGGAGATTGGACGCCAAGGGACAGCGCACGACTTACGCTTATGATGATGGCGGCCGCCAGACGGGTATAGAGTATTCCGATGGCAACCGGGTGACTTTCGCCTATGATGCGACCGCGAATAGAACGCGGATGGAGGATTCCACTGGGATCACAACTTACACGTATGACGAACTGGGGCGGCCCAAAACTGTAACTTACCCGGCCGGAAAGACAATCACTTATGCCTACGATGCGGTGGGCAATCGCTCAACGTTGAACGACCCGGACGGAGGGATTACGACCTATTCTTATGACAGCCGGAACCTGTTATCATCGCTGCTGAATCCGTTCGCTGAACGGACAACCTGGGTCTATGACGCGTTAGGGCGCGTTGCAACCATGACACACGGAAATGGCGCGCTGGCCCAACATGACTACGATGCCGCGAGGCGATTGACCGCGCTGCGCAACCTCAAATCTGATGCCTCCGTCATCTCGATATTCACTTACACCTATGACAGCGTTGGCAACCGATCCGGCGTGGCCGAGGCGAACGGGGATAGAGTCACCTGGTCTTATGATGAAGCCTACCAGTTGACTCGCGAGCAGAGGTCAGGGGCCAACGCCTATGACATCACCTACACCTATGACGGCCTCGGCAACCGCTTGACCAAGATCGAAAGCGGCGCAGTCACCACCTACGCCTACGACGCCGCCAACGAACTCTTCACCACCGAAGACGCCTCCGGCCTCACTACCTTCACCTACGACGCCAACGGCAACACCATCGGCGAAGTCCGCCCCAATGCTGACCGCGTGACTTACACCTGGGATATCGAGAACCATCTGACGAAAGTGGAGTTGCCCAGCGCGGTGGTGAACACGATTACCCTCGACGGCGATGGCAAGCGGCGGCGAATTGAGGATTCTGCCGGGCTCAGGAATATCGTCTGGGATATGGAGAATATCCTCCTCGAGACAGACACCAACAACACCACCGCCGCTGCATACACGATGGAGCCTGAGGTCTATGGAAATCTTGTTTCGCAAAGGCGAGCCGGTGCGACATCCTTCCATCACTTCGACGCATTGGGCAGCACGAACAAACTGACCGACAGCAACGCCGCCACATTGGTGGAGTATCTGTATCGCGGTTTTGGTCAACAAACCGTTATCAGCGGCAGCAGCCCCAACCCCTTCACCTGGGTGGGCAGGTTGGGCTACTATCGCCAACCCGACCCCGCCGACTACTGGATCCGCGCGCGTGTGATGAAGCCCAAGGTAGGGCGTTGGCTCTCCCCTGACCCACTGCGCTGGGCCTTTGTGCGATACAGCTACGCTGGATCTAATCCAGTCAATTCAGTTGACCCAACCGGGCTATATTCATGCAAGGAAACATCCGCTGATGGTCGCGTCGCTTACTGCTACTGTCCTCCCCCGGACCGGCCGGACGGAAGGCTAGTCTCCTGCCATATCGTGTTTCCAATTTTCGGGCGTTATTGGCCCTGGTGTACATGCGTGTATGAACGGCCATCCTGTCTCGGACCGATAGAATGGGCTGTAAGCGGCCGCATTGAATATGAACCTCTGCCGCCACCGCCGTGGTGGCCGTGGCCTCTTGTTTGTGCAGGCTACTGCCACGCTCAGTGTGTGCCATTTGGTCCGCCCAATACCCCTCCCTACTGGATGTGTTTCGCAGGGTGTATGGCTGAATGCTTACTCTTAGGACCATAACCTGAAATTCCCTTGCCGAAATTGCCGAGGAGAGATAGATGGCAGAACGGAAAGGACATCTGGCAGGCACGATAGTAGGCAGTTTTCTCCTAGTATACGGGTTGTATCACCTAAGCAGGATTCCCGCTGCACTCAGTTCCTCTCTTTTCCTCTCCCCGCCGGAGCCGACAATTGGAGGGCTCTTCGCGCCTTTAGCACGGGTCCTTATGCTCGGTGGCTCACGATGGGTAACCTGGATACTTATGGGGGTTGGCTGGCTAATCTCTGCGGCATTTGTGGTGGGCGGCATATGCACAATCCTAAGACGCAGGAGTGGTATGGAGGTTGGTCTCAATGCTCTGGTTGGCAAGTTAATCCTATCTCTTATAGGCCTTCCGGTCCCGATCTTTGCGGCCTTGGGGTGGATTACACTTGAATTCAGCCACCCCAGGTGGGAGATTTTCCGTCAGTCACCTCCAACTGTACAGCGAATGATCTGGTGGTCAGGCGTTGCCGTCATCGTCGTGGAGACAATGGCTTTTGGTGCGCTACTCCTATGGTTGCACCGAGAGTTGAGAAAAATGAGAGAGTAGTCCAGCGCTTCAGCAACCTTGATTCCGCATATGATTGTCAAGCAAGATTGAAACCGACGCCAGATAGCCTCTTTCGTGTTTCATGATCGGGGAAATGGCGGCGACGGTTGATCCGCTGGGCTATCGCACGACGATGACCTATGACGCCAGGGGGCAACTGATTGCCACCGAGGACGCGAATAACAGGCGCACCACGCAGGCCTATGATGCGGTGGGCCAGTTGGTCGCCACGACTGATGCGGACGCCAATATCACCACCAACGTCTATGACGCCGTAGGTAACCGGGTCGCCGTCATTGACCCCGGCGGCAGCCGGGTAACCTACACCTATGATTCCCGCGGCTTGCAAACCGAACTGGTTGACCAGTTGGGCTATGTCATGACCTCCGTTTACGATGCGGTTCGAGGGCTTCAGGCAAGCGTGAACCCGCTGGCCCAGAGAACTACTCATGTGTTTGACGCGGTGGGACGGATGATTGCTCTGGTTGATTCGCTCGGCTATCGCACTTCGTTTACTTATGACGCAGTCGGAAATCAAACCGTGATTGAGGATGCCAATAACAAGCGCGCCACCAACACCTATGACGCCACTAACCACCTGGAATCAACCCAGGACGCCAACGGAAACATCGCCACTTTCGTTTATGATGGAGTGGGCAATCGCGCGGCCGTGCTGGATGCGCGCGGGAATGGCATAACCTTCACCTTTGACGCCCGCAGCGCGCAAACTGAAATCATAGACCAACTGGCGCGAACAACGACCTTCGGCTATGACGCCATCGGTCGTCAGGAATGGAGATTAGACGCGAAAGGCCAGCGCACGACTTATGTGTATGATGATGGCAACCGGCTGATCCGCCAGGAATATTCCGACGGCAACCGCGCTACGTTCTCCTATGACGCAGTTGGGAATCGCATGACGATGGAGGACGGCACTGGCATCACAACTTCCACTTACGACAACCTGCGCCGACCGGCGACGGTGACCTATCCGGGAAATAAGACGATCACTTATGTCTATGACAGCATTGGAAATCGCCAGAGTATGGCCGATCCTGATGGCGGCCTGACTACCTACTCGTTTGACGCCCGCGATCAAATCGCCTGGCTGCAAAACCCGCAGAATGAGCGCACGACCTTCCTTTGCGACGCGGCCGGAAAGCCCATCAACCAGCGCAGTGCCAATGGGACCTGGGTTTCATATACTTATGACAGCGGGGGCCGGCTCACCCTGCTGGCTAACCTCAAATCCGACAACACCACCTTATCCAGTTTCAACTACTCTCTTGATAACGTCGGCAATCGCATAGGAGTCACAGAAGCCAATGGGGATGTTGTAACCTATTCCTATGACAACGCGTATCAACTCACGCGGGAACAGCGCTCCGGAGCGAACGCATACGATATTACTTATCAATACGATCCGACGGGCAATAGACTGAAGAAGATTGAAGGCGGGGTAACGACTACCCTCACCTACGATGCCGCCAATCAACTTCAGACCGAGGAAACGCCGAGCGGAATCACCACTTTCACATTTGATTCCAACGGCAACCGCGAGGTTGAAAATGCCAACGGCCAACTGACCACCTATACCTGGAACGCCGATAACATGCTCATCGGGATCGCATTCCCGGCCGGCGGCCTAAACACTTTTTCGTATGACGCGGATTTGAAACG
>Ga0299915_10002562_pt1 | contig 13224 bp, 24 predicted proteins | sample RVTome_13_FD_200263 | JGI IMG/M metagenome (GOLD analysis project Ga0299915, IMG submission 200263) | Soil microbial communities from uranium-contaminated site in the Upper Colorado River Basin, Wyoming, United States - RVT92D227 (version 2) ...
CGGGACCTCGGCATTCGAGGTTGCCGCCGACGACTTCGTACGCGACGACGAGGGGGCGGCATGAAGAGTCCGCGCGACCTCATCATCGAGCCGGTCGTGTCCGAGAAGTCGTACGACCTGATCGAGGTCTCGAACACCTACACGTTCCGCGTCGACCGCCGGTCGACCAAGACCGAGATCCGCCAGGCGGTGGAGTCGATCTTCGGGGTGAAGGTCGTCCGGGTGAACACGATCAACCGCAAGGGCAAGCGGAAGAGGACCGGCTACCTGTTCGGCGTTCGGTCGAATGTGAAGCGGGCCCTGGTGACGCTGGCCGCCGGCGACGAGATCGACATCTTCGGAGTTTGAGATGACCTCTCCCACCACGTTCACGCATCTCGTCGCAGGGGCTGCCAGTCACCAGTCACCAGCCACCAGCCAGACCCGTTTCTTGCTGGAAGCTGGAAGCTGGAAGCGGGAAGCTCGGCCGGAGGCCCTCTCATGGCAGTGAAGAAGTACAAGCCCACGTCGGCCGGCCGGCGGTTCCGCACGGTCTCGGACTTCGCCGAGATCACGAAGTCCGAGCCGGAGAAGAGCCTCCTCGACCCGCGCCCGTCGACCGGTGGCCGCAACGTCCACGGGCGGATCACGTCCCGCCACCGCGGCGCTGGGAACAAGCGCCGTTTCCGGCGCATCGACTTCCGGCGTGACAAGGACGGGATCCCGGCCAAGGTCGCGTCGATCGAGTACGACCCGAATCGCAACGCCCGCATCGCCCTGCTGCATTACCGCGACGGGGAGAAGCGATACATCCTCGCCCCGCTGCGGCTCGCGGTCGGCGACCTCGTCGAGTCGGGAGCCGGTGCCGAGATCAAGCCCGGCAATGCCATGCCGCTGCGCAACGTCCCGGCGGGCACCAACGTCCACGCCGTCGAGATGCGGCCGGGCGGCGGCGCCAAGCTCGGACGCTCCGCCGGCACCGCGATCCAGTTGGTGGCCAAGGAGGGCGACCTCGCCTTGCTGCGGCTTCCGTCGGGCGAGATGCGCAACGTCCCGTTGAACTGCCGGGCAACGATCGGCCAGGTCGGCAACCCCGAGGCCGAGCTCACCAAGAGCGGCAAGGCGGGCCACGCCAGATGGAAGGGCGTGCGACCGCAGAGCCGCGGTGTGGCCATGAACCCGGTCGACCATCCGCTGGGCGGTGGTGAAGGCAAGGCCAGCGGCGGCCGGCACCCGGTGAGCCCGTGGGGCAAGCCTGAGGGCCGGACCCGCAAGAAGAAGAAGGCGAGTAGCCGCATGATCGTGCGTCGCCGGACCAAGAAGGGTGAGAGGAGCTGATGGTGAGCATGCCACTCACGGGCGTCACCTGCGGCCGGCAGCCGGTTCTCCGGATCGATGCGCCGCGCTTCGGATCGCCGTGGTCGTCGCCGGTGAGCCGGAAGGAGGGCGCATGTCCCGCTCGTTGAAGAAGGGGCCGTTCGTGGACGAGCACCTGCTCGCCAAGGTGGAGCGCGGTGCCAAGACCGGCGACAAGAGGGTGATCCGCACGTGGAGCCGCCGGTCCACGATTCTCCCGGAGATGGTGGGTCAGACCCTGGCCGTCCACGACGGCCGCAAGCACGTTCCCGTGTACGTGACCGAGTCGATGGTCGGCCACAAGCTCGGCGAGTTCGCTCCCACCCGCACCTTCCGCGGTCACTCCAGCGCCGGCGAACGCGCCGCCAAGAAGATGACACCAGCACCATGAACGTCCGAGCCAGCGCCACGCACGTCCATCACGCGCCGACCAAGGTGCGTCAGGTACTCGACCTCGTCCGCGGCCTGCCCGTCGAGGAGGCCCGGCACGTGCTCTCATTCACCAACCGCCGGGCGTCGTCGACGGTGGCGAAGGTGCTCGAGTCGGCGGTGGCGAATGCATCGCACAACCACTCGCTCGACGCGGAGGAACTCCGGGTGGTCGCTGCCTTCGCCGACGAGGGCCCGACATTGAAGCGGTTCAAGGCTCGGGCCCGGGGACGGGCAGGACAGATTTTGAAGCGCACCAGCCACATCACGATCGTGGTTGGTGATGAGCGTGATGAGGAAGGCACTGAGTAATGGGCCAGAAGATCCACCCGTACGGGTTGCGCCTCGGCATCGTCACCGACTGGAAGTCGCGCTGGTACAGCGAGAAGGACTATGCGAAGCAGGTGCTCGAGGACGCCCGGATCCGCAAGATGCTCACCGACGAGCTGGTTCGCGGCGCGCTCTCCCGGATCGAGATCGAGCGCATCGGGGACAAGAAGGTGCAGGTGGACATCCACACCGCACGCCCCGGCGTCGTGATCGGGCGAAGCGGCACCGAGGTCGACCGGCTTCGCACGATGCTCGAGAAGCTCACCGACCGTGAGATCAAGATCAACGTGATCGAGGTGCAGGATCCGGAGACCGACGCCATGCTTCTCGCCCGGGGCATCGCCGATCAGCTTCAGGGCCGAGTGTCGTTCCGCCGCGCCATGAAGCGTGCCGTGCAGACCGCCATGAAGGCCGGCGCCCAAGGCGTCCGGGTGCAGTGCTCCGGCCGCCTCGGCGGCGCCGACATGGGGAGGCGCGAGTGGTACCGGGAGGGCCGGGTGCCCCTGCACACACTGCGCGCCGACGTCGACTTTGGTGTGTCCACCGCGCGGACGACGGTGGGGGCGATCGGGGTGAAGGTGTGGGTTTACAAGGGCGACGTGGTGCCCTCGCTCTCGGCGACGCGGGAGAAGATCGCCGCCGAAGCGGCGCTGGCCACCGGTGGCCCGTCCTCGCGGCGCGCTCCGGCCAAGGCTCGTGCGGAGAAGGCCGCCGGCGAAAAGCCGCGCGGGTTGATCGAGGCCGGGGGCGGCAAGCGCTTGGTCGAGGCCGGGGGCGGCAAGCGCCTGGTCGAGGCGGGTGGCGGGCGTCGCGTCGATGCCGGGTCGGCACTGTCCGAATTCGAGGAGGAGCGGGTGGTCGCCTCCGAGACGCTCGATGTCGTCGCCGACCAAGAACCCGTTGCCCCCGCTCCCGGTGACGTCGAGTCCGGCAACGAGGAGGCATGATGTTGATGCCCAAGCGCGTCGCCTGGCGCAAGCAGCAACGCGGCAACATGCGCGGCAACGCCAAGGGCGGCACCTCGGTCGTGTTCGGCGATTTCGGCCTGCAGAGTATGGAGCCGGGGTGGATCTCGGCTCGCCAGATCGAGGCGGCCCGTATCGCCATGACTCGCAAGATCAAGCGTGGCGGGAAGGTGTGGATCAACATCTTCCCGGACAAGCCGGTGACACAGAAGCCGGCCGAGACCCGGATGGGCTCGGGCAAGGGCAACCCGGAGTTCTGGGTAGCCGTTGTCAAACCGGGCCGGGTGATGTTCGAGTTGTCCGGGGTCACCGAGGACCTCGCCCGCGAAGCCATGAGGCTCGCCGGGCACAAGCTTCCGATCAAGACCAAGTTCGTGAGGAGAGAAGAGCTGTGAAGTCGGCCGATCTGCGCGATCTGACCTACGACGAGCTCAAGGACAAGCTCGCGTCAGCGAAAGAGGAGCTGTTCAACCTCCGCTTTCAGGTCGCCACCAACCAGCTGGACAACACCGCGCGGTTGCGGGCGGTTCGCCGCGAGGTGGCTCGGATTGCCACCATCATGCGCGAGCAGGAGATCGAGGCGTACTACGCGACGGAGGTCGAGGCAGATGACTGAGCGCGGCCCCCGCAAGGTGCGCACCGGGGTGGTTGTGTCCGACGCCCGCAACAAGACGGTGACGGTGGAGATCAGTGACGCGGTGCGTCACCGGGTTTACCGCAAGACCGTTCGTTCGACGACGCGTCTCCACGCCCACGACGAGCAGAACGACGCCCGCAAGGGTGACACCGTGAAGGTGATGGAGACCCGGCCGCTGTCCAAGACGAAGCGCTGGCGCGTGGTTGAGATCGTGGAGCGTGCCCGATGATCGCCCAGGAGAGCCGGCTCAAGGTGGCGGACAACACCGGGGCGAAGGAAGTCCTCTGCATCCGCGTACTCGGCGGCTCCGGCCGCCGCTATGCGGGGATCGGCGACATCATCGTCGCCTCGGTGAAGGACGCCATCCCCGGCGGGACGGTCAAGCGCGGTGAGGTGGTCAAGGCGGTCGTGGTGCGCACCCACAAGGAGAAGCGTCGCTCGGACGGGACCTACATCCGGTTCGACGACAATGCCTGCGTGATCATCAACGACCAGCAGCAGCCGCGGGGCACCCGGATCTTCGGGCCGGTTGGACGCGAGCTGCGCGACAAGAAGTTCATGCGGATCGTCTCACTCGCCCCGGAGGTGTTGTGATGGAGCTCCGCACCGGGGATCGGGTCAAGGTCGTGTCAGGCAAGGACGCGGGCAAGGAGTCCCGCGTGGCGCACGTCTTCCCCCGCAAGGGCAAGATCATCGTCGAGGGTGTCGCCACGGCCAAGCGCCACACCAAGCCGCGCGGAAAGACCATGCAGGGCGGCATCGTGGACAAGGACATGCCCATCGACGCCTCAAACGTCATGATCCTGTGCCCGACGTGCGGGCCGACGAGGATCGGGCAGAGGTTCGACGCCGATGGGCACAAGCGGCGGGTGTGCGTGAGATGCGGAGGTGACCTGTGAACCCGCGCCTCAAGCAGGCCTACCGCGACCGCATCTTCGCCGAAGTGCGCGATCGGCTCGGGGTGAGCAACGCCATGGAGGTCCCCCGGCTCTCCAAGATCGTCATCAACATGGGCCTGGGAGAGGCCATCAACGACAAGGGTGTCGTCGATGCCGCTCTGGGCGACCTGGCGATCATCGCCGGCCAGAAGCCGCGGGTGAACCGGGCACGCAAATCGGTCGCCAACTTCAAGCTCCGTGAGGGCATGCCGATCGGCGCCTCGGTGACCCTGCGCGGCGACCGGATGTGGGAGTTCTTCGACAGGCTCATCGCCGTGGCGATCCCCCGGATCCGCGACTTTCGCGGGCTCAACCCCCGGTCCTTCGACGGCCGGGGAAACTTCACGTTTGGTGTCACCGAACAGCTCATCTTCCCCGAGATCGACTTCGACAAGGTGGCCAAGGTGCGCGGGATGGACATCACCATCTGCACGACGGCGAAGGACGACGACGGCGGGCGTGCCCTGCTCGAGGCGTTCGGGTTCCCGTTCCGCCGTGCCGCCCAGACCCAACAGGCAGGTGTGTGATGGCAAAGAAGTCCCTGGTCTTCAAGTCCAACCAGACCCCGAAGTTCAAGGTGCGTGGTTACCACCGCTGCGGCCGGTGCGGGCGTGCCCGCGCCTTCATCCGCAAGTTCGGCATGTGCCGCATCTGCATGCGCGAGCTGGCCCATCGCGGTGAGCTCCCCGGTGTGAGAAAGGCCTCGTGGTAGCGATGATGACCGACCCCGTCTCCGACATGCTCACCCGCATTCGCAACGCCAACCTGGCGCTGCACGAGCGGGTGTCCATGCCGTCGTCGCGGCTCAAGGAGGAAATCGCCAGGATCCTCGCCTCTGAGGGTTACATCGACGGGTACGAGGTGAAGGCCTCCGGGAGCCACAAGACCCTCGAGGTCATGCTGCGCTACGCCCCCAACCGCCGCCGCGTGATCGAGGGAGTGCGCCGCGTGTCGCGGCCCGGCAAGCGGGTGTACACCGCGGCCGCCGACCTCCCCCGGGTGAACGGTGGCCTCGGCGTGGCCGTGGTGTCGACCTCCCAGGGATTGCTGCCCGACCGCGAGGCGCGCCGCCGACGCCTCGGCGGTGAGATCGTCTGCGAGGTGTGGTGATGAGCCGGATCGGCCTGGCCCCCATCAAGCTCCCCTCAGGGGTCGATGTGTCGATCGACGGCCCCACGGTCACCGTACGCGGATCGAAGGGTTCGCTGTCTCGGATGTTCAGCGACCGGGTGAGCTTCAGCCTCGACGACGGGGTGGTCTCGGTCGCCCGCCGGGACGACGCTCGGGAGTCGCGCGCCCTGCACGGCCTCAGCCGGGCGCTGCTCAACAACATGGTCGTCGGTGTGTCCCAGGGTTTCCAGAAGGAACTGCAGTGCGTCGGCGTCGGCTATCGGGCGAGCCTGCAGGGCACCAGCCTGGAGCTGCTGGTGGGGTTCTCGCATTCGGTGAAGGTGGAAGCGCCCGAAGGCATCACCTTCGAGGTGCCCGAGCCGACCAAGATCATGGTGCGGGGAATCGACAAGGAGCTGGTCGGCCAGGTGGCCGCCGACATCAGGGGTGTCCGACCCCCGGAGCCCTACAAGGGCAAAGGGATCAGGTACGTCGAGGAGTTCGTGCGCCGCAAGGCCGGGAAGTCGGGGGTGGCCCGATGAGGGGCTCGCGTAACGAGGCTCGCCGTCGGCGGCATCGGAGTGTGCGGCGCGCGCTCCGGGGGAGCGCCACTCGTCCCCGGCTGGCGATCTACAAGAGCAACCGCTACATCTACGCTCAGGTCATCGACGATGCCGCCGGCCACACGGTCGCCGCGGCCTCGTCACAGGAGGCCGCGCTGCGTGAGCGAACCCTCACGGTCGAGACCGCGGCCGAAGTCGGCAAGCTCGTGGCCGTGCGGGCGAAAGAGGCCGGGGTGTCCTCGGTCGTCTTCGACCGGGGCGGGTTCCGCTACCACGGCCGAGTCAAGGCGCTGGCCGATGCGGCCCGCGAGGGAGGGTTGGAGTTTTGACGTCCAGGAGAGACAGCAGCAGGGGCCGTGAGCCCCGGGCGACCGAGGGCCCCCAGTTCGACGAGCGCGTGATCCACATCAACCGCGTGGCAAAGGTCGTCCAGGGTGGCCGGCGGTTCTCGTTCACCGCGCTCGTCGCCGTCGGTGACGGCAACGGCCGTGTCGGCATTGGGTACGGCAAGGCGAAGGAAGTCCCGTCCGCGATCGAGAAGGGGTTCCAGGTCGCTCGCAAGGCGATGAAGCCGGTGCCGATGGCGGGCACGACGATCGTGCACTCGACCATTGGCCAGCAGGGGGCATCGCGCGTGCTGATCAAACCCGCCGCTCCCGGCACCGGCGTGATCGCCGGGGGAGCGGTACGCCAGATCCTCGAGGCCGCCGGCATCCGGGACGTGCTCGCCAAATCGCTCGGTTCGCCCACCCATGTGAACGTCGCCAAGGCGACCATGGACGCCCTGATGAGCCAGCACCGCCCCGATGTCGTGGCCAAGCGGCGTGGGAAGACCGCGGAGGAGGTCACGCCGCCTGCCCTCCTCGCCGCCTACCGCACCGCCGAACTGGGACGGGCCGCCAGGCCCGGATCCTGACGGAGACGATTCCCCATGGCCCCTGACCGCATACTCAAGATCACACTGGTGCGGAGCCCGATCGGTGAGAAGCCGAAGACGCGCGCCGCGGTGCGCACTCTCGGTCTGCGCAAGATCAACCAGGCCACCGAGCGCCCCGACAGCGCCCAGCTGCGCGGCGTGCTCGCCCAGGTGGCGCACCTCGTGAAGATCGAGGACGTATGAAGCTGCATCACCTCAAGCCGTCGCCCGGCTCCAAGACGAGTCGCAACCGCGTCGGCCGCGGCGAGGGCGGCAAGGGCGGCAAGACCGCCGGCCGCGGCACCAAGGGGTCCGGGGCGCGGACGCAGGTGCCCGCGTGGTTCGAGGGCGGGCAGATGCCGATCTACCGCCGGCTTCCCAAGCTCAAGGGCTTCAAGAACCGCAACAAGATCACCTACGTCGTGGTGAACGTGGAGCGGCTCAACGGCTTCCGCAAGGGCTCTGTGGTCGGGCCCGAAGAGCTGCGCGCCGCCGGCCTCATCAAGAGCCGCGGCAAGGTGAAGGTGCTCGGCGAAGGCGCGATCGACAAGGAGCTCACCGTGCGCGCTCATGCGTTCAGCGTCGGTGCCGTTGAGCGCATCCAGGCCGCCGGCGGCACCGTGGAAGTGATCGAGTGAGCCCGTCACCCGTCACCCGTCACCCGTCGCCCGTCTTGTCGGGTGACTGGAGACGGGCGACTCCGACCCCAAGCCCGATAGAGTCCTACCGCTCTCCAGAGGTCTAGCCCCACATGCTTTCCGTCTTTCGCAACATGTTCCGGATCCGGGACCTCCGGAACAAGGTGCTGTTCACGCTGTTCATCTTCGCCGTGTATCGGCTGGGTGCCGCCATCCCGGTGCCCGGCGTGAGCATCGACGCGGTGAAGCAGTTCGCCGATCAGGCGGAGTCGGCGGGCATCGTGGGACTGCTCAATCTGTTCTCCGGCGGCGCGTTGGCGGCCTTCTCGGTGTTCTCCCTGGGGATCATGCCGTACATCACGTCGTCGATCATCATGCAGTTGCTGGCCGTGGTGATCCCCCGCCTCCAGAAGCTGCAGGACGAAGGGGAGACGGGGCGCAAGGTCATCACCCAGTGGACCCGGTATGTCACCGTCATCCTTGCCCTGCTCCAGTCGACCGGCCTCACCTACCTGTTCCACAAGGGGACGCTCACCAACGGGATCGATCTGATCCCCAACTACACCCCGGGCCGTGTGCTCATCGTGGTGATCACGCTCACCGCGGGCACCGCATTCATCATGTGGCTCGGTGAGCTGATCACCCAGCGCGGCATCGGCAACGGCATGTCGTTGATCATCTTCGTGGCGATCGTGAGCCGCATCCCGTCGCAGTTCGCCGTGCTCGCCACCTCCGCCGGCGGCTACGCCAACGCCAAGTTCGTCGGCGTGGCGGCGCTGTTCGTGTTGCTCACCGCCGGGATCATCTTCATCGACCAGGGTCAGCGGAGGATCCCAATCCAGTTCTCCAAGCGAATCCGCGGCCGCCGCATGCTCGGCGGGCAGAGCACCTACATCCCCCTGAAGGTGAACACCGCCGGCGTGATCCCGGTGATCTTCGCCTCCAGCGTCCTCTACTTCCCGGCACTGGTGGCATCTTCGATCCCGAGCGACAATTGGTTCTTCGGGCCGATCCGTCGTTTCATCGACGGCAACCTCGTCAGTGCTCAGACCTGGTGGTACGTCGTCCTGTTCGGGCTGCTCATCGTGTTCTTCACGTACTTCTACACCGCCATCCAGTTCGACCCGGCGCGCCAGTCCGACATGATCCAGCGCCAGGGCGGGTTCATCCCCGGCATTCGCCCGGGATCGGCCACGACCAACCATTTGGAGCACATCCTCAGCCGCATCACCCTGCCCGGTTCGCTGTTCCTAGCCGTGGTGGCGGTGCTGCCCTCGATCGTCGCCATCTACTTCAACCTGTCACTGGGGTTCTCCGGCATCTCGATCCTCATCGTCGTCGGCGTCGCCTTGGAGACGATGAAACAGGTCGAAAGCCAGCTGATGATGCGCAATTACGAGGGGTTCTTGACGTGAGGCCAGGCGCTGCGCGCCGGTTGCCAGTTGCCAGTTTCCAGTTGCCAGCCGGAGTCGGCGTAGGCGGCGATCGGTGGGCCCGTCGAATGTCGAAGGTCGAAGGTCGAAGGTCGAGGCGGCCCTGATGGGCCGCCGCCTCCTCATCGTCGGTCCCCCCGGTGCCGGCAAGGGCACCCAGGCCGACGTGCTGTGCAAGGCGATCGGGATACCCCACGTCTCGACAGGCGAGATGCTGCGGGACCACGTCGACCGGGGGACCGGTCTCGGGGTGAGGGCCAAGGCGATCATGGATGCCGGTGACCTGGTTCCCGACGACATCGTCATCGCCATGGTTCGGGAACGCCTGAATGCCCCCGACGCAGCCTGCGGCTTCCTGCTCGACGGGTTCCCTCGCACCCGCGCCCAGGCCGAGGCCCTCGACGGCGTACTCGGTGGTGTCGGCCTGGACGCGGTGATCACGATCGACGTCCCTGAGGACGAGGCTGTCCAGCGCATCATGCTGCGGGGGCGCAGTGATGACACCGAAGAGACAGTCCGCAACCGATTGGCCGTGTACCGGGAGCAGACGGCGCCTCTCATCGACTTCTACGAGCGGCGTGGGTTGGTCCGCCCGGTCGAGGGTGTAGGCGCAGTTGGCGAGGTGCTCGCCCGGATCGTCGCGGTGCTCGCGTCGTGATCACCATCAAGACGGCGGACGAGTTCGCCAAGATGCGTCACGCCGGTCGGGTCGTCGCCGAGATACTCGTCGCGCTGCGCGATACGGCCGCCCCGGGTGTGACCCTGCTGGAGCTGGACCGGGTCGCCGCGCGCATCATCGGTGACGGCGACTGCGTGCCCAACTTCCTCAACTACCACGGGTTCCCGGCGAGCACATGCCTGTCGGTCAACGAGGAGCTCGTTCACGGCATCCCCTCGGAGCGGGCGCTCAAGGAGGGCGACATCCTGTCGGTGGATGCGGGGGCGATCCATCAGGGGTGGCACGCTGATGCGGCCATCACGTTCCCGATCGGGGAGGTACCCGGTGAGACGCACACGCTCATGGGGGTGACCGAAAGGGCGTTGTTGGTCGGGATCGAGTGCTGCGCCCCCGGGGTCCGGCTCGGAGACGTCGGGCACGCCATCAGCGAGGTTGCCGCCACGCAGGGGTATGGAGTGGTCAGGGAGTACACCGGCCACGGGATCGGCCTCCAGATGCACGAGGATCCCCAGGTGCCCAATTACGGCCGGCCCGGCAAGGGGATGAGGCTGCGTCCCGGGATGGCGATCTGCATCGAGCCCATGTTCAACGCCGGGGGACCCGCCACTCGAGTACTCGACGACGGCTGGACGGTGGTCACCGCCGACGGGTCGTTGTGCGCCCATTTCGAGCACACCATCGCCATCACACCCGACGGACCGCAGGTGCTGACGCTCCCGTAGGGGTACCCCGCCTGATCCTCGGGGCGTCATCGAACGGTGGGGCCCGGCCGGGGGCGTTTTCGTCAACTTGTCCTGGTCCCGGGGCTGCGTTACTCTTGTAGTCCGCCCCTTCGGGGCTGATTTGGTGTGTTTACAGGCATTGTCCCGTCAGAACCGCTGACGACGTAGCGATTTCGGCGACCGTCGTCGGGTCCTCGGAGCCCACCCGGTGGGTGGCCGTCGTGCCCGACCCGTCCGCCAACAGGAGAGACGACCGGTGAAGGTACGACCGAGCACGAAGAAGATGTGTGAGAAGTGCCGCATCATCCGGCGCAGCGGTCGAGTTTGGGTCATCTGCTCGAATCCGCGGCACAAGCAGCGACAGGGGTGACGAATGGCGCGTATTTCAGGGGTTGACCTCCCCCGGGACAAGAGAGTCGAGATCGGCCTCACCTACATCTTCGGGATGGGGAGGAGCCGCGCACGGGACATCTGTGTGTCCCTCGACATCGACCCGAACACCAAGGTCCGTGACCTGACCGACGACGAGGTCACGAAGATTCGTCAGTTCATCGATGCCAACTACCGCGTCGAAGGCGATCTGCGCCGCGAGGTCGCCCAGAACATCAAGCGCAAGGTGGAGATCGGCACCTATCAGGGTGCTCGCCACCGCCGGGGTCTGCCGGTCCGTGGTCAGCGGACCCACACCAACGCACGTACCCGCAAGGGCCCCCGCCGGGCGATCGCGGGCAAGAAGAAGGTCGCCAAGTCATAGGGGAGCGTTTTGGCCGATAAGAAGAAGCCGCGGCGCCGGGAACGGAGGAACATCCTCCACGGCGAAGCGCACATCACCGCCAGTTTCAACAACACGATCATCAACATCACCGACCAGGACGGCAACACGCTCGTGTGGACCTCCGGTGGCACGGTGGGGTTCAAGGGTTCGCGCAAGTCCACTCCCTACGCCGCCCAGGTGGCGGCGGAGCAAGCCGCCCGTCGGGCCGGTGAGTACGGCATGCGCAAGGTTGACGTGATCGTGCGCGGCTCGGGGTCGGGCCGCGAGACGGCGATTCGCACGCTCCAGACGATGGGCATGGAGGTCACCGGGATCAAGGATGCCACCCCGATGCCCCACAACGGTGTCCGCCTCAAGAAGCGCCGGAGGGGCGGCTGATGGCGCGCTACACCGGAGCCGTCTGCAAGCTGTGCCGCCGCGAGCGCACCAAGCTGTTCCTCAAGGGTGCCCGCTGCGAGTCCTCCAAATGCGCCATCGAACGCAAGCCCTACCCCCCGGGCGAGCACGGAAGAGGCCGCATCCGCGAGACGCAGTACCTCATCCAGCTGCGGGAGAAGCAGAAGGCGCGCCGCATCTACGGGGTCCTGGAGAAGCAGTTTCGCGGCTACTACAAAGAGGCCGCCCGCCAGAAGGGCATCACCGGCGAGAACCTGCTCCGCATCCTGGAGAGCCGGTTGGACAACGTGGTGTATCGGGCGCACTTCGCCGAGTCGCGCGCTCAGGCGCGCCAGCTGGTTGCCCATGGCCACTTCCGGGTGAACGGCCGGCGCATCACCATTCCTTCGTACCGGGTGCGTCCCGGGGACGTGGTGACCATCCTCGACCGCAGCCGGCAGCTGATCGTGGTGCAGCACTCCATCGATACGGCGGGCCAGCGATCAGGGGCCGAGTGGATGGACGTCGACTCCGATGAGCGCAAGATCACCATCACCAGCCTTCCGAACCGGGTGCAGATCGACACCCAGGTCCAGGAGCAGCTGATCGTCGAGTTGTACTCGAAGTAAGGGGCCGACCGTGTTGATCGTCCAGCGTCCGCAGATCGAGGAAGAGGAAGTCGGCGAGAATCGCTCGCGCTTCATCGTCGAGCCGCTCGAGCCAGGCTTCGGCTACACCCTCGGCAACACTCTCCGCCGCACCCTGCTGTCGCGCATCCCCGGAGCCGCGATCACCAGTGTCCGGATCGAGGGCGTCCAGCACGAGTTCTCCACCGTGCCTGGGGTGACCGAGGACGTGGTCGACCTCATCCTCAATCTCAAGCAGGTCGTGCTCCGCGTAGAGGTCGACGGCCCACAGACGCTCTATCTGTCGGCGAGGGGCAAGGGTGACGTGACCGCGGGTGACATCAAGGCGCCGGCCGGCGTCGAGATCGTGAATGACGATCACCACATCGCCACCCTGTCGTCGTCCGGCAAGCTCGAGATCGAGATGTCCTGCGAGCGGGGTGTGGGCTACCGGAGCGCCGACAAGAACAACCGCGGCGAGGGGATCGGGGTCATCCCGATCGACTCCATCTTCTCCCCGGTCCGCAAGGTCGCCTACACGGTCGGCAGCACCCAGGTCGGCCAGATGACCAACTTCGACAAACTGATCATCGACGTCACGACCGACGGTGCGGTCACCCCCAAGGAGGCGGTGTCGTCGGCGGGCAAGACCCTCAATGAGATCATGAGCCTGTTCGCCGACTTCGGCGACGGCATCGGCCTCCAGTTGGGCGACGTGGTGACCGCCGAGTCGTCATCGCCCGACCTCGATCT